>Ga0302322_100000039_pt1 | contig 69817 bp, 57 predicted proteins | sample Fen_T0_2_FD_203757 | JGI IMG/M metagenome (GOLD analysis project Ga0302322, IMG submission 203757) | Peat permafrost microbial communities from Stordalen Mire near Abisko, Sweden - Fen_T0_2 | ecosystem: Environmental > Terrestrial > Soil > Wetlands > Permafrost | place: Sweden: Abisko...
AAGTGGCACGACAGCTTGACCCGTTTCGAAGGCCCGATCGTGCTCGAGCTCGATTCGGCATTCCACGATCGCTGGGTGCTGGACGGCGGCGACGACTACGGCACGATCTCGGCGACGCCGAGCAAATAGCCGCCGCGGGGCCAGGCGTTGAGCCACGCGCAGATCCACAGCAATGAGCCGAACGACCAGCCCAACGAGGTTCGAGAGCTCTACTTGCGGATGATCCGGCAAGCACGGCAGTCGATCTTCATCGAGAACCCGTATCTCTACCACCCACAGATCGTCGAGGCGCTTTGTGCCGCAAAGGCTAGAACCGTGGAGCTCTCGATCGTGCTGATTGTCCCGGCCGGTCGCCACAACGACAACTCCTTCAGTCAAGATGCGCAGGAACACGAATATCAACGCTATTTGGCTGCGGGCATCGAAGTGTACGAGTACCAAAATCACTTCAACCATTTGAAGATGGCGGTCTTCGACGGCCTCTATTCGATCCACGGCTCGACGAATCTGAACTGTCGCAGTCTCGAGAACGACAAGGATTTCGAGCTCGTGGTCTTGGTCGAGGACGAGCCTTTCGCGCGTGCCGTGCTGCAACAAGTGCGTGACGTCGATGTGGGCCACGCTCGGCGCATGACGGAGGAAGACCTACACGGTACGTTCGCCGGCCTGAGGCGCCGAGTTCGCGATCCGCGTACGCTCGCACTGCTGGCAAAACGCATGCTTTAGTCTTGTTGGCGGCAGCGCGGGCCTTGCCCCGGCTTGTGATTTAAAGTCAGCGGTGAGTCGCCCTACCGACCACGAAACGGGCCCTGCAGCCAGTTTGAATCAGATCGCGGTTCGCGTCGTCGGAGTCTTGGCGCTGGCGCGCTTTCTGCTTTAGAGCGGGCGAACCAAGCCCTCAAACGCCAAATTCGTCGGCATTTTGACCGTCTTCATCGGGGCTTCGCCAGCTGGCGTGGCGCTGCTGTAGACACCTTTTGTCACACTGAGTCGGGAAGTCACCACACATGAAGATTCTTAATACTAATTTGAAGCGCGCTTTCTTGACCGTTGGCACAATCGGCCTGTTGGCCATTGTTTCCGGCGCCGGCTGCAGCGCCACCGACGGCACTGGCACGCCCACGAGCTGCACCGGGTTGGACGGCAACGTCACCGCGCAGGCGAACGTAAAAGCGTTTGGACAAGCTGCCGGCGCCCTCGACAAAGCCGCGGCCGACGTCGAGCACGCGTGGCTGACCACGTGCAACGCGATCAACGCGGACATGGGCGAGGATACTTCGAAGACCACTGCGGCCGAGGCCTGTGGAGTTGTGAAGGCTCGCATGAACAAAGCGGGAGTGAGCGTGCGGCTCGACGTGAAGGCGGAGTGTCATGCTGACGTCAGCGTGCAGGCCGATTGCCAAGCCAAATGTAAGCTGCCAAGTTGCGATATCAAAGCCCAGTGCGAGCCCGGCAAGCTCGTCGGGGCGTGCAACGGATCATGTTCGGGCGAATGCGACGTCCAGGCGCCCAGCGCGACGTGCACCGGCACTTGCTCAGGAAAATGCAGCGCGGACGTGGCGGTGACTTGTAGTGGCTCGTGCACCGGCGATTGTTCGGATTTGGCATGGAACGGAACCTGTGACGCAGGTTGCAGCGCGGAGTTCAAGGGCACCTGTGGCGGCAATTGCGTGGGCACCTGCGAGGGCAAGGACTCGACCGGCGCGTGCAAAGGCAATTGCGTCGGCACCTGTTCGGCGAAAGCGAACGGCGCCTGCTCCGCGAAATGCACGGGGCAGTTCAGCGGCAGCTGCAAAGCGGAGTGCAAGGGTTCGTGCGAAGTAATGGGCGGGGCGCAGTGCAGCGGTAAGTGCGAAGGCACCTGCTCATATGCGCCGGGCAAGGCCGACTGTAACGGCGAATGCCATGGCAACTGCAGCCTGTATGTCGAGCCGCCATCTTGCGAAGGCACGTTGACTTGCGATGGCGCCGCCGACTGTCAGGCCTCCTGCGAGGGTTCGGCCACTGCAAAGGCCAGCTGTGAACCTTCTGCAACGCTCGTGGTCACAGGTGACGACGCGCTGTACGGGGCGATGCAGGCGCACATCGGCGACCTCAAGTCAGTTATCGCTCTCACCTTCGCGTTGACAAAACCAATCGGCGCGTTGGCGAACAAGACCGTCGCAGCGTTCGGCGCGGTGGCTGAGATCGGTGCCCAGGGCGTCGCTTGTGCCACGTCGTCCGTTGCCATTGCGGCCGAAGCCAGCGTGAGTATCAACGTCTCGGTGAGCGCCAGCGCTAGTGTGCAGGGTAGCGGCAGCACCACCTGAGGTTCCGCTCGAACTGAAAACGAGAAGGCCAGCTTGCGACTCGCGCTCGATAGCGCGATTCTCGCAAGCTGGCTTTCACGCTTGTGCTCCACAGAGGGTGGTACGCGCGTCGCTCATCCGTTTTGAGGCCGTCGCCGCCCCGTGATCGGCTAGCCTGCGCGCCGGGGAATGACCAAACTGATCGCCGATCCGAACGTCCGCACGCTGCTCCAAGTCGACACCCTGCTCGTGCTGGGGCTGATGTTGATGAGTAATTACACTTCCGTGCTGCGGCTCAGCCGTAAAGTCTATGCGACCCCGGAGGACTATGCTCTGAACCGCCTTGCGGTACCCAGCGCCACCGTTGAGTCGACCCGCTCAGCGGAGCTGGGCGAGCCAATCGAGCGATCCCGCCGCATCCATCGCAACCATTTGGAAAATGTGCTGCCGTTCCTGGTGTTGAGCGTGCTGTATGCGCTCACGCAGCCGGGCCACGCGCTGTTCGCCGGGCTGCTTTGGGCTTTTCTCGCGTTGCGCATGATTTACACGGTGTTCTACGTGCGCGGGATGCAACCGCACCGAACCATTGCTTTCACCGTGGGCGCGCTGATTTCTTTCACCATCGTCGTGCTCACGCTGGCCGCCACGCTCGCTTGAATCGCCGTTCGATGTCGCTCGCTCAGAGCTGTCCTGCGCCGCGCATCGTTGGCTCGTACAGCCATTCGACTTCGAGTGTGGCGTCGTCGGCCATGGGCAGCGAAATGGTGCGCTCGCCGAGTAGCGAGCTCGCGAGTGAGCCCCAGGTATCGCTGGAGAGCAGCAGGCTGTAACCGTCTTCCATGACGCGGATCTCGTCTTTTTGACCGCCCGGAACTACGGTCAAGCAACCACCCGTGAGGTGCGCGCCCTCAGAGCCTTCGGCGTAGATCGCTTTGGGTTCGGTTTGTCCCGGGTACCAGACGAGCAGCGCGTCGGCGTTCGCTGCCGGCTCGGTCAAGAGCGCGAACGGCGTGCCTGGGTCGAGCGCTCCGACGCCGCGGCTCAATATCCCTCGCGCTAGCTTCGGCACTCGCACTCGCACTCGCTTGCCTTCGACCACGAAGTGGACTCCCGGCGCTCTTGTTCTGGAAATCTTGCTCAACGCGCTCTCGGACTCGCGCGGACTCGAGACGCTGCGGCGTGACAGATCGCTCCAGGTCGGGTAGGGGAAGCAGCCGGATTGCTCGCCAATCCGCGCGAGCACGCGATACACTCCGTGCGCAAGCGCCGTCTCCACTTCGGCCGCATCGACGATGATTGCCGCTAGTGCGCGTCCGGGCAACGCAACTCCGCGAATCGGTCGCGCATCGACGTATAAGAAGCCGTTGCCGCTACCGCCGAACATGCCGCGCTTGCCGAAGCGCGTCACGCCGCCGGTATCGACCGTGTTGCGCTGCTGCGCCCAGCGCAACACGGTCACGAAGAAGCGGCTGAGCTCTCGCATGCGAGCACGAACGTCATCGTCTTCAGCGAGACGCAAAGTCACGACGAGTTCCCGCTGACGGCGCTTGGTCAAGCCGTCGGTGACGGCCGTGAGGAAGTTCCCTTGCTCGCCTTCCGCCGTGTCGTGCGCGTGAAAAGTAACCGTCAGCTTGCCCGGTAGGGCGGCGACGGTGGTCGGCAGTGCTCGGCTGGGCAGCGTGAGCTCAGCCAGATTTGGCGCCTCGACCGCGTCGCCGAACAGTTTCGACCAAACGCTCATCTTCACCGTTTAGCGCGCATCGCCGAAAAGCCCAAAGTGACTGCGCAATTCGGGCTATTCTGGCGCCCGCAATGACCGAGACCGAGCCGCGACAAGTGCTGTTTTTGTGCAGTGGCAACTACTACCGCAGCCGGTTTGCGGAGCACTTGTTCAATCATTTGGCCGAAGCCGGGGGCTTGGCATTCCGCGCGGACTCAGCGGGGCTGTGGCCCGATTGTCACACGCACAATCCGGGTCCGATGTCGCCGCACACTATCGCTGCCTTGGGCGAGCGGGGCGTTCGGTTGCCCGCCGTGCTGCGTGCGCCGCGCGACGTGCAGCAATCGGACATCGAAAATTCGACGATCACCGTCGCGCTCAAAGAAGCCGAACATCGCCCGCTCGTGACGAAGCAGTTTCCCGCGTTGCTCGAGCGCGTCGAATTTTGGCACGTCGACGATGTGGGCGACGCACCGCCTAGCGTCGCGCTGCCGATGATCGAGGGCCTGGTGCGCGAGCTCGTGCAGCGCCTGCAAAGGTCCGCCGCGTAGAGAGAGGCGCTCAGCCGACTTCAGATCCCGTAGTCTTTCGTGTTCGTGCTCACGGGCTTGGTTGGCGACGCGCCCTTCGCGGCGGAGCCGCGCTCCTTCGCGTTGCCCGAAGGAGCGCCGTTGCCGGGGTCGGTAGCGGACGCAGGCGTGGGTTCACGGCGAGCTGGGTCGTCTGAATTGGCGGCTGGCTCCGCTGCAGCAGCCCTCAGTGCGACAGCACCTGGCGCGGCGTCTCGGACGTGATTGGGAGCATGAGTAGTCGCGTTGTCCGGTGCTCCGCCGCTGCCGCCGATCGCGATCAGTGCCACCAAACTAGCGAGGGCTAGCAGCGCCAGCGCGATCAGCGAGCGACGGGACGACCATCGGCGAAACGTGGCGACTTCCTCGGCGCTGAGGGAAATGGACTCGAGCGTTGCACGAGCCACCACGGCCGACGACGAGGTACGCGCTTGCGAGGTCGGCGCGGTCGGCAGGCTCGCTGGCCAAACCAGCGGCAGTGGAGGCAGCAAGTCCGTCGAAGGCGCCGCGCTCGCGGGGACCGCTTCTATCGGACCGAGTGCCGAAAGCGGCGTGCCCAGCGACGTCAGTGTCTTGCGACGATGCGACGCGGGAACCCTTTCACCCATCCCGAGCAGGGTTGCAAACGGCGACTTGGTCGGCACGTTGCGCGACTCGGGAACGCGGGCCGACGAGGTAGGAGCCGCAGGCGTGACCGAGCGCGGCGCAGGTGTGGCCAACGGGAACCCATTGCGCGACGACGGTGGCGCACTCACGCTGAACGGCGGAGACACGGGCAGGTTCAGGCTGGGAAAGGTGGAGCTGCGCGTGGGGATCGGTCGTGGCTGAGCAACCGAGTTGAGCGAACGCACTTTTGAGCCGAAAAATGCCACAATTTCGGCGTGAGTGGCGACGCGCTCGCGAGCTACGATGGCGATTGCCGTCGCGAGCTCCGCGCAATCGGCGAAGCGTTGATACGGATCGACGGCCAGGGCGCGCGCTGCGATCGACTTGAGCGGGATTGCCCAGGCCAGCTCTGGAGGGAGCTGCGGCATTGGCAGCTTCTCGGCCATCAAACGATCGATGATGGCGTCCGCCGTGGTCTCACTGAATAGTCGCCGTCCTGCGAGTGCCTCCCAAAGTAACACCCCGGCGCTAAACACGTCTGCGCGCGGGTCGACCAACTCCCCCAGCAAGCGCTCGGGGGCCAGATGCCCGAGTGCCTCGGTCGGAGGCGTCGGCGCCAAGGCCGAAGAGTGACGCCCCGTCAGCGGGATCAAGCGGCACACGCCGTCGTTGTCCACCCGGAACTGAGTCAGCGCGACTTCACCGTGCGCAAAGGTGACACCCTCGGCATCGAAGGTGTCATGCAGTGCGGTCAGCCCTCGGAGTATGTCGAGCAGCATGCGCAGGGCGCGGCCCAAGCCATAACCGGCGAAGCCACGGCCTGCCGGTAGCTCGAACCAACCCTCCGCACTCGGATCGATGGCATAGCCCTGTTTGCCCCTTTGCATCGGCACCAGCCGCGCGTGAACTCGGGACAGGGCGAGCTGCATGGCGAACGGGTCAGCCGACTCGGGCCGGATGCGGGTGGAGCGGTTCATGCTCGATTGGGAGGGGGACATGCTGGGCAACGCTTCTTGAACAAGAACTGCAAATCTCGAATCCTTGCACATGAGCCCACACCGCGTTTCGCGACGATTGCGCAAGCGGGGCCGCCTGTGACTTTCGGCAACGGTGCCCCTTTCCGAAGATTCTGGCCAGCGTTTCAGGCACGGGGTCGATCTTTATTTGGAAACCGCGTGTTTCCCGGCTTTGCGCGCGGCGCACAGTTTCACAGGCGTTACATAAGGGTGCTCGGAGCGCCTTTCTGCCTGACGCGCAGCCCTGCCTCGGCTTGTTGGCTCGACCCGACGAGGCTGGTCGCTGCAGGCCGTTCCGGCCCCTCAGCGCGGAGATTTTCGACTGGTAGCTGATGGCCGGGCCAAGCGTCTTTTAGGCAGCGGGCCAAGCGTGTGCTCTTCGTGCACTCGACATGACGGTAGAGATCGAGACGTTCGCGCTGGCTTCGAGCGGCGCGAGATCCTGCGCAACCAGCGCGCGGTTGCGGCCGAGATGAGCAGACCGGCGCGCTTCGGGCCGGAGGCCGACGCGCACCTTGACTAGCCAGCTCGTCAGCCGTTACTTGCGGCTCAAAGCAAGGAATCTCCGATGACCTCTCCGTTCACTCCGTACCAGGCAGACGAGCTCGAGCGGGTCGTCCAGTCGAACGATTCGCCGCTGCGGCGCGCGTCACGCGAACAGCGCTGGCTTGCCGCCATGATTGACGGACTACTCGCGGTGCTCGTGGTCGCGCCGCTCGGGTACAAGGCTGGGCTGTTCGACGAGCATTCAATGAAGACCGCCTTCACGGTTCAGCAGGTCGTACTCTGGGGGGCGATTGGCTTCGCGGTTTGGTTCGCGGAGCACGGCTATCTCCTCGCGACCAACTCCCAGACGATCGGAAAACGGGTCGTCGGAATTCGGATCGAAGATCTTTCCGGTGGTCGGACCGCTTTCTGGAAGCTCGTAGTCTTGCGCTATCTGCCATCGACGTGCATCGCTAACATCCCGATCATCGGCAACGCGCTGCTGTTGGTCGATATCTTGTTCATCTTCCGAAAAGACGAGCGCTGCCTCCACGACCACCTTGCTGGAACGCACGTCGTCAGGGTGCGATGATTGCGTCTTGCTCGGCTTCGCAGATTGAAAGTAGCCGCCTCAGTTCCATCGCATGCTGCAGTCGAGCGTGTTCCACCCAGCGCTCGGCCTCGAGGCCTAGTCATCAGTATGCGCCTTCGTCGCGCCTCGCCATCCGGGCGCCTCGACCGCGATCTTCGACCGACTTAGCCATTCGCAGGCTTTGAGCACTCTTCGGGCGCGTCGCAGACTGTGGCGGTGGGATGCGCGATGTGACCGGAATCAGAGTCCGAGCCGAGTTTGGGTAGAACGTTGAGGCTAGGCGCTTTTTTAGATCAGGCGACCCCCATCTGGCCATTGTGAAGTCGATGGCAAAAAAACGGCGGGTCGTGCGCTTCCTCTACCTGTGGCGATCGGGCTGGCTTCTGGTCCTGGGTCTGGGCTTTTCGCCAGCTTGCGGCTCCTCCGACGGGACTGTCGCGGAAACATCCCTGCCGCCCAGCTTTTTCGGGGGTGCCACCGGTATCGAGCAGCCAACCCTTGCTGGGATGAGTTCCACCACGGTGGCTGGCAACGGCGGAGGCGGAGGCAGCACGTTGCCCAATCCGTGTGCGAACGTGCCCGAAGGCCAGCTGGCGTTGATCGACGACTTCGAAGACGGCAATCAGGACGCGGTCCCTGAGGTCGATCGCGAAGCCTACTGGTTTCCGGTTAAGGATGACGAGGCCAGCACCGGCATCCTGGTGCCCGAGAAAGTATTCCTCGGCGGAGTGCCGGGCGGTGCGCACGGCTCGGCTCGAGCTGCGCACATCACAGCTTCGGGCTTCACGGTCTGGGGTGCCGCATTTGCTGCCAATATCAGTCATCTGAGGGACGACATTCGTTGCCCATTCAACGCGCGGCACTTTGCTGGCTTCCGTTTCTACGCTCGCGGCTCCGGCAGTGTGTTCGTGAACTTGCAAATCCCCGAGGTGATCGATGAGCAGTACGGTGGCACCTGCCGCCCGAGCGCTGGCGATGTCTGCTACGACGCCCACGGCATCTGGATCACGTTGACCCCGGACTGGCAGCCGTATTCTTTCAAATGGAGCCAGTTCAAGCAGCGCAGCTTCGGCAAACAAGCGCCTTTCAACCCGGGCACGATCATGAGCATCCAGTTCAGCTTCGAAAAGGCACAGCTGCCAGTCGACGTTTGGCTGGACGACGTGAGCTGGGATGACGGCACAGCGTTTCCCGCCGCGGGTACAGGCGGCGCCGCTGGCGCGAGTGGCGCGAGTGGCGCGAGTGGCAGCGGGGGATCGGCGGGCAATGGTGCGTCGGCGGGCATTGGCGGCTCGGCAGGCATCGGCGGCTCGGCAGGCATCGGCGGCTCGGCAGGCATCGGCGGCTCCGGAGGGATCGGAGGCTTGACCGACGCGGGTGGCGCGGCCGGCTCGAGTGGCACCAGTGGTGCCCTCCAGGGCGGAGGCGCTGGCCAGCATGACACTTTTGCGGGCGCGGGCGGCGCAAGTGGCGGGGCTGTCCAAGGTGGCCCGTGACTCGCGCGAGGAGCCTTTGCAGCTCGTTACTCGTGCTCACGCTGGGCTGCAGTTCGGGGGAGCCTCCGACCAGCGGTGGCGCCCCCGACCACAGTCTCGGGCCCGCCGTGCGTCGTTTGAGTACGGCGGAGCTCGAGGCGACGGCGCAGACGTTGCTCGGTAGCGGTACCGCGCTCGCCGCGGCGCTGCCTCCAGACGCGCGGCAATCGGACTATTCACGCAACGTCGCGCAAAGTGTGGATTCGTTGCTGCTCGGCCAGCTCTTCGACGTATCGCGCAGCGCGACCGAAACGCTCGATCTGGGCCAAGCGCAGTACCCGAGTTGCGCGCGGACGGCCCTCCCGGCTGATCGAGAGTGCGCGGGAGCGATCGTGAATTTGCTGGCGCGTACGGCTTTTCGGCGCAGTCCCAGCGCGCTCGAGATTGAGCAATTGCTAGGCCTCTTCACGCTCGGCGCGCAAGGATCGGATTTCAAGAGCGGGATCGCTTTGGTCGTGCGTGGCCTACTCGGCTCTCCCAAGTTCCTGTACGAAGTGACCTTGGGCGAAGCGGCGCCCGGCCCGAATCGGCTGACCAATGACGAGCTCGGCAGCGAGTTGTCGCTGTTGATCAGTGGTCGACCGCCCGACGAGGCCCTGCTCCTGGCCGCTTCGCGCGGGGCGCTTGCCTCGGGTGAAGAGCGTGAGCGGCAAGCGCTGCGCCTACTTCAGCTGCCCGAATCCGCAGGGCTGTATCGTCGCTTCGTGCAGGAATGGCTGGGGTTGATCGGCCTGAATGGGCTCAGCAAATCCAGCCAAGTGATCAGTGGCTTCCCAGCGCTGCGCGAGGCGATGATCAGCGAAACCAACCAATTCGTGGACGACGTCTTCAGTCACCAGGCTGGTTCCGTCGCAGCGCTCTTAGCCGGCGGTTACAGCATCGTACCGGAGGCGCTCGCTGGATTTTACGGCATTCAGCCCACTTCACCCGGCGCGCGCGTCAACCTGGCGGGTCTCGGTCGGGTCGGCATCTTGCAGCAGGCAAGCTTCCTCGCCACGTTCGCGCATGAATCCGAAAGCGCGCCGGTGCTGCGCGGTAAGGCGGTGCTAACCCGCCTCTTGTGTCTGGATTTCCCGAAGCCCACCGATCTCGGAGTCGACATCGTATTTCCCGCCGCAGATCCAGCCGCTACCACTCGCGAACGCTTCGAACGCCACGCAACCGATCCAGTGTGCAGGGGCTGCCACGCGACACTCGACGGCGTGGGTTTCGCGTTCGAGAACTTCGACGCCGCGGGCCACTTGCGCACGAGCGAATCGGGGCGCGCGATCGACACTAGCGGCAGCATTCAGCTCGATGGGCGGGAGCTCGCTCTGACAGACAGCGCGGCGCTGGCCAGCGCGCTGGCTAATTCCGAGCAAGTGCGACAGTGCGCGGCGCGTCAGGTCGTTCGCTTCGCCGCCGGCAAGAGCGACGTTTCGGTCGAGCAAGCCTTCGTCGACTCGCTCAAAGCCGCGAGCGCTGAGCGGCGCGCTACGTTTTTAGGCCTATTTTTGGAGTTCGTGAAGAGCGACTGGTTCGCTTGGAGAAGCGCGCAATGATTCGACGAACGTCGCTGCCCATCAGCCGTCGCGCGGCGCTCACGGCCTTGGGGGCCGGGGCGACTTTGGCTGCGCTGTTTCCCGAGGCCCGCCCACTTCGTGCGGCGCCCGCGCCCGCCAAGTACTTCATCGGCGTGTACATGCCGCACGGCATGGCGCGCGAGTTTTGGCTGCCGAAGCCTGGATTTCAGATCTCGTACGAGGGCAGTTCGCTGGCTCCCTTCGACGACGCAGCCAGCTATGGCCAAAGCTTCCGTGATCAGATCGTGGCACTCGAGGGCCTCGACCTCACAGCGGGTCTGTTGGCATCGACGGTCGGTCACGACGCTTCGCGCGTGATCCTGACCGGCAGCGGCACCAATGGGCAGAACGCGTCGATTGATCAATTCTTGGCTATCGAGCAGGGCTTGGGTCAAATGACGCCGTTGTCGAGCCTGGTGCTCGGCGTCGGCTCGGCAAATCCCGCCCTTCAGTGGTGCATCTCGTACGCCAAGGGTGGCACCGCATTGCCCAAGATCATCGATCCCGTGGCAACCTTCCGCCACGCTTTTGGCCAGTTCCTGGTGGACCCCGATCCGGCTGCGGTTGCGCGCGCCGCGCGTGAACAGCGGCTCGGAAAAAGCTTGCTCGACTATTGGACGCGCGATCTTGCCGAGCTCAGCGCGCGCTCACCTCAGACGGAACGCGACAAGCTCGATCAACACGCGACCGCATTGCGCGAGCTCGAAAAACGCGTCATTGGCCAATCGCTGACGTGCGCGGTTCCCGAGCAACCCCAAGCGAGCCAATTTCCAGCGGTTGGCTCTTATCAAGGGGGCGAACCTTACTTCGACGTGATCAGCAACTTGCAGATCGACCTCATGGTGCAAGCGCTCGCGTGCGGGGTCACTCGCGTCAGTACTCTCTTCTTGGCGGATCTCAGTCGCACTCACTTCGACCCGCTGTTGCCTGAAGACGTGCATACGGACGTAGCGCATCGATACGCAGCCGCGGGTCGCGAGGGCTCAGGAGGCAACCCGACTTCGCAGGCTCGGCTCGCCCGCCAAAATCACTACACCTACAGCAAGATAGCGCGCATCTTGCAGCGCCTTTCCGAGGCCGGGCTACTCCAACAAACCGTGCTGGTCGCGATGAGCGACATGGGCGACCCGGCGAAGCATAGCTCGCGCCAAGTCCCCACGCTGCTCGCGGGCGGCTGGGGCGGCGCCTTACGGGCTGGTCGTCACATCGACCTCGGCGCCGAGGGTACGCCTAGCAATCGGCTGCTCGTCTCGGTCCAGCAGGCCTTCGGCGTCGAGAGCGACTCTTACGGCCAGTCGAGCGATCCCAGTGTCCTGAGCGGTACGCTCGCGCTGACGTGAAGGTCTCGGGCGAGTTCTCGATGGATTCGACGATACTCAATCAGGCCTGTGCAGGATCCTGCTTGTAGAACTCGGCCAGCTCGGCGTAGAGCTCGGGGTGTCGACGCTTCAATGCGCGCGGTTTCTCGAAGAACATCTCGGTTAAAACAGCGAAGAACTCCGCCGGATTCGTGGCGCCGTACGGATCGATGTCGCTCTGTCGTCCGGCGTGCAGGCGTCGCGAGAGCGCCTCGAACTCATCCCCCAAGACCTGCGCCCAGGACGTGTACCGTGCGCGCGCGCCAAGATCCGGTGTGCCGTTCATCACGCCGTCTTCGCTATCCAGTTGGTGTGCGAACTCGTGGAGCACGACGTTTTGCCCGTCGCGCGGCTGCTCGGCCCCCGACAGTACGTGGTCCCAGGCCAGCACGACCAGGCCGCGCTGCCACGATTCACCGAGCCGCGTCTGCTCCTCTTGTACCACGACCAAGCCGTCGTGCTGCTCGGTGGGTACCCGGTAGGCACTCGGGTAGACCAAGATCGCGTCGACGTTCGGATAGATGTCGGTTTCGCGATGCAGCAGCAGCAAGCAGGCCTGACCGGCGATGGTCAACTTGATTTCGTCGGTAAGCTCGAGTCCGCCGCAACCTTCGAACGATTTTTCGGCTAGGAAGACCCGCACCAGAGCTTCGAGTTCGCGACGATCCGCGACGTTTAGACCGCTGAGGTAGGGAATATTTTTGTCCAGTACCGCGCGCTCCTCCAAGCTGAGCGGTTGCTCGCGGAGCGCCTCGCGTCGTCGATTCTTGAAAAAGTCGAACATGTCCGAGGGCTCTTCTATCCGGCTCCGAGCGCTTCCACGACTAGGTCGCTGAAAGCCGTCACCTTGCTGGGAAGATTGCGGCTGGGTGGGTGCACGAGCCAGAGCGCGCCACTCGCCAGTTGCCACTTGGGCAGCACCGCAATCAAGCTGCCCGCGCTGATTTCCGGCTCCGCCAGGAACGAAGGCAAGAGCGCGACGCCCGCTCCCGCGCGGACCGCGGAGCGCGCGAAAAACATGTCGTCACAGCGGATCCGCCCGCGCGCCATCACGCGCCTCTTGGTGCCCTGGCCCACCAGCAGAAAGGTTTCGACGCCGCCGTAGGTCACCCAGTCGTGATCGCGCAGATCGCGGACGGTGCGCGGCGCACCACGCCGTGCGAGGTAGCCGGGCGACGCGACCAGCTGACCTTGCAGTGTGCCGACCCGACGCGCGACGAGCGTCGAGTCGCGCAAGCTGCGCTTGGGCGAAAAGCGGATGCCCAGATCGAAACCCCCAGCTACCAAGTCCACGACCACGTTCGTCGCGTGGACTTCGACCTGCACGGCCGGGTAACGGTCCACGAAGCGTGCCACGAGCTCGGCGATCACCATCGCGCCGAAGTCGACGGTACAGGTGATCCGCAGCAGACCGGACGGCGTTTGCGCACCCACTCTCGGCGCGAGGTTCTCGACCAGCGCTGCGACGAGGGGCTCGGCGCGGGCGAGCAGCGCCTCGCCCGCGACGCTCAGTCGCGAGCGCCGCGTCGTGCGCTGCACGAGTTGCTCACCCAGGGCTGCTTCCAAGCGGGCGAGCGAGCGGCTCACGCTCGACTTGGGCCTGCGAAGCTTCAGCGCGGCGCCGGACACACTGCCCGCACGAGCGATGCCCACGAAAACCGCTAGATCATCTAGGCTACCAGGCATTGTTCCAAATCTGGAACAATGTTAATTCAAAGCGGCTAATTGTGCACGGCGCATCTTCCTCGCAGGATGTCGGCATGGCAAATCAATCGAATGGGCCGCTCCTGGTTACGGGCGCGTCAGGGCATCTGGGTCGCCGCGTCGTGGAGCTGCTTCTGAGCGGCCCGCGCGGGCCAAGCGAGGCGCGAAAAATCATCGCGCTGACTCGCACTCCGGACAAGTTGGCCGAGTTCGCCGCGCGCGGCGTGGAAGTCCGAATGGGCGACTTCGATCGACCGGACGCATTGCAAGCGGCGTTCCGCGGTGCAGAACGCATCTTGATCATCAGCACGGACTCACTGGACCGGCCGGGCAGGCGGCTCGAACAGCATCTGGGCGCGGTCAAGGCCGCCAAGGCCGCTGGCGCGAGCCACCTCGTGTACACCTCACTCACCCATCCCGGTCCGGACTCGCCGATCACGCTCGCACCCGACCACTGGGCCACGGAACAAGCGATCCGTGAAGCCTTCCACAGCTACACAGTGCTCCGCAACAACCTGTACACCGACCACCTTCTGATGGGACTCAGCCGCGCGCTGAGTGCGGGTAAGCTAGCGAACGCTTTCGCCAAAGGCGCAGTCGGCTACGTCACGCGTGAAGACTGCGCGCAAGCGGCGGCCGGGGCGCTGGCGTCACGCTTCGACGGCAATGCCGTGCTCGATATCACCGGCCCTGCCGTCGTGAGCCAAGCCGAGTTGGCTGCGCTGTGCAGCGAACTTAGCGGAAAGCCGCTGCAATACCTGGCTATCGACGCACAGACCGCGACCAAGAACGCTCTGGCAGCTGGCTTTCCAGCGCCGATCGCCGAGCTCTTGATCTCGTTCGAAGTAGCCGGAAATCTGGGTCAACTCGCGGTCGCGAGTTCGGCCGTGTTGGAGCTCAGTGGCAGGGCGCCTAGCAGCGTGCGCGATTTCCTCACCACCAATCGCGCTGCGCTCGGCTGAGCCAGCGGGGGTCAGAGGCCGTATCGGCCGCTCACTGGGTCAACCGCGCTGGCGGGCGGGTCAGCGCTTGCGGCGGCGGTGGGTTCGGCTTCCGCTTCGGTCGTCGAGGGAGCGGTGTTCGGGAGCACCGCCAGTTTCGCCTCGAGTGCGACCGATTCTACCTCGGCAAGGCTTGTCTGTCGCGTATCTTTGACGCTCGCGGTCCGAGAAACGTTCGACGTGAAGGCGCTCTCGCGCTTTACGCTGGTAGGTAGAATGGTCGGCTCGATCTCCACTTTCTGCGGTTGCGGGAGCGCGCGCCAGATCGGCGCGGCTGCTGCCGCAATCATCGGTTGAACGCGGTTCGGAGCCAGGTTCGCGGCACCCCCGTGCGTTTGCCAGAACCCGACCGCGCTGAGCGCGAGCAACGCGCATAGGCCGACCATCGCCAGCGGCAGCCGCGCGGAACGCGACCGGCGTGGTGCTGATTGCGGTTCTGGCTCGGGCAGCTGGACGTCCTCGCTCGGTCGCCAAGCACGCAGAGCGCCCGCCAAATCGCCGACTGTTTGATAGCGGAGATTCGGATCTTTTTCCAAACAGCGGGCAATCACCGGGTCGAGCTCGGTCCCCGCGCCGTTCGAAAATGCACTCAGCGGCGGCGGCGCCTCGGCCAAGACCTTGGCGCACACCTCGGTCAGCGTCTCCCCCTCGAAAGGGCATTGGCCGGTCAACAGTTCGAACAAGATCGCGCCCAACGACCAAATATCGGCCCGCGCGTCGACGTCGGGCGATGCGCGCATCTGCTCGGGCGCCATGTAGTAGGGCGAACCTACTGGATCGCCAGCGCTGGTCAGCGAGGTACGCGACGTACGGGGGATCGCGCGCAGCGGCGTGCTCACCTCTTTGGAAATGCCGAAATCCAAGACTTTCAAGACGATGCCCTCGGGCGTCGTGGCCAAGAACAAATTTCCCGGCTTGAGATCGCGGTGCACGATGCCAAGGCTGTGAGCTTCCGCCAAACCGTCACAGGCTTGGAGCAGGTAGTCGATGGCCTGCGGCACCGAGAAGGGGCCGCGTTCCCAAAGCGCGAGCCCAAGGTCCACGCCTTGCAGCTGCTCCATCACGATATACGGACAACCTGAGTCGAGCCTCGCCACGTCGAGCACGCGCACGACATGGCTGCTCCGCATTCGAGCGACGGCACGCGCCTCGAACAGCACGCCCGCCACGATGTCCGGGCTTCCTGCGAATTCCTGGCGCACGATCTTGATCGCTACTGGAGCATCCAGCTCCAAATGCGTGGCGCTCAGCACGACGCCCATGCCGCCCTCGCCCAGACAGCCGTCGATTCGGTACTTATTGCCGACGATGCTGCCGGGAACGAGCTGGGTCCCGTCCGGTATTGCAATTGACGCGCTCATGACTTGCTTCGGTTCACCGTTGCTCGCAGCCACTGCGAGCTGATGCACGTGCCTCAAAGCAAGACGGATGCCGCCTGCATTTTGGCAGACGTGCCTCACTTCGCGCGCGTTCGGCTAGCGGTCCGCAGGTCTGCAACAGCCCGCAGCTGCGGTCATTCGAATCAATATTTCATTGCTGAAACAGATGGCGTCGACGCAGAATTGCTGCGGCGATTTGCCACGCTGCGGCCTGTTGACCCGAGCGGGTTAGCGCCCGAGGTTGCCCATCATCGCTTCCGGATAGCGTGTGCCCGCGGCGGCGCCGATCGGAAACGCGGCTTCCAACTCCGAGATCTCGGCGGCGCTCAGCGTCAGGTCGAGCGACTTTAGGTTCTCTTCCAGATATTTTTGGCGCTTGGTGCCGGGAATGGGGACAACCTGCGGAGATTTGCCGATCGCCCAAGCTAACGCCAGTTGCGAGGCCGTCACACCGCGCGCCCGGGCCAGAGCGGTGATGCGCGTCATCAGGTCCAAGTTCTTTTGGAAATTTTCGCCCTGAAAGCGCGGGGAAAACCGGCGATAGTCGTGCTCGTCGAAGTCCTCGAATTTTTGAATTTGTCCGGTCAAGAATCCGCGACCGAGCGGGCTGTAAGCAAGGAAACCGATGCCCAGTTCGCGGCAAGTCTCGAGCACGCCGTCGATTTCTGGATCACGCGTCCACAGCGAGTACTCCGACTGCACGGAGCTGATTGGACTTATCTGGTGGGCTCTGCGGAGAGTGCTTGCATTGACTTCCGATAGTCCAATGTAGCGGACTTTGCCGGCCTTCACCAAATCGGCGAGCGCGCCAACCGTGTCCTCAATCGGCGTCTTCGCATCCACCCGGTGGTACTGATACAGATCGACGTGGTCGAGCCCGAGCCGCTCGAGGCTGCCGTCGATCGATTTCTTGACGTACGCGGGCCTGCCATCCATGCCGCGGTCCTGCGGCCTCGGACCGCGTACGATGCCGAACTTGGTCGCCAGCACGAAGCTGTCTCGCGGCCTGCCGCGAAGCGCCCGTCCGAGGAGCTCCTCGTTGGTGTACGGGCCGTACATGTCGGCCGTGTCGAGCAAGGTGACCCCGAGTTCGAGCGCACGGTCGATCGTCCTGAGCGACTCGGCGTCGTCCCTGCCGCCGTAGAATTCACTCATGCCCATGCAACCGAGTCCCAGCGCCGACACCGTCAGATTTCCCAAATTTCGTGTGTGCATGACACGCTCCCTCGAGTGATTGTCTCAAGCCTACGACGGCGTGCCAACAACGCCAGTGCACGTAGATGTTCTCAATCGCCAAATCTTGCTAGCCTGCTGATTGTTTTTCGACGAACCGGACGGAGCAAAATGAATCGGCGTTTTTGGGCAGCGATCGTGGGCGCTTTTGCAACGGCTCTGGCGGGCTGCAGCCCCGGGTACATGAAAGCCAGCGAGCTGGAAGCAAAGCATCAGGGGCCGTCGGATTGCGAGGCGCGCTGCGTCGAACTCGGCATGCGCATGGGCGCCTTCGTGCTCGTTTCCGATACTCTGCCGGGCTGCGTTTGCCAGCCTAAGGCTGCAGCGGTCGAAGGCCCGATCGCGAGCCCGGGCGAAGCGCCCAAGCCGGGCGAAGCGCCCAAGCCGGGCGAAGCGCCCAAGCCGGGCGAAGCGCCCAAGCCGGGCGAAGCGCCCAAGCCGGGCGAAGCGCCCAAGCCGGGCGAAGCGCCCAAGCCGGGCGCTACTCAGCCAGGCGCCGGCGCGGACGCCACGAGTGATGCGTCGATCATGGCGGCCGCAGTTTCCGCCCGCGCCGCTCAGACCCAGCAACAAAAGCAGCAGCAGCAAAGCTACATCCCGAAATAGAGCGTGCCGGCATTCAATTCTCGTCGCTTTGCCGCTGCCCCCGCCGCTTGGGCGATGCTAAGCCATCCGCGTGATGAACTCCGACGCCTTGGTCACGCCGCGTTCCGATCGCACGTTTTTCACGTTCAATGCGCTGCTGTCCACCGTTGCGGTGGCATTCATCGCTTTCATTTTGCTGCGCGGGCAGAGCGCGGGCGGGCCAGATCTCAGCTTCATGCCCGCGGTCAACGCCAGCTTCAACGCGCTCTCCGCATTGTGTTTGATCGCGGGCTACGTTGCCATCCGGCAAAAAAAGATCGCGGTCCATCGGCTATTGATGGTCACTGCGTTCGCTTGCTCTGCACTCTTTCTGGTTGGTTATCTCAGCTACCATTTCGTGCACGGCGACACGAAGTTCACCGGGGTCGGGCCGATTCGATTGCTGTACTTCGCGCTGCTGATCAGCCACATCTTGCTCTCGCTGAGTGTGGTGCCGCTCGCGTTGACGTCGTTCTATTTTGCGTTCACGCGTTCGTTCGTACGTCACCGCCGGTTGAATCGCGTCTTTTTGCCGATTTGGCTGTACGTGTCGGTGACCGGCGTGCTCATTTTCTTCATGTTGCGTTAGCGGCGTGAGAACGTCTCGAAGCAGGGAGCATGGGTGAACCTGAAGCCACTCGTCGCTCTGACGGCTTCGTTGGTCGGAGTGCTGTTGGTAGGCTGCGGAGGACGAGCCGGCGGTTTGGGTTCCGGGTTGCGCGGCCGGCACATGCTTGGCGCGCTAGCGGCGCTAGTTTGGCTCGCTCGCGACGCGATCGATTCCGCCGCGCGATAACTCGCTGAGCAGTCGCGCGCCGCGTAACAAGCGCGCCAGGGTGGAATGAATGCGCGGATCCAAACCCATCGGTAGCTCCGGCACCGGCGCGTCTGAGTCGGGTTCCAGGCCTCGCGCGAAGGCCGCAGCTTGGTGCAAAGTGCCCACCAAGAACGTCCCCAGCGTCTGCGCAAGGTCCGCTCCGAGTGGGGCTTCGCGCGTGAGCTCGCGTGCCGCGTAGGTGTCGATGGCGGTCAAAGCGCCCGCCGCGCGTCGACCATAGGTGATCAGTTGCAGCGCGTATTCACCCGCGGGGCTATCTTGGCGTGGTTCGGTCAGCAGCCGCTCGAGCGAGTTTTCTGCTTCGCTGAGCGCGATCCCAGCGTCGCGACGTGCAGCCATGATGCGCGCCTCGGCAGCGTCGGTGTGGCGGTTCGCCGTGCCCTCGAAGACCGCCACAACGTATTCGGCGAGTGCATCCAGCATCCGAGCCAAGAGCTCGGGCAAGCGTGTGCGCTCGCGTGAAGGGAAGATGAACACCGCAGCCACGAAAGCGATGCCGCCGCCGATCGCGGCGTCCGAGGCGCGCGCCGCCGCAACCCACCAATTGCCTTGAAAACGCTCGGCGAGCAGCACGAATACCGGCGTCAGGAAGAACGTGAATAGACGGTAATTGCGACGGTGCGTCGCGACCGCCGCCACCGAGAGCGGGAACATGGCTGTAGCCAATGCCACCGGAGTGCGCAAAAGAAGCGTGATAGCGACGGCCGCGATGCTGCCGAGCACGGTGCCGAGCACGCGTTGCGCGGCCTTGGCAGCAGTGGCGCCCGAATAGGGCTGCAGCACGGCCAGGGTAGTTACCGTCACCCAATGCGGGTGCACCGAGATCCGGTGCCCAACGAGCGAAGCGATGCCCACGGTGCAAGCGACCCGCACGCCATGGTGGAAAAACGTGGAGCGCGGTGAACAGGCGTCGCGCAAGGTCGACAGTTCACCGCGCCATGAGAGTGCCAAATCGCGCACGCTCTTTCTGGACGGACGCACCGATTCAGGTGGCAGGTCGGCACGGGCGTCCAACGCGGAGGTGAGGGCCTGTGCCGCGCGGCTGGCGTCGTCCAGGTGTTCGAGCAGCGCGCCAATCGAGGAGCTGCCGTCGGCTGACTTGCCTGGCGGCGGAACGGTCGGCGAGTAATCGTGGGCGCGCAGGTTGGGGGTGCGCAGTGTGGTCGAGGTATCGAGATTGCGCTCGGCGAGCGCGTGCAAACGACTCAGAATGCCCTGACGTGCGCTAGTCCCGGTTTCGAGCTCACTCGCCTCTTTGAGCGTAACGAGCAACGGAAATTGCGCCTCGGCCAACCCGAGCAACACCCGTAAGTTGCTGCCGATGCGGGTTTCGCCAGCGCGTCGCGCACGGCCGCCCAGCGCCAAGCGGCGCGCCTCCTCGATGGCGATGCGAATTTGCCGATGATGAAGACGCGCAAGCTCGCTCCAGCGTGGGTCGCCATCGGGCACTCCCGCACGCAAACAAGCTTCGATCGCGGCCGAATAACGCGCCAGCGCTTCGAACACATTGGCCTCTGCTCGGCGCAGGGGCAAATGCGTCCAGATCGGCCAAATTACAGATGAAAGCAACGTGGCGAGACCCGCGCCCAGGGCGAAGCATGCACCATCACGGAGCGGAGCCGAACCTCCTTGCGCGCTACCGATGGCGACTACGATCGTCGTCATCGTACCCGCGCTGGCCCAGACGGCACCGAGCGAGCGCAGCAACGAAGCGGGGAACGCCACTAGCATCAATCCCAGTGCCGCGAGCCAGGTGCTTGGCGCGAGCGTCTCGGAGACGCCCAAAGCCGCTCCGCCGATCAGTGCAAACGTGCTCACGGTTTTGGCACGCGTGCTGCGGAGCCCACCGGGGTCGACCAGGGTGCCGAGCCAGCCGCCCAGGGCCATCCAGGCGAACTCCTGACGGCCCAGCCAAATCGCCAGATAAAATGGCACCAGCGTCGCGACTCCACCGCGCAGGCCCTTCACGAGGTCAGGCGTTGCCGCATCGAGCCAGGCCTTGTCGTAACTGCGCAGGCTGGGCAGGGAGATCAGTGCCGCAACTCCTGGTATACCCAATGTGCCAGACCTTTGGAGGCGTCGATCGAGAAATGGACGCCATCCGGACGGACCAATTCAGTCGCGCCGACGTCCTGCTGACAGACCCCCCCGGGACAGAGCTGGTTGCCAATGTCGAGCACGCGCACGCCGGGCACTCCCGCCGCAGATTTTCGGATGACCGCGTTGATGCAGTCGACGCGCTCGTGAAACTCCTGGCGATCGTTGCTGTCGCTCTCGTAGGGGCCGACCGGGTAAGGCACGGTGGCAGTGAACACCTGTCCCCCTTCCTGACCCAGCTCACCGAGCCGCAACGCAAGCACGTGGCCGAGCTTGCCGTCCCAATCTGGGCGACACGCGGTGTGCCAGTCGCCGTTCACGTGGAAACCATACAGGAACACGCCGGCCAAGTAGACGATGCTCACGTTCGGGTGCAGCGTTCGCACCTGTTCGACCCATTTGGAGCCCTGGCAGGTGTCTTCGAGCATATTGCAACCGTCTTTGCCCATCAGCTCCACGGCTACGCCTTGTCCGTGCAGGTTGCGCAGGCTCCAACCCAGCGAGTTTGCGGTGGAGTCGCCGAACACGGCAATGCGAAAACGCACGAACTCTGGTGCCGATGCCGAGCTCGGCAGCTGAGCCGATGGCGCTGGTAGTACACTGCGGCCCTCGGCGTACGTCGCGTGCACGACCAGGAACACCGACAGCGCGACCGCCGTGGGCACGATGTAGAACGGACGATTGAAGGGCACGCCGTGCTTTCTGATTGGTTGCTCCAGGAAACGGTAGGAGGCGATCGCGATCGCAAACGTGAGCGTGAAACGAAGCGCGTGCAGGCCAAGGCCATGCAAATGGCTGCGTTCTGTGGACAAGAACACATTTACCGGCCAGTGCCACAAGTACGCGCCATAGCTGATCGTCCCGAGCCAGGTGAGCGGGCGAATGGCGAGTGCACGCGCCACCCAGCTGCGTTCGCCGGCGATGGCGCAGGCGATCAGTGAAAGCGCGCCGAGCTCCGTCAACCAGAAGCCGCCGCGGTAGAGGAAGGGATCGGTTCCGCGAAGCGAGGTCCAGGCCAAGCCGAGGCCGAGGGCCGCGAGCACTCCGCATATGTCGAGAGCCCGCACGGCGCGCGCGCCGAACTGAGCGTTGGGTGAAATCAACGTGGCCAACGCCGCACCCAGCACGATGCCGGTCATGCGCGTATCCGTGCCCAAGTATGCACGTGTGGTATTTCCTGGATCGAACAAGACGAGCATCGCCGCCATCGACAGCCCACAGAGCGTCAGGCACACGCCAAGCAGCGTGCGAGCCGAGCCTCGCCGCAATACGAAGCTGACCAACAACGGCCAAACCACGTAGAACTGTTCTTCTATCGACAGACTCCAGGTGTGCTCCAGTGGGGAAGGCGCGGCGAACAGCTGCCAGTAGCTTTGGTGGCGAAAAATAGCCTGCCAATTGGCGACATACGCCAACGCGGCCAGCGCTTGCGCACGGACGGTGGTGAGCTCGTCCGTGCGCGCGAAGTAACGCCCGTAGATGGCGACGACCGGCATCAGGGAAAGCAAGGCAGGGAACAGGCGCCGCGCGCGGCGAATCCAAAACGGGCCCAGCGCGATGCGCCCGGCCTCGCGGTGCTCGGCCAGCAGCAAGGACGTGATCAGGAAGCCGGACAGGACGAAGAATAGATCGACGCCCAGATAGCCACCGGCCAACGCGCCATTGGCGTGGAACAGGAGCACCCCGAGCAGCGCCAGCCCACGCAGTCCGTCGAGCGCGGGCACGTGGCGCAGTCGCGCCTGATGGGTTGGAAGGCTCACGTTCGGAACGTACCGTTACTGCTCGCTGGCTTCGAGTCCATTGAACGCCGAACATGAGGCCAATCGGGTTTCCAGTGCAAGCGTATCGATCGGAGCTGCGGTCGGGAATCGAACCCGCAAAAGCGCACTACGAAAGCGCCTGCCCTCCAAGAGGCCGCAGCAGGGCGGAAAGCTGTGGAAGCGAACCACCGTCCCAAGCGGGCCCGCACCGTCCAGCGTCTGATTGCGAGCCTCGACATTTAGCAGACGGGCTCGGCGCCTTGCCGACTAGCTCACGCACGAGCCACTAACCGGTTGGCCCCGTCAGTGTCAGTGGAAGGATGCACGGCGGGTCCTCGCGAGATCGACGCGCGCTGCGGCGCGAACGGCCCCTGACGACTGAGGCTTGTGCGGCGATGACCAGCTCGCGGTACAGAAATTATACTGTTTTCGCACCGCGTTCACACCGCATAATTTCTGTGCGGCGAGCCGTGCCTCCGGAGCGCGACTGGATTCTTTACCGTTTTCGTGAGCCAGGATCTGACGAATCTTGAGCGTGCACGAAGCATAATTTTTGGTCGCCAGAGGACTGCGAGCATCGCTCAACGCGGGTCGTTACGCGAAAGATCCGACCAATCGTGCGAATTAGAAGTCTGCTTTTCCAAATGACGAGGGCATGCTGCGGGCGACGCATCAGCCAAAAGCTGGGCGAAGGAGCTCAGGAGTGCCGGTGACACTCTTGGTTGCCGCTACGGTAAGACCCCGCGTTCTAAGCCAAGCCGGGGAACGCGCACCCCAGGCGGACGCGTGCTAATCAGCGTCCGCCATGTCCCGCTCCCCCTCCGTCTCAGCGCCTTCCGGGCGGGCGCGCATTCGTTTTTCCGAAGAATTGCCGATCTCCGCGCGCGTGGCCGACATCGCGCGAGCGGTGGAGGAGAACCAAGTCGTGATCGTGGCTGGCGCGACCGGCTCGGGCAAGACCACGCAGCTGCCCAAAATCCTGCTCGACATGGGCCGCGGCACGGACGGGTTGATCGGGGTGACTCAGCCGCGGCGCATCGCCGCGACCAGTGTCGCCGCGCGCGTGGCCAGTGAGCTCGAATGTGAGCTCGGGCAGGAAGTGGGCTACCAGATCCGCTTCGAAGAACGCACGAGTCCACGCACGTACGTTAAGTTCATGACGGACGGCATTCTGCTGGCCGAAATTCAGGGCGACCGCTTGCTGCAGCGTTACGACACGCTGATCATCGATGAAGCTCACGAGCGGAGCTTGACGATCGATTTCTTGCTGGGTTGGCTGAAGAGCATCTTGCCCCGGCGCCCCGAGCTCAAGGTCTTAATCAGCTCTGCGACGATCGAGACCGAGCGCTTCTCGGAGTTCTTTGGCGGAGCGCCAGTGATCCAAGTCGAGGGGCGCACTTTTCCGGTCGAGGTCTTGTACGAGCCTCCTGAGCCTGAGCTGGATTTGCCCGAAGCGGTTGCCAATGCCGTGGCCTCCGTGACTTCGCTCGACCCACGCGGGGACATCTTGGTTTTTCTGCCGGGCGAGCGGGAGATCCGTGAGGCCGAGCGCGAGCTGGTTGCGAAGAAGCTTCGGCACACGCTGGTGCAGCCGCTCTATTCGCGGCTGTCGGCCGGGGATCAGCGCAAGGTCTTTTCTAGCATCCCCGAGCGGCGCGTGATCCTCGCGACCAACGTGGCCGAAACTTCGCTCACGATCCCCGGCATCGTGTACGTCATCGATACGGGCGTGGCGCGGCTCTCGCGCTACGAGTCGCGCACTGGCACGACTAGCCTGCATATCGAGGCGATCTCGCAGGCGAGCGCCGATCAGCGCAAGGGCCGCTGTGGTCGAGTGCGTGACGGTATCTGCGTGCGCTTGTACGACGAAGAGAGCTTCGCGGCGCGTCCCGCGTTCACCGACCCAGAGCTCAAACGCACGGGCCTGTCAGGCGTCATTTTGCGCATGAAGTCGCTGGCATTGGGCGATGTCGAAGATTTTCCGTTTCTGGACCCGCCGCACTCACGCGCGATTGCCGAGGGCTACCGCGTGTTGCAAGAGCTTGGCGCGCTGGATGCGGAGCGGAAGCTCACGGTGCTCGGCGCCCGGCTCGCGCGTTTTCCGGTGGATCCGCGCATCGGGCGCATGATCGTGGCCGGGGTCGAGGAAGGCTGCGTCGCTGAAGTGTTGGTGCTTGCCGCGGCGCTGAACATTCAGGATCCGCGTGAGCGCCCGCGCGGCGTCGAGCAAAAGGCCGACCAACTGCATCAGCGCTTTCGCGACGAGCGCTCGGATTTCTTGGGTTTGCTCAAGCTCTGGGCGTTCGTGCGCGAGGCCAAGAGCGTGGCTGAGCTGCGGCGATTGTGCCGAGACAATTTGCTCTCGTTTTTGCGCGTCCGTGAGTGGGCTGAGGTCCATCGGCAGCTCGAGGACGTGGCCAAGGAGCTGCAATTGGGCGTCGCGAAGGGGCCGCACCTGGGCGTGGAGCGCACGACGCCTGGCAATGCGGCGGATCTCGAGCTGCGCCTGCATCGCGCGTTGCTCACGGGGCTCTTGTCCAAGATCGGTCAATGGAACCCCGAGCAGCGCGTGTACATCGGCGCCAAACAGACCCGCTTCATGCTGCATCCGTCCTCGGCGTTGGCGAAAAAACCGCCCGCCTGGGTGATGGCCTTCGAGTTGGTGGAGACCAGTCAATTGTTCGCGCGCACTGCGGCCAAGTTGGACCCCGAATGGCTGGATGAAGTGGGCGCTCACTTACTCAAACGCAGCTATTCCGACCCGCACTGGTCCGAAAAATCGGCGCGCAGCTCGATCAAAGAGAACACCACGCTCTTTGGTCTGCCGGTGTTTCGCGGTCGCAGCGTCGATTACGCTACGGTCTCACCGGGGCGCGCTCGGCTGATGTTCCTCGAGCACGCGCTCGTGCGCGGGGAATATCGCTCGAAGGGCAGCTTCCAGAGCGACAATCGCAAGCTACTCGAGGAAGTCGCGCGTCACCGTGACAAAGCGCGGCAAAGCGATCTGCTCGCCGATGACGAAGCCCTGCTGTCATTTTTCGAACAGCGAGTGCCCGAACACGTGGTCAACGGCAAGACCTTCGAAGTTTGGCGTGAGGCCGCGGAAGCCAAGAAGCCAGACCTATTGCGGCTGACCTTGGAAGACGTGCTCACGTTCGAGCAACGCCTCTTGCCGCAGTATTACCCTGACACGCTCGAACTGCACGGCGTGCAGATCCCCGTCAGCTACCGCTTCGATCCCAGCGCGGACGATGACGGCATCACCCTGTCGCTACCGCTGCCCCTGCTTTTGCAGCTCGATCCGAGCGAGCTGGATTGGACCATTCCCGGTTGGCACGGCCAGAAGATCGCGGCTCTACTCAGCGAGTTGCCGCGCGCTGTGCGTCGCGATCTCGGTTCAATTCCGGAGCTAGCCGAGAGAGTGGCGGCCAAACTCAGCCCATTCGAGGGGCCGATGTTGCCAGCGCTAGCTCGCGTGGCTTCCGCGGAGTCCGGGGTCGAGTTGCCGGAGAGCGCTTTCCGCTTGGAAGCGGTGCCGCCGTACATGCGGCTCACCTGTCGAGTCGTGGGCGAGGGTGGGCGCACGGTCGCACAGAGTCGCGATGTGGCTGAGCTGATTCAACAGCATGGCGGTCGCGCGCGCGAAGCGCTTCGCCGCGCGGCGCCGCCCGCACAATGGGAACGCTCGGGCATCACCCGTTGGGACTTCGGTGAGCTGCCCGTGTTCATCGTGCGGCGGGTGCTCGGCGCCGAGCTGCGATCTTACCCAGCGCTGATCGATCGCATAAATGCGGTTGATTTGAGCTTGCTCGAGACCGAGCGCGCGGCGAAAATCGCGACGCGACTCGGCGTCAGGAGGTTGTTCGCGTTGGCTGCGCGCAGCCCGCTGTCGGTCTTTGCCAAGCAGTGTCCGCCGCCGTTCTCGCCGCGCGCCGCATTCTTGATTCCGCGCCTCGAAGTCGAGGCGTTTCGCGAATCCTTCTTGGGGCGTGTGGTCGAGGAAGCGTTCGGCTGCGCCGAGGGCGGGGCGCTGCCCCACGACCAAGCGACCTTCGATGCTCGACTCACGATCGGTACGCCGCGCATTGCACCCGCCTTCAAGGCGCTCGAACGTGCCACTTTGGCCGCTGCGGCCGAGCTACAAGCGACCTTGCGCGCGCTCGAGAGCGCAACGAAACATCCCAGCGCAACTGCCGCGAGCGTCGAGATCCGCGCCCAGCTCGAACAGCTCTTCGTGCGCGATCTGATCGAAAGCGTGCCGCTTTCGCGGCTCGAACAATTCCCACGCTATCTGCGCGCAGCACAGGCCCGTCTGACCCGCGCGATCAGCGACCCTAGAAAAGACGCCGACAAGCTCGCGCCCTTTGCGCCGCTGTGGTCCGCGTTCTTGGCGCGGGAGACTACGATCAGCGATCGCGGCTCGGCCGCAGCGCTGCGCTGGGCCTTCGAAGAACTGCGCGTGGCCATTTTCGCGCCGGAATTGCGCCCGGCTGCAGCGGTTTCCGTGGCCAGTCTGAGCCTAGCGCTCTCGCAACTGCGTTAGCCGCCCAGCGTTTCGAGCAGCTGGATGGATGGTCACGCGCCAAGTCGCGTGCCGTCAGCGTTCGGCGTCGCGGCCGCTATTGTCGCGCTGGTGTTGGTGCGTTCGGTATGCTGCTCGAACGCTCGCGCACGGCGCTGCGCAGGGTGGCCATCACGTCGTCCAGGTTCACCGGCTTGACCAGAAAACGATCCGCGCCGAGCGAGGATAGAAGCTTCCATTCTTGGGGTCCACCGGAGGCAGTCATGACGATGATGGGCACGTTTTGCGCTTCCGGTCGCGAACGCAGCAGAGCAGTAACGGCCACGCCGTCCAAGATCGGCATCTGCAGGTCGATCATCACGACGGAAGCCGTTGCCTGGTCGAAGGCATCGACTAGATCGCGCCCGTTTTCCACACACACGATGTCGGCGTCTGGGAATTCCATGCTCAGCTTGAGCGCGAGCAGATCGCGGAAATCAGGGTCGTCTTCGGCGACTAGGATACGCACTGGCTCCACGCTCGACGCGCGCGCTTCCTTCAATGCGCGGCGAAACAGATCGGCCGAGGCAAAGCGGTCCTGCGGGCGTTTTTCCAGGGCCTTGAGCAGCACGTCGTCGAAGGCCAGCGGTAATCCGGGGCGACGCTGGCTGGGCAAAACTGGCACTTCGGTGAGATGTTGGACCATGATCGCCAGCGCCGTCTGGCCTTCGAACGGCAGGTTCCCGGTCAACATCTCGTAGGCCATGCAACCGAGTGCATAGATGTCGCTGCTCTTGCTCGCGGGCAGATTGCTCTCGAAAGCCAACTCGGGCGCCATGTATTCGGGCGTTCCGGCAATCACCTTGGTCACGCCGCCAGCCACGTAGGGTGCTGCCAAGCCCAAATCAGCCACGCGCACTCGGAGCTCGTGGTCCAAGAGCACGTTGCTCGGTTTCAGATCGCAATGCACCGTGCCCGCCGCGTGGATCGCAGACACGCCCTGGCAAACATCGTTCAAGATGGCCAAGGCTTCATCCAAGTCTGCCCTGCCGTCGCTGCGCGAAAGCCAGCTGTCAACGGTTTGCCCGTCGACCAGTTCCATCACGAAATAGGGAATGGAACCGTGTTCGCCGAAGGAATGGATGGCGAGCACGTTCGGGTGGTTGACTAGCGCCATGGCCCGCGCTTCTTGGATGAAGTGGGCCCGCGAATCTTCGTCGAAGGATGCCGAATTGACGAACTTGATCGCCACCTTGCGGTGAAGTTGCAGATCGAAAGCTTCGAGCACGACGCCCATCGCGCCCCGCCCCAGTTCACCCAAGATTCGGTACACCCCGCCCACTACATCGCCTATCGCGGGCAACCGAAGAGCGTCGTCCGTGTCGCGCAGAAACTCATCGACCAAGCGAGAGAGTTGGCTCTCGTCCGGGGAGTTCGGGGATGCCATCGAATGGGCGACTGCAAGTTGCAAGCCGCCAGCAAATGCCGAAATTTCCCGCGGGACCGGCGCCAGAGCTGAGACTTTATGACTCACTCGCCGAGGCGCTGCGGCGAGCTGCTACCCTCTCCGCGCGTCCCGTCGCAGTCTGAGCAACCGACTCCTTCACTGCTGGTTGTCCCTTGATTTCGCGCCCGGCAGGCTCCACTCGCCGACGCCAGCGGCCTGGCGGTCGCGCAAGGTGGTCTGGTGTACGGGTTTCAACTACAGCTGAGAGCTGGTCCAGTGATGCCTCCCGTTCGTCCGCCAGCCGATACGCTTCGGAACCTGGGGCAGCCCTCTAAGAGCTGGTCCAGGGGCGCCTCCCGTTCGTCCGCTTGCCGATACGCTTCGGGAACCTGGGTTGCGTGAGGTCGAAGTCGTCGCAGTCTCGCCTGGTACCGTAAAGCCCACGCCCAGCGGGACGGGGGACGCCTCCTCTGGCGAGTGGGCGAGCCCCAATTGCGAACGCCTGCGATTGTGCACCCGGGCAGCCTGCGGCAACTTGGCGACATTGTAGGAAAGCCCGCCGACCCGCTGGCCCGTTACATGTCGCAAAAATGCGCGTAGTATGCGTATCCCTCAGATAGGAGTGTCGATGGGTTTGGTCGTAAAAGGCATGGTTCAGGTCGAAGGCACGACCTATCGCATCGTGCGACTCAAACGCGGGCATTATAAAGTCGTGCGCGTGCTCGATGACGCCTCCGTGGGCGTGTTTTCGGTCGGCTCTACGTTCGAGATGGCCCCCGATGGCATCGAGGGCGACCTGATGCGTGAAATTGCGCGTGTCGCCATCCAGGGCGCAAAGACCACCTGGGTGGGTCGCATCGCCTGAGCCCACGCGCTGGCCATGCCCTCCAAGTGCAGCGCGGGGATCCTGCTCTATCGGCGCCGAGGCGCGCAGGTCGAGGTCTTGCTGGTCCACCTCGGGGGGCCCTTCTGGAGCAAGAAAGACGACGGCGCTTGGTTCATTCCCAAGGGCGAGCTTGAAGCGGGTGAGCAGCCCCTGCACGCCGCCCGACGTGAGTTCCGTGAAGAGCTCGGTAGCGAGCCGCCGAATGCCGAGCCGCTCGCGCTGGGCACGGTCAAGAACAAAAGCGGGAAGTTGATCTACGCTTGGGCGCTGGAAGGCGACTTCGAGCTCGCCCGCTTCAAGAGCAACACCTTCACGCTCGAGTGGCCGCCGCGCTCCGGCCAAGTACGCGAGTTCCCGGAAGTCGACCGCGCCGCATTCTTCGCACTGCCGGACGCCCAGCCAAAGTTGCATCAGGCGGAACTGCCGCTCCTCGAGCGTCTGCGCGCGTTGCTCGCCGCACCGGCCTAAGGCTCGCTATCCCGCTTGCGAACCGCCGCGGCGGCGTCGCTGCGCCCTTGCGCCTGCGCGATTGCGTCACCAGGTTGAATTCTCGGACTGGTCGATGACCCCGCATTCCATTTGGAACTTCTGGCGTTGGGCGTTCGCTCGCACCTACCTGCGTGATAAGCGCCGCTGGGGCGACTCGCAAGCGTCACTCTGGTCCGCGATCACGGGCCTGAGCATCAGCATGAGTTTCAATTTCTTGGCCTTGGGTGCCATGCTCGCTTGGGTGCTGCGGCTGCGGAGCCAGGCCGCGCACCCCCGGGAAATTGGTTTGGCCGTGATGGCCGTGGCGCTGGCCGCGAACTACCTGCGGTTTGCCCGCTTCGGCGATGCGGACCACTTGATTCGCTCGCTCGAAAGTAGCAGCAGCGACAGCGCGCTCCGGGACGAACGAAAACTGCTCGGCTATACCGTCGCTTCGTTTCTCGCCCCGGTGGCCATCGTGGCCGCGCGGCTATGTCTGAACTGAACTACGGGTAGCCAGCCTCTCAGAACAGCTTGCCGAGCAAGCCCTTGGCCTGATCCACGGCGCTGTCGACGGCCTCGCCGGTAAGCGCGCTGTCCACTGGACCGCGCAGCATTTCCGGCAACTTACTGGCCAGGAACCCGCGCACGACCTCTGCCACCTTGGCGGCCTGGGCCTCACTGATATCCGCCTTGGAAACGAGTTGGGAGATGAGCTCTTTCATCTACCGTATTTACGCTCGTGCCCCAACGCTGACAACCGACGACGGCGCGCGAGCCCCAGCAGTGCCAGAGCGAAGCCGAGCCCTACGATGCTCCGGCTGCCACTGGTGGGAACCATCGAGCAACTGCAACCGTCGTCGCTGCTCGAGCTGGAATCGGGTCTCGGAGTGTCGTTCGCGCCGGCCTCTCCGCCTTCGTGCGAAGCCCCCCCGGCGTTCTTGCCGCCCGACGGCACGCCGCTCGGTGGCGTGCCGCCATCGCCGCCGCTCGGGCCGGCCGGAGCGCCTCCCACGCCGCCGATCTCTGGCCGGGCACCCGCGCCCGAAACGCCGCCTTCGCCAGCTGCACCGATCACCACCGGTGGCGTGCCGATAGATAGCACCTTCGAGAGCGTGGTGCGCAGCTTCGCGCGATCGACCGCCGTGAGCGCGTAACTCACCAACGTGCCATCCGGCTGGGCCGGGATCGTCACGCGGAATAGATCACCACCGCTGAAGCTCACCTTTGCGTCCTTCGTTACGCCCGCGATCGTATAGCGCATGGTCACCGCGGCCATTTGACCGGCTTGATTGGTCGCGCTGTCACTGACTGCGACGTGAAACACGATCGGTGCAAAGGTGACCGCGACCGGGGTTTCTACCGCGCGGAATGCGGGCGGAGTGACGTCAGCGGCGAGCCCGTAGTAGACGCGGTTGTTGCGCAGCGTGGGGGCGTTGGTGACGCTGATCGTGCCTTCACCCTGGCCGGTCACCAGATCCAGTTTGCCGTCACCGTTGAGATCGCCGACGTCGATCGCCAGCGTGATGTCCGTGAACTTGGGCAAGGCGTCCGCCGCGTAAGTGAAGATGCCGCTGCCATCGTTGAGCAACACCTTCTCCGAGTTGTGGCTGCGGCTGCCGACCACGACATCGTAGTTCCCGTCGCCGTCGACGTCTGCGCACTTGGCAGCGCCATCCAATGCCGCAGGTTCGCCCAGCACGCGAGCCCTTGTCTGGTCGACGAACACGCCGTGACCATCGTTGATCAAGAGCTGTGTGACGTTCATGCCTGCGGCGGAGCCATCCGGCGCTTTCCCAGCGTTGTCGAGCACCAGGTCCAAGTCCCCGTCGCGATCCAGATCGCAGGCCTCCTGGTTGTACGCGTATGGGCCTTGCTTAGGCGGGTAGTTGGCCGTGATATCGGCTGCCGTCGTGCCTGTGAAGTCGGTGCCGTCGGTGAAATAGCCGTGTCCGTCGTTCAGGAAAATGCGGCTGTAGCCCTCCCGGTGATTGATCAGAATGTCGAGGTCGAAGTCTCCGTCCACATCCACGAAGTCGAGGTCCGTTGGACGTGCGCCGTAGTATGGAGTCCCAGCGGTCGCCGAAATCGTGGCGGGGAAGTGATCGGTCGCGGCGGGTGCATCCTTCTGCGTCTCCGTGAGCGTGAACAGGCCGTGCCCGTCGTTGTCGTACAGGATCAATCTCGACACCGCGCCGGCGCTGGCGTCACCCCAATCGGCTACGACCAAGTCCAGATCGCCATCGTCATCTAGGTCGCCAAAGTGCGCGGCGCCCGCGTGGGACGCCGTGGAGGCGGGCAGAAGCGTCGCCGCCTGATCTGCGAACACCTTCGACGAAGTTTGAACCCACAGTTTGTCGGCGTCCGTGCCGTAGGCGCCGGGCTGATACAGATCCAGGTCGCCGTCGCCGTCGATATCGCCCAGGGCGACTTGGCGCACTTGACTGGGCGCGCCGGAGAAGGAAGCACTCGTCGCGTTGAAAAACGCGCCTTTGCCATCGTTCAAATAGACGACTGCGGCTTCCAGGTTGCCAGGCCCGAACAGACCCCCGCCGTTGGCCATCACTAGGTCGAAATCACCGTCCTGGTCGATGTCGGCGAGCTCGAACCAATTCGTGTAGCAGCCTGGGTCGCCGCTATCGGCGCATGCTTGTTGCGAGCTGCCGATGCCCAGGGAGTTGAGCGTGTCTTCCTTGAACAGCGGCGCGGCGCGGCCATCGCGCGCAGCAGCAACGAGGGCGATCGCCAGCCCGAGCGCGACTGACCAGCTCGAAGCACGAAACCCAAAAGCTTTGAGCGGCTGCATGACCATGACCGAAGATTCCCTGCGGGATGAAGGTCCGCGTTGCCTGACGGGCGCAGACGCAAAGCTCGGCTGGGCGCCTCTGCGCTGACTCGCTCACGCGAGCGCAAGGCTCCGAACTCAATCCCTCCTTCATGGCCTTTTGTGATCGCAGATGCAAGTTCGACAGCGCGTGGATTTTACTTTCGTTCACGCAACCGGTCGAGCAATCGCCGCAACGAATATGAAACCGCGCCAACAGCGCACGGACATCGAGCGCGCTTTCGCGCAGCTGCCGAAGTCGGCTTCGAACAGGTTGCTCGACGGCGTTCACTCGATCCCTGACCGCTCGTCTTTCGAGGTCGAATTTCGATCTCGTCAACGGCATCAGACTACAAGAGCCTACAGCTCGGGTTCGATTGTTTCCGCGCCGTGTCCGGGTGCGCGCGCATTTGCCGCGCATTTCCCGGCGTTGCAACATTTCACTACGAACGAGCCTTGTACGCTGCGCGAGCGCGCCTCAAAAAGTACCAAGTGAACACGGCAATCAGGCTTTGACAGTGCCGAGGCATCGGAGCGATGCTTTCGAGTTAGGTAGTGGTGCCGGTTTCGCCACCATACCAGGGAACGTCGTATGCCCGCGAATGGTCCGTCGTCTGAGTCCGCGCCCAGTATCTTTCCCGGTGCCACCATTTCTGGTCGCTTTCGGTTAGAGCGCCTGCTCGGCCGTGGCTCGATGGGTTCGGTATGGCTCGCACGCCACCTCACGCTCGACGTCGACGTCGCGGTGAAGTTCATCGACGCCGCGTTCCGCGATCAAAAGGACCACCGCAATCGCTTCGCGCTCGAAGCTCAGGCGGCCGCCCGCATCAATAGTCCGCACGTAGTGAACGTGCTCGATTTCGGCGCCGAGACCTCGGGGCGTTTGTACATCGCAATGGAGTACTTGCAGGGTGAGGACGTCAGCAAGCTGCTCGAACGCAGCGGTCGGCTCTCCCCGGCGGTCACGGCCCGCATCGTGAGCCACGCCTGTCGCGGGCTCGGCCGCGCGCACGCTCTCGGCATTGCGCACCGCGACGTGAAGCCGGAAAATCTGTTCCTGGTCGGCGCTAGCGAGGATGAAGGCTTCGTGCTCAAGATCTTGGATTTCGGCGTGGCCAAATCCGCCAAAAAATCCGGCAAAGACTTGGTCGGTACCGTCGTCGGCCAGCTCGTCGGAAGCCCGGCTTATATGAGCCCAGAGCAAGCCCATGGATCGCTGGACGTGGACTTTCGCTCGGACTTATTTTCGCTCGCCGTCGTGGCCTATCACTGCTTGACGGGTGTGGTTCCGTTCGGCGGTGACTCGCTGGCCGAGCTACTGATTGGCATCGTCAGCAAGGATCCGATCCCCGTCACCCGGCTCACGCCCGGGCTGCCGCGCGCGCTGGATGACTGGTTCCAGCGAGCGCTCGATAAGAACCCCGCGCGGCGTTTCGCGTCGGCCAAAGATTTGGCGCAGGCCTTTCACATGGCGATCGGCCAGAACGCCTCGTCGGCGACCGACTATTCCTCGTCCTCGCTGGCAGTTGGCGCTCGCGCCACCGCCGTTACGGCCCGCGCTCCGACCGCTGCTCGTCGCCCGACGGGCAACGAGACCGTCGTACACCCGAATCCGGCGACCTCGCGCCCGGCCAGCGCCCACCACGCGGACGTCTCGAACCACACCGCATCCACGGGTGTCCCGCTGGCGCTGGCACAGGTAGCAGAGGTCGCCAATGTGCTGGGGATCGCGCTGGTCGGACCCGAAGGCGAGCCGGTCGCGCATCACAGTCTGATGGGCCTGCCCGCCAACACGTTCTCGGACGTCACTCGACGCGTGAAGGAATCGCTCGATACCTTCGAAAGCCTGGAGAGCACACGCAATCAGGCGCTCGCCTTGTACTTCGAGAGTGCCACCGTGCTGATCCGCTGGGTCGAGAGCCACGCTGTGATCGTGGTCGGCACGGAGCAGGTGCACCCGACGGTGCTCTCCGTCAGCCTCAACGCGGCGGCCTCCAAGCTGCAGACCCTGGCAAAGCAGGCGGGCGGCGCCGCCATTGCATTCCGCTCGACGATTTCCTCGTTGCCCGACAACGAGTTTTCCGAGGTCTCCGGGACCGCCCTGGTCGCGCGACAGTCTGCGCACGACCCAGTGCCCGACCAGACCATCGCGCGCCTCACACAGCTGTTTGCCAAGCCGCTCGGTGCGGTGGGTCGGCTCGCCATTCAACAGCGCCTCAAGGGAGGTAAGCCGACCGTTCAAGCCTACTCCGACTTCGTGAAACGGTTGTCGTCGCTGATCGAAGATGCGGCGGAACGCGAAGCGTTTTCAGCTGACGCCTTGCGACTCGTGCCATACGCCGAAGTTGCGCCGCCGGTGCCGCCGCCTGCAAGAGTTGCGGCGCTCGTCTCTGCGCCACCTTCGACGCAAAAGCTCGTTCCTCCGGCGGGGGCAGCAATCGCGCCCAAGCTCGTGGCTCCGGTTGCGCCCTCCGCTCAGCGTTCGGCGCTGCCCACTCCGCCACGGGCGTTACCGCCCTCAGCTGACCTGACCGCCACTCCGGTCCCTGGCGCGGCAGCGACGGACCCCGCTGCCAAAGCCAAAAAATCGGTGCTCTACCGTGGCCGCAAAATCGAAGTCGACGAGTGAAGGACAGGGACATGGACGCCATATTGAAAGAGCTGAAGGTTCAAGGGGTCGCCCGGAGTTCGGATAGCGGCGAGACGCTGGAGTCGGCGGGCGGCTTCGATGCGGAAACGTTGTGCGCGGTAGCCAGCGTCGCAGCGGGCCAACTGCGCGACATTGGGGACGTACTCAGCGCTGGGCGGCTCGAACGCTGGTACTTGGTGACCGAACAACAGGCCTACTACGTCAGCGAACGCACCGGCTCTCGCCTCGTGGCCGCGGGCGAAGCCGTCAGAAACGCCGAAGCCACCTCGAAAGCACTGCACCGCGCCGCCCGCTGAGTGTCCCGCCCGCGTCGAGCGGGCGCATGAAATTGGTTTGATGGTCACGCGCTACGGCTCAGCGCACTCAGCCTTCGGCGTCGCGGCCGGCCTCGAGAGCGGATTTGCGTGTTCTCAGGTGAATCAAATTCGATAACCAAGACCGTCGCCATCTCCCAGTGTGGGCACCGAGGTTGCTGTTGGCGAACCAAAAATCCAGTTTGAATTCCTTGAATTCCAACTACATTTTCGGTTTCTGAGCCGCACGACCTGTTGGCGAACGAAAATTTCAGCTTGAATTCCAGCTACATTTTCGGTTTCTGGGTGCCGTCGCAGGCCAAACGCCGAACCGCTAGTGACGGCTCAGCAGGGTTCGCGCAACGCTGGCTAGCGCGACCGAACTGGCGATCAGCATCGACCAGTGCGCGGCGTTCCGGTCGCTTCGGCGCAACTGCCGAATTGCGGGCAGCGTGAGCACGAGCGCCGCAGCGATTGGCAGCAACGCCGGAACTGCGAGGCTCGAGTAGGCGGCTACGACGCCCGCCAGCGCCGTGCCGACCAGGCATGCGAGCACGCAGCGTGCGTAGGGCAGAGTGTGTGCGCGTGCCACGCCGAAGACCAATGCCATGAATAGCAAGTCTCCGACACCCAACGCGGGAGCCACGGCCAAGCTGCCGGGCACTGGGAACCAGACTGCGAGCACGGACAGCGCGCGTTCGCTCTCGGCGATGGCGTGGGTGGGCCCTTCGGGTGATAGCAGCGATACGAGGTCTGCACTCGCGGCCACCACGCACGCGGGCAACAGATGTGCCGCGTGCTGCACTCGGCGGCCGAGTGAGCAGCCGAGCGCCCAAGAGAGGCCGACCAGCGCGCTGTCGACCAACAGCACGGTCGCAATTAGCGAAGGCTGGCGCACGACCAGCGTGACCAGCAGCACCGTAGCAATCACGGAGCTCCCGAGCGCCAGTGCCAGGGGTACCTCGGTCATCGCGGCCAGCGAAAGTCCGATGATCGGAATCAGCGCGCCGCCTGCGAAGGCGCTGGCGTTGGCCAGACTCGCGCCGACATTCAGGTGAGGCAGCGCGTAAGCCGCGATCGCCACGGCACTGGGCGTGAGCAGCAGCCCCAGTCCGACCCGCCAAAAGCTCCCGCTTGCAACGGCTGTGGCTCGAACTGGCGGACGGTCGATGTTCACGATCGTGGGATGTTAGCCGCAATTCGTGCAAGCGAAATGTTCGCTCATTGGGCCTGCGACGGATCGAATAACGCCCCGACCTTTTGCAGTGCGGCCTGCCCGATCTTGGAGCCCATCCGCCGGCCTTCGAAGTCGTCGAAGGAAACATGGATCCCGCCCCAGAGACGTGACTGACCAGCTTGATCGGCTGCGTCATAGTACGTGGCCCATTCCAGGGCGACCGCTGCCGACGGCCCGCGCTCGAAGAACAGGTATCCGGGGTCGCATGAATAGCTGCCGAAGCCTCCCGGGAAATATTCCGAACCCGTGAGTCCCGCGAGCACCGTCGCCGCAGCTCGGCTGAACGTGCTGTGTCCGGATACGTAGCCGGGAAAAGCGGGCGTGACGAAGGTGCGCCGTTGATACGGGATCCACTCCGTGCCGACAATCCAGCCGACGCCTGCCACGTCGGTCAGGTGGTTGCCGGGCTCTCCTCGCCACGTCCTGACCGCGATCTTGCCTACGTATCGCGCGAGGTGTGCGTGGCGCTCGCCCGGCAAACAACTATCCGGGGTGACGAGCTCGATCAAACCGTCGATCAACGGCAGCCCTCGCGGATCGTAGGATGCCGCCTTCGGATCGCTGCGCTGGCCATGCTCGGCCATATATCGGATCAGAGTGATCGGTCGCGAGCTGACGTACTTTCGCTTCAGTTCCCAGGCGGCGATCGCCGCATCATGCAGAGCACCGTTGAGCGCCAAGTAAGCGTGCACGTCCCAGCCCAGGGGGTCGAGGTCTGGCCCTGCGCCGAATAGGCGGCGTCGAAACGCGGGGTCGTCCGCCGCGTGATTGGCGATCACGTTCCAGTGTCCGGGCGGAGTTTCGGAGTTCGGGCCATCGGCCCAGAATTCCGCCAGAACACGGCCAAAATCACTGCGTTTGAGCGGATGTGGGGCGTACGGTTTGCCAGTGCTTGGATTCTTCGGCCGACCGTGCCCGTCGTTCGTGCCGAGCGAGTTGTTGCCCAACACACCGGGAGAAACGTCGATCAGCGTGTCGTCGGCGACGTCGAGCCAAGAAGTACGCCGGAGCACGTCGACTGCAGCAGCCACCAATTCATCGTCGAGCTGCGTGGGTGGTGTGCCCACGTCTAGGTAGGCTTGTCCGGGTTTGGCGCGTTCCAACGCGAATGGCTCCACATTGCCCCATTGTCCGCCGATGTACACTTGCGCGCCGGCGTTTGCCGGGATGCCGTTTTGTGTTTCGGCTTTTGCCAGCACGAGCCTTTGCCAGAGCGTCGGATCAACCGCGTGCGAGCCTGGTCGATCGACAATCAGGTTTGGTGAATCAGGTGCGAAGGCGTCTGGATCGGCGTAGTTGTTGGCTTCGTTGGCGCCGTCCGCGGCAAAAGCTTCGATCACGGCTTGCCCGATGCGATTGCCCACGGCGCCTGGTGTCGAACCTCGATCGTCGATGCTACTCGGATCATAGCCGAGCTTTTGCATGAAAGCGTCGAAGCAGGCTTGAGACACCGGGCCCCCGATGGCGTTCGCGTAGCGGTGGCTCAGCACGCGATAAGCTGCATACGAGATGGCTTCCTCGCGCGCTCGAAGCAGGCTCGTGGCGTTCAGCTTTTCGTGTGCCAGATAACCCACGGCGGCAGCGTCGTATGTCGCGTAAGCGTCCCAGATCGCCACTGAAGCATGGAAGAGGTTTCGTGCATGCACGCCGGGACGCGGGAGATCGCGACGAATAGCGCCTAAGATCTGCTCGTTCCAGCGTCGAGCAATCGAACCCTGCGGTGCCGGATCGATCTGCGCTTCCGGGCAGACTGGAGCGCTCGGCGGGGCTGCGACTAAGTCGATTCTCGGCACGGGCTGTCCACCGTGCAGCGCGAGACCATGGGCCAGATTCGGCGACAGCACATCGCCGCCCACGGCCCACACACCACCGCTGGGATCGACCCAGACCGAGTGCAATGACTCGTTGGCGGCGAAGTCCAGGCCCGTATCCTGCGCTTGGTAGCCCGTGCTACTCGAACGCAATACGGTGCCGCCGACGCCTACCGCCCAGACCTGGTCGGCGTCGTCAATCCACACGCCTTGCAAGAGCGGCGTGGAGGCGGGGGTGCGATCGTCGAGCGTATTACCTCGACCATCCAAGAGCAGTCCGCTCGAGGTCCCGCCAACCGCTGCCACATGGTTGCCGCGCGCGTTCACGGTGAACAAAATCTCGCTGCCGCCGCTGCGCACCAGTTCAAAACCCTTGTCGGCACTGCCGTGCAGCAGCACGCCGCTCGCTCCCGCAAGCCAAACCGAATCCGCCGCGCTGCCCCAAACCTTGAACAAGCCGGGCTGGTCGCGATTCTCATCCTGGGGCAGCGTGTCAGGCAGGGCGAGAGCCCGAAAGCTCTCCCCGTCATAGTGCCAGACGAAGCCATTTCTGCCGGCCGAACTGCCCACCGCGTAGACGTCGTTCGCGGCCGCCGCCCACACGCCGTACACCACGTCCTTGCCCAGCCCAGGCGTCGTCAAACGTTCGAACACACCGTCCTGGTAGCGAAGCAAGAGCGCGCTGGCGCCGGCAAAGAAGACCGGACCTTGCTCGGTCGCGTTCACCCACCACAGATCGCCACGTACGCCGGTGTCGAGGCGCTGCCAATTGCCGTCGACGAAGTGCAGCACCACCGGTCCTTTGCCGTCATCCGCGCCAGCCATCCAGACGTCTTTAGCGGACGTACCGTGCACGCTGAGCAGGGCGGCGGAGTCACTGGTTGCCACCCAGGACCACGATCGCGCTGGGTTCGAGTCTGGCAGGGCGTCATTGTCGTTGCAAGCGACGCACAGCGGCGCGCACAGCAGACCCAGGAAAAATGAAAGATAACGATGCATGCTCGGAAACTCCCCTAAAGTCCTGACATCGAAGCTAAAGATCTGCAGTGCTGAGCAGCGCGCGTCGCGAGTCCGTCGCGCTGACGCCCGCCACGTTGTGCACGTTTGCGGTCAGCTCGATCGCGAGGCCATCGCGCTCGGCGTCTGTCGAGGCGATACCCCCCATCATCACGGTGATCGGAACGAGATCACATACCTCGCCCTCGCAGTACAATAGCTGCGGTCGCGCCGGTGCCGGCGCCACCAGCTCCGTACCGTCGGTCGAATTTTTGACCCGGAGTTCCACGAAGGCGCGTGCGCCAAAGCCGATGCAGCGCACGGCCAGCAGTACGTGTGTTCCGCCCTGGCCGAAGGTTTCCAGATTCAATACGCTTCCGTCCTCGAGCGCTGTGAAGTCCAACCCGTCGGTACCGCCAGGCACTCCGAGGTGCACTTCGGCAGCAGCAGCACCGCCGCTGCCAGCGTTGGCACCCGCATCGCGGTTTTCGGTGTCGGTGGGTCCACCCGCGCATCCAGCCGCGGATAGCGCAAGCAAGCTTGCCAGGACCCAATATCTCACGCCTCGTCTCACTAGCAGACACCAGCATTTTTCATACCAGCGACCCGCGGCACACGAGTGTCAGTTCGGGCCCGTTGAAACCGGCTGCCAAATCACTCGGGGTCTGCGCAGAAATGTCTGGCACCGAGCTTGCTTAGTTTTGCTGAACACGTGGAAAGCGGCGGAAATCTGTGCCGAACCGTGCCAAATCTTGCCTGGGCATGATCGAAGTGTCCGGGTTCTTTCAAGGAGCCGACATGCAAACATTCATTCGAGGTGGGACGCTAGGCGTTGCGCTCTGGGCGCAGAGCGCGCTCCTGCCCAGCGCGGCTTTGGCCTGCGGCGGTTTCTTTTGCAATCAGGCGCAGCCGGTCAATCAGGCCGCGGAGGGCATCGTCTTTGCGGACAACGGCGACGGCACGACCACCGCGGTGATTCAAATCCGCTACCAGGGTCCGTCGAAGTCCTTTTCCTGGCTGCTCCCGATTTCATCGGCACCCAAGAGCGATGCAGACATCGGCATCGCCTCGAATCTAGCCTTCCAACGCCTGCAAGCGGCAACCAACCCGAGCTACCGGCTCAACGTGAAGATCGAGGGGACGTGCAGGCAGGAAGACCGTTCTTTCGCTCCTTCCGGGAGCGGCGGGGCCGCGAGTGCAGCTGCGGGAGGACCGGGAATCCATGACAACGGCGTGACCGTCGAGGCCTCGGGCGTGGTCGGCTCCTTTGAATGGACCGTCATTTCCGTCGACTCGAGCAATGCAAACCCTGCGGATGTTGCCGTCGCTTGGCTGAAGGACAACGGCTACGACGTGCCGAGCGGGGCGCCCAAGTTGCTTGGTCCATATCTGGAATCCGGGATGCACTTGCTCGCTCTGCGCCTGACGAAGGGCGCTGATTCCGGCTCGATCCGGCCGATCGTGCTCACCTATGCAGGGACGCAGCCCTCGATCCCGATGAAGCTGACCGCGGTCGCGGCCAATGCGGACATGGGAGTCTTGACCTGGGTGCTGGGCAAATCGCGCTCGGTGCCGCAAAACTACCTTTCGCTCGAGCTGAACGAAGCGCGCATCAATTGGTTCAACGCCAATAGCAACTACAACTCCGTGGTCACCGCCGCGGCCGACGACGCGGGAGGCCAAGGTTTCGTCACCGAATTCGCGGGCGCTACCAGCGCGCTCGAGTCACAGATTTGGACTGCCTTCGATGACCAGAACTGGATTCAGCTCGAGAGCGCAACGCCTTCGTCATCCTCTGACTTCTTCCTGCAAGCGTTGGCCCAGTATGGGCAATGGGACGGCTTCTGGGACGCGACCCGCAGCGTAGTGACTCTGCCCGCGGACCTCACTTTCGAACAACTCCAGATGTGCCCCAGCTGCCATGCAGCCGAGCTGAGCTTCGTGACGGCGAGGTATTTGGCGGAGTTGGAAAAGACCGTGATCGAACCTGTAAAACGCGTGCAGACGCTGATCGATGCGCACCCCGAAATCACGCGCATGTACACGACCCTGTCGGCGGACGAGATGACGCTCGACCCGCTGTTCACGTTTAACCCGGATTTACCGGCCGTGAACAATCAACACAGCGCGGATCGAATCGTGGAATGCAACCCGAATGTCTATTTCTCGCAAGCGCCCTGGCGCATCGAGTTGCCGCAGGGCGGCGTCATCCGCGGCATCAGTTCGCAAACCGGAACCTGGCCGGCCGAGCTTGGCAAGCTCCCCCCGAACCGCGTGATCGTGCGCGCCGCGGCGAGCGGCGAGGGCAAAGTCCTCGAGGATAACTCAGGCGAGATCGACGCTCAGCTCACGACGTACAATGCGACCGTCCCCGAAGCGGGCACCGTTGGCAGCGGGGGTGCTGGCAGCGGCGGTGCAGGGCGGGGGACAAACACGGACGCCGGAAGCAACATGCCGGGCGACGCGGCTGGCGAGAGCGGCGCTACAGCGGCCCCGCTGAGCGCAAGCGGCGGTGGCTGTTCACTCGCCCGACGCACGAATCCGCTGTTGGCATTTTTCAGCGCGGCCGCGCTCGGTGCACTGGTCGTGCGCCGTCGTCGTCGGCTGTGACTCGGCTAGGAGCTCGCTTCTCAGATCGGGCGCGCTCCTGGAGCATTGATGCGTACCAGCGCTGCCGCGGCTTCACTCTTCAAGTTGGCTCGATTCGAGCGCAATAGGAACGGGCGCGATCGCGAGTCGGGCTGGGAGAGTAGCGCGCAGGCCGCCCGCTGAGCCAGCAGCTGATCTGCGTCGTTGGCCAAAGCGTCGAGGGCGCGGAGTGAGCCGCTGTCGCCGCGCGCCGAAAGCGCATTCAAGGCGGTCTCGCTGCTAGCCGGATCACGTGCGGCTTGGACCAACGCCTCACGGGCATCGCTACTCAGATCTCGCTGCAAGAACTCGAACACCGAGCCGAGCGTCAGCGCACCCGCGCGTAATCGTTCGACACTCGCACGGCGCAGTGCCTGGTGCGCCAGCGACGTCGCCTGCTGACCTTCGAGCAAGGCGTCGCTCAACTCGTCGTCTTCACGCAGCAGGCGTAAAATCGCACCCTCCGCGCCGGTGCCTTGTGCGAATAGGGCATCGACTGCCGCGCGTGTCTGTAACGCATCGCCGCTGCGAGCCAAGCGCTCGAGCGCGGGCAGCGCGCGCGGCTCGCGGCAATCGAGGAAATAGTTGATGGCGGCCGTCGGCTCGACCTCAGCGAGCGCCTGCAACATGAACTCGCGAACGTCCGCCGTGTCCAGCGTTGCCAGTGCTTCGAAGGCCGCGCCCCGACGCGCGGGGCGGGCTCCGCGGGCGGCGCTCTGCAAGGCCGCCCGTGCACCGGCGTCACCCAAGCTGGCCAGGGCAGACGCTAGCGCAGGCAACTCGGCGTCGGTCGCTTCGCTGAAGCGGCGCACCAGGAATTGTCGTGCCCGGTCGCCGCCAATCTGCGCGATGCCCTCCAGCGTCGCACTCAGCAACTCGGGCTCACCCTGCTCCGCAGTTGCGATCAGGGCCTCGAGCGCCGCGCCGTCGAGGTTCGCGCCGCGCGCCTGCACCCGCTCCCGCGGCGCGAGTTCTGCTGCTGAGGGTGGTGGCTGCAGCGGCGTTGCTGGTGCGCTCCCGTGCGGCGCCGGGGCGCGCGATTCCGCGGCTTTCGCGCACAGCGCGAGTGTCAGCGCGCTTGCGCTGAAAATCAGTGCGAGCGCGCGCCAAACGTGGGGCGCTCCGGTGGTCAGCCTCAATTGGGATTGCATACGAACTCTCCAGCCGCTTCGGGTTCGCTCAGTGAATCGAGCAGCGCGCGGTTCGCCCGAGCCAACGGTCCGCCGAGGGCGCGCAGACCCGTGGCCGCCTCCGTCCGCACCTGTGCAGAACGACTCGAGTCGTTGACCACCGCCAACAGCCGCTGAGCGCTCGTGGGGCCCTGAAGGTTGGTCATGAACTGAATCGCCTGGACCGTCACCGAGTCTTCGCTGTCGCTCAGCGCGAGCTCCAGCAGCGGCCGACTCAGATTCGACTTCAGATCGCTCAGCAACGAAAGCACGTTGGCCCGGTCTTCCGGGACGGCCTCGCGCAACGCGCGTTGCGCGAGTCTGCCTACCAGCTCGGGCGACCGGGTCTGCAATGCGTGCAGGGCCCCACTCATGACCTGCGTGTCCGGATCGGACGCCAGTCGCTCGAGTTCCTGCAATGCGCCCGCGTCTGGACGCGTGCTGAGCAGTTGTACGGCTAGGTTGCGATCGGCCGCATCGCTCCCTTTTGCTAGTCGCTGCAGCTCGGGCAAGACGGATTCGTCCCCGAGTTGAGATAGCGCCGAAAGAGCCGCATTTCTCGTCGGCTGATCCCCCCGCAATTCGGCTCGCAACCTGTCGGTGAACTTCGGATCGCCGCGCCGGCCGAGCCCTTCGATCAAGCCTTCCTTGGCGTTTGCTGCCGCGCGTGCACTGCGGTCGGCAATCTGTTGCACCGTACTGGAGGGCGCGAGCTCGATCACGGTGGCCCAAACGCCGGCCGCTACGTCATGTCCCTCCAGGTAGCGAAGTAGCGCGTTTTGCGCGATTTCCGAGGGATCGCGGGCCAGCTCGATCAGCGTGTTTGGTTGCTCGAGGTCTGCCCGCGAAAGGGCCGCGATGCGTCGCTCACGTCCCTGGTCGGGATTGTCCGAAGCCTGATCGAGGAATCGCTGCGCGAACCCATTTGAAACCGAGCTTGCCAAGCGCTGTAGAGCGGCGCGCGCGCCCGGCGTCGACAGCTTCGTCAGCGCGCGCATGGCCGGCATTTGCACGCGGCGTTCCGGGCCCTCCGCGATCGCGACGAGTTCGGCTTCGAACGACGGATCCGGCGTTCGGATCAACCACCTGAGCGCCAGGTTGACGCGCCCGGGATCGCCGGATTTTAGCTGCTCTCGCATGATCGAGGCCAGCTCGGGTAGCTCGAGCGAGAGCATTGCGGATAGCGCGAGCTCTTGCCGTTCGCTATTGCCCGAGGCCAGCAATCTGTGAAGCTTAGCGGCTATGCCCTCGGGTGTGAGCTTTTTCAAAGCCTCGGCAGCAGCGTTGAATTCTTCACCCGAGCCCATCTCGAGTAAGCCTTCCAAGCGCGCGGCGGCGCTCGGCACGCCGAGCTCCCCGAGTGCGCTGATGGCATGCAAGTGACTTTCTCGTCCGGCATTGTCCAGTAGGGACTCGAGCGCGGGCAAGGCCTGAGGATCGCGAGATTGTCCCAAGGCATCGATCAGTGAAGACAGAGTTTCGACATCTTCGACCTGGGACAACACCAGGACCGCTGCCGAGTATGCTTCTTTTGCTTTGGCCTTCAACAGAGCCTTGACCGCGCTGACGCGTAGCTCGAGATCCTCACTGTGCGTGGCCTCCAAGACGACCGCACGGGCCGCCTCGCCACGAGTGGCCAATGCCTCGAGTGCGATCCGGTGCACCTCTGGCTCTGGATCCTCGGCAAGATCCACCAGAAAGCTCTGCGCTTCAGACGTCGGCTGACGGCCCAGAGCCTCGGTCGCGCAGGTCCGCACCGAGGCCAGCTGCGCGTGCTCCAGAACCGACGTGATTGCGTACGTCGGCTGGGGGTTCTCGCTCGGTTCGACGCGCTCGAGTAGCGCGCAGCGTTCGGGCGCGGTGGCTGCGATCGCGAGCCGCGCGAATAGCAGATCGACGTTGGGCGCCGATGTGGGTGCGCTCTCGATCGCGGGTCGTGTCGTCGTTCGCTTTGGGGGCGCACTCGCCGCACTGGGCGCGTGCACTGGCACATGCGCCGTCGGCGCGAGCACGCGCGCGCCGGCAAGCGCCGTTCCGAGGGCGCTCAACAGCGTCCAAGTTTGCCAAAAGCGCGACGATGCCAGGGCCTTTTCGGGCATGCACCAAGACCGACAACGCGGCACTGAGGAAGTTCCAAAAAGTCAGAACGGCGCCCGGCCTGCCTCCGGGACTCACTCCCCCCAGGCCGGCGCGGTTTTCTTCCCCCCCAGCTCACAACGACGTCTGACACAGCGAATTGTCGTAGCAGCAGCGGCCCGCAACGCATCGGCCCGTCGCGCAGTCAGTGGCTGCTGCGCAGGCCTCTCCGACTTTCGCGTGGTAGTCGCAGGTTCCATTCACGCAACGGGAGTAGCTGCAGCGCCCGGCGTCACAGCTATCGCCCGGGTAGCGCGCGACTGAGCAGTGGTTTGCCAGGCAGACCAGCCCGGTCTGGCAATCGACGTCATCGTTGCAGGCCGCGTCGACGCCAGCGGGCGGCCGACACTGGCTCGCGGTGCACGTCAGGCCCGCGTTGCAGTCGCGCGCGGCCTCGCACTTCGAGCCGACCGGGCCAGACGGCTGACAAGTGCCCAGCGCCGCCGCGTCGCCGAATGGTTCATACCCGGCGCAGTGCAGGCCCTTGGTGCACGGCCAAAGTTCGTTATTGCACGGTCCGCCTTGCGCGCTTGGTTTGCGGCAGGTACCCGCGCCCAACCCCAACGCGTCGCACCACAAGTGGACGGCGCACAGCGCCGTAGAAGCCGTGGCACCAGTGCCGGTTGCTCCACACGGCTCGCCTTCGAGCCGCCCGGTTTGGCACTTGCCAGCGTCGCGGTCGCACCAAATGTTGTTCGGGCAGACCTGATCTTCAGGGCAAGTCACGGAATAGTTGCAGAAGGTCGTGCAGCTGCTGCCGGGCGCATCTTCGGGCACGCACTGATGATTGTCGCCACACGTGAGACCGTCGGCGCAACGTGCGCTGCCGGTGCAGTCTTCTGCTCGTTGCGAGAAAGTTTTGCACGTCCCAGGGCAGGTGTAGTCCTCACCCTTGTTGCAGTACAAGCCCGCGCTGCACTCGCCACTCGCCGAGCAGCTTGCGCCTGCCGTCAGCCTGGGCGTGATCGTGCCGGGGCAATATTGAAGCACATCGTAGATGTCGGGCGTGACCAGGAAGAAACCGAACGTGCACGGCGACTGCGTGAACCGCTCATGACAAGCACCAACCTTGCCCGGATCGTAGTCGATGGCGCCGCTCGCTGCGGCGGCAGTGAGCTCAGGTAGGCCAAAACAGCTGAGCTCGCGTTCACAGTGTGCCGCGTCGCGGTAGCGCGCGCCGCCGCATTGCATCAAGTAGCTGCAAAGATCGTGGGTGAAGATCGGACAGAGATCTTGGAGCGCGATCGGTGCCGCGCTGCCCGTGCCGCCTGCGCGACTGCCACTCGCTCCCGCGACTGCCGCCGCGCCCGCGCTATTGCCGCCCGCGCCCGCGCTATTGCCGCCCGCGCCCGCGCTATTGCCGCCCGCGCCCGCGCTCGGGCCGAGTCCCGCGGTCTGCGCACTGCCGCAGGCAAACACGAGCCACGCTCCGCCCAGCGCCCAAGCAACCGCCCAATACCGCATGGTGGCCAAGCTACGCGATCCCCGAAACCGACGCTAGCTGCGTATGAGATCCAGCCATTGGCGATTGAGAGGGGCGCTCACTTGCGCTTGCGGCACGCCGCGCACCTCGCCCCACGCCTCAGGTAACCCGCGCACTCGCTGAGCTCGCACTCGAGTTCACTCAAGGCGTGGTGACGTCGTACTCGAAAATCTGCTTGGGCAGCGCGAAGATACAGCCGTCAGAAGTCTTGAGCGGTGCGTTGGAGTCGGCCTCCACGTGTGCGGGCGCATTCTGCCAACTGATTGGCTCGGAAGTGTACACGGTATCGGCACCGCTGACGGCGATTGACCATTGTACTGGCGTGGGGACGGTCTGCCCCGCGGTGTGAGCGGCGGGCAAGAGGAAGCTCGGCGTGATCTGCAAGAGCCGACCGACGAGGGTGAATCGCTGCACGATGGCGGCGTTTGGCACGGACGCACCGACGGCCGGCGACACGTCCTTGATTTCGATGGCCGTTGGCGCCTGCTCAGTGCCGCAGCTCGGCTTCTCATCGCTCCCGCCGCAGGCCGCCGCGACCAGACCCAACAGCGCACACCCGACTACCCGAGTTCCGACCCCAATCTTCATTGCAGCACTTTGGGCGACCCGACGCAGATCGTCAATCCCTTCCGATTACTTCGCTGAAATCGCGCACAGGGTGTCGCTCTGCGACGACAGTGAGCAGTTCGCATGACACCTGCGTCGTCGAGGGCTAGTGGGGCACTGTGAATGAATTGGGCGCGGGTCTCGTCAGAGGCATCTGATACGTTTAGGACGTCTGAGGGCATCGCTCTGGAGGGAACCGCAATGAAGAGGATCGCAATGAAGTATCTGGATCAGGGGCAATTGATCGGACCATGCGCGCTTTTGGCCGCGCTGAGTGCGTGCGCTGGGCCACGCATGGCCGCACCCGCAGACGTGTCAGGCGCGAGTGAAGTGCTACCCGTCAGCGATCGCAGCCGCGCGTCCGGCGCCCTGGTGAACGAAGGCTTCAAACTCGGCCCCTACGCGATCGCCGACGTCGACCGAAAATGGGACTCGAGCAGCGGCGTCAGCGTCGGCCCCTGGGGCAAAGAAACCAAGACCACGGGTTTCTCCTTCACGCTTGCTGGCGCCGAAACGAAGCTGAACGGCAAATGCGAAAGCGTGCTGGAGAAGCAGAGCGTCCTCAGCTTGGGAGGTTCCTTCGACTGGGGCAGCACGACCATCGCTTGCTCGTGCGAAGGCGGCACGGACAAAGCCTCACTCGTGCTGTCCAAGGACGCGAACAAACTCACCATCGGCGGCACGGTCTATCCCATCCAGCAGGTTCACAGCGTCGTGGGCGGCAGCGATCAAAGCGCTCCCAGCGGCTTCCGCGCCGACTCGGACGCGCCGCTGGGCGCGGTCGAGGTGCTCTACCCCGGCCAGGTCTGGTTGAAGAAGGGGCTCGACGAGCCGACCCGCGGCAACGTGAGCTGTCTGTTTACGGGGCTCATGCTGTACAAGCCGCCGAGCGATAACTGATTTTCAGCCTGCACGATCGACCTTCAGGCTGCCGCCGATCGGCAGCACGTGACAAGCAGCAGGATCGAGCGCGCGGCGTTGCCATTCGCTGGCTAGGCGTGCGGGGGGCTCGTCCAGCGGTTCGTCGGTCAGCTTGAACGTGCCGAAGTGCATCGCTACGAATTGGCGTGCCCCCAGTTCCGTGAACGCGCGCACGGCTTCCTCGGGGTTCATGTGTTGCTTGCTCATGAACCAAGCAGGGTCGTAGGCGCCGATCGGCAGCATGGCGGCGTCGATCGCCCCCACGCGCCGGCCGATTTCGGAGAAGCCATCGAAATATGCGGTGTCGCCGGAGTGGTACAGACGCGCTGTCGAGCCTTCGATCACGAAGCCGCCCCAGAGCGTGGCATTTTCATCGTTCAGACCGCGGCGGCTCCAGTGTTGCGAGGGCACGAAGCGGATCGTGACTCCTCCCACGCGCGTCTCACCCCACCATTCGAGTTCGGTGCAAGCCAGGCTGCTCTTGGCGAAGAAGGGAGCAAGCCCCAGGCCTGCGATGGTCGGGCTACCGACGGCGCGCAGTGAAGGCAGGTCGAGGTGATCGCGATGATTGTGCGAGACGAGCTGCGCGTCGATGCGCGGCAATTCTCCCACTGCCAAGGCTGGTGGCACGAAGCGCTTCACGCCGGGGCCGATGCTCTCGGAGAAAATCGGATCAATCAGCAGCGAGACGTCATCGAGCTGGACGAGCCAGCTGGCGTGGCCGATCCAAGTAAGGCGCGCGGGCTGGCCCACGGCGGGCGGGCACATCAGGAGCGCGGAGTCGACCGTCACGCGCGGCGCTGGTGACCCAACCGAGCCGCTAGCGCGTCGACCCAGCGCGCGATCAACCACCGCCCACTTGAAGACAGCCGAAAACGGCTGCGGCGTTGAACCGTCCAAATTCACGAAGCGCGCACGTTTCGATGCTCGATGCTGGGCCATGAGCGGGAAGCTTTGCACATCGGCCCGAAAATGGATCAGCCACGAGCGGCTAGCGAAAGTCCTCGACGCGCGCCCCGACGCCCGCCACGATCGGGCGATGGTGATGTCGTGTGCCGTCGAATCGGGCGTGCTGGCAGTAGCTGCTCTCGGCCTGCTCCTACTCAGTGCGGCGCCGGCTCGTGCCTGTGGCGTCTCCGCGTCCGGCGTGTCCTCTTGCAGTCTCGCCGAGCACGATGAAGCAGTCCGACCGCGCTGGGCAGTGGGCGTGAGCGGGCTCTACACCTCGACGCGTCTACGCTTCAGCGGCGGATTGTCTGCCGACCAAATTCGCTATGCCACGCTGGCCACGTTGGCCTACCTGCCAACCGCGAAGCTCGTATTGCAGGCGGGGGCAGGCGCCGCATTCGGCGGCTCGTTGACGCTGGCAGACGGCGAATATCAGTTCTCGCCCGGCCCCACTGCGCTGGTTGGCGCAGATTTTCGTGCCTTCGACGATGGCCGCTATTTCCTGATTTTGACCTCAGGTCTGTCATTCTCGAGTGCGCGCACACACGCAAGTGGCGAGGCGGGCGAGAGCTACCAAGCGTTCGACCTTCGCCTCGGTGCACAATTCGGGCTCCAGCTCGCCCAGATCGTTCGTCCGTACGCGACAGCGCGCGTGTTCGGCGGCCCGATCTTCTGGCGTTACGAGAACGAAGCCGTGACGGGAACCGATACACACCACTATCAACTCGGCGCGGGGCTCGCGGTTCGCCTCTCGAAAGCGCTCAGCGTATTCGCGGAAGGAATTCCCCTCGGAGAGCAAGCCGTTGCGGTCGGGATTGGCCTCGCGCGCTGAGCGTAGCGAAGCGTCCGGCTTCAGCGACGGAAGTGTGCCTCGATCATGCTCGCGAGGAAGGCCGGGTGCTCTTCTTCCAGGTCGTGGCTGGCGTCCGCCACGACCTCCAGCTTGGCATTCGGCAGCCGCTCCAGCAAAAATTCGCCGATTGCCGGGGGAGCAATCGGATCGTCCTCGCCGAACACGAGCAAGGTTGGCGCGCTGATCTGACTCAACTGTTCACTGAAGTCACTGTTGTCCGTGACGAACCAACGCGGCGCGAACGGGCGCGCAGCGATGAATGCTTCTCGCCAGTCGAGCGCGCCGAAGCGCTCTGCGTTCATCCCGCCGCAAGGAACCACCAGCACGAGTCGGCGAATGCGCTCGGGATATTCCAGGGCCAGTCTCAGCGCGATCGTGCTGCCCATTGAGAGAGCCACGAGGTCGCAGCGCTCGGGGAGCTCGGAGGCGACCCAACGTACGAGATCGGGTAGCGAGCCAATGTCCTCATGAGTGGGCACGTCGCCTAGCCCAGGATAGGCAAAGAGAAATGCCTCGCGCCGGTGGGCAAGGACGTTGGCGATCGGTTCCCACACGGTCGATTGGCCACTTGCGCCGGGTAAGTAGGCCACCGGCAAATACTCGGTTGTACTGAGGAAGGTGCTCATCCAACTCCCGTCGATCGAAAGTTTCGCGCCAGTCGACCTTCGATACTACGAGTTTCCCGACCTCTTATCAACGGAGGCTCCCCGGCTGGTTAGTGCAGCGAACAACGAGGACTTTGTTCGGGGAGGAGCCGCGCGTAGGCTTGGGTACCTCGCGGGAGTCGAGTGCGCAGTGCCGTACGGCGCTCGGCTTCATCTATTTCGGTGGTCGACAGCGAGGAGGAGTGATCAGTGGTGTGACCTATTTGTTTCCGATATTGGCGTTGGCGGCGATGGCCTTTTGGTACGTTCGGATGCACCAGAAGGGCGCCGCCTTGGGTGGCGGGATCGCCGAGGCCTTTGCGAAGGCACAGAAAGAGAAGCGAGGAAACTTACTCGCACCCGGCGAGGACGTGAAAGTATGGGGTTCGGGTGTGCTCTGGCGCCCGTCGCGGCAGTACTGGCTCGCCAAGCAGTTTCCGTTTCTCAAATTGGTCTGGCCGATGAAGGTGTACTCGACGATCGTCACCGACCGTGGTCGCCTGCTACTGGCCACGTACACCGCCTTCGGCGGGCTTGCGGACAAGGAGGGCACGAGCGCAGCGTGGTTCGCCTGTCCGACGTGAGCGAGGAAAAGCAGGGCTGGAACCCGCTCGTGCCCAAAGGCACGACCAGCTCGTTCGGCGCCACCTTGAACCTGCCCAATCGCGCGCTGAAACTGTATTCGGTGCCCGGTGAATTCGTGAACGCGCTCAATTCCTGACGCGGGTGGCTGCACGGGTGCGCAGGGTCGGATCGTCGCATACGAGGAGCACCGGTTGGGTGGGGGCGACGACGAGCGCCTCGCTGCTGGCTCTACCTGGCGCGCCTCGCACAATCCCGCGTGGGATGCGAGCCACGAAATCGTGGCGAAATAGGCGGGCCTTTACGGCTGGCCCCACGCCTGCCGGGATTTTTGCGATTTTCGAGTACGGAACCCACGTTCTGTCGGCAAATACCCGATGCTCTGCTGGCCATTGGTTGTGCGGGTCAATGATCCGCGCTACAAGGCGTGCCGCACAGCGTGTTCGGTAACCGCCTGGCTGCTCTCTCGTCACTAGTACGGGCGTCGCGGATAGTCGTTTCCCAGCAACGACCGTGCGACGCGGTGGATTTACACCGACACCGGAGCCGATGACATCGGCCCCGGGGAGCAACGCCCCCGCAGGGGGGCACGACAGTAGAGAGTAGTAAGTAATGAACAACCGATTGTACGTGGGCAACCTTTCCTTTCACACCACCGAAGACGTGCTCTTGCGCACGTTCGGCCAGGCCGGTGAAGTCACTGAAGCCAAGCTGGTGATTGACCGCGAGACGGGCCGTTCGCGCGGCTTCGCATTCGTCTCGATGGGCAGCGATGCGGACGCTCAGAAAGCCATTTCCGAGCTCGACGGCACCGACCTCGAAGGTCGTCCGCTGCGCGTCAGCATTGCCGAGGAACGTAAGCCCCGCGCTGGTGGCGGCGGTGGCGGTGGCGGCGGCGGTTACGGTGGTGGCGGCGGCGGCGGCGGCGGCGGTGGTCGCGGCGGCGGCGGCGGTGGCCGCGGTGGTGGCGGCGGCGATCGTCGCGACCGTTGGTGAGCTGACCCCACAGGCTGCGCGACGCGCACTCTCGCGCGTCGCGCTTGGCCCCCTCATCGTGGCTGACCCGGGGCCCAGATTTTTCTATTAGCCACTGAAAGCATCGCTTGCATGCCAGGACCCCAGAGCGCCAAGAAACGTCAACGTGAAGCAGCTCGACAGGGCTACGCACGCGACAAGGCCGCCAAGAAAGAAGAGCGCAAGGCGACCAAGGTTCCGCGAGCGCCAGGTGAAGAGGGCGAAGACCCCGATCTGGCTGGCATCGTCGCGGGCCCGCAGCCCAAGCCCGAGGGCGAAGAAGATTGGGAAGTACCGCCAGCGGTAGCTCCCCGGTGAGAAGCGCGAGCGCTCGCGCTCGCTCGGCTTCCCCGCTCGGCGCAGCAAGCGCCGAGCAAATTACGTCGTAGGATCTCTACTGAGAGTCCGTCGCGCGCCACAGATACCAACTAGCGACGGTGCGGTAGGGCTTCCAGCGCTGGGCACGTGCCTCGAGCTCGGCCTTCGCGGGCAGCTCTGCCGTACCGAATGCGAGCGAGAAGCCCTTCCGCACGCCGTAGTCATCCACCGGCAGCACGTCGGGGCGGCCGAGTCGGAAGATCAGCAGCATCTCGACCGTCCAGCGGCCGACGCCGCGCACTTCGGTCAAGCGTTCGATGATCGCTTCGTCGTCCAGCGTTCGAATCTGGGCCAGCGTGGGAAGCGAGCGCCGTTGACAGCGTTGGGCCAGATCACGCAAGGCTAGATACTTGGCGTTCGAGAGCCCAGCGCCGCGTAAATCGGCTTCGCTCGCGTTCAAGACCTGGGCTGCCGTCAGCGCGCGTGTGTCTGGGAACAGGGCTCGCACACGCCCGAAAATCGCAGCTGCCGCCTTGCCATGCAGCTGCTGATAGACAATCGACTCGGCGAGCGCCGCAAAGATGCTGGGCGTGGTCTTGAGCTGCAAACGGCACGGTCCGACGCGAGCGATCAGCTGCGCTAGCTTCGCATCCGCGGCGCGCAGAGTTTCTACGGCAAGCCCGAGATCGAAGCCCAGCTCGCCGTCGCCATCGAACAGACTGCGTTGCGCTTGCTCGATACGCAGCATCTCGAGCTTGGTGCTCACGCCACCATTGGCCGAAAAACCACCGGGCTTGCCGCCCGCCGCCAGCACGCGATGACACGGCACGACGATCGCGAACGGGTTCTTGCCGAGTGCTTGCCCGACTGCGCGCGCCGCACCTGGCGACCCGATGCGCGCCGCGACCTCGCCATACGACAGCGTTGCGCCCGCCGGGATCGTGCGCGCCAGCTCGTACACGCGTCGATGAAAAGCCGGCACGAGCGTCATATCCAGGGCGATCTGCGCGAGATCGCTGGCCTCGCCGCGCAGCAACTCGACGATCTGGTCGATCGCACGTTGTACCGCCGGCGGCGGCGTGCTCTCGTTCACTTCGGGATAGCGCAAGATCATTCGCCGTCGCGTCGCGCTGGCGCTAGCTTCAGGCAAGTGCACGCCGCGGATGAAGCCGGCGCGCCATGCGATGCCGCAACGACCAATGGCCGTGTCGAACAGAGCAAATCCAGCTGCGGTCATGTGCTTCTGCCAGGATGAGAGAGCAGTCACAAGAACTTGTGACTTGGCGAGACTTGCGGAAATGCTCGAGCAAGCGAGTGTATCAAAAGTTCGATCGGCCGTTCGTTAGACTTGGTTCGTGCCTCTTCGTACTTGACCCCGCGGCGCCGCTGGATTCTACGGGCTTCGTGAGTCACATACATTTCGTTGGTGGTGAGAAGGGTGGCGTTGGCAAGAGCGTGGTCGCACGCCTGCTGGCGCAATGGTTCATCGATCGCTCGATTCCGTTCGCGGCAGTCGACGGCGATCTTTCGCACGGCGCTTTGGTTCGCATGTACGCGGACTACTCGCAGCCGGTGGACTTGAGCGATCCGGCGAGTGCCGATCAGATCGTCGACCGGGCGCTCGGCGCGGATCGCAAAGTGTTGATTGATTTGCCCGCGCAGAGCGTACGCACGTTGTGGAACTGGCTGTCCGAAGCGAATGTCTTCGCGTTCGCCAAGGAGGCCGGCATTCGCATGAGCTTCTGGCACGTGACCGACGGCGGTTTCGCTTCGGTCGGGGAGATCGACCGATCGCTCGACTTGTTCGGCGACCGCTTCGAACACAAGGTCGTGCGAAACTTGGGCCGCTCCAAGAACTTCACCCAGTTCGACGAGTCGAACGCCAAGCGGCACCTCGATCAACTCGGCGGCAAGACCATCGACTTGCCGGAGCTCGATGCTCAAGCAATGTACAAGGTCGATCGCCTGGGTTCGAGCTTTTGGGGTGCCATCCACAGCAGCGGCGAAGAAGGCTTGAAGCCGCTCGAGCGCCAGCGCGTTCGTTTGTGGCTCGAGCGCGGCTACGCCCAGCTCGAAACGCTGCACGACGCGCTGTGACCGGTTAGGCATCGCCCGCCAACCAGCGTTGCAGTCCGCCGTTCAAGAACTCTGCTTGAACGGCGGATATGCCGACTAACAACGGCGCTGTACGTCCGTCGACCAGGGTCACGAAAAGCGCTCGCTGATACAACTGAAGGACGGCGCCGCGCCCGATCTCGATGCGCTCGATTTGCGAGCGCGGCAGCACGAACGCGCGTCCGAAACGCCGTGTGCCCTCGATCTCCAATGCACTCTCGCCGATCAGCAGGCAGCGCCGGGCTGGCCCGCGCAGCCAGGCCAAGAAGGGCAGCCCCAGAAACCAAAAGGCGATGAACACGTGGTGTTGCCAGGCCTGTAGCAGGGTAAACACAACTCCGCCCACGAGCAGCAGCCGAGGTAACGCCGAGAGTGCACGGCTTACGGCATTCAATCGCAATTCGATCCGTACACCGCCCGACGCGGGTCGCTCCAGGCGCAAGCCCGCGGGCAGCTCCACTCCGTACTCGGCGTCGTTCGGGTCCTTCGTGGGGTCGCTCGGGTCTTTCGTGGGGTCATCGTTGTCAGTCACTGCGGGCACTTCTATCAGGACTGACGCAGGCGAGCACCGGATCTGCTCGGGCTGGACAACTACCGAGTGCGCCTTAGATCAGAAATCTGCCTAAACTCCTGCGTGTCGCCGTAATTGCCGAAGATCCGCTCGCGAGGACCGCCCTGGTGTCCCTGCTCGGGCTCGAGCCGGGCTTCGCCATTGCCGGGCAAGCCGGCGCGCCTGGCGATGCGCTCGGCGGCCTATCCAGCGCGGAGCTGATGCTGTGGGACGTCGGGCCTCGGGCGACGTCTGCGCTGCGCACTGCGCTGCCAGAACGAATTCCGACGTTGGCCTTGGTCCGGGACGAAGAAGCCGCACTCGAATTGTTGCGAGCAGGCGCGTTGGGTGTGCTCTTGCGCAGTGCCCTGGGGGAGCGGCTGCTCGCCGCGCTGCGCGCGGTCGCCAGCGGTTTGGGCGTCTTCGATCCCGCTTTGCTTCGAACACTCCTGGCCGGACGCGCAGCGCCTCAAGACGGTCTGCTGACCCCGCGTGAGGTCGAGGTGCTCAGTTTGATGGCTGAAGGGCTATCGAACAAGCTGATCGCAGATCGTTTGAGAATCAGCGAGCACACCGCCAAATTCCACGTCAATGCGATCCTCAACAAGCTCGATGCGGAGACCCGCACGGAAGCCGTGGTCAGCGCCGCGCGTCGTGGCCTCTTGATGTTGTGACGCGCTTCGCGATCCCCGACGGGCGAAGCCAGCCTGCCCGATCAGGCAGGGCGTTGCCTGACTGATCGGGCGATACCCGAAGCTCGAGGCCAGGCCTACCTTGCTCCCATGAGCAACAACGCAGCACAAGATTTCTCGAATGCCCTGGCTGATGCCGTCGATCGTGTGAGCGCCAGTGTCGTGCGTGTCGAAACCGCGCGCCGGCGGTCCGTGTCGGGCATGGTCTGGTCGGCAGAGGGGTTGATCGTCACCGCCGCGCACGCTTTGGAGCGAGAAGAGAGCTTGGAAGTATCATTCGAATCGGGCGAGGCGCATAGCGCGGCGCTGGTCGGCGCGGATCCTTCCAGCGACATCGCGTTGTTACGTGTCGAGGGTGCCGCCAGCTTGCCGGTGGCTGAACGGGCACCCGCAGACAGTATTCGACGCGGGCAACTGGTGCTCGCGCTCAGTCGACCGGGGCGCACGGTGCGCTCGAACTTGGGCGTGGTCAGCGCCCTCGCCGATCAATGGCGCGCCCCGGGCGGCGGTAAACTCGAGCGCTACATCCAGAGCGACGTCAGCATCGAGCCCGGCTTCTCGGGGGGCCCCTTGATCGATGCCTCCGGCCGTGTGATTGGCATCGATAGCGCGGGGCTGTTGCGCGGGTCCGCGCTGACTCTATCGACAGTGACCGTCGAGCGCGTGGTTGGCGCGCTCTTGTCGCATGGTCAGATTCAGCGCGGCTACCTGGGCGTGAGCTCGACTGCGGCGCACCTACCTCGAGCCATGGCTGAGGGCGCCGGTCAGCGCGTGGGCCTGGTCGTGACCGGGCTTGCGCCGAACGGTCCGGCAGAAGCAGCGGGCCTACTGTTGGGTGACGTGTTGCTCAGCCTGGACGGCGAACGTCTGGAGAGCATTGCCGATCTGCAGGCAGCCTTGGAAGAGCGCGCGAGCCGTGCCGTGCCGTTGCGCTTGCTGCGCGCGGGCGTTGCACTCGAGCTAGTGCTGACCCCTGATGCAAGGAGCTGACATGTCGCGGTTGAGCGAATTCTCGGATGAACTCGAGAGTCTAGTGGCGTGCGCGGCGCCGAGCGTCGTGGCCGTCGAGCACGGACACGGACAGGGCAGTGGCATCATCGTTTCGGGTGATGGCTACGTGATCACCAATGCCCACGTCGTGCACGGTCGGGCGAGCGCGCTCAACATCCGCTTGGCCGGCGGTGAAGAGCTGCCCGCGGAAGTCGTCGGCGAAGACCACGCAAGTGACCTGGCCGTGCTGCGCGTGGGCGCCCGGGGGCTTCCCAGCCTGTCTTTGGAGGAGTCGCGTCGGCCGCGAGTGGGCCAAGTGGTGCTGGCCATTGGCAACCCTTTGCGCTTCGAGCGCTCGGTGAGCTTGGGCGTGATCAGCGCCATCGATCGCAGTTTGCCCGGTCCCGGGCGTCGCCCGTTCGAAGGGCTGATTCAGACCGATGCCGCGATCAACCCCGGCAATTTCGGGCGGCCCGCTGCTGGACGCGCGGGGCGCGGTGGTGGGCATTAACACGGCGGTGATTCCGCGTGCCAACGGTCTCGGATTCGCGATCCCCGCGCACACCGCGGCGTGGGTCACCGCGGTGCTGATTCGCGACGGCCTCATCGAGCGCCCACTGCTCGGAATATCGGCACAGGGTATCGATCTCGCGCCGCGAGTGGCGGAGGAAGTCGGTCAGCAGCGCGGGGTTCGCGTGCACGGGGTGGCCAATGATTCGCCAGCTAGTACGGCCAGCCTCAAACCGGCCGACCTGCTCTTATCGGCCAATGATCGCCCACTGCATAGCGTCGACGATCTGCAGCGCGTGCTCGTCCTCTCGCGCGGCAGCGACATCATCTTGCGTTTGCGGCGCGACGGACAGCCGCTCTCGCTGTCCGTCACTCCGCAGCTCAAGCCCAAGGCAGCTTGAGTAGAACTCAACTCTGCGGCGCGGGGCTCGTGGCCTGCCCGGCGTCTTTCCAACCGCGGATCCCCGCGCGCATCACACTCACGTCGCTATAGCCAGCGGATGCCGCCCGCGCGGCGGCCGTGTCGGACGCGCGGCACTGCGTGCCCCCACAATAGAAGACGAGTTTGTCCGCCTTCGCCGCGGGCAACACGCTGAGCGGATACTCCTGGTGGCTGGCCAGTAGCACAGCCCCCGGAACGACTCCGTACTCCTTGCGCGTATCCGCATCGTTGGCATCCAAGATGGTCGCGCTCTTGTCTTTGACGAAATGCGCCACGTCAGTCACGGTGACTTCCGCGATCTTCTTTTGCTCTGCGGGCGCGTTCGGCGTGGCTTGCTCGGTCGATGAAGGAGAGGACGTGTGGCAAGCAACGGCTAGTGTTGCGCACACGGTACCAGCGAACATGAGCTTTGCGATTCGAATGAACATGGCGCTATTCTACGCCGATCTGGCCGCGCGCAAGTGAGGCTCATGTGTAGCCAAGTTACCGCGCCCAGGTCCGGAGATTGCTCAATTTGGCTGACTTTTTAGCCACGATTACCGCCCGCTTTGGCGAAGCCGAGTGACTGGGCTAGACCCGGGGCCCGCGCGTGCTCATCGCCCTCCTCGTTGCCGTCCTTTCCGTGCTGCTCGGCGCAGCGTTGTCCTTCGTGCCCAGCACGTCGCGCGCGGTGCTGGGCTACATGCGAACCTTTGCCACCTTGGCCGCGGTGGCAGTGGTGGTCACGCACTTGCTCCCAGAAGCCTTGCGCGAACTCGGACCGCTCTCGATTCTGTTGTTCTTGGCCGGCTGGTTTGCACCTGCACTGGCGCACTTCATCGGGCAGCGCTCGACCAGCGGTCGCGCGCAACACGCGGTGCTCGAGGCGGGCTACTGGGGCCTGGTCGTACACCACGTTGCGGATGGCATCGGGCTGGGTACTTACACGCGCTTGCCGGCGGATCAGGGCTCGCACTTAGACGTGATCGTGGCACTCGCGGCGCACACCGTGCCGCTGATCGCCGTCGTCTCCCTGGCGTACCGCATGACCTTCGGGGCGCGCTCGGCCGTCTTTCGCTCGCTCGGACTTGCGGCTGCCAGCGTGGTTGGCATTGCGCTATCGAGCATGGCCGCCGCCTCGACCCTCGAAGGCTTTGCGCCGATTATCGCCGCAGTCGCGTCGGGCCTGCTGCTGCATGTGGTAACCCACGACTTGACTGAGGACGTCGCGCACGGACCGCTGGCTCGTTCACTCGACCTGACCTTCGCCGGTCTAGGCGTTGCCGTCAGTTTGCTCGGTGTTTGGCAAAGCCCCGAGCCGGGCACGCGTGAGTTTGCGCATGGACTGCTGCAACTCACCGAACGCACCTCGCTCGTGATTTTGGTGGCGCTGATGGCGGCGGCATTCTCTCTGCGCACTCCGGACCGACACTCGAAGTGGGCGCGCGCCGCATTGCCCGCAGGCACCCTCGGCGCTGAAAGCGTGTTGCTCAGCGTCGCGCTGTTCGGCTTCGTGACGGCCGGGCTGCGGCTGTTGGTGACCAGCCTCGTCGTCGCATTCTTGCCTACCCCGGTGACCGAGCCTGCAGCGGCCGAGCCCGCCCCGCGTCAGCATTGGCGCGCCCGCGCGTCGGAGGCCCTCGAGTCGTCCGGTCCCTGGCTCGTGCTCGGTCTCTTGATCGGCGCACTGCTCAGCAGCGTGCCCATCTCAGCGTTGAATCGACACCCCAGCGGTACGCTCGTCGAATGGTTGGTGGTGGCCCTCGTCGCCAACCTCACCCCGGTCGCGGCGCCGGCTGCGGTGCTGATCGCAGCGGGCCTTGCGGGCTTGGGTCTCTCACCGGGTACTCTCTTGCTGTTTGCGACCCTCGCGCCGATCGCCGATTCGCTCGGCTCGGCGCTCAAGGCACGCGTTCTCGTCAGCGCTTGCTGCCTCGCCTTAGCCGCCGCCTGTGATCGCCTCGGCTTGTCCGCGTCGCCCCTCGACGGCGCGCTCTCGCAGGGTGATTTGGGCCCACGCGCGGCGACCACGCTGGCCGCCTTGCTCTTGTTCGGCATCTGGCAACGCAGTGCGCGCCTCTGGCTGTCGACCATCGTGCGCCCCCCGCCGCACGAACACGAACACGCCCACGACGTACACGGGCCGCACGAACCGCACGAACCGCACGAACCGCACGAACATCACGGGCACTAACCCCTTTCCCTCGATTCAAGAGGGGGCGCTCGCGATCCAGCAACGCACCTCCGTGCCCGCTGCGTTCTGTGACTAGTGCGACAAGAACCGAGCATCATTGAGCAATCTGCCACACGAGCGCTGCGGCCATGACGAGCTCGCCCGCGATCCCGAGGATCAGAGCAACGCGGCGCACGCGCGCTCGGCTGAGACTCAACCGACGCGGACGGCCTCGTCTATTTGGCGCGTGGCTTCGAGCAACAAGGAATTGACCGAGCGCGGCGGCCAGATTTGCGACTCACTAGGATTCTGACGGAACCAAAATCGACCGTTCTTCCAACCTAGTACTTCACGCAGCGATTCGACCGGGTCGACGTCGCTCTCACTCACCCGGCTGCCCACGACCGAGCCCTCTTCCAGCTCGAAAGCGATGAGAGCGCCGTCTTCACCCTGTACCTTGAGTCGGCCGCTGCGCCGCTCGATTTCGAGCATGGCGAGCACGGTGGACAGTGACATGTCCCCGATGCTGCCCCGGATCGAAGAGCCCGAGATCGATGCCTCGTCGTCCTCGGACGGCTCGCGCCCGAGCGAAAAATCACCGGTATCGTCAAGGCGGGGAGGGTGGACGCTGCGTGGGGGCTCGGAGTTTCGCGCTTTCGGCGCTCGTGACTCGCGCCGTTCGCTTTCCTCTCGGGCGCTCGGACGCTCGATGCGCTCCAAGCGGCGCTCGATGCGCTCCAAGGTAGAGCCTAGATTTTCCAAAGCCACCGCCTGCGCGTCGACGCTCTCGGCGATGCTTTCTACGAGCTCTGCCGTGCGACGGTCGGTGCGCCGTTCACGGCGTGAGCGGTGCGACAAGCGACGCGCGATCACGTCCAGCGCGTCCTCCAGCCCGTGCAGGCGCTCGGACAGCGCGTCGAAGCGAGCGCGCACGTCGGCGCGCCGCTCAGCGCGTCGATCGCCGAGCACGGCCGCGCGCGCTGGCGCGCCCTGTGCGGCCCGAAGTACGTCCACGCTCGTTTCGGGTTGGTCGCGTGGCTCGCGAGCATCGTTGGTCGGAGCGGCAGGAGCGGGTGGCGCTGCGGCGGTCGGGGGCGCGGTAGCGGCCGGCGTGCTGACCGTCGCTTCGGGAGCTACGTGCGAGGTGTCGGTCAGATGTGTCGCTAGCCAACGACGCCAAAGCGCGGCGCGCCATTCCGTATCCAGAAAGGAAAGCGGCCCTCGACGCCCTGGCGACATAAGTCTAGTTCAATCGAAAACGGGCGGCTTTGCGAGCCCGAAATGCGAAAAAAGTGCCAGCTTCATCCGGGCAAAGTGTCTGACTGGTTTCGCGCTCAGCGGATCAGTAAGCCATAGGGCAGCGCCACCGCGACGTGTTCACGCTCCGACAACGGAGCGAAACCGCTCACGAACGAACGCAACTCCAGCGGGACCTCGGAGAGCAAGCGCGTGGCCGGAGCTGCGCTCAGGCGATTGAACGCGGCACTGGCGTCGGCGTCGCTCGCGTCGTCGCTGAGCAGCAAACTATCGAGCAAGCCCTCGCGGCCGCCTTCGACGCTGACTGGTGCATCCGCCGCCAGGTGAGCCGCTTTGCGCGCTGCGCTCAGGGCCTCGGACAGCCCGCCGATCTCATCTACCAGCCCGCGCTCGAGCCCTTGATCGCCGCTCCAGATGTGGCCCTCGGCGGACGCGCGCACTTTATCGACCGACATCATGCGGCCATGCGCGACTCGGGCGATGAACAAATCGTAAATCCCCTGCATCTGCGCGCGGACGCGCTCGCGCGTCGCATCGTCCCAGGACGTCAGGGGTGAGCTTTCGGCGGCGCGTGCGGCGGCCCCTGGTTCGGGGCTAGCCGCGAACGTCTCGGCGTGGATGCCGAATTGATCGAGCGCTGGTGCGACGTTGATCTTGCCGCCAAATACCCCGATCGAACCGACGATGCTGGTGCGCTCGGCGAAGATGCGCTGGCTCGCGCAAGCGATGTAGTACCCGCCGCTGGCTGCCATATTGCCGACCGAGACGAGGATCGGCTTCTTCTTTCGCAGTTCCATCATCTCATGCCAGATCAGATCGCTGGCCAAAGGTGAGCCCCCAGGTGAATCGATGCGCAGCACGACCGCCTTGACCGAGTCGTCATTTTGCATGCGGCGCAGGGTCTTGCCCAACGCGCGCGCGGTGATCCCACCACGTTGCAGCGGTCCGCCCGCTTCCATCGTGATCGCGCCCTCGGCCGGCACTACGGCGATGCGGGGCTGACCGCTGTTTTCGTTGTTCCCGCCGGAGAGCACTCGCAGCAGATCGCCGATGCCCAGTCCGCCGCCGCTCTTGGCGCGCGGTCCGAAGCTGACCTCGACCGCGCCGACTTTGGCCGCCTTTTTGGCCGCCTCGAGCGCCTCGGCGTCGAAGCCGATCTCGTCAATCAGGCCACGTTCGAGCGCTTCACCCGGGCTCCACGGTCCATGCTCCAGGGCACTGCGAAGCGCATCGCTCTTCTTGAATTCGTTGCTCTCCTCGAGCCATGCTCCGCGGATCGCGGCCAAAGTTTCGACGAGCGACGCGCGTGCCTCGTCGCTCGGCCCCTCGCGTGTCAGTGGCTCGGCGCCGCTCTTGAACTTGCCCATGTGCAAGAAATCGACGTCGACCTTCAACTTCTCGAAAATGCCGTGAAAATACACCATCTGCGCTGCAATACCGATGGTCGACACGGTACCGGCCGGGCTCAGCCAGACTTTGCTGCAGCCGCGGGCCGTCAGCAGTGCACTCGAATTGTTCAGGGTGTGCGCGTGGCACACGACAGGCTTGCCCTTCCTGTGCACCAGCGCCAGGAGACGCGACAGCTCTTCGCTCTCGGCAAGATTGAAGGACGCTTCGCCCAAGCGTACGAACAAGCCGCGCGCCTTGTCATCGGTCAGCGTGCGCCCGATGGTGCGCACCAGACCGGTGTAAGTTTGGGCGGCAGAGGTGCGAAACAGCGCGCTGCCTTCGCTGCTCTCCGGCGCACCAGCGCTCAGATCGAGCTCTACCAGGCGCGGTTCGTCGCCCTTCGGCGCAGCGTGGGATTTATTGGCATCCGTGTGCCGCGGCCGCGCGTTGCAGGCGGCGAGTAGCAGTAGCGGAAGGACCCAAACTGCACGAACCTTCATTTGGCCCCCGGCAGATCGGTCGTGTCGATTGCTGACGGCTGAGCGGGTGGAGCGGGTGGAGCAGCGGGTTTGATCGTGGCTCCGGTCTCCGCCGGCGCAACCGCCGACGTGCCCGGCGCCGGCGTGCTGTGGGCGATGCGCGCGGCCGCACGCGCGCCGTATTCGGAATTCGGTCCGGCTTGTTCGAGCAAACGGCGATAGAGTATCAGCGCACCGGCCCTGTCGCCCGCGTCCCACTTTTGATCCGCGCTCGCCAAAATTGCCGGCCAATAGTTGGGGTTGTCCGAAAGCACTCGGTCGTACATTTCGGCTGCGAGCGCTGGGTCGTGCCGGGCTTTGGCCACGTCGGCCAGCCCCGAGAGTGCTTCGGTGTTGCGTGGTTGTTCCGCCAGCACCGACTCATACAGCTGCGAGGCGCGCGCGAGATTGCCCTGACGAAGGGCGACCGATGCTTGCGACAGGCGCGTTCGGAAGTCCCCCGCGGGTAGGTGTGCGTCTTCGGGTGCTGGCGAGGTATCTAGTTTGGGCAACTTGCTGGTGTCGACCGCAGCGATTTTCGCTGGGGCGTCACCGGCTGCCTCGACCGACCGCTTGGCGCGGAGTAGGAAAGTACGTAATTCTTCGAGCAACGGGTGCGGCTTGGGGCGGCCGTCGATCTTCGCGAATTCGGCTTCGGCCTCGCTCATCCTGCTGGCACGCGCCAGCGCGTAAATCAGCGCAGCGCGGGCACGGCCGGGGTCGCGCTCGGCGGCCGCGGCGGTGCGCAAGCGGTCGATCACCGAGGGCCAGACCGGAGCCGGATCGGCCAAGTCGAGCGCTGCTAGGACGTAGGCGTTTTCCGGAACGCTGGCGTTCGCGCTCAATGGGGCCAGCCACTCACGCGCCTTGTCGGCTTCGCCGTTCAGCCGCAAAGCATCGACGCGTGCGCGCAAAACGGCTGGATCTTCGGGCGAAACGGCGAACGCGCGATCGACTGCCACGCGCGCTTTGCCGACTCGGCGCCCGAGCTCGCGATAGGTGGCCTGCACCAGATCGACCGAGCTCGGATCGATGATTCGCAGCTTGAGCCACGAAACGTCGGCGCGCAATGTTTCGAGTCGCGCGAGTGCGGTCAGCACGGCAGGATCTTTTTCGGCGAGTGCGGTGGCCTTGTCGAATTCTTCCTTGGCGCCCTCGAAGTCGCCTTCGTCGGCCAGGCGAGCTCCTTCACTCAAAAACTTGGCGACGCGCGCGTCGCTCGAAGTTTTGACCTCCGCCATGCCGGCGAGTTGCGCGATGAAACGGCGTCCCACGGTGGCGCCGAGCAGCCCGAGTACTCCGACCACGACTACACCGGCGATCCAGCGTGAACGCGCCACACGCGCGTGATGGTCATCGGGCAAGCTGTCGACGTGCAGCTCGTCGTAGGACTTGAAGCTGTCCCTGATGTTGGCTACCTCGATAGGCGGCAAATTGCGCGGCGAAGAGACCGGCGCGTGCGCCACGGGCACCTCCAGCGTAGTATCGAAATCGGCCACCAGCGGCGACATCGGAGTGCCGACGAACGAGCTGCGCGCGGAGTCCGGCACACTGTCGGTCACGGCGCGTGCCTTGGGCGAGGCGTTCATCGACGTTGGCTGCAGCGTCGTCGTCACCACATGCGCAGCCGAGCCATTCGGCAAGGTGGTGTTCCCGTCGAAATCAGCCGGAACGGTAGCGGATAAGGCTCCGAGCTCTTCATGCGCGCGGCGCGTCATCAGTTCGGTGTCGGGAATCGCTTCCGACGCAGGACGAGCGGGCGGGGCGTCACGAAACGGCTGTGCGCCGGGTACCTGTTGGGTCGCAGGTGGCGCCGGCTCGGGTGTTTCCGGGGTCACTTCGGGCGCTACGGGCGCAGGCTTCGGAGTCTGACTGCTCGTTGCGAGTGGTCGCGGCGCTTGCGCGGCTGCCCGGGGTGGCGGGGGGGGGTCGCTCGGGTAAGCGCGAACGGACTGTGGAGGTGCGACGCCGTGCAGTGTGCGCTGGACGCGCTCGCCGCTGCCGGCTTTGCGCGGCTGACCCGCATGGGTGACTTGAAAAAAAGGTTCGAGCTCGGCAATTGAGCCAAGCGGTCGCGGAGTCTGCTTACCGCGCGAGAGCAGATCACTTGCCACGACCTTCTTCTCGGCGATGCCGCGCTGCAGTTCTCGCAAGGAGGTGTACACGAGTTCGCGGCCCGAGGCGGTGCGCACGACCCAACGCTCAGGTGCGAGCCCCGACCCCTTAACCGGATAAATCTTGAATTGAAACCCGCAATTCGTACACTTGACCGTCGTGCCCCGCTCGGAAATCAGGGCGTCGTCGAACTCGTACTCGGTGTCACAGCGGTTACAACGAACGTCCATATCGGCTTGGGAGGGGCGAAAAACGTAGCATGCTCACGCTTTTAGCAGCGATATTCTTTGCGCAGCGCGCCGTCGCACGAATGCCAGGCTTGTATCGGGCACGCTGCTTGCTACCCTCGCAAATCTTGGCGTCCCTAAAGCGAGCAACGGTCACGGTAACATTCTTTGGCGCGCTGGTTGCGCTCGGCGGTTGTCCATCCACAACCACGAGCGACAATGGCTGCTACCGCAATAGCGACTGCGCACAGGGATTGCTATGCGATCACTCTAGCGGTGAGTGTTTCGCGCCGAGCGACGCCGGCTACGAATCTTGCCGAGCGCCCACTGATTGCGCCGCGAGCTTTACCTGCGGCAAAAACGGCCGGTGCATGCCGGGCGACTGCTACTTCAACGATTGCGTGACTGGTTTTCAGTGTGGATCGAGCACGGGCACTTGGGAGTGCCTGCCGAGTTCAGCCGGGGCCGCGGGTGCCGGTGGCGACCAAGACGCGAACCAAGCGGGCACGGGCGGCGAACCGGGCTGAGCCTACTTCACGACTCGAAGGTAGGGCGGCAGCTCACGCTTTGGCTTGCCCATTTCGGGCGCGGTTTGCGCGGCTTCCGGCTTCGCTGGCGGGGGTTTCTTGGCCTGTGTCGTTTGCCGAGCGGCGGCGGGTTCAGGCTTGGGCGCGGGTGCCGCTGTCTGCGTCTTCTTTGCGGCTGCGACGTCGTCGCTGCTCTTGGAAACCAAGGCCTTCGACTTGCCGGTGACCTTGATCGACTTGGGCGTCGCGGCCTTGGATTTCGAACCGGCTTTCAGGGCGCTCCTGCTGGCTTCCGCCTTGCTGCTGCTGGATTTGCTCGGCGCTTTGCCGCCTTTCGCGGCCGGCTTCTTTTCAGCGGGCTGAATCGGCTCGGCTTTCGCGGCAACTTGAGGCGCGCTCTCGCCCTCGCCAACTGAACGCAAATGGGCGCGCGGTTTCTCGGGAGCCTTCTGCGCTTGGGCTTGGGCCGCCACTTCCGCGGGAACGTCTTCTGCCCAGACCATGGCCTGCCCGTTTTCACCGACCAAGGCGAACACTGCGGGCCAGGGGATCATGCAGAAGAACGGCGTACGGTTGAAGCTCAACGTGCACGACAAGCCTTGCTCGTCGACGTGCAAATCGGGGATGGCCACGGCCATGTTCAAGCCGACTTGCAGTACGAGCTGCGGCTGATTCTTGAATGACGTGGGCACCTGTACCGAATCCGCACGCGGATCGAGGTGGATGTACATTGACGCTTGTTCAAGCAACGCCAATGCGACGTCCTTCTTCGGTGGAAGGCGAGCCGTCGGAGCCATATTCAGCCCGTTACTTAGCGCCCTCCGCCGCAAATTGCCAGCGACGGGCGAGGACTGTTCGATCTCGGGCCTGCCGGCGCCCGCCATTGACCCCGGCCGCCTCAATCATCCAGCTCCGAGGGGCGCGTGAAGCGCACCATTTTTCCGCGAACTTGTGGCACAAGCTCCGCAAAATTGGCGATTGGCAACGTGCACACGACGAGACCCGCCGGGGGCAGCGACACGGGGTCACCGGTCAAAATCAGCGCCAGTGCCTCTAGGCCCGGATTGTGCCCGACCAGCAGGACACGCTGAGCGTCCGGCGCGTGCCGCCGCACGGCCGTTATATAAGCCTCCGGCTCCGCCAAATAAAGCTCCTCGAGCTCGTCAATCGAGCCGCTGAAGTGTGCCGCAGCGGCGGTCTGCCGCGCGGTGTCACGGGCCCGCCGCGCGTTCGAAGCGAGGATGCGGTCCGGCGCTAGGTCTTGGCGAAGCAGCAATTGGCCTATCAGTTCCGCGTCGCGCTTTCCCTGTGGTGTGAGCCGGCGTGCAGCATCGCTGCCACCTTCTTCTGGAGCGGCCTTGCCATGGCGCAGGATGAGCAAAGTTCTCATGTCCCCATAAGATCGTCGGATTGCCGCGGGCATGCAACAATGACCGTCGGATGGCCCAGCGGATTCTTGTCGTCGAGGATGAGCCGGCGATCGCGGAATCCGTAGCCTATGCGCTCGGGCGCGATGGCTTTTCGGTCACGTTGACCGCCACCGTGACGGAAGCCGCAGCGCTGGTCGACGGCGCTGATTTGGTCATTTTGGACCTGATGTTGCCGGATGGCAGTGGCTTCGAGTTGATCGGTCGCTGGCGCAAAAACAAGCATATCCCGGTGATCGTGTTGTCCAGTCGCGATGGCGAAGCGGATCGCGTCGTGGCGCTCGAGGCCGGCGCGGACGATTACGTGACCAAGCCCTTCTCGCCGCGCGAAGTCGTCGCGCGAGTGCGCGCAGTGCTGCGCCGGTCCCAGCAGGAGTTGGGGGTCGGCGGACCGGCACCGGCGATTTCACTGGATGCCTCGACTCGGCGAGCGCGCGCCAATGGTACGAGCCTCGAGCTCACGCGCGTCGAATTCGACGTCCTTTCGTGCCTGCTCGAACAGCCTGGCCGAGTGTATAGCAGGGTCGAGTTGATCGGCCGTGTCTGGGGTGACGGCTTCGCCATCACTGATCGAACGATTGATTCGCACGTCAAGGCGTTGAGAAAAAAGGTCGCGGAAGCGGGCGCCGAACCTGGCCTGATCGAGACCGTTCGCGGCGTCGGCTATCGCGTGACGGACGCTCCGAGCGCGCTGAAAGAGCCGTGATACGCTTGATCGTCGTCGCGGCTGCCTCGGTGGGGCTGATCCTGTTCGTGGCGTTCGTGGTCTCGCGGCTACTGCGCACGCGCACGCGCGGCATGTCGATCAGGATGCAGATTTTTTTGGCCTTGGCCGTGATCGTCGGCGCGTTCGCCTTCGGCTTGGGGTTGATGGTGATCGATCGCATCGAGGCGCGCGCCGTGCGCATTGCCTCGCAAGCCGCGGAAGACGAAGCCGTGGCCTTGGCTGGCATGATGGCCGGTGAGCTCGACCGCACGGGCGTCAGCATCGCCGATCTAGCTGCTCGGCTAGAGCACGAGCGCGGTCGCGGCGCTGATCTTCGTCTGATGCTGCTCGATGAGAGCGGGGCGCGGCTGTTCCCGGTCGAGGCGCCCGCCAAGGAACACGACGTGGTTTCGGTCGATGCGCCGATTCGACTGCGAGGAGCCAGCGTGGGCGCCGTGCGCGTGGTCAAGCCGACCGTCGGTATGCGCAACTTGTTGGCGGATTTTGCGCCCACGGTGCTGGTGATCAGCCTGGTCTTGGGCACCGCGGCGGCGCTCGCGGCAGCCTGGATCGGCCGCGCGATCGCAGCACCGATCGAGGCGCTGAGCGTGTTCGGGGAGCGTGTCAGCCTGGGTGAGCGGCGCGGCACGCCGCCAATTGCGTTTGGCCGTGAGGTCACGCGCCTGACGCGCGCGATCGACTCGATGCGACGCGATCTCGAAGGGCGACCGTTCGTGGAAACCTTTGCTTCGGATCTTTCGCACGAGCTCAAAAATCCCGTCGCCGCCATTCGCGCGAGCGCTGAAGTCTTGGAGGAGAGCGCGTTGGAAGAGCCAGTGGAGGCGCGCCGCTTCGTGGCTCGGATCCGCGAAGCGACGGCGCGCATCGAACGCTTGCTCAGCGAGCTGCTCAGTTTGGCGCGGATCGAGGCGCGCGGTGTGGAGACATTCACTCCGGTCGATCTCAGCGAGCTCACGCGACGCTCAATCGATTCACTCGCTGACGCCGAGGCGCGCATCACCTTGCACGCTTCTGGTGACACTCGCGTGCGCGGCGACGAGCTGTGGATCGCGCGCGCCTTGATCAATTTGATCGAAAATGGCTTGAGCCACGGCGATCGCGGCTCGCGGCTGAGCGTGGAGGTTTCGCGCAGTGAGGAATGGGTCAACCTCAGGGTGGTCAGCCAAGGTTCGATTTCGCGGCACGTGCGTGAGCGACTGTTTCGGCGCTTCGTGACCACGCGCGCGGACAAGGGCGGGACAGGTCTCGGGCTCGCCATCGTCCGCGCAGTCACCGAGGCCCACGGCGGCCAGGTGGAACTCCTGAACGCAGGCCCGCCCGAGGTGGTCTTTCTCGTGAGTCTGCCGCCTGCGCGGCGTCGCACGGCGCTCCGGATCCTCCACGCAGTTCAAGACGC
>Ga0302322_100000040_pt1 | contig 69590 bp, 49 predicted proteins | sample Fen_T0_2_FD_203757 | JGI IMG/M metagenome (GOLD analysis project Ga0302322, IMG submission 203757) | Peat permafrost microbial communities from Stordalen Mire near Abisko, Sweden - Fen_T0_2 | ecosystem: Environmental > Terrestrial > Soil > Wetlands > Permafrost | place: Sweden: Abisko...
GGGGAACCAGAAGGCGATTGTCTATCCGCAGGCGGCGATCAGCTTTGCGTACGACAGCCTGAACCGCCTGACGAATGTGGTGGACGGCCTGGGCACGAGCACCTTCAGCTACACGCTGGCGGGTGAGTTGCAGTCGGCGGGCGGGCTGTGGAGCGGCGACACGGTGAGCTACAGCTACAATAACCGGTTGCGGAGCGGGCTGGCGGTGGGGGCGTGGTCGCAGAGCTACGGTTATGACGGGGTGCTGCGGCTGACCAATGTGACGTCGGGGGCGGGCAGTTTTGGTTATGCGTACGATTCGGTGCGGCGGTCGCGGGTGGCGCGGTCAGTGGGATTCGCGCCGCAGCGGAGAGCGGCCGCCATGAGGGGCGTTTGAAGCAACTTGCCGGGGAAATTGCCGGAGGCGAATCCGCGGCGCAGCGCCCGGCTGGGCGACCGGAAATTGGCGGGCAATAGAAATTGCCGACCGGGGGGAATTTTTGTGAGTGGAACTGATGGTGAAAGCGGATAGTGGGCGGTGGATTATTTGTATTCTTAAACCGGATTATTAGGGCAAGATAAGCACCAAGGAGAAGAGTTGTAGTAAGCGAAATGAGTACAGCCATACACACTATGAAGATACATGCCCATGCAATCCCGGTTATAGCCATTGAATCCACCCTGCGAAGCGGTGCTGATGTGCCCCGGCAGCAGGTTATGGACGTCCGGCCACCCGGGTTGAAACGAGGGGGGGAGGCGTTCACCTTGATCGAGTTGCTGGTGGTGATTGCGATCATTGCGATTCTCGCGGCGATGCTGTTGCCCGCGCTGGCGAAGGCCAAGGAAAGAGCAATTCAAATCCAGTGCTTGAGCAACACGAAGCAAATGGCCCTAGCCTTCACTGTCTATGCCGGAGATTTCAATGACAAGCTTCCCGATATGACCGGTGGCACGAACTATTGGTGCTGGGATATTCCGCTCGCGGCGGCGAACCTGATGGTGGCCAGTGGCACGAGCCGGGGCGTGATGTATTGCCCGGCGTTTAAGGAGCAAAATAATGACGATCTCTGGAATTATGGAGCCATCCGGGTCACGGGTTATGCGTTCACGTTCAAGGGGTCGTTCGCTTATCCGGATAATACTCAATGGGCCACAAACATTAATGCCAGTCTCGTGCCGCGCGCCATAAGCTACAATGGGGAGGTTATGCCTCCGCCGAGCCCGACAGACCGGGTGCTGCTGGCGGACGCGACGATTTCCAAGCAGGGCCAGAATATGGAAATTCTGAAAAACAAGTATACCTACGTGAATATCAACGGATCCTATAATGACCCAACGACCGGGACGGCGTTTAATCACCGGACGCCCCACTTGGGGAAAGGAAATTATCCGACCGGCGGGGATGTGGGGATGCTGGATGGGCATGCGGAATGGCGCAAATTTGCGGTGATGCATCCGCGCGTTGAGTCCCCGGGCGCTTATGCCTCGCCTGAATTCTGGTGGTGAGCGGTCTCCGCAAGGTGCAAGGCGTGCCTGGTGGATTGAGCCAGAACTGAGCTGCCCAGCCAGACTGTAAGTAAGAAAAGTGGTCAACAAAAAAAAGATTGTGAGCAATCCGATGAGGCGGTGGCTGATTTCGCCCAAACGTCAAACGAAGAAAAATACAAACGATAGTATTTATCACAAATCCGCAACTTATCCGAACCCATTCGAACCCATCCAAACCATGAAATTAATAACGATCAAACACCTGGCGGTCACCCTGGCCTTGTGCCTGGCTCCGGCCGTGTACGCGGGCACATTTGCGGACAATTTCAGCGCGAACCAACAGTATCTTTCCAATGGCGTGGCCGGCACGGCCTGGTCGGGCATGACGACCGGAACCAACGATGGCGATCATCCCTGCACGATTGCGGCCTGGGATGCGAACATCACCGCCCCCAATACCCTGACCATTACCAACACGGGGGGAAACTGGGATGGGGCGAATGATGGTCCCTTCCTGTGGAAGCTGGTGGCGGGCAGCGGCGATTTCACCACCACGGTTCACGTCAGCCGGATGGACCAGATTAGTTATCACTTTGGCGGTTTGCTGGTGCGGGATCCGAACGTACCTGGTAATTGGCTTTATCTCGGTCTTTTTCCGGAATACTCGGATGAGACCGGTGTGCGTGACACGGCCAATGGGTACAGTGCACAGATTTTTAACCGCGGTGCCGGTTATGTTGAGGCCGATAGCTCGACGTGGCGGAGCTGGCTGCAAATCAGGCGGGTGGGCGGGGTGATCTCCACCTACGCTTCCACCGATGGGGTCAACTGGGAATTGACCTATGAATCAACGCGCACGGACCTGGCGGGTGATTTGCAGGTGGGCATTTTTGATTCGACCTACTATTACTATCAGTGCTCGGCTCAGTACCAAAATTTCTCCATCGTTGGACCGGGAATATTTGAGGCGACGGCGCCAAACCAGGCTACGGGGCTCACCGTGGCCGCGCAACAGGAAGCGTTGGGCGTCTCGTGGACCAAGGGTGCCGGCAGTGATGGCAGTCTGGTGGTGGTGCGCAAGGGGAATGGCATTACCTACCAGCCGCTTGATGGAACAACTTATACGGGGAATGCCACCGTTGGTGCGGGCATGGATTTAGGCGAATCGAACTATGTGGCCTACGTGGGCGCGGGCACGAGTGTGACGTTGACGAACCTGATCACCCTGACGCCCTACACCGTGGCGGTTTATGCCTATGCTGGAGCCGGCGCGGCCAGGGTTTATACGCTGGCCAATCCGCCGGTTGCGAGCCAGTCAGCCATCGGCACCCCCATCGGAATTGCCATTACATTTGGAGCCACCAATGCCGTGGCGGTGGATGATACCATGCAGGTCAAAGTCATGGAGTTGTTTACCGGGAACGGGCAGGTTGAGGCAACGGGCTTAGCGACCTTCAGTTCGGGGAATACCCAGCTAGCCACCATTACTGCCGCCGGTTTGCTGTCTGCCCTGAGCAACGGAGTGGTTGCCATCAGCGCCAGTTGTTTGGGTTATAATACGACCAGCAACCTGACGGTCGTCAAATTGCCTGTGACGGATGACTTTAGCGTTCCGCGGGATTACCTCACGCAAGGACTTCCGGGCACGGGGTGGAATGGCTTGCTGTTGGACACCAATGATTTGGTGTTGGGTGAACAATTCGCCGGTCCCACCACGGTGTTGCTGGCAAATGCAGGCATTACCAAGGCTGGCCGGCTCACCCTGTCGGCGCATGATTCAACCTTTTTTGGCTCCCAGGCGGCGGGGGTTTTCCTCTATCGCATCATACCCGGAGACTTCAGTATTTCAGTCCAAATAACGAGTTTTGACACGCCGACCTACCACGAGCCGGGACTGATGGTGCGGGCGCCGTTTGAAACGTATTATACGGAAAATAATATCCAACTGGTCTCATATAACCAGTATTCCATTGGCAACATGGTGCGGAGGGTGTACGGCAACGCGCAGTATGAGTATGACAAACTGGCGCAACCGGCCATGCCTTTTTTGATGATTCAACGGCAGGCAAACACGTTCAGCTTCTACCGGAAAGCCCACGCCTTGGACGAGTGGATTTTGATCGCCTCCGAGGATCGCCCGGAGTTTGGCGGGGTGGCGATGCAGGTGGGGATCGAGGATGAGACGTTCACCGCCAATACGGGGACGGCCGAGTTCGATAATTTGAATATTATTACCCCGAATGCGATCACCAATCTGGCGCCGTTGCCCGCGAGCAATCTGGCCCTGACCAGCACCGTGCTCGGGGCAGTAACGGCCAGTTGGACGCCGGCTGCCGGCAGTGATGGCAGCATTGTGGTGGCACACCCGATCATTCCGGGAACCCGCCAGCCGGCGGATGGTTCGGACTATTCAGCGACCGCCAACGCGGATCTGGCGCTCGGAATCGACCTGGGCGGTTCCAATATTGTGGTGTATGCGGGCACGGGAAATTCCGTGGTCGTTTCCAATTTGCCTTCGATTCATTATAGTTTCGCGGTTTACTCCTATGTCAATGTGGGGGGGACCAATTATTATAACCTGTACGGCCAGGCCCCCGGCGGCGTTGATGTGCTGGGCGTGCCGACTGTCAATGTGCAGCCACCAGTGAGCATTACCCGCTATCTGGGAGCCAATGCCACGATTTCCGCCGCCGCCTCGCCGGGCAGCTACCGGTGGCAAAAGGGCGGGGTGGATGTGGCCAATAGTGTGCGCATTGCCGGTGCCACGACCGGCACCTTGAACATTAATGGCCTGGTGGCAGGCGATGCCGGAAGTTATACGTTCATCGTCACCAATCTGGTGGGCTCGGTTACCAGCTCACCGGCAATTCTATCGGTGGCCGTGCCGACCAAAGCGAGCGAGTTGTCGGTTCTGGCTGCCAGCCCGGTTGGTTTCTGGCGCCTGAACGAGACTTCTGGTACGACCGCCCATGATTATGTCGGTGGTTTTGACGGTGCCTACGATCCGACCGCAGTTCTGGGGGTGGCGGGTCCCCGCCCGGCGGATGGATTTGCGCACTTCGAGGCTGGCAACACGGCCGTTCAATTCCTTGGCAACGGCTCGGCCTCCGTTGTGACGTTGCCCGCTTTGACCGCCGCGACCGAGTTGGTGAGCAACCTGACGATTACGGCGTGGATTAAGCCGGATTCGTATCCGTCTGACCGCGCGGCGGTGGTCAGCTTCAATGCGCCGGCCAACACCGGGCTGCGTTTGTATCCCGGGACCACCGGCTTGAGCATCTTGTACAACAATACCGTCTATCACACGGGCATGGTGCCGCCGCTCAACCAATGGTCATTTGTGGCCATGGTGATCAAACCCACCGGTGCCACGTTCTACCTCGCGACGAACGGCGGCTGGCAGGTTTACAGCGATGCGATTGTCCGCGCGGCCGTCAGCATCAGCGGTACTTGCTATATCGGTTCGGATCGCGGGATTGCAGGCCGTTATTTCTCGGGGGTGATCGACGAGGCGGCGGTGTACAAAAGCGCGCTCTCCGGATCGATTATCACCAATCTGTTCAATGGGGTGGTGGCGCCTTCCGTGGTTAACATCACCATCCAGAAAACGGCCACCGGCCTCCAGTTAATCTGGCCGCAAGGCACCTTGCTGGAAGCGACGAATCTCGCCGGTGCCTGGACGACCAATGCGGCCACGTCGCCGTATTCCATTAACAGCCCGGTGGGAACCAAGTTCTTCCGGGTTCGAGTGCAATAATGTTTGGGAAGTTTGAACTGACATCACCGAAGGGCCAGAGCAATCTGGCCCTTCATTTTTTTCGGTGCGCCCGGCAGGGCGCCCTGATTTGTTGGGGCAAGCCCAGCGCGCATCCGGCAAAAGGAAGCGCCAATTCAGCCTGCGAGCTTTGGCGAATGTTGCGGTGAGGGGCCGGTTGGCTTGGTTATGTTTTTTGACGCTCGCGAAATATCTTGCCCTCCATTTTCCCCCGCCCAAAATAGGTGCAGGTGGTGACGTCCTGTAGCACGTTCGGAATTTTCTGAAATGAACCGCATTTCCGATCCGGCGAAAGGTTTGCGTCGCGCAGTCCTGCGGGATACACAATGCGGGATACAATGCAAAAGAGCGTAAACGCCGGGGTTATCGAAGTTAGCGTAGCGTCGTTTAAAGCTATTTGAGCAACCTTACAACAGCCGGCCCGGGCCAGATCCCCGACCGACTGCAAACGGTTTAAGCCGACCGCCACACAAACGGCCCCGGCAATTTCGGTGCTTACCTCGGCAGCCGCATGTTGATTATCGTTCAAGGTTTATACAAACGGTAGAAGATGGCCGGGTTCGTCGCCGGGAGCGGCAACGTGATCACGCCGTTGGTTTGGGTGTAGCTCAAGAGCATCTGCCAGCCGTCGGCCAGATTTAGATTAGTGCTAAACAGCACCTGATAATCAGTCCCCAGTTTTCCGTAGAGCAGCAAGCTCCGCGACTGGTTGGTGTCGAGGTTGGCGCGAATCAGTGGTTCATTTTGCACGACGATCACCGTGCCCGCTTGGGTGAGATAATTGCCGTAGCTGGCCCCACCCGGCTTAATCGCACTGAGGCTGGTAATCGGCAGCGTGATAAAGCCCGACACCGGATTCGTCGCAGCATTGAAGGAGAGAATGGAAAGCGGATCCAACCCCACTAAACTCTGGCCGGGCGCGGCGTTGATCGTGACCAGCAGGTTGGTCACGGCATCCAGCAGTGTGGCCGTGCCGATTTGCGGCGCGGTCGCAGAAAGCGTCCAATTCGTCAACAGATCCCCGGCTACCCGCACCCCAAAGGCCAGGTTGGTGACGCCGGCGTTGGCGGCGAGCATAATCGGGATCATGCCTGTCTGCCCCCCTTGCAGATTGGTTTCCCCAAGCGAAAGTTCCAGATAATCCTGAACCACGATGGCAAACGTCTGGTTGGTACTCAGCGGAGGCACTCCATCGTCGGTTACTGCCACGGTGAAATAATTAGTGGTATCGGCCACCAACCGAGTGGGCTGCCAGCGGAAGAGCCCGTTGGTGGCACCGATGGTCGCGCCCGTGGGCGGAGTGCTGAGGCTGTAAACCAAGCCGTCGCCGTTGGGGTCGGTAGCCTTTACCCGGATGGAAATCAGGCTGTCAGGCGCCCCCACCCGGTTGGTGATGGTTTCGATCATCGGCGGCAGATTGCTGGAGACGAACGTGACCGCATCCGCATCCGCAGGCGTGGCTTGCACGTTCCCCACGTTGTCATGCGCCCGGCTATAGAACGCGTAGGTGCTGCCGGGCCGGCCGGCGAATGGTGCCTGGTTGAGCGTGGTGCCTTGCACCCAAGGATAGAAATCGCCGCCGTTTTCTGAGGCGTAAATGTCATAAGCCGAGACACCGGAACCGCCGTTGGTGTCGGTGCCCTGCCAGGCCACCTCAAAAGTTGGCCCCCAGGACACGGCTGGCAGCGGCAGCACACGGCTGGACGGACGGTCGGTCTGCAAGGTGTTGAACGTGCTGGGCGTATCCATCGGCGGCTGGTTATCGAAAACAATGGTGGCTTTAGCCGTGACGAGCGAGCCATTGGCGGCGCCGGCGACTGGCGTGATGGCACAGCTCACAAAGCCATCGCCCTCCGGCGGAGTGAGATTGGGCGGCAGGAAACCGACCAGGGCATTCTGGGGCACATCTCCCGTGGCTGGATCAACTGTGGTCAATGTCCAGAAGGCCTGACGATTCACCACATCCACGCCCGCAATCAGATCCACATAATAGCCTTTGGTGGCGCTCAGATCGAGCCGCGTCTGGTAAAAGGCATTCCCGGCGGGAATGTTGAAGATCAGACCGCCAAAACCAAAGTTACCCAGCCGGAAGGTGCGCGGATCAAAGTGCTCATCCAACGGCAGCGTAATGGTTACGCGGGTAGCCGGCGCCGAAGCCAGCACGGGGTCATTTTCAAACTGAATCGTATATTCGAGGGGGCTGCCGGCGGGCACCCAGCGTTCCGGTCCATAACCTTCGGGCCCGACGATATTATTGGGATCGCTCGGCCGCACTTGGCAGGGTTTATACGTGAACAGTTTCCGGCAATTTTCAGCGTCAAAGGTCACCGTGGCCAGACCGCACCCGGCCGCCGGATTGGGGGTGCTGTGATCCGTGGTGCACGGACAGCACGATTTGGGTATCGGGTCATTGTTAAAGGTCAACGAGCAGTCACTGATCAAAGCGCGTGGCGCAATGGCGGTATTCGGGCTGGCGGCCAATGAACTGCCCGGTGGCAACGTCGGCAGGAAGGCGCTGGGGCTGCTCCAGACACCCTGTGTGCAGGTGCTTTGCAAAATTCGGGTGATGGGCAAATCTCTTTCCGTGCCGAGGATCTCAGTCCAAAGCACGATGTCTGTGCCACCGACCGTTTGCACGGTCGGGCTGTCAATCGTGCCCGTGGCGAGCGTGGTCGGCGGTGACCATTGGTTGCCGTCCCAAATTGAAGCCAGCAACTCATCGGATTTGCCATAGCTCTGGACAATCCAAACGGCAAGCAAATTGCCATCGGCATCCCGGCTGACCCGCAGGGAATGATCCACTCCTCCCGTCGCTTCCACCGCTTCCGGCTCGCTCCAACTGCCGTTCTCCAGGATGGAGAAATACACGTTCGCGTTGGTGCGCGCCCCCATCACGTCATAGAAGGTGGAGTTCGCGTTCAGGTTGCTCGTGCCGGCATGCACCCAGAGCACCATCGGCCGTCCCAACGGATCCACCGCGGCATTCACGTAGCCGTTGAAACCGATGGAGTTGGTAAGCACCGACGGAGCCTGCCAATTGGTGCCATTAAACCCGGCAATCCAAATCCGGCTGCCCGTGTCGGCGGAGTACGGGTCCGCTTCCTTGAACCAGGCCATGAAAATCCGGCCCTGGGCATCCCGTGACAGCGACGGCGCGCCATCCCGGAAAAGATCGGCGAACAAAACATTGGTGCCATAAACATTGGTGGAACCAATGACTGCCGCCGGATCGGCCGAAAACGTCACATCCGGCGGCAGCTCAAAGTCCGGGTTGCCGCCGACCCTGGGGCGGGGCAGCGCGTTTGGCGCCGCAGTGTTCTGGCTGAATTTATAAGCCAGGGAATACTTGCCCCATTCGATTTTGCCATTCAACTCAACCGTGGCGGAGTTGGCTTTGAAATCAGGCCAGACATTGAACTCCGCCGCCAGCGATCCGGAACCGGAGGCGGAAAGGCCCCCGCCCGACCCGCTTTGCACGACCTGATCCGGCGGCGGTTCGCCAGCGATCCGCAACTGCATGTCCGACTGGTCGCAAAGGGAGGCCAGCAAATCCACGCCAATTTTGACCGTCACAATGCCGCCCGCGACATCCGGTTTTCGGAATTGCACGAACGGGGCCGGCCCGTGCTTGTAATGGCCGGATCCCTTGAAGGCTACTTCAAAACTTTCCTGGTCGCCAATGCGCAACGGAAAGCCCCAGGTGTTCAGGAATTTTTGCAGCCGGGTGTAGCTGGTATAGGCCAGGCGTCCGGGCGGCCCAAAGCCCGTGGCGCAACATTCCAGCAGCGCGTTGACGTAGGTGAATTTGGCCGCGATATTGACCCCAACGGCCCCGTTGGCAAATTCATAGCCGCAATATTGCGGGTTGACCTTGTAAGTCGCCGAGCCAAAGCCGCCCGCCGTGACATCCAATCCAAAGTTGCCCGGATCGCTAATCGAGAATTTCCCGTCCACGCTGGCATCCACGGTTCTGGCGCAGCCGCTGCTGCCCACGGAAAAACCACCTTTGATTGCAAACGTACTGAAATATGGCCCGACGAATCCCTCATACAACGTCGCCGGACCGAAGTTGCAGCCACCGGAAACTCCGGTCCGGTGAGCGGCGAAAGATGTCAGCGTCAGCGGCACCGCTGGCGGCAGGGCCGCGGCATGAACCGTCACCAGATAATCATACAGGTCGGCGTCATCCTGCCGCACGAGGTTATCTTTCAAATCCACCACCAGCACCGGTCCTGCCGCAGTGGGCATCAAAGCCGGAACCCGGTCCTGGACTCCATCGGAAGTGAGTTGCACCGGTCCGGACCAGACCTCCGTGCCGTCGTCCTGGGTGGCCACCGCGTAGTACAGTTCGCTGCCGTTGCCGGAGCCGGAGGTCCAGGCCACCATCAAGCCGGGAGCGGCATTGTCCACCAGGTTGCTGCTGGCGACAAAATCAAAGGAACCCACACCCTGGCTGGAAATGGTCTGCATCTTTACCCATTGGCCGCCCTCATACCGGGCATGCTGAAGTTTGCCATCGCGCTCCCAGACGGCATGCAGCACGCCAGTACTGTCCACGGCCAGTTTGGCCGCGGTGTCATTGAACTGATTGGTGCGAACCGGAGGATGATAACAATAGATTGCCTGCCCGGTCAGATCCACATTGGTGAACGTAAAGGACGGCGCTTGCTCATCAGGCTGACCATCGCGATTCATGTCAAACAGACTGCCGCCGTCCAGCCGCACAAAATTATAGGTGCCCGGCGCTACAAACGACATGGTGAAATTGCCGGCCCCGTCCGTGGTGGCGCTGGCGGCCTGTTCCTGCATCCCGTTTTGCGGTTGATATAGCCCCACCGGAATGCCGATGAGCGGTGTGCCATCGGCATCATACAAGGTTCCAGCGAACTGCGAAGAAGCGCGGAAGCCCGGTTGATTGGTCATCAACGAGGCGATCATGAAGCTGACGTCCCGCTCTTCCGCCGGAAAATTGGGGGCGATTTGATTCAAAAACCGTACATAGTCACCCCAGGTGGCGCCAATCCGCGGCCGGATATTGGCCCAGAAAGCCAGCCAGTCGGCATCGGCAATATCGGCCGGTCGCACGGAATTTTGGATGTCCAGCCAGTCGCTGTCCGTAATCGGCAACGTGCTGTCCGCCGTCAATGTCCACGCCTGGATGTGCGTGCCACCGCCCCGAAAATAGATGGTTTTGGTGGCATAGGTTTGCGGGCGGAGAATCTCGGGCGGCCCCACCAGGCTGCGCCCGAGCAATTGAATCGTTTTGGCGGTCAGGTTGTTCACGGTCGTGCCCAGCGTGGTGCCTTCCTGACTTTGCACGAGGATCAATGGCGGCACCAAATCGGAAAAGCCGCTATTCCCATAATCCACCAGACAGGAATGAGTCACATATCCCAGGGATGGCTCACGCACCGCCAGCGGTCCGTCAATCGAGACATTCGGCTCCACTTGATCCACTGTTCCAACCGCGACTGCGTTGGTCAGGATCGTGGTGATGACGTTGCTGGCACTGTTGGTCATCATGGCCACAAAGTTCCAGTCACCATCCGGCACACCGTCCATGTTCAGCGTCACATACGCGGCGGTTGAATCTGCCAGATAAACTTTTTGAGCCGACAAAACTTGGTTGGATATTTGCAACCCAAACACCGTCGAAGTGTCAAACAAGGCGCCGCGCACAAAAAACGTGGTCTGTCCCAGGTTGCCCGCCACGTTGGGCTGCACCTCGCGGACGGAGAAGGGAAGTACTTCCGCCAGCAACGAGAAAGCGGTGGGGCCAGCGGCAAAATTGCATTTGGCCAGCACGTAGTAAGTGCCGGTATTGCTCACCGGCAGATAAATTTCCGGGTTGGCTTGGAACGGCTCGTTGTTCGCCGCGTCGAAATCTCCGGCGTCCGGCATCTGTCCAAACTTCACAAACAGTTCGTTCGCTGAGAGCGGCCCGGCGGAAGTGAACTGGAGGTGGATGGTCTGGCCGTTGGTCGCGTCAAACTTGTAGAAGGCAGACTGACCTGATTCGATGAGATTATTCGCGGGGGTGCCAAAAATCAATGGTTCCACATCCACGGCGGCCGAATTCAGCGAGGCCGCAACGTTATTGGTTTTATCCGCCTCCGTCAGGTGATTCAGAATGTCGCTGCGGACGATGAGGTGATAGTCCCCAGGTAGCAGGCCAGGCAGTGGCGCGGTAACTATGTTGGTGTAACTGCCGCCGGGCGGCACATCGCCATTATGCGTCGCGCTCGCAAACAACTTGTCGCCGACATCCCAGTTCGTATCAGCCGAAACAAACAGCCGGTCGGTCCACGCCCCCAGCGCCGGGTTGGCCCCCTGATTTTGCACGGTGTAAGAGACCGTCATGTTTCGGCCCGGCACCGCATTCACCGGAATGGTGACCATGCCGGCCACGAGATCCACCGGCGGCAGCAGTTGCACCAGCATCGCTTGCGGATTATAGGCGGTATTATTGGTCAGTTGCTCCAGTTCATTGAGGTAATGCCCGTTGTCCGTCCGCACAAACACATAGAACGGCCCGCTCAATCCCTGGGGAATCGGGAAACTCGCCGTATTGGTATAGCTTTCGCCCGGAGCCAAGTCGTGGTTCTGGTAGGTATAGCCCAGATAGGTGTCCAGATTGACATCCAGAATCTGGTCGGCAGACAGATAGGCAACATCGTACCACGCGGTGCTGGCATTGGCGGAGCCGATATTTTTCACCACCCAGGAAAGTTGGAAATTCCGGCCGGCAAAAGCGTTGGCGGGCGTGCCGACGCCGGTCACCGCCAGATCTGGCACCGCCGCCAGCGTAACGAATACGGGCGGATTGATCACATACCCATTGTTGTTCTCCGCGCCCGCTTCGGGAATGAAATTAAATCCATCGGCCACCACCACAAAGAAATAATTGCTCTGGATGTTCACCGGCAGCGTAACGGCCAAGCTGTTCGTGTAGGTCTGGCCCGACAGCAACGGGCGGACATTTTGCCGGGCTCCTAAATAGATGGCGTTATTATCCAACAATCCATTCGCCGTCAGATAAACCGCGTCATACCAGTAACTGACATTGGCGGGCAAATCGCCAAAATTTTGCTCCTGCCAGTTCACAGTAACGGTGGAACCGGAAAAGGCGCTCGGCGGAGCAGTGGCGGTCACGATTTGCAAATCCGGCGAATGCGTGGTGATCGTGATGGGAATCGGACCATAGACTTTGTTGCCCCAGTTGGTTTCCACCGGGATGTTCTGGCCGACATCGGTCACCAGGAATATTTGATAATTACCGACCCCTACCGACGTGGGAATCTGCGCAATCTGGTTGGTCACGGCATAGACCCCATTGGAGCCAAGCAACCCGTAATGCTGAACTTGCACCAGTTGCACGTCGCTGGGCGCGCCCGGCAGAATATTTTGCGAGAGGATCAACCGGTCGGCCCAAGTCGCCACGGCGGTGTCGCCGGGGCCACGATTGGTCACCGCCCAGTTCACCAGGATGCCCGCGCCGGCGTTGGCGGTGGCTGGCGCAGTGAGGCTGGCCACGGCGAGATCGGATGGTTGGAAGGTGATGACCACCGGATTCGTGGGCTGCCCCAGGTTGTTGGTCTTGTTCAATTCAAAAACGGCGTTGCCAGCGTCCGCCTGCACATACAAATAATTTGTGCCAGTAATCTCCACCGGCAGCACCAGAGAGAACGTGTTGGTGTAACCTGTGCCCGGCACCAAGGCGCCATAGTGGGACATCGAGGTCAGGTAGCGTGCCTGAACGGCGGCAAAAACGGCGTTGGTCTCGATATACAGATTGTCGTTCCAACCGGAGTTGGGGGTGACGGTAGTGCCTTCATTGAATACCGTATAGGTGATGTTTAGCACGTGGCTGGTGAACAGATTGGTCGGGGCCAGTGTAATCATCGTCACCAAATCCGGCGGTGGCGTGAGGGAAATGTGGGTGACATAAGCCGCCGTCCGGGCATTATTATCCTCGAAAGCCGCCTCGTACACTTGATTGAAGACGTCGGCGGAGACAATGAAATACCAGTCGCCGCTGATACCGACAGGCAACGTCAGGGTGTTGGTTCCCTCGTAACCGGCGGACGGGGTCAAACCGCCGTTGTGAACCAGATCACCGAGATACGTGGCGGAGCTATCCAGCGTGATATTGGTCGAAATATAAACCCGGTCGCGCCACTGGGTTTCGCCTGGTTGGGTCTGGCCCAAACCGAAATTGGTGCCGGCATATTTCAGGAAGACGGATTGCCCCGAAAAGGTGTCATGCGGCGGCTGCACTGTGGCAACCTGTAAATCAGGGGTTGGCGACGGCGCCACGAAGACCGGCGGGCTGCTCAACAGGTTGTCATTCTCATTGGTGCCTTCAAACACTTGGTTGTAACCATCCGCCCAAACAATGAAATAAAACGTGCCCGTGATGCCGCGCGGCAACGTGAAGTTGGCGCTGCCGGCGTAGTTATCGCCAGGATTCAGGTAGGCGACATTGTTGGGGGCTCCCAGCAAAACGCGATAGCTGGCGGTATTGTAATTGGTGGAGTCGCACAGATAGACGAGGTCATCCCAGAACGGCGCGCTGGTGGGGCCGGCTCCACGGTTGGTCGCAATCCAGGAAATCGTGCCTGCGCCGCCAGAAAACAGGTTCGTCGGCGCCACGAGGGTGGCGATGGCCAGATTCGGCGTCGGCGTCAAATGCACTACCAAGGGATGGCTGGCCACGAGAAAATCATTCGTCCGGTAGTTAAATTCAAAAATGTTGTGGTTGATGTCCGTCTGGAGCGCCACCCAGAAGGTGCCTTGCAAGCTGATGGGCAGGTAAATTTTCTGCTGCCGCACGATCGACTGGCCGGCCGGGATCTGGCCTTCGAATTGGAACGCGCCGTAAGTCTGCGGACTGGCACCCCCAGCAGAACTGCACAGATAAACCACGTCGTAAAACGAACCGGACACCGCCGCCGGGCCGGAGTTGGTCAGCGTCCAAGTGACATAAATCGACTGACCTGACCACGCGTCCACTGGCGCCTCGACGCTCGCCACCGACAAAACCGGCACCGGGGGCACCACCAGGTTGACCGGCTGAACCAGCCAGTTATTCGTGTAGGTGGATTCGTAGAGCGCGTGTCCCTCATTGACGTTTATGATCACGTTGTAATGGCCTTGAAGACCATCCGGCAGCGCGGCATTGGCATAGGCCAGATAAGACTGGCCCGAACCCAGCACCGGATTTTCGCCCCAAGAACCAATCGCCACCGCATTGGTATCGAGCACATTGGTAGGCGAAAGATAGACGTAATCAATCCAGTGTGCCTGCGCGTCACCCGCCCCCTGGTTCACGCCCACCCAGTCCGCTTCAAAGTGCTGGTTATATTGAGTCAGTACGATGGTGGCGGGCACGACAAAATTGGTCGCCACCAGATCGGGATTTTTAATATGAATGGGCTTGGCAACGAGGTTGTTGGCTGGATTGTTTTCGGTAAAGAAACTATTGGCGTTGGCCTGGAGCAGCACAAAATAATCGCCCGCTGGCACCGCTGGAACGGTGGTATTTACCAATTCGCTGTAGACGGTATTGACCGCCTGATCGCTACCGGGCAGCAGCTCGCCCAACAGGTAGTTATTGGTCCCCAGATTGCCGTCTGGGGAAAGAAACACCCGGTCGGACCAGCCAACATAGGCCGTCACCGGGCCGGCGTTGGAAACGGAATAGACGACGGAAAACGGCTGCTGGCTGGATAAAACGGCCGGAGCCGTCAGTGCTGTGGCCACGAGGTCGGGCGAATTAATGATCAGCGGCAACGCCATTACGTTGTTGTTGGCATTGATTTCCATGACGTTGGTGGCAGCGTCAGTGAACAGCAGCAGGTAATAATTGCCCGCCCCCACCCCGTTCAAAGTGATCTGATTCGAGGTCGCGTAAGCGGCCCCGGCTGCCAGGGCATTGGTCTGAACAAATTCACCAAGCAAGGTGGCGCTGGCATCAAAAACTGCATGCGGGGAAATAAAAATCCGGTCCACCCACTGCGGATATACTGCACCGGTGCCCATATTGGTGACCGTCCAAGTGACCGGAATGGTGCTGCGGGTGTTGGCGGCGGACGGCGCAGAAAGCGTCAATGGGGTCAAATCCAGCGTGCCCAGCGTGATGGGCTTGGCAAAGGTATTGTTCGTCTCATTGATCTCCCGGATTGTATTGTTCACATCCGCCGCGAGCACCAGATAATAATTTCCCGCCGGCACGTTGGGGATGATCATGTCCTGAAAATTGGTCATGCTCTGACCGGGCGCCAGGGCATTGGTCCAGAACCAAGTGTTCCCGGAATAATAGGTGTAGGCGTTGTTGAAATAATACAAGTAATAATTTCCCAACAGAATGGAGGCCGCATTGACCTGCTGGTTGGTCGAAAGATAAACCGCATCCGCCCACTGATAATTGTTATACGCGAACAAGTTGGTGGCGATGCCATCGCCCTGGTTCCGGAGGTTCCAGCCGATTTGCAACGGTTCGCGGCTGCTGACCAAGACCGGGGCAATAAGGTTGGTCGGCACGAGATCCGGTTCAAGCACATGAATCGTCGCCATGGCGTAATTGTTCGTTTCATTGGCCTCCCAGACGTATCCGACGCCTTGCACGCCATAATGATCCACATGCAAAATGAGGTAATAATCGCCACTCGGCACCAGTGGCAGCGTAAAATTGTTGGTCGTGGTAACAGATGCGCCCACGCTGAGCGAGGGCGTTTGATAAATCTGCAGGAGACCGATGGCCGTGGAGTCCAGCGTGGAATTTGTCGAAAGAAACAGCTCATCGTAAAAACTGGCCCCGTCCAAAATACCGGGGCCGTTATTGGTGATGTTGTAGGTGAACTGCACCGTGGCCGCGCCCAGATTGGTGCGGGCGGAAAGCTGCAAATTGCCGGGCTGCATGTCCGGGTTGATTACCGTGATGGGCACATTGGTCAGTGAATTGTTGTTTTCATCGGTCTCGATGATGGTGTTACCGGCATCCACGTTCAGCACCAGTGTGTAGTTGCCGGCAGGAACGCTTGGAAAACGATTACTGGTGTTGGTGACCACGTAAACCGTGGCCGGCGGCACGGACTGGCCGATGCCGGTGTTCCAAACCGCAGTTTGGGTTAAATAAGGGGTTGCCACCGGGGCTGAAAACACCAGACTGTCATAAAACCCGCTCACGGTTGCCGGCCCGGTGTTTGTGACCTGCCACACGATGGGAATCACGGCCGAAGAACTCACCACCGGCGGAATGGTAAGCGAGAGCGGCTGCAAATCCGTGTCTTGATAGACTTTCAAATAGACGCTGCTGCTCGAAACCACCCCCAGATAATTGCTGGCCGTGAGTTGATAATTGCCGGCATCGGCAAACTGGGTGTTGGTGATGGTCAGGGTCGCAGTGGTGGCATTCGTCAGCAGCACATTGTAGTGATACCAGCGAATGGTGGGCGCCGGATTGCCGGCCACCTGCGCCACCAGCACGGTGTTGGAACCTAGTTTTACCGGAATGGTATAGCTGAAGCTGGCGTTCGGTACGGTACCATCCACCGGCCCGCTAGATAGGATCGGCAGATAGTTGGTGCTGAAACTGACCTCATCCAGAAAACCGACATTGGTTAAATTCGCACCGCCATAGGCCGTCCAACTCAAGGTGTGTTGGCCAGGCGGAATGGTCACGCCGGTTTCCTGCCACCAATAACCATTGTCGCTGCTGGTGCCGGCGTGGTAATAGCCGTCCACGTCGAATTCCAAACCGAAGCCGCTGTAGTCATCCAGAGTGGTCCACCAGAAACTCAGTGTCCCCGGACCGGTGATGGTGGTCTGCAGGCGGGAAGTTTGCCCATTGGTCACGGCGCCGCTTTGTGCAGCGGAAAGCCCATCGTGGGTATAGGCATTTTCCGTAAACCAGCCAGCATCGCCGCTGGTACTCCAGTTCCAGCCAGTCGTGCCGAGCGCGAGATTGAAATTTTGATTGGTCGCGGGCGTGTAGCTGATCTGATCGAGGAAGCCGGCATCCAGCCCATCCGCACAGCAATCAGCATCCTTGGTGTATTCCCAACGTAACACATCGCCGGCCTGCACCGGGTAAGTTTGCTGATTCCAAACCACGTCTCCAGAGATGGCATCCTGCTGGACTCCGTTGAGGTAAAACGTCAGGTAATCCCACCCTTGCTCCGAAGAAACCTGCCAGTAGAAAGCGAATGTGCCGCCGGTTGGCACCGTGGTTTGAATCCAGTTGGTCTGGCCATCGCCAATCGGGCCGCTTTGCGCCGCCGAGACCCCGTCGTAAGTATTGGTGATTTCAATGAACCACGGGGTGGCCCCACCACTGATCCAGGTCAGGCCGGCGGTATTTAACGCGCCGCCAAAATCCTGGCCAATCACGTCGGGAATCTGGCTGCCCGGATTGGCGAACAGACTGGCAACCTCGGCGTCAGACAGCACGCCGGAATATATTTGCAGATCATCAAGCAGCCCCCGGTAGCTGGAATAGTTGGTGGCGGTGCTGGTGCTGTCCAGAAAGTAGGCCCAGCCGCCGATGGTCAGGTTGTAATTGTTGCCATTGAGCGGATCCGTCGTGCCCAGCTCGGAACTATCAAGGGTTCCATCCACGTATATTTTCTTTTCGCCGGTACTCCCATCGCGGGTGACAGTAATCAAGTGGTAACTGCCGTCATTGACACTTCTGACGGAGTGTAGCGTGTCGAAACTGCCGAGGTGATCCCGGGTGGTGAAGGCGGCCTTGCTCCCGGTGATGGAAAGCGGAATTGTGTCGTTCGTATTGCCATGATCATTGTAGGCCCAGAAGATGACGCCGCCAAAAAAAGCGTTATTGTAATCCTGGCCGTTGGTCACGGTGGTATTCACCCAGGCGGAAAAAGTGAAACTGCCAGCGAGCACCGTATTCAAATTGGCCCGGCCTTGATCGTCGGGACTCATGGCATCCGTGCCAAAGAACTGGCTGGCTCCGCCCCCGGCTTCCGCTGCGGTGGAAAACTCATGCTGCGCCCCCCACCAGGTCTCCCCAGACATGTGGTTGCCATTCCCAGAACTGTCGTGGCCGAGATCGTTGCTGTCTTCAAAGGCATAGTGCGCCACACTTTTGTGCCCGCCCGTAAAACCGCCGCCATCGGGAACGGTAGCCCCGGGATTCGCAAACAGGCTGGCGACGTCGCCGGCCGAAAGCACGCCCGCGTAAATTTGGAGGTCATCCACTTCCCCATCGAAGCCATTATAGTAATTGAAATCATTCGCGTTGGGATCGCTGGCATCCGCCAGCGCCCCCAGGGTCAGCTTTTGCGGCGCGTTCAGCAGGCTGGTGGAGCCGGAACCAAAGGTGTCCAGCACGCCGTCGATGTAAATGATCTTCTGACCGGTGGCTTGGTTTCGCGTGACCACGACATGATGATAATTGCCATCGTTCACTGAGGCCGTGGAATTCAGCGTGACGTCCTCCGTATCGCTGCCCGTGTTGAAGGCGATTTTGCTGCCGGTCAAGGCCAGCGGGGTCAGATCCGCGGCCAGCCCATCGATATCGGCTGAAACAATGCCCGCCCCATTGTAGGCCGGTGCCTGATCCCAACCGCCGGCCCCCGTTTGCGTCGACTTGATCCAGCAGGAGATCGAGAAACTGCCGGCCAGGGTCGACAGCAATCCTGCTGGTGTGGGATTCCAGCCAATATAACCAGCGCTGTTGCCGTCGCCGTTATGAAACCGGATGGCCCGAGGGCCAGCGGCCGGGTCGGCTAGCGATTCCACCCCGCCCTGGCTGCCGAAACTGCCGCCAAAATTCAGATCCCAGCCGTTGGCCGAAGTATCCGTGCCCGCCGCCGAACCATCCAGGTTCGTGCCGTCCCAAGGAAAATGCGCCACCAGCGTATGGCTGGTTCCCGAGGCATCCACCAAGCCCACGGAAAATTGTGCCGTGACGAAGTCTTGCAAATGCACGGTGGAAGCCCAGTTAGCGAGAGGGCTCAAGGCGTCGTCCACCGGCACGGAGACCACCACCGCCGTGGTAGAATTGCTATCATAATGCACGGTAAAACTGTTCGGCCCCTGATAAAGGACCCGCGGGCAAGGGAAATTGGTCTGCGCGACCGGCAGCGAATCGCCGCCATTGAAATAATAGACAAAGAGATCGCTGTAGTTCGTCGGCCCCTGCCAGGCGAAAATCGGCTGGTTAGTCACGCTCACCGCGCCATCGGGCGGAAACACCACCGTCACCGGCGGCAGGGAATTGCTGTCCATATTCGCCGTGATCGTGAAATGGTACACATTGGTTTCTGCAGTGTTGGTGACATAGAGGGACCAAACACCATTGGTCAGCTCATGGAGCATCGAATCGAAATCGCCGTATCCCCAAGTGATGCCGTCAAACTGATTGAAACCGTTCGTGGTAAAATGATAATACGCGGAAGCGCCGCTGCTTGGGGCGTTCGCCGAAGAAACATGGTAATCGCCAAAGAGCCCGCTGATCGGCGTGGTGTTCGTGGTCAGATTGGGGTAGAAATAATAACTGTTTGCCCCCGATCGGATTACATTCAGCTCCAGATTATACCCGGCGTGCAAGCCGGGGGCGCCGATCAGGCTGATCAGGCCAATGACACCGACTTGAAGAATCTTCCATGGAAGCTGAAGGGGTACATAAGTCCGCCTGCGAAAATTAATCATAAGTTTGGGCTGGTTCTGATTTACTGCAACCGTTTGGGTTATGGCTTCCTTGGTGCCTGCCAAACTGAGACTTGGCGGCAACAGCACTTCATTCGATCCGAATGTCCACATTCTACACGCTTTAACGACACTAACAATACGCATAAGTGCGTATTTTGTTGTCAACCTTCCGCGATTCCGCCAGATTCACGCGCGCAGAACGCATGCCCCGGCTGACCCAAAATGAATTTGAGCTGCTCCTGGATTGCATTCGGGAGCTCCATACGCATCGTTCCCTGACTGGGTTGCGGGCTTGGTTGCTCGACCAGATTCTGCCCAAGCTGATTCCCTCCGACTGGATTTCCTACAATGAAGTGGATCTGCGGAACCCGGAGAACACGCTTTCCATCCTCAAGCCGGAGGCGAATGTCATTTTCGAGCAGCTTTTCCCGCGCTTCAAGGAAGTGCTCCATCAGCACCCCTTGATCACCCGCCAGATGCAACTGGCCGATTTTCCCGTACATAAGATCTCCGATTTCCTCACCCAGCAGGCCTATCACGAGCTGGAGTTATATCGCGATGTCTACCAGCCGATGGGCGTAGAATATCAGATCGCCGCGACGGTCCGGCTCGACCCCGACCACGTCACCGCTTTTGCCCTGTCCCGGCAGCGGGATGATTATACCGAGCGGGACCGCACCATTCTGGAAATGCTCCGGCCGCACCTGGTGGTGGCCTTCAATAATCTCGCATTATCCAATGCGCAACAGGCCCTGCTGGATGGACATGAACTGGCTTTGCGCGAACTGGCCTCCGCCACCATCATCGTCAATTTGCAAAACCGCATCCTGTATCACACAGGCGCGGGCCTGCAGTGGATCGGGGCCACGAGCCCCGGAGTTTTGCCGGCCGCTGTTTCCGACTGGCTGCACCAACCCGCCGCCAATGGCACCCCAGCGAACCTGCGGTTCATATCTCCGGAAGGCGAAATCCTGATTCGCGCCGTGCCCACCCACAACCGTGAACAGCGGTTGCTGGTGCTCACCAAAAATGTCGCGCCGACATCCGCTCCCTCAGTCCGCAGCCTGGGCCTGAGCCCGCGCGAATTGGAAGTGGGGCACTGGATCGGCGAAGGCAAGACCAACGCGGAGATCGCCCGCATTCTGAACATCAGCCCCCGCACCGTGCAGAAACATGTGGAACACATGTTTGAAAAGCTGGGCGTGAGCACCCGGGTGGCGATTGTCACCCGGCTGTTGGGTTGAAGCGACGCTAACAGCCCGTTAAAAAACGCTGAAGATTTTGTTGTCTGACAAAAGGGAAAATGATCCGGAGCGTACTTAAGGTATTGTTGAAAACGGACTCGCTATATTCATTGGCAAAGCGAGTGGCCGAGGCCCGGGCGTCCGCCTCGGTGATTTTTGTCGGGCGCATCTCGTCAAGGGGAGGCCATGACTTGGCTAGGGCTTTGATGCACTTCCGCCGGTAAATCTTGCTGGTCTCCTGATTGTGTGGTCGTTGTTGATTGCTGTCTCATACGGCACGCGAGCTTCGGCAAATGTTCCGGTGGTGGGGCGGTTGCTTTTTTTGACGAAATCCGCCAGGAGCAATTTGGGGTCTAGGAACACATCGGTTTTCAGGCTTTCGCGAAATATCTTGCCCTCAATTTTCACTTGCCCCAAAAAGAACCGGTAGCGCGGCATGGCGGCAAGTTTAGAACTTTTGGCAATGAACGCCATGGCCGTTCGGTGAAATGGTTGCGTCACGCAGTTTTGCGGGATACAATGCTCAAAACAGAAGCCTGAAAAAATACTGTAAGTGGCTTTAAATAAACAATTTGGGCCTATAGCTCAGCGGTTAGAGCAGGCGACTCATAATCGCTTGGTCCTCGGTTCAAATCCGAGTGGGCCCACCATTTAAATCAAATCAGGCGGCTGGAGCGGTTTTAAGGGTTTGAGAATTCAGGTCGCTTTGCCTCAACTCGCCCCGGCGCACTGCGCATTTACAAATTCGGTCATTTGGTGTAAAAATCCTGCCGGTTTTGTGAAGCAAACCCGGTAAATAATAATAAATATGAGCAATCCATTTTTAACGAAGGGCATGGACGAAGTCCGCATCGGCGACCAGCCGATGACGCTGAGCGGTACGATCAATCGCACCGGCATCCTGCTGGTGATCTGCCTGTGCGCGGGCGATTACGCCTGGACGCAGGGGCTGGGCTTCGGACCCATCATGGGCGCGGCGCTGGGCGGGTTTATCGTGGCCATGATCGGAATTTTCAAGGCGGAGTGGACCCCGGTGCTCGCGCCGGTTTATGCCGTCTTGGAGGGGTTGGTGCTGGGCGGCATTGCGATGTATTACAATGCAAGATTTCCCGGCATTGCCCTGAATGCCGGCCTGCTGACCGCGGCGGTGCTGTTTGTGCTGCTGGGCCTCTATACGTCGCGAATCATCAAGGTGACCAACGGGTTGGTCACCGGCATTGTGGCGGCAACGGCGGCGGTGGCGGTGATTTATTTTGTGGATCTGATGCTCCGGATGTTTGGCGTTAACATTCCCTATATCCACGAAGGCGGCTGGCTTGGCATTGGCATCAGCCTGGTCACCACGGGCATCGCCGCGGCGAATCTGCTGGTGGATTTCCGGCTGATCGAGGACGGCGTGGCCGCCGAACGGCCGAAGTACATGGAATGGTATTGTGCCATGGGCCTGCTGATCACGCTGGTGTGGCTGTATTTGGAACTGCTTCGCCTGCTGAGCAAACTGAACGGCTCGAACAAATAGTCTCCGTTTTCTAAATTCGATCATCCCCGGTGGGTCAGCCCGCCGGGGATTTTTCATTTTCGGATGGCCGGCAAACTCTCCCCTTGACTAGGATTGCTTGACTAGCTACCTTTACATATAAAGGTAGCTTTGTAAAAATACAGCGATGAGTGTAAACGACAATTTTTTTGGCATCCGCAAGGGTCTGCTCGAGTTCATCGTGCTGCTCATCATCGCGGCGGAAAAGGTCTACGCGGCGGACATCTTGAAACAGTTGAGCCAGACGGAATTCGCCACCCAGGAAGGCACGCTGTATCCGCTGCTGAGCAAGATGCGCCGAGAAGGGCTGCTGGATTATGAATGGCAGGAATCCGAGGCGGGGCCGCCCCGGAAATATTACGAGCTCACCGCCCGGGGGCGGGAGCAGTTGCGGGAAACTTTGGAATATTGGAACTCTCTCAACGGGACCGTGAAAAAACTGGCGCCAAAATAAAACCGGAGCAAACCCACCATGAACAAAGTGATCACCATCAATCTGGGCGGCACCGCGTATCAACTGGAAGAAGGCGGTTATGACACGCTGCGCAGCTATCTCGAGACCGCGGCCGCGCGCCTGCAAGGCAACCCGGATCGTGAGGAAATTCTGACGGACATTGAATGGGCGATGGCGGAGAAGTTTCGCGCGCTGCTGGGCAGCCACAAGACCGTCGTGGTAACGAAGGAGGTGGCCGCCGTGCTGGCGGAAATGGGACCGATTGAAGCGGCTCCGGGCGAAGCCCCAACGTCAGGCGAAAGTGGCGCGGGTGCGCCGCCCGGCGGGAGCGGTCCCGGGCCGGCCCAAGCGGAATCCGCACCGCCCGGCGGCGGGAAACCCAAGCGGCTATACCGCCTCTACGACGGCGCCCAAATCTCCGGGGTTTGCAACGGGCTCGCGGCTTATCTGAACATTGATCCGACCCTGGTGCGGCTGGGCTTTGTGCTGCTCACGCTGTTTTGGGGGACCGGCCTGCTTGTCTATGTGGTGATGGCGATCGTGGTGCCGGAGGCCCGTTCGCCGGAAGAAAAGGCGGCGGCCTCGGGGGATCCGTCCACCGCGCAGGAATTCATCCGCCGCGCAAAGGCCGGGTATTACGAGGCGGTGAAGGGTTTCCCCGACCGGCAGGCCCGTCGCGAATGGAAGCGGCGGTTCAAGCGGGATATGCGGGCGCACTCGTACCGGTGGCGGCATCAGTGGCAGGGTTACTGGGCGGAGCATTTTCCTGTTCATCCGGGAATGGCCGCCATGCTGCCCATATTTTCATTATTGCACGGCGGGGTGAAAATCTTCTGGCTGTGCGCCCTGGTTTCGTTCCTGGCCACGGGGGCTTTGTTCGGGGCCGCTTTGCCGGAGAACGTGCCGGTCTGGGTGGCCGTGCTGGTGTTGGTCATCATTTATGGGATGTTGACGCTGCCTTTGAAGGCGGCACGCCGGGTGTGCTCCGGGGGATTGGGGCAGGCGAGACCGTTATGGTCCGTGGTTTTTCTCATGGACGCCGTGGTCTGGCTGGGAGTGGTCGCGGTCCTGCTCTGGCTGGCGTTTCATTATTTCCCGGAAGTGCGTCAGGCGATTCAGGCCGTGCCGACGGTTGCGCATCAAGCCGCCGACGACATTCAAACTTGGTGGCAGCGCAAGTAAGGCGAGGGGCCATCGCACTGCTGAAGCATGGGGAGGTGTTGAGAAAGAGACCTTCTGAGGTGGTGAATGGTGGAACACTTTTTGCATCAAAGCTTCCCGGGTCCGCACCCGCATTGCCAAATCGTATAAGCCTTTTGCCAATCCAGCTATTTCCACTTCCAGCCGGCCCGGTATAGTTGCGGGAACCCGTAATCCGCAAATGCAAATCAAAAAATTGGCGCCCGCTGGGTTGAGGCCGGTCACGGCGGGCTTCTTTTTGTCCGCTGCCCCGAGGATTCCACCGGCGCATTTTCAGGGGCTGGCCAAATCCAATCTCCTGCGGGTGACCGGAACCAGGCCGGGGTTCCGGCCCGCGCCCAATCGTACCTCCCCGTCTCGCCGGTTGAACGTCCCGGCGACGTCCGGTGGCAATGCTTTGGAAATATACTATTGGCCGGAGGTTAATTATTCTGGCCGGCGTTATCTCCCGGCCATGAAAGACTATTTTGTTTATCTGCCCGCGCAGCCCGCCAATTCCATCTGGGGCTGCGTGGCCACGGCGGCGGGCTATACGAATGTGCCGCCCCAGGCTCTGTATCCCCGGCCGCAGCATCCCGTGGATCACTGCTTCAACTGGCACGAAGGCCGCGTGCTGCGGAGTTACCAGATCATTTTCATTTCGGCGGGCGCGGGCGTGTTTGAATGCGCGGCGCAGCCGGGCTGGCAGCGCGTGGAACCGGGGACGATTTTGGTCTTGTTCCCCGGCGTCTGGCATCGCTACCGGCCGGACGCAGAAACTGGCTGGGAGGAACATTGGCTGGAGTGCCAGGGGCCGGTGTTTGATGCCGCGGTGCGCGCGGGCCTGATTCAGCCCCGGCACAGCGTTTTGAAACCGGGCGGCACCGGCGGCGTAAGTGATTGTTTTATGCGCTGCCACAACCTGGCGCGCGTGGATGCCCTGGCCAATCAGGATTTGCTTTCGACGCTCGGCCTGCACCTGCTCGCCTTGCTGGGGCATGGGCCGCGCGGCGCCCAGGGTTTTACCCGGGCGATTGATGCGGTCGTGCAGCGCGCGCACACCTTGATTGCGCTGCGTTGCCAGGAGCCGTTGGATTTGCCGGCGTTGGCGGCCGAATTGGGCGTGGGCTATTCCCATCTCCGGCACAGTTTCATGGCGCGGGTGGGCCTCAGCATGCGCCAGCATTACCTCAACACCCGCATTCACAAGGCGGAAGATTTGCTGGCCGGCACCACCAAGTCGGTCAAAGAAATCGCGGAAATTCTCGGTTTCGCCTCCGCTCCGCATTTGTCCCGCCAATTCAAACTGCGGCTCGGCGTTTCGCCGCAGGCGTGGCGGCTGAAATGTTCCGGTCAACGGCAAAAGTTCGTGGGGGCCGCCGGGCTGAAATCCATTGAGCGTCAGCCGCAATGACGCCCGTTGTCGCCCGCATGATGAAAATGATCCTTAACCTCCCGTTTGCCCCATGAATATGAATACCTGTCGCATTGGTTTGTTTGGCGTTGGGCTGGATGCCTATTGGCCGCAATTTCCGGGTTTAAAAGCCCGGCTGGAAAGCTATCTGGCGCAGGTGCATCAGAAACTCGCCCGCCCCGGCGTGGAAATTGTCGACCTGGGCCTCATTGATTCCGTGCCGAAAGCATTCGCCGCCGGGCACCGTTTCCGGCGCGAAGACGTGGATTTGATTTTTCTTTACGTCACGACCTATGCCCTGTCTTCCACCGTGCTGCCGGTCGTGCAACGGGCGAAAGTGCCCGTCATCGTGTTGAATCTGAATCCCGAGCCGGCGATGGACTATGCCCGCTTCAACCAGTTGCACGATCGCACGGCCATGACCGGCGAGTGGCTGGGCAATTGCAGCGCCTGTGCGGTGCCGGAAATTGCCAACGTTTTCAACCGCGCGCGCATCCAGTTCCACCAGATCACCGGCGTTTTGCACGACGACCCCCTCTGCTGGAATGAAGTGGATGCCTGGATCGAAGCGGCCCGCGTCGCCGCCGTCATGGCGCATAACCGGCTGGGATTGCTCGGCCATTATTACGGCGGCATGCTGGATGTCGCTTCCGATCTCACCCAGCATTGCGCCACCTTTGGCGGGCACATGGAACAGTTGGAAGTCGATGAACTGGCGGCCTTGCGCCGCAGTGTGCCGCCCGGAGAAATTGCGGAGCGTGTGGCTTTATTCGTCGAACAATTCGATGTCGACCCCGACTGCGCCCGGTCTGAACTGGAACGGGCCGCGCGCACCTCCGTCGCCCTGGACCGGCTGGTCCACGAGCACGATCTGGGGTCGCTCGCCTATTACTACATGGGCACGGGCAATGCCGAGAACGAAGATGCCATCAGCTCGATCATTCTCGGCAACTCCCTGCTCACCGCCCGCGGCATCCCCGTGGCGGGCGAGTATGAGGTCAAAAACGCGCAAGCCATGAAGATCATGGACACCTTTGGCGTCGGCGGCTCCTTTACCGAATATTACGCCCTGGATTTCAAGGATGACGTGGTGCTCATGGGCCATGACGGCCCGGGGCACATCGCCATCGCGCAGGGCAGGACCAAGGTGCGTCCGCTCGACGTCTATCACGGCAAAGTCGGCCGGGGTTTGTCCGTGGAAATGTCCGTCAAACACGGTCCGGTGACGCTGCTCTCCGTGGTGCAAACCGTGGATGGCCGCCTGAAGTTTCTCGTGGCGGAGGGGGAATCCGTGCCCGGCCCCATTATGGAGATTGGCAATACCAACAGCCGCTACCGGTTCCACATCGGCGCCCGGCGTTTTGTGAACGAATGGAATGTTCAAGGTCCGGCGCATCATTGCGCCGTGGGCGTGGGCCATATTGCCGACAAGGTCAAGAAGCTCGGCCTCTTGCTCGGTCTGGAGACGGTTTGTGTTTGCTGAACCGCGCCCGGAATGAAATGAGTTCTGATCCCAATGTTTAACCGATGAAAACAAATCTCCGCGTGTTGACCGCCCTCCTGTTGGCGCTGGCCTCCGCCCCGTTGTCGGCCGCCGACCTCGCCGCGCAATTCGCCCGCCCGCCCGCCTCGGCCCGGCCATGGGTATATTGGTTTTGGAACAACGGCAATGTCACCAAGGCGGGCATCACCGCCGACCTCGAAGCGATGCACCGCGCCGGCATTGGCGGCGTCATCATCATGGATGTCGTGGAGCGTTTTGCGCCGCCACCGGGAACCGCCGATTTCATGAATGCCGAATGGCAGGAGCTGTTCCGCTTCGCCGTCGCCGAGGCGCACCGGCTGGGAATTGAAATCAATATGACCAACGGGCCGGGTTGGTGCGGCAGCAGCGGACCGTGGATCACGCCCGAGTTTTCCATGCAGACGCTCGTCGCCACGAATCTGACAGTCACCGGGCCGACGCCATTTTCCGCAGTGTTACCGCTGCCCAACAGTGCTCGCAACCGGGGCGTGGACGTTTTTGACAGCACGGTCAAATATCCGGATTACTACCGCGACATCGCCGTGCTGGCGCTGCCGGTCACCACCAACGGCGTGGTAACGCCGGACGCCGTGGTCAATCTGACGGCCAGCTTGGCGGCCGATGGAACCTTGCGTTGGGACGTGCCGGCCGGCAATTGGATCATCCAGCGCATCGGCCACACCACCACCGGCTCATCCACCCGCCCGCCGGTCAAGGGCGGCAACGGGCTCGAGTGCGACAAACTCAGCCGCGAGGCGATGGCGCTGCATTTCACCAACATGATGGGAAAACTCATCACGAGCGTGGGCGCCCTGGCGGGCCCGACGCTTTCGGCGACACACATTGACAGTTGGGAAGTGGGTTCGCAAAACTGGACACTAAAGTTCCCCGGGGAGTTTCAAAAGCGGCGCGGTTATGATCCGATTCCCTTTCTGCCCAATGTCCTCGGTGGAAATCTCCGGGTGGGGGATGCCGGCACCGCCCGCCGGTTTCTCTGGGATTATCAGCAGACGCGTTCCGAATTGCTGGCGACCAATTACGTGGGCGCCCTGGCCCGGCTCGCGCATGCCCGGGGACTCCGCTTAAGCCTTGAAGGCTATCATTTGCCGTTTGGCGACGAGGCCAGCTACACGGAGCAGGCGGATGAGCCCATGAGCGAATTCTGGGCGACCGGCGGGAACGAGAACGAGGCGTTGGCCCGCCAGATGGCCTCCGTGGCGCATATCATGGGGCGGCCCGTGGTCGGCGCGGAAGCGTTCACTTCGGGCGACAATGAAGAGTGGAAATTCCATCCCGCCACCGTCAAGGCGCTGGGTGACTACGAATTTGCCCAGGGCATCAACCGCTTCGTGATCCATCGCTACGCGCATCAGCCGTACCTCGACCGCTTTCCCGGCGCGACCATGGGGCCCTGGGGCCTCCACTACGAGCGCACCCAGACCTGGTGGGAAATGTCCGGTGCCTGGCACGAATATCTTGCGCGCTGCCAATTCATGCTGCGCCAGGGCTTGTTCGTGGCCGACCTCTGCTATTTGCGTCCGCAGTTGCCCGACCAAACCAGCTTCACACCGTTGCCCGCCGTGCCCGCCGGTTATAAATACGACGAGTGCAGCGCCGAAGCGTTGATCGCCCGCATGAGCGTGCGCGCCGGGCGGTTGGTGCTGCCGGATGGCATGAGCTACCGGCTGTTGGTGCTGCCGGAGCAAAACACTTTGATGACCCCGGCTCTGGTTCAAAAGCTCAAGCAGCTCGTTCAAGCCGGCGCCACCGTGCTGGGGCCGCGTCCCACGGCTTCGCCCAGCCTGACGGATTTTCCGCAATGTGACGCGGAAGTCGCCCGGCTGGCGGCAGAAGTCTGGGGCGATTGCGATGGCAAAAATGTCACCGCACATTCCTTCGGGCTGGGCAGGGTGGTGTGGGGCCAGCCTTTGGCCACCGTCTTGGCGCAACTGGAGGCCCCGCAAGATTTTCATGCCAGTGTGAAGCTGAACTGGATTCACCGGCAGGTCGGCGGCACGGAAGTTTATTTTGTGGCCAACGAGTCCGCCGTCGCCGTCGAGGCCCAATGCGATTTCCGCGTGAAAGGTTTGCGGCCGGAATTGTGGAATCCGGAGACGGGCGAAACCATGCCCGTGGCCTTGTACGCGGCCACCGCGACGGGTGTCTCCTTTCCCTTGCGCCTCGCGGCCAGCGGCTCGACCTTCGTGGTCTTCCGCTCGCCCGCCCGGCCGGCGGATGCCGTGGTGAGTTTTACGCGGGATGGTCAGCCGGTCGTGACCGCGGGCGCGTCGCCGGTGATCCAGATTCAAAAAGCTATTTACGGTGTGCCCGGCGATGCCGCGCGCACCCGCAATGTGTCTGCCCGGGTGGCGGCGTTGGTAGCACTCGACGCGCTGGAGTTTCAGGTCGCCCAGTTGGCGCAGGGTGATGATCCGGCTTTCGGCACCGTAAAAACGCTGGCACTGGAATACACCGTCGATGGCCGGCCGTTTTCATTCCACGGCCAGGACCAGGACCGCGTGAACCTGAATGCCTCCCTCATCTTTACCACCGGGCCGGACGGGGTTCAGGGGTTAACCGGAGAATACTTTGCGAACCGGGACTTGAGCGGCCTGCCTGCGGTGGTGCGCACGGATGCCGCGCTGAACTTTGCCTGGAACAGCGGTTCGCCCGCACCGGGGTTGCCCGCCACCGACTGGTCCGCGCGCTGGCACGCCACCTTGACTGCCCTGCAATCGGGCGAGTACACATTTTGCCTTTCTGCCGACGATGGTTGCCGGTTGTTTATTGACGACCAGAGCGTGATTGATCATTGGGCTTTGGACAGCGGCCGCGACGCGCATACCGGCCGGCTCAAGCTGGTGGCGGGACAGGAATACCGTTTGCGGGTCGAATACTTTCAAGGCCCCGGCAACGACAGCATTCATTTGAGCTGGCTGGTTCCCCCCGCCAGCCGGCCGGCGGAAATTCGGGGCACGGCCCTGCGCGGTCTCACGCTCGTGGCGGCGCAGTCCGGCCATTATGAGTTGAAAACCGCTGGTGGCAGGATCATGCAGGCTGAAGTCGCGTCCGTGCCCGCACCGCAGGAAATCGGCGGTGCCTGGACCGTCAGCTTTCCGCCGAAGTGGGGTGCCCCGGATGAAATCACCGTGGACCCATTGGCATCCTTGAGCGAGGCCACCAATCCCGGGGTCAAATATTTTTCCGGCACCGCCACCTACCGGAAGACCTTCGACTGGCAGCCCGCCCCCCAAATCAAAAACCAAACCTCCGCCATGTGGCTGGATCTCGGCGAGGTGCAGGTGATGGCGCAGGTAAAATTGAATGGCCACGACCTCGGCACCTTCTGGCAGCCGCCGTTCCGCGTGGCGGTCACTGACGCGTTGCAATCAGGTCGCAATACGCTGGAAGTGCGCGTGGCGGATCTCTGGCCCAACCGCATGATCGGCGACTCCGCGCTGCCGGCGGCCGAACGGTTTACCTGGAGTTCGTACGAGCCTTTCACCAAGGATTCCCCGCTGCCGAACTCGGGTTTGCTCGGGCCGGTAACCCTGCACACCGTGGCAATCATCGCGCCGCAGTGACCCTTGGGCCCATGCGGACGACCGGATTGGTATCAGCGCACCGATGAAAATTATCCAACTCGCGCGAATGTTGCGCCCCGGTCGGAGCGTCGGCCGCTGACCGGCTTTCGGCATTCGCCCGCCCGCTCGCCCGCGGGAGTTGGGCAGAAGTTGGCTCACGTTCGCCTTTAATGTCCGCGCGGATGTCCGTGTCCACCTGGTAACCTTGTCCCAAAGAAAAAAAGCACTGGCGAAAATTCTGCCACCGGCGCATTCTGCCGGAGTCGGCGCGGTGCTGAACAGGTGGGCGGGTGGTGGGTCTGGCCCTTCGCAGCCCAGTAGCTATTAGGCGCAACAAGTTCGTCATGCAAAAGTTCATCGTCATTCTCTTCATTTTGGCCGGATTGAGTTCCGTGGTTCCGGCGTTCGCTGGCGACACCAACCAAGTTGCCACGAATCAGATTGCCGGCAGTGTCACTACCACAAACCTGGCTCCACTTCCTTCCGATGCAGAGTTGCAGACTGCCGCGCGGGCGGTGATGCACAAAATTATTGTCTTCGGCGTGGTCGGCCTGCTTGGGGCAATTGTTGTCGCCGCCTTTGCGTTATACGGAGCCTATCGCAAGTTTGGCGTGGTTGGCGCCATTGTTGTCAGCATCATCCTTGCCTTTGGCGCCTTTGTTTTTTGTGGTTTTTTACTGATGTTTTGATTTAGACCACATGAACTGGCTGGATACACAGACGAAGGAAATCCTGCAAAAGGTGGTTGAGCCGAAGCTGGCTCCTCCCAGGGCCGCTGAGTTTACTTTGGTGCTGGTTCGTCAGGGGGCGGACCATGCCCGGTTGATTCGTGCCATCCGCCGCATCAATGATTGTGAGGAGACGGAGGCCGTGGAACTTCTGGCCCAACGAATGCCCGTCAGGGTTAATTCCGACCTCTCGGAAGGGGATGCACTTTGGGGACAATTTGAGCTGATTTGCTGTGATGCCGTTGGCATTTTTATCCGCAGCGAAGTTTTGGATCAGATGGATTTGGCCGAATTTCAGTCCCTGGTTCAAAAGACCTCCCAAAGCACCGAGTTCCAACCCGCGGCAGTCACGATTGCAGAGATTCCGCGGAACGAACCGGGACTGAGTTTTGTTGATCAGTTTCTTGGCAGCTACGAGCCTTCACGGGATGCGGCTTTACCTTTAATGGTGGTTGTGCCATTTAAGAAGGCGAGAATCATGCAGCATTGGGCGACACGGGTTGGTGCAAAACTACGATGTCAAACGAAGTAGAAGATAGCAGCTTGGGGGGCAAACAGACGCCGAAGCCAACCACCGTTGGCGCGGTCCGTTCCGCTGTCGCGGTTCCCGCCGCGAGTCGGCGTGACCTTGCTTTCAACGCTTGGGCGGCATCACGTTTATGAGCATTTCAACGCGACGAAAGTTGGGGATGCTGCTGCTTGCCATTTCCGCGTTGGCCGTTCTTGCGTTTCTCGCCTTTGGCATTTTTCATGGTCGTTGGCAATACGTTGGTGGCGGGGCGTCAGGCGATAGCTGTTGGCTGGCATTTTCTGGCGAGTTGGGCCTCAGCAAATATTATTTGATCCCCATCAGTTTATGTGGCGTGGTGGGGTTGCTCTGTTTAGTCTGGTCGTCGCCGAAGCCACCGAAATTGCCCGGATGATCCGGTGGCCTGAGACTGTTGCCGCCTGATTAACTATGGTTGGCAGCAAACGGTTGATGATTGGAGACATGATTTATGGCCGGAATATTTGACACGGTGTTTTCCAGTTCGAAGCTGATGGCGCAAACCCTCAACTTATTACTCGTCGTTTTGCCGATTGTGGCGACGGTTGTGGTGGTTCGCCGGCTGCGTGGGCAGAGTTTGGCTTTGTGGCTGCTGGTGGTTTGGTTTTTGCCATTGATTGGACCAGTAATTGCCTTGATGAAGTCGGAGGAGAAGATTTGACCTATGGCCAATTTGCAGCCTCCTCGATCACCGCCGGAACCAACCGCCGTCGCCCCTTGCCATTCCGCATTCGCGGTTCACCTCGTCAGCCCCGCGTACCTGAGTGCTGGGCTTTCTGCGTAATGAAGGCGATCGCACCCAAAACCTTCGTCGGCCTCTTTGGTGACTTCGCGGCTTGCTGGGAGGACGGCGAGATAAACCACCGCGCCGCAGCGCGTCCGTCCCGGGCGCAGCAATTTGTCTTGGCCCAATCGCTGGGTAAATCGTAAGCGTCTCCTGGCTCGAACGCTGCTGGGTCCGGCGGCAACCGCAAATGACTTGATCCGGTTCGCTACTTCAGTTTCTTTCGCAACCAGTCTCTTACCGGTTCATCGTACAATTTTAAACTGGCATACGCTAACACGATGGCTCCTGAAAATGTCAACAGCGCACATGGCCAGGCCTGCCGTAATGTAATCCCGTTGTGATTGCTCACCCATGCCACGTAAAAATAGACCAGCACATAATGCGTCATATATAAGGGATAGGAAAGGTTGCCAAGGAAAATGCAAACCTTGTCTTCCTTTGGACCACGCACCACCCCGCTGGCACCAATATGGACAATGAGCGGAAAAACAATGATGATGCAAAAAGCTTCGTACAAACCATTCAGCCAGAGATGATTTGCACCGCCTATTCTTGGCATGAACAAAACCGCCGCAACCAACAGGCTGCACCATAAGAAAGCATTTTTGATGTGGGCAGGCCGCGCTACCCGCGATAAAAGCAAACCGGCAAAAAACGGGAACAAGGTGCGTGTAATCCCCACCCGCATATGTTCGGCATTGAGTGTCCAGCCCCCGGTAACGTCTCCATTCGGGTTGGTAAGCGCAAAATACAACAGCAACGCACCGGCCAGCACCACAAACCAAGCCAATGCTTTATTGGATAATTTCCTTAACCCCAGCGCGTAGAGAATATTGGCGATATACTCGAAAAATAATGACCAGCCCACACTGTTGAGCGGATGCATTTCCTGCCAGCCGCGAATGTCCATGGCCAGTGGTATGGGCAAAATCGTATAACCTATCAGCAAAACCACCATCAGCTTCCATGCTGGAACGGCATGAATCAGCGGCCATATGGTTGAGTCGGTAAAGTAAAAGCCAATGGCACCGAGCGTCATGCCCAATACCACGAGTGGTTGCAGCCGCTCCAACCGGCGCCGAAGAAAGTCCCCGAAGGTTAATTTGCCCCATCGGTCGTCGTACGCATAACCAATGACATAGCCCGACAGGAGAAAGAAAAAATCAACCGCCAGGTAGCCATGGTTGACCACATTGTCCAGGTGGTTGCTGGCAAGCGGCTCGGCCAGGTGAAAGAATACTACGATAATGGCGGCTACACCCCGAAGTCCATCTAGTATGTGATAATGCGGCTTGGTGCCGGGGCTGTTATTGTTCATGCTGATGATTAATATTCCTGCTCAATCCCTGTTTTCCTGATGTGGGCGGACAGGGTGTCACGACTAAGCCGGTCGGGTGATTTGCTGCGCAGGAATGATCCGCGTTTGACGCGTCCCCTTTCAAAGTAAATGTTGATATGACTGCCTGCATTATTCATTGTGAACATATCAACAATGTCACGCGCCGACAGCTATATTCGTTTCGCGACACCGTCGCAGGCAGAAGCTGATTCCTTGCGCCTCCTAAGCGCATTCAAGGGCGGCAATCGTTAACAAGCCACGCTGGCCGTCTTCCTGCGCGCCGTCGAGCGGGTCAGTGGGACGGGCCAACCGTTTCCCCGCCATCCCGTCGCGCCTTTGCCCCGGCTCAGCGGTGACCTCCGTGTTAAAAATTCGTATGAATTCGCGCCATTCGCATAAAAGTCTCTCCTTGCCGCGTTATGTTCGCAGCGTGACCGCATTGATGGAGATGCTCCGGCGGCCTGGCTGAATCCATTTTTGAGCCTCTTTGCGCCTCTTTGCGGCCAATCCCTTCCCCCATTTCTCATCCCAGCTGCGGCCCCCTCAGTCATGCGCATCGAAACCTGAAGCCCCGGGCTTGCATTTGCCTTGTATGTGGCGGGCGGTCTGGCAACTTCGCGGCCATGTACCGGATGTTCGCCTGGCGCTGGTCGCTGCTGGTGCTCGCCTTGCTGGCGGGCCCGGCCGATGCCGCCATCATCGCCGGGCGCAATTACACCGCGCTCGCTGACTGGGCGTCCGCGAACGGCCTGCGGCTGCGTCGCGCCGGCAGCGGCGATCATTTCATCGCCACCAACCGCACCCAGCGGCTGGTGTTCGACAAGGATTCACGCATGGTTGAAGTCAACGGGGTCAATGTGGCGCTCTCATTTCCAATCGCGGTGGACAAGGGGGCCGGCTATATCTCGCAACTGGATTTGATCAAGAGCATCAGCCCGCTGATTTCTGCCCCGGCAGGGGTGGCCAGGAAAATCACCACCATCTGCCTGGACCCCGGTCATGGGGGGAAGGACACCGGCAACCGCGCGTTCGGGCGCAGTGAAAAAACCTACACCCTGCTGTTGGCGGCTGAATTACAGCGGCAGCTTCAGGCGGCGGGATTCACTGTCTTCCTGACCCGCTCGCAGGATGACTTCCTGAAATTGCCCGCCCGGCCGGAAATGGCCAACCGCCGGAAGGCGGATTTGTTCGTGAGCCTGCATTTTAACGGCGCCCCGGTGGACCCCGCGCGGGTGGATGGCGTGGAGACCTATTGCATCACTCCCGTCGGCGCGAGTTCCAGCAACGCGCAGGGCGAAGGCGCCAACCATGGGCCGGTCATGGCCAACGGTGTGGAACGAAAAAGTCTGCTGCTGGCGTATCAGGTGCACAAGGCCCTCGTGCGCGGTTACGGCGCCGATGACCGCGGCGTGCGGCGGGCGCGGTTCGCCGTGCTGCGCGATGCCGAGATGCCGGCCATTCTGGTGGAGAGCGGCTATTTGTCCAACCCTGTCGAAGCCAGAAAGATTTTTGATCCGAATTGCCGGCGGCAGATCGCGGCGGCAATTGTGAAGGGGATTGTGAATTATCAGAAATTGACCGGCGCGCCGCCAGCCGCTCAGCCGGCCCCGCCCAAAGTGACCAGTCGCAAAACTTCCACCCCCAAGGCCGCTGGAAAAAAACACCAATAGAATTTAATTACTATGAGCATTGCCACCAAAACCGGCGACGACGGCACCACCGCCCTGATGTATGGCCGCCGGGTGCCCAAGACCCATCCGCGCGTCGAAGCTTACGGGACGGTCGATGAATTGAACGCCGCCCTCGGCCAGGCCCGCGCAACCGCCGCCCACGATTTCATCCGCGCCAACGTGCTGGTCATTCAGCAGGATCTCGTCACGCTCATGGGCGAACTCGCCGTGGCCGGGGAGGATTTGGAACGGTATGTCCAGGGCGGTTTCTCGCTGGTTACCCCCGCCCTGACGGCGAAACTCGACGCGCTGGTGCGGGAGATCGAGGCGCAGAATATTAGCTTCAAGGGCTGGGCCACGCCGGGCGGCACGGTGAATGCCGCCGCGCTGGATGTTGCCCGGACGATCAGCCGCCGCGCGGAACGCCGGGTATGCGGCCTCCGGGAGACCGGCGAGCCGGTGAACACGGAAATTATCGTTTATCTCAACCGGCTCTCGGACTTGCTCTGGCTGTGCGCCCGTTGGGAGGAGACGCGCGTGGCCTGACCCGCCACGCGGGCGCGCGGACGCCGCTGGACGGCGATGAGAGCATTGATGAAAATGCTCCAAGTGTTTATTTCGCGTGCGCCTTGACGAAATCAATGTCGGCCCGAACCTGGGGCACACTGTCCTTCCAGTCGTTTTCGTGTTCGATGGAAATATGTCCGTCGAATTTCTGTTTTTTCAATTCGTCGAGGCACGCGGCGACATCCACCACGCCCGTACCGGCCACCACCACCGGAGCCTGGCCAAAAGCGGCCTTGTCCTTGAGATGGACACTGATGATGCGGCCGTTGAGAATGCGCAGGCATTCGACGGGCTTCAGTTCGGAAGTGCACCAGTGGCCGAGGTCGGCGCAGGCGCCCACGCGGTGATCGCGACTTTCCACCACGCCCAGGATGTAAAGCGGGTTCCAGACCTTGTAGCTCGGATTGCTCATGGATCCACCGTGCTCATGGAAGGCGACCTTGATATCAAACTCCTTGGCGGCGGCTTCCCACGCGTTGATTTGCTCGGTGGATTCCGTGCATACAGAATATAGCTCCATTTTCTTGGCAAAACTCATGATGGCCTGAACCTCCGCGGCATCCTTGGCACCGACCACGCCGTAATTGACCGGGCGGACGCCTTGCCGGGCGCACTCGGCCTTGAGTTCAGCCATCGCGCTGTCCGACATGGTGTGGGAAACTTTGTCCGTCGAGCCGGGCTTGAGAGTCTGGCCCGGATAGAACTCGATCATGTTGCCGCCGGCTTCCTTGGTCTTGGCGATGGCTTCAAAGGCGCTGAATTCCTTGAAGGTGTATGCCTGGCTGCCGATGAACCAGCCGTTTTGCCGAAGATTTTCCGGAATCGGGTCAGCCGAACTGGAAATACCGGCCAGGCAATAGCCGCAGGCCAGCGCGAGGATGTGAGCGATTTTAATTTTCATGTGGAAATAATTTGGTTGTGTTTTGTTTGTGGCGGCGCCGTTGGTATTGCCGGGGCAGAGAATTTGAAATGGAAGCCCACGGCCATTCGGTGATTTAATTTAAACGGGAAATGGCCTGGCTGTCGAGCGTGTACGTGGCCGAACTGAAACTCCATATTTTCCCCCTTCTCCGCATCGTATTCACCAGCCGATACCAACCATATTGCGCACTTCCCAACCCGGCGGAGCCGGAACCAAAAGGTAGATGAAGTGCGAATGCGGTTGGGTTAACAGGCCCTACTGAAACGACGGTGAAATATCCAGTCTGGGCCAACGCGAGAAAACCGGCGTAACCACCTCGCGCTGAGCCCGCTTGAATTCGACGGCAGGGTCATGCTGCCGGTGCTGGTGGTGGTTGGCGCCGAGACTTGTTGAATTTGAACGGCAAGTAGCCTAAAACAGGGGCGAACCAAACCATGATTGCCCTTCGCGCCACGATTTTGCTCTGCCTGCTGCTGGCGCTGGCCGGGGCGGTCCGTGGGGCCGGGGTGGGGGATGATTATCTCGTGGATGTGTGGACTTCGGAGAACGGCCTGCCCGATAGTTCCGTCACCGCCATCGCGCAAACGCCCGATGGCTACCTGTGGGTGGGCACTTACAATGGCTTGGCGCGGTTCGACGGCGTGCGCTTTGTAACCTTCGATCCGGCGAATACCCCGGCGCTTTCCCATGCGCGCGTGCGCAAGCTTTACGTGGACCAGCGCGGCGTGCTTTGGATCATTGGTTATGATGGTTCGCTCGTGACCTGTCGCGACGGCAAATTCATCTTGGAAAGCCGCAACAGCCGTTTCTCCGAAGGCGAGCTGCTGCTGGTTTCTTCCTCCTCCAATCACGTGGCGTTTCTGACTGGCCGCGGTGAGCTGTATCGCAAGCAGTTGCCCGCTCCGCCGGGCGAGGGCTGGGAGGTCGTGCCGCCGCCGGCGCGCGGTCTGAATTCGCAGTGCTGCCAGGACGGCGCCGGCACCTATTGGTATCGCGATGGCGACAAGCATCTGTGGCGGTTGGTCGGAGATAAATTTGTGCCCGTGCCCGCGACGGCGGGACTCGCCGGGCAGAGCGTCAATCATTTGACGGTCGATGCCACCGGGAAAATCTGGGTGGGCACCGATCAAGGGATGGCCTTTTGGGACGGACAAACGTTTCAAACCGTCACGCCCGCCGGGGCGTCGGCGGTGAGTTTTCTGACCGTGGCGCCCGGGGAGCGCGTCTGGGTCGTCATGGGCGGCGCGGTGGGCGAGGCTCAAAACGGCAACTGGTTACTTGCCCCCGATCTGGCGCACAAGGTTTTTTCCGCCAGCCCCGGCCGGATCGGCGCGCTGGCGGATCATTGGGGCGGCATGTGGTTCTACAATTACGGACGCGGGTTGGTCCATGTCAGCGCCGCCGGCGAGATCTGCCCCGTAACGGCGGCGGATGGTTTTCCGGGCGACCGCGTCTATGCGTTTTTTGAGGATCAGGAAGGCGATTGTTGGGCCGGGTTGGATGCCGGCGGGTTGGTGCGCGTGCGCGAACGGCTGTTTCACCCGGTGCTGGCCGGGGAGAAAAGCTTGATGAAGGCGGCGAAATCCGTCGGCGAAGACCGCGCCGGCACGCTCTGGCTCGGCCTGCTGAGCGGCGGATTGGGTGGCTGGCACGACGGCATTTTGACCAATTTGTCCGTGGCCGAGGCCACCGGTGGCGGCTCCGTGTTCTGCGTTTGCCCGGATTCACGCGGCCGCCTTTGGCTGAGCGCCGGGGATGAAGATTTGTTCGTCCGCGAAAATGGCGACATCCGCCGGGTGCTGCCGGTGATTCATGGCGTGAAAACCATTTTGGAGGATCATGCCGGCCGCCTCTGGCTGGGCACCACCAGCGGCCTCTATGTCTCGGAAACCGGGGCGGACTTCAAGCCTTTCACCAACAGCACCTGGCGCTACATCCGCGCTCTGGCCGAGGATAAGGCCGGGGTGCTGTGGGCCGGCACGGGCGGCGGCGAACTGGTCCGGGTGGCCGGTAACACCGTTACGGCGTCGCATCCGCATGATAATCAGGAGTCGGGCGCCATTTGGTCGATCTTGGCGGATGATGACGGCACCATCTGGGCGGGGACCTTCCGCGGCGGATTGTTGCGCTTCCGCGACGGCCGGTTCGCGCGCTTTGGCAAGCAGGACGGCCTGCCCAGCAATGTCATCTGCCAGATCTTGGACGATCAACTGGGCAGCCTCTGGGTCGGCTCGCATCAGGGGGTTTTTCGCGTGGCCAAATCCGCGTTGGAGGAATTTTCGAGCGGACAGATCCAATTTATCCCCTCCGTGGATTATGGCCGGTCCGACGGCTTGCCGTCCTTGGAATGTTCCGGCGGTTATCAGCCTGCGGCCTTGCGCGATCAAGCGCGCCGGCTGTGGTTTACCACGGTCAAGGGCGCCGCGTGGATTCAGCCCACCGAAGCCAGCCTGAACCAGAAGTCGCCGCCGGTGGCCATTGAAGAAGTGCTCGTGGATGGGCGCCCGCAGGCGCTGGCCGGCCCCGGCCCCGGCGGGTTGCAGGCCGGCATCGTAATTCCGCCGGGCCGGCACCAGCTCGAATTTCGCTACACCGGCGTGAGCCTGGCCGCGCCCGAGCGCGTACAGTTCCGGTACCAATTGGCGGGCATTGACACCGGTTGGCGGCTCGCCGGCACGCGGCGCTCGGCGCAGTACAATGCGCTGCCGCCCGGCGATTATCTCTTTCGCGTGATCGCCTGCAACAGCGACGGCGTCTGGAACGAGACCGGCGCCCGGCTGCCGGTCGTCATCCGCCCGCATTATTACGAGACCTGGTGGTTTCGCACCCTCGTCGTACTGCTGGTATTGGGCGGGGTCGCCGGCTTTGTCCGGTACTCGGCCACCCGCCGGCTCCAGCGGCAAATGGAGGTGCTGGAGCGGAAGCAAATGCTGGAACGCGAGCGCGCCCGCATCGCCAAGGACATCCATGACGATCTCGGGGCAAGTCTCACCCTTATCGCCGTGCTGGGCGATCTCGCCAAAAAGGAGAAGGCCGCCGAACGGCTCGAAAAAATGTCCAGCACCGCGCGCGAAGCCGTGAAGTCGCTCGATGAAATTGTCTGGGCCGTCAATCCCCGCAACGACACCCTCGCGCACCTCATCGACTACACCGGCCAGTTCGCCGCCGATTATCTGCGCGATGTCAGCATCCGTTGCCTCCTGGACGTCCCCGACCACACCCCCGTCCGCGCCGTGCCCTCGAATGTGCGGCACAATCTGTTCCTCGTCGTCAAGGAGGCCCTGCAAAACATCGTCAAGCACGCGCACGCCAGCGAAGTCTGGCTCCGCGTCCAGATTGGCGAACGGTCTCTCCGCATCGCCGTCGAGGACAACGGCTGTGGCTTTGACCGCGCCCCGCAGGATGCCTGGGCCGACGGCCTCCGCAACATGCGGCAGCGCCTGGCCGAAATTGGCGGGGACTGCCAGATTCAAAGCCAGGTGGGCCGGGGCACCACCATCACCATCGAACTCTCCCTGCCCGAAAATTGACTCATACCTTCATCCGATGACCAACCCCGCTTCTTTCCTTTACTGTAGGCCGCACACCAATCTCGGATGAGCATTGCCATCTCCATCGTCGAAGACCAGCGCGACATGCGCGAAAGCCTTGTGGAATGGCTGAACCACGCCCCCGGCCTGCGCTGCGTTGGCGCCCACGCCAGCGCCGAGGACGCCTTGCGCAATATTCCCGCCGAGCAGCCCGATGTTGTCCTCATGGACATCAACCTCACCGGCATGAACGGCATCCAGTGCGTCGCCCGGCTCAAGCAAAAGCTTCCCAAAACGCAGGTGCTCATGCTCACCACCTACGACGACGGCGACATGATTTTCGACTCCCTGCGCGCCGGAGCCAACGGGTATCTGCTCAAAAACATGCCGCGCGAGGAGTTGGTCGCCGCCGTGGAGCAGGTGCATGCCGGCGGCGCGCCCATGTCCCTCCAGATCGCCCGCAAAGTCATCAACCATTTTCATCAGGCCAAAAAGCCCTCCGACCTCGACCAGCTCACCAACCGTGAACTCGACATCCTGAAACAGTTGGCCAAGGGCTACATGTACAAGGAGATTGCCGATCACCTGGGCATCAGCATGAGCACCGTCCGCACCCACATCAGCGCCGTCTATGAAAAGCTCCACGTCCAGTCGCGCACCGAGGCGGCCATGAAACTCGTCGGCCAGGCCTGACCCTCCGCCCATCGGGCTGGCTCAGATGAACATCCGATGGACGTTGCCTCGGAAATCCGGTTAAGTAGTCAGCACCCAATCCCTGCGCATGCGAACCAAAAATCCTTTTGTTTGCCTTGCGGCGGTTTACCGCCGTGCCGGGGACGTACTGGCGCTGCTGTTAGACTGCTGACCCGGCTAATTTCAAATCACAACCCACTCAGACCCTATGCAAATAACCCATCTGTTTAAAACTGGCACGCTGTGCGTCACCGCGCTGGCGCTCGGCCTGCTGCCAACCCAGGCGCAAATCACCGCCACCTGGGTCGGCCCCGCCACCGGCGGATTATGGAACACTGACGCCAACTGGGACACGGCGGCCGTTCCCGGGGTGGCCACCAACGCAATTATTGCCGGCGGTGCGGTGGTGAATTATAGCGCCCCCATGTTGGCACCAAGCATTGCCAATCTCTATTTAAGCGGGGCGGCCGTGCTTAACCTCAATGCGGCGGGTTTTAATGTTGATTCGGGGCTGAGCAGCAAAAGCATGACCATCGGGGCCACTGGCAGCAGTGGCACCTTGAACCTCAACGCCGGCGGCGCACTGACGGTTTCCAATGCCGGGTCGCTCTACCTGAGCACCAACGGCACGCTCGTGGTGAACACCGGCGGCACCTTGCTCATCACCAACGCGCTCGCCACCGATGGCTTGCTGGTGGGGGACAATAAACGCTTGGGTAGCTCAGCCTTCCGGGGATGGCTGAAAATTGAGGGCGGCACCGCTACGATTAACAACCGTGTCACCATCGCCGGCTCCACCAGCGGCACCAGCGGCGGCAGTGAAATTGTGGTGAACAGCGGCCTCCTGAATCTGCTCACTGGCTGCCAGATCAATAACACCACCGATGACGGCGGCTGCCGGTTCCTGGTCAATGGCGGTAGCGCGGCGATTGGCAATTTCAGCGTTGGCAAGAGCAGCCCCAATCCTGGCGCTGGACTGGTCATCAGCAATGGCGTGGTGAATGCCACGGGCATCCAGATTGGCACCGCCAACTCCCGCGCCTATGGCGCGATTTACGGCGGCGTGCTCACCAACTCCGGCCCTTTCACCGTGAGTGATACCACCACCGCCGCCACTTCTGGAAATCGCCAGTCGCGGTTTGTGGTGCTGGGTGGCACCGTGGTCGCCACCACTCCCGACGGGATTATTGTGGGAAATCAAGCGAATGCCAGTGCGGCGACGTCCTCCGTTATCGGCGGTTTCCTGGATGTTATTGCCGGCACGGTGTATGCCAACGGCATCACCTTGGTCAGAGACAACACCATCGCCAACGCCTACGGCACCTTGAATCTGACCAATACGGGCTTGGTTTACTTGGGATCGATCGGCTTGGTGGGTAATGTCGGTGCCGGGGGGAGTGGCTACTTTATTAATTTCGGCGGCGGCACGTTGGGTGCCACGGCTGATTTCCCCATCAGCGGCAATGTCAGGCTGGTGAGCGGCACGACCACGATTCAAGCGGCGGACGCCAGTGGCAATCCGTTTAAAATCACGGCGAGCGGCGTTTGGAGCAGTGCCGGTTCTTTAAACAAAACCGGCAGCGGCGTGCTGGAACTGGATGGGGTCAATACGTATTCCGGCAACACGCTGGTCAATGGCGGCACGCTGGCCCTGGGGGCTGCGGGCACGCTGGCCAGCCCGCTCATCGTGGTGGGCCCGACGGCAAAACTGGATGTGTCGGCGCTCGGCACGGCTTACACGTTCAACGCCGGCCAGACCATCGCTGGTTCCGGGGTCGTGACTGGGGCGGTCACCATGGCTTCAGCGACCACGGTCAATCCTGGCAGCAACGTTTTGACGGGGACGCTTACTTTTGCCAATGATCTGGTCGAGGCGGGGGGCGTGCTCAACCATTTTGACCTGCCAGCCGCTCCGACCGGACCTGGCAACGATTCCGTAGTCGTCAGTAACCTCACGGTCAGCGGCCTGAACACCATCGAAATCAACGGCGCGTCGCCAGCCGGGGCCTACAAGCTGTATCAGTATGAAAGTTTTAACGGCAATCTCTCAAATTTCAGCCTGACCGGTGTTACGGGTTCGCTGTCCAACAGCGTTGCCAATAAAGCGCTTTATTTGGTCATCACCGCCAGCGTGCGCGGGCCCACCAATGTGGTCTGGGTCGGCAACGCCGCCGGCAACATCTGGGACATGGTTACCACGACCAACTGGCTCAACAACGGCGCGCTGGATTTCTTCGTGTCGGGCGATAACGCCTGGTTCAACGACGCTGGCGCGGCCAATCCGCTCGTCAGCATTGCCGGCAGTGTCACCCCGACCTCCGTCACGGTGGATGCCACCGCCAGCTTCACCTTTACGGGCAACGGTTTGATCAGCGGCTTCGGCGGGCTGACTAAGACCAACTCTGGCACGTTAACGGTGCTGACGACCAATACATATACGGGCATCACTGCCATCAATGGTGGCGTGCTCGAAGTCTCCCAGTTGGCCAATGGCGGCCAGCCTAGCAGCATTGGCGCTTCTGGCAACGAGCCGGGCAGTTTGGTGATCAGCAACGGCACTTTCCGTTACTTCGGTTCCGATGTTACCATTGACCGTGGTGCCACACTGGCCAGCAGTGCCTCAGCTTTGGATGTCAGTCTGAATGGAGCGCTTACCTTGGGCGGCACCTTGGTTGGCAGCGGCTCGCTCACGAAAACTGGCAATGGCACGCTGGTGCTGAATGCCGGCAACAGTTTCGGTGGCGGTACGTTTGTGAACGCCGGCACCCTGACGGTCAACAATGCCACGGCGCTGGGAGCCGGTCTGGTTACTTTGAACGGCGGCAATCTGGCGCTCGGCGCGGTCAAGCCGGCCAACGTCATTAATGTGGCTGCCCCCGGCGTGATCATCGGTGGCAACTCGGGCGGGGCCACCGGTATCAAAAGCGTGACGGGCAGTGCCAACTTGACCATCGCGGTTACCGGCGGCACCACCTTCGATCTCACCGGCGATATGACGACCTACAGCGGCACGCTGACGCTCAGCAATGTCAGCGGCGGATTTGTCCGCTTCAATGGCTCCACCGGCAGCCAGTTGGCGACCTGGGATTTGGGCCAGCAAACCATGGAGATCAATATGCGAACCAGTGCGGCCTCCAACAATTTTGGCGGGTTAAAAGGCGGGGTTAACACCAGTTTGGTTGGCCGCAGCACCACCGACAACAACGGTCCCACCACCCATTACATCGGTTGGAATGGCTTGAATACCACCTTTGACGGGGTCATGAAAAGCGGCGGTTCGTCGCAGCAGTTTCTGCACATTGTCAAGGTGGGCACGGGTACCCTGACGCTGCGTGGGGCCAATACCTACACCGGCACCACTTCTGTGAGCAACGGCGTGCTGGCTTTGGCAAACAATCCCGACACGGGCGGTGATGGCTCCATCGATGGCACCTCCCTGATTAATCTCCAGGCCGGCACCGCCGTGGATGTCTCTGCCCGCAGTGACGGCACGCTGCAACTGGGGGGTGGTCAAACGTTGCGTGGCCGCGGCACCATCCTTGGTTCCCTGAACGTCAGCGGTACCGTGGCTCCGGGTGACGGGATCACCGGGGCGACCGGTATCTTGACCGTCACCAATGGGGTTACCCTCAACGGCACGGCCTGGATGAAGTTGAATCGCGACGCTAGTCCGAACAGCGACCGGCTGGTTTCGACGCTCGCGACCATCACCTACGGCGGCAACCTGATCGTGACAAATACGGGAGCGAAGCTGAAAGTCGGCGACACGTTCACGCTGTTCAGCGGCCCGGGTTTGAGCACGGTCACTTTTAACAACCTCAGCCTGCCCGGCTATTACACCTGGGATACCAGCAATTTGGGCGTCAACGGCACCGTGAGTGTCACCGCCGTCACCCCGCCGCCGGCCATTACCAACGTTGATTTCGCCAGCCTCGCCAGCGGCACGATCACCCTGAATGCCACCGGCGGTTTGCCGAACACTCCGGTCACGATTCTGACCACCACCAATCTGGCGCTGCCTCTCGGCAGTTGGACGACGACGGCGACGACCCAGTTTGACGCGGATGGCAATATCCTGGCGTTTCCCGTGACCGTGGACCCGGCCCTGCCGCAGAATTACCTGCTCATCAAGGCAGAATAGCGGCGACCTTGATTCAGAAAAATCCTCGGAGCGACGGGCAACCGTCGCTCCGTTTTTTTATGGCCATCGGATTATTTGGCCTTGAGGGAGGCGAGAATTTTCAGTTGCACCTGCGTTTCGCGCGTCAGTTTGGCGCGCTCGGCGGCGGTCAGGCCGGCCGGGTCGAAGCGCAGGCGGTAGTGCAACAGCAGGAGCCGGTTAAGCGGTTCGCGCAGCCCGGCCAACGAGGCCTCGGCGAGCGCCCGGGTCAGCCAGTCGGCAAGGGGCTCGCCGGTCTGGCGCGGCACGCCGCGATCCGCCAAAAGTGCTTCCAACTGATAGAATTCGGAGTCGAGACCAGGCCAGAAAATGGCGGCCACGGGAGCAGCCGGGGCGGGCCGACGTTTGCGCCGGCGGAAAATAATGCGGTACAGCAGGAACGCCAGCACGGGAATGAGGGCGAAGAGGATATATTTTTGCAGGTTCGTCTGGCGCGCGCGGAATTTGGCCAACTGAAACTTGAGCCACGACCAGGCATCGGCCAGCTTCTCAGAAAAGGCTGCCCGCTGGCCTTCTGCGGCCACCCACGAGGCGGGAGTGGTGTCGAAGTCTTCCCAGGTCTGCCGGGCCGCATTCCACACGAGGCACCAGGCATGGGCGTCGCGGCCGCGCACGACATAGCCTTTTCCGGCCGGTTCATGGACGACATAGCCGACGGCATAGCGGGCGGGAATGTCCAACTCGCGCAGCAGGAGCACGGTGGCGGTGGCAAAGTATTCGCAGTGGCCCTGGCGGTTCGACAGCAGGAAATGGGCGAGCGGAGTTTCGTTGGTGCCCACGGGCTTTTTGCCGGGGCCCAGCCAGGTGGTGTAGCTGAATTTATCCGCGAAGAACCCTTGGACGGCGCGCAGTTTTTGGGCGGGATCGGCGGTGGCGGGAAGGTTAATTTCTGCCAGAACCTGTTGCAGCGCGGGCTGTTCGTTTGTTTGGACGAGCAGGTCGTAATGGTTGGTGGAATCATCCGGCGGGGAATCGAACGTGGGCCCGGGGCCAAACCGGGCATCGAAGAGGGCGAGCCCGGGGCCGGTGGCCAGGGCGGCGCCAAAGAGGTTTTTCTGAAGTTGCACCGCGCTGTAATTTTCCAGCCGGCTGCTGCCGGAGGGCAGGGGCAGCAAGCCTTGCGGGAAGTTCAAATCCTTGTTCCAGCCGGTGAGATAGACCGCGATGGAAGCGCCCGTGGCGTTTGTCCGGCCCGGCACCAGCGACCAAGTGTTCGGCGGGCCTTCAGTGACCGGTTCAAAATTGTTGCCCTGCGGCGCGGCGTACCAGTGTTGTGCCCGGTAGCCGCGATAGCTGGCCTCGCGCAGGTATTCGGGCGGGCGGCTGCCCGGCAGGGGCGTCAGGCGGACGGCGATGGCCCCGGACAGTTTCAACTGGCCGATCTGGCCGATTGAGGTCTCGGTTTGCAGCGGGTTGGACTTGGGCTGGAACATCCATTGCAGCCAGCGGGAGGTGCCGCCTTCCAGCATTTTTTGCGTCAGCCCGATGCCGAGCTGGCCGCCAAAGCCGGTCAGAACCGTCGCCGCGAGCATGACGAGCCAGATGGCCAGGCGGTAGCGCGGCGAGCGCAGGGGCCACAACGCCCAGCCCAGCAGCGCGCCGGCGCCCCAGAAATAACTCTGCGTGCCGGTGTTGGGATGAATGCCCGCCGAAAACAGGCACACGATGAAATAGGGGTACGCGATATTGATGGAGGTTTCGCCCAGCCCCTTTTTCAACCGGCGGCGAAAGACCCAGGAGATGACGGACAATGTCAACTTGCCGCGCGTGCTGAATTGCTGTGCAGCCACCAGCAGGAACAGCGTCATCGGAAGCCAGCGCATGGTCACGGACCCGGCGCGGGCCATGGACATGGTGGCGGCATTGGCATTGTTTACGTTGGCGGTGACGTGGACGAGGCTGCTCAGCCCGCCGTTTTCGTCTGTGCTGAACAAATACACCCCCAGGGTCAGGATGAGCAGGAGGCAGAACTTCCAGATGCGTCCGAGATCTTCGTCGGTCAGATCCCAGCGGGCTTTGATCAGCCGCGGGCTTTCCAGAATCGCGCCCAGAATGGCGCCGGTCAGGAAAAAGCCCGAATGCCAGCCCCAGAAAAGCAGGGTGGCGAGCAGGAGCAGGGGCGGCGGGTTCATAGCGAGGGAAAGACGGTGGTGCCGCCCGGTGGCCGGGTGCGAAGTGTGTGGACAAGGCTCAGGCAGTGTACAAAGTGAAGAGCTAACCCCTTTTCGTGCGCGTTGATCTTCATTTCAGCTTCCTCAGTTCTTCCTCGATTTTCCCAATTTCCAGCACATGCAGCGTGCCCGTGGCGTCCAGCAGCGGCCCGCCGCCGGAGATGCCGCCGCCGGGCGGCACGATCACGAGCACCATCAGCGGCACGCCGAGGGCCTTGAGCTTGTCCACGAACTTCCGCCGCGCCTCGTCCCAGCGTTGCAGCACACAGATGCAGCCGCTCACCACGGAGATGTGGTTGATGACCAGATGCTCCAGCGTGTCGAAATTTTTATCCGCGCAGTTTTGCACCGAGGCGAGGATTTCCAGCATCTGGTCGGCGTGCGCCAGGCCGCGGCCGGCGGTGAAGCAATAGGATTGCGGCCCGACGAAGAGCAGGTCCAGCAGCGATTCCTGCGTGAGCACGGTGCAGGCGAAGGAGGCGGCCACAGAGACGGCTTCCTCGAGCAATTCGCTGTTCGGCTCGTCGCCAAAGGTGTCGAGCACCAGGGCGTGGCGCACGAAAAACTCATCCTCAAACTCCTTCACGATCGGCTTGCCGGCCTTGGCCCAACTGCGCCAGTGAATGTGCCGCAGCGGGTCGCCGCGCCGGTATTCCCGGAGGGAGACAAATTCTTCGCTGCGGCCGATGTTCGCCGCCAGCGCCACGCCGCCCTCCTGATATTTCAGGGCGCCGGGCAGGGCAATGGGGTTCAGCAAATAGCGCCTGGGCAGGATCATCACGGTCTGGGGGGCCGGCAGTTTGATGAAGGCGCGGAACAGTCCGAGCGGATCGGGGCGGGCGATGGTCACGCCCTGGAACTTCAGCACCCCGCGCCGCAAGGGCAGCACTTCCATCAGGGTTTCCACTTCGCCTTTGGCGGGCATGGGCGGGATGGCAACCGGCTGGGTGCTGGCCTGCTGAAACGGATTGCCGCGCCGCTTCTGGTTGACGCGGAAGGGCCGGACCCGTTTGGCCTCGGCGAGTTGAAAGCCCAGCCATGCCTCAAACGACGGGCGCGGATCGGCGAGGTCTTCCAGCAGCGTGAGACCGGCCTGGGGCAGGGTGGTGAGATTCTGCACGGTCACGCGATAGCGCAACGGCTGGCCGGCGCTGCCAATGCGCGGCAGGCTCCGGGTGGCGGCGAACCGGGCCCGGAAGGAAAAGCTGTTGGCAATGGCCAGCAGCAGCAGTGCCACCAGAAAGGCAAACACCTGGTAAATCACGGTGTTATCAACGTCGGAGCCGACGGCGCCCGCCACCACCATTCCGCCGAGCACGCAGCCGCCCGCCAGCGTGAAACGTCGCCGCACCCAGTGCCACGCGCCGGAGGTGCGGCGCTGGCTCCAGTAAAGGGGGCGGTAAAGCTGTTTCATGCGGCGGCGTGATTCGTGATTCGTGAGGGGGCGCAGAGGCGCGCTAAGCGGGCACGGGGAGTTTCTTGAGAATCTCCGCGACCACGCCGCGCGTGGTTACGCCGGAGAACCGCGCCTGCGGCTCCAGCACCAGCCGGTGCGCAATGACCGGGGCCGCCAGCTTTTGAATTTGTTCCGGGGTCACAAAATCCAGGCCGTCGAACAGCGACTCGGCCTGCGCGATTTTCATCAGCGCGATGGAGGCGCGCGGGCTGGCGCCCAGTTGCACCCCGGTGGCGCTGCGGGTGGCGGCCACCAGATCCACCGCGTAGCGTTTCAATTCCGCACTGATGCGGATGCCGGCCACGGCGCGCTTGAGCGCGATGATATCGGCCAGCGTGGCGGCCGGTTTCAGTTCGTTGATGGGGTGATTGTGTTCCTGCGCGGTGAGGATGGCGACTTCCTCCTCCGGCGGCACATAGCCGAGGGTGAATTGCATGGCGAAGCGGTCCATCTGGGCCTCGGGCAGGGGATAGGTGCCGCGAAATTCCACGGGGTTCTGGGTGGCGATGACGAAGAAGGAATCAGGCAGGTCGCGGCGTTCGCCTTCCACGCTGACCTGGCCTTCGCCCATGGCCTCGAGCAGCGCGGATTGCGTGCGGGGCGAGGCGCGGTTGATTTCATCGGCCAGCAGAATATCGGTGAACACGGGGCCTTCGTGGAAATGAAACTGCTGGTCGCGCTGGTCGAAAATGGAGACGCCGAGGATGTCGGACGGCAGCAGGTCGGGGGTGAACTGGACGCGCTTGAAGCGGGCGTCAATGGACTTGGCGAGGGCCTTGGCCAGGGTGGTCTTGCCGGTGCCGGGGAAATCTTCGAGGAGCACATGGCCGCCGGCCGCGAGGGCCGCCAGCAGATGCCGGGTGGCGGCCGACTGGCCGCGCATGATCAGGGAAATGTTGGTGGCAATGCGTTGGTAGGTGCCCCGGGCGGCGGCAAGATCGGTGGATGACATGTAAGTTTTGCGTATTCTAACAATGGTGCTGGCAAAAGGTTGCTTAAAATTCCATTTCCCCTGCCATGGTCAAACGAATGATAATACGCCGCCCGCGGCGGGCGAATCTTTTTTCCGGGCCACTTCCGTGGCGGGGTTTGGGTTGGGGAGGAAGTGGGAACGGAACGCAAAGAAGGGCGCAGGGAGGCGGTCTGGATTTGGGTGAGATGTTGCGTGGCGTGGCGGTTTTGATCGGCCCGGCTCGGGCTTAAGCCAAGGCTGAGGTCATTCTCTTGGAGATAAATATGAATCTCCTTTTGTTACCGCGCTGACAGTAAGAAATACTTATGGCATTTAGTGAGAGCGCAAGTCGGCAAGCGACATGGCATTGCCAAAAGTCTCCACAACCCAGCTGCCTGGAGATGGCTGGATTTTTTTACGGGCTCGCACATGGCCAAATGCGCCATTCACTTTTTTAATGTAACGAACGGTTTCTTGAATGGTGCGATTCACGGTTCCAGTCTTTCCACGACTTGATCTGTCATCAAAGCCAGCGGTGATATAAGAGTTCCTGGTCCGGCCCGAAATGCGTTGCGTGTCTTCCGGTTTAGGCAAGGTCACGCGCCCGTTCCGGAAGGGCGTCACCAAAGCCAAAGGCTGGTTAAAAAGCATTTGATCCCAAACCGCTGCACATTCTCCGGTATCGGAACCATGATGCGGCACCTTGAAGAGTGAGGCCTGCCCAGAAGGACGCTCAGCGGACTTAACAATCAGACTCCAACCGCCATAGGGATTGTTTTTCTCTTCCATGTCGGCGCCAAGCAGCAATCGTTCCTCGCCTATCTGGAGCCATAAGACGATGGAAAATTGATTCGGGTGGGAAGGGATTGGTTTGGTTAGATTATTGCCGGTGAAACAAAGTGAGGCGATTTCGTTCAATGAATGGGTCACCGCCGCATCCGATGGCGAAAGCGAATGCAGTTCCGCTGAAGCAACGCTGCCAGCTGCTGAACGGCGCCACACGCAGCGATTTTGGATGGCAAAACCAAGACGGCTGTCCCCACCGCCGCCTTTGAGGGACGAAGGTGACTGAGATATTGTTTCAATGACATCGGTGAGTTCCGTGACCAATGAAGTGGCAAGGTTTTGCCTTTTCCATAGGTCGGTAAAAGACACGAACTCTTTGGAAAACATAGCTTGGGGGCAAATGAATTTGGCCTCTTCACATTCTTTTACGATTTGAGCCAGCCCGCGCACATGATCATTGTGCCAGTGAGTGGCCACAACCCGCTTTACCGACTGAGCGACATCCACACCAAGGCGTTTAAGGTAATCCAAGCCTGCCGGGGTCTGGCCATCCGGGCCGACACAAGAATCCACGACAAGCCAATCGCCCCAGCCCAGATGCGCGACGACACATTCCCCGAAACCAGGCCCAAAAAGGGAGATCTCGAGTTCGTCTAAATCAGGCGGGGTGGTTGGCTCGCTCAAGGTCAAGGAAGGAAAGGAAGGTTTCAGCCGCCTGCTTGGCACGCTCCACCTCGGCAGATGACCACGATGGCAATCTTTGAAAACGAATCATGGAGGAACGGGAAAGCTGTCCATGTGCTTCACGCCGGTAACCGATAACCCAATAAAACACCGCACCGGGTTTCACCATTTCAAAATCGCCGGGCATAATTTCAGCCAGCGGAATTTCGGCTTCTTCCTCCGTCACAGAATTGGTCTTGTCAACCAATCGGGCGATAAATGAATCATCTGTCACCGACTGAACAGTGCCCTCAAATTTTTGAAGGACATCAAAGGCCTCACGAGCCTGGGGGATAACCGGCATCCAGACGACTGATGGCTTCGCCACCCGCTCGGGTTCCTGACGCTGGCTGGTGTAATCATAGAAGGGGCGAGCATTGCCTTCGGGGGCCTTAAACCGCCGAGATGTGGTGGAATTGGTGATAATCCCCCGGACGGGCAGACGGGAACGCGTAAGATCTGAAGCATTCTCATCAATGGGCAGACAGGAAGACTGCTTTACCAGCCGCCGCCCCGAAGACAATTCAGCTGCTTCAAAGTGCATCGGTTCCAAAACTGATTTGGCAGTGAGATTCATAGCTTCATCAGGGCTTGCATGATGTGGAGGGAGCGATCAAGCGAGGTTTGCCAAGAGGCGGCCAACATTTCCATCATCCGGTCACATTCATTGCCTTTTGTCTCCGGATCGTTTTCGTAATGGTCATTCACTTCGATGTAAGCCCCATATGGCTTAATCTTCAACGAAGGCTCCACTGCCACGGAAATCCGGCCTCTATATTTATCGGGCCGGATGCCCTGAACTTGAATCCGCCGCATCCCCGGCTTCTCCAACAAGCCAGCCCACGGTTCCTTGGGCACGAGCCGGTGTCCCAGCGCGTGCCAAGATTCTTCACTGGGGCTGCGAAATTGTGCCTGGCGATTGATGCCCATTTGTTTTACGGGCGTATGACACAACAACCTGAAGGTGCCCCGAACTAAATCACGGAGAGGTTCAAGATTTTGGATTTGGGAGGTGCGCGCAGCAAAGCGATCCAAGGTGACTTCCATTTGTAACCAACCGATGGAAAACACGCTGACTTCCGGCGAGACGATCTGAATTTCCGCCCGGTCCGCCTCCTCCTGCTGAATCAATTTCTCACCTGCAAACCAAGCAGGCTGAAAGATGGCCGGATTAAACGAGCCAACCAAGACGAGGCTTACGTCTTCAAGTTCTGGTTTCGCTTCAGACACAAGATTAAATCTGGCATATTAAACCGCAAGTCGGCGAGCTAAATCAAGCGCTGTTTTCGGTGATGCTGGCACCCTGGCACCCGGATGGCGTGCTCGCTGCACGCCTGGGTTGCGAGCGGGCACACCTGGCATTGCCACCGGCGGCTGGTTGGCGGCTTGAGCAGATTGCCTGTTGGCGTCATTGACTCTGACACTCCTCCGGAATTCTGGCGGATTCGGGGCATGTGTTTCCCGCGTCCTCTCATCCGGCCTGCGGCCACCTTCTCCACCCGAGCGGGGAGAAGGAAGGTCTTTTGTTGGTCGCAGTTCTACAAATATGTTGCACCGACGGCGCTGGGGCGGGGTGCTGGCGTACGCCCATCGTGGCGCGGGCGGAAGGGACGGGGCGTGGACCCGGATTGGTGGATGGCCGGGGTGGTGGATGAATGGGCAGGGCAAGGGCGTGAAATTGGGACGGGGCTGGAAACGCCGGGAAAGGAGATTTTCACCACCAAGTAACCAACCAATAAAGTTGGCAGCGAACAGGACTATTGGCCGGAAAATAAAATTGTCTGCCTCACCCTTGGCCACTTCTCCTCCTCCTTTTGGATGCGGCGAGGGAGGGTAGTAGCGCGCGCCGGGTTGGATTCGACGTTTTTGAAATGGTTTGCGTTTCGCCATTTTTCGAGGAGGGGGGCCTTCGTCCGCTTCGAGGTTCAAAGGGGCGCAACCGGACATCGTGATTATCACCGGCCCTGTGGTCTGTGGTCACCTTTTTTTGGTTATCCCCTGGGTGCCGGGCCGCTCCAAAAATGGTCTCATTTTTATACCGTGAAACCCCAGGGCCGGGAGCCTGGGCATCATCGGGTGACCAGAGGCGGAAGTTGGATCCGGATTGTCGGCCCCCAGCGAAGGGGCCGACCTCCCGCCGCGCAGTCTGTAATCTATAAGCTATTTCCCAAGCATACCTTCCACTGGATTCCCTGCTACCCGGCAAATACCGCGGTATTTCCCGGCTAGCCGCCAAATGCCGTGGTATTTGCCGGCCTTCCCCCAACGCCCGGTCCTATGTTATCGTCCACCGTTTATGAGGATGATCCTATCCCCGGCTCAGTCCACGGAGGCACCACGGCACACCGTGATGGCCACCAGCCATGATCATGGCCCATTTTGGTTCCCCACTGACCGCCTACCGCCCGTGCGATGCTGGGGCCAGCCAGCCAGGCTCTTGGCCTGCGGTATCGAACAGCTAAACCATTCCCCAATAACATTATCCACCGATCATGGCACACACCCGCCAAATACCGTGGTATTTGCCGGTCTTCCCTCAATGCCGGATCCAATGTTATAATCCGCCGTTTATGAGTACGATCCCATCCCCTTCAGGCCGCCGCCCCGGCCCGCCCTCAGCCGGCTGTCGTGCTGAAGCCGGTTCTCCCGCAGGCCGGGGAATATCGCCCAGAGCACAGAACCTTGGAACTCTCCGAAAAAGGGTGAATTTAGCGAAACGAACCCAAATTGAATTATGTATAAGCGATTACAAATAAGTATCATGTGACTAATTTGGCATTTTTTAACCTGTCAAAACGAACCCAAAACGAACCCAAAACGAAGCCAATTTGAACCCCAATGAACCCATTTTATCGATACTTGTTGGGTTGAATTTGTCCCAATGGTGGTGATTTCAGGCCTCGTTTTGCGTGCCATGGGGCCGACCGTTTCCAGCGGGAGGGTCATTTTTGAGCAACTTCGGGCTCATTCGTTTGCGCGGGTGGTCGCCCGCCCCAGTTCCAATGGTGCCGCTGGTTGGGCTCAAAATGAACACGGTGCCAAGGTGCGCCCGATGGCCTTCGTCCGCTTCGAGGTTCAAAGGGGGGTGGTGCTCCTAACCACTCGGTGCCGCCAAATATGATGGCATGGCATTAAAAGTGCTTTAGTCCGGGTGTTATATCGGTATGCCGATGATGGCGGGCAGGTTGCTCCGCCGACCCATCGGACGCCACTTAGATTTATGGCTTCAAAATGCAATCAAGCGCATGGCGTGCAGGTATTGGCATTCCTGCAAAACTTGTGGGTGCGCCACCCCGAACGACTCAAAGAGGCATTTGAGTTGCATGGTGATGTATTCCGACTGGCCATGATGCGGCGGCTGCTGCTCGGCGGATGCAAGACGGGTCGCAATCTAACCAAGGCCTTTGGGGATGAATTGATTGCGCGAATGACTTTCGAGGAAACGACGCGGGAGATCGCGGGTGACCCGAAAACGATTTTTCTGCCGGACATGGGACACATCCAAAAATGTCTGGAGACGCATCAGCCCGCCATCGTGCTGGCATTTGGTCAAATTGCGCATGAGGCGGTGAGCCAGGTCGTGAAGCAGTGGCCGGGTGAGCCGATCATTTATATCGCCGCGCACCATCCGGTCAGCCGGCACCCGACGTCGTGGAGTTCGCAGTTGCGGGCGGCGGCGGAGTTGAAGGAACGGTTGAACAACATCGTTCACAGCCGGCTCCCGGCCTACGCACGGTGACTAAGGGCGGTGTGTTTTTATCGTTCACGTTGAAGCATTTCTGTCTTTAAACCCGCCGGCGGTCATTGGTCGCGCTGAATCCAATCGCCTTCGACGTTGTAGGGGTGCCTGAAGGCGCCATTGATGGGGAGTTGGTTCGCCAACCGGGGCCACAGGCCAACGCTCACGCACGAAATGCGGACGGCACTTTTGATGGCATTCTTGACGCTGCGTCCGCGATCCGGATAAACGTAGAATGACACCCGCCACGGCGATGGATTGGTGGGCGGCGGTATGGTGAAACTGTCAGCGGCACCGGGAGCGAGCAGGGAATGCCAGGGACAATTGACGCCGGAAAAATAATTTTCATAACTGCGCGGATCGGCCGGCGCCTGGAGTTCAATTCTGGGCTGGTAAACATAGATGGTCGTGGGGTTCAGATTGGTGACGGCGATTTGCGCGAGCCGGGTGCCGGCAGGGTCGTTGGTGTAACCAAGCAGTGTGACTGACATATTGGGGCGTGCGGGTGGTGGCAGGAAGGCCATCCACGCGCCCAAGGTGAATACCATGCTAATGACCAGCACAGCCAGCGTCAGGGGCTTGGATATGGTGGTGTTGCGGTCAGGATCGGCCACCGGCTCGGTGCCAGGGAGCACTCCGCGCATGCCCAAAAACAAGGCGATCCACGGCGAGGCGATAAAAATGAGACGCATAGGCCACAGGACAAAGGCAACCGCGGTATCGGACACGAGCTGGGTGAAGACGATAACCGCGAAAATGGCCGGGAGCAGGCAGAAGGTCGCGGCGGCGAAAATGATCATCCAGAAAAGCGTGTGCAATTTCGTTTTCATGCGCCTTGGTTGGGGAAGGTAACACGTTTTGGCGTAGTGCGCTGGGGAATGATGTTCGCCAACACGGGCAGCGTCGCTGCTCGCCTTGCCTTCGGCTCTCACCCCCACGGAAATGTCATAAAAAAGGATATGTAATTGTATTGCGACAATTATTTATCGTTTATCGATACTTTTATATTGACTTTTATAACTTCACCATCTACGCTGGCCTCATGAATCCGATCGCTGTTGCCTCCAAAAGCGCCAGTCCCCGCCTACACCGAATTCAAAAAATCAGTCGTACTCTAAAGGCCGCCGTGCTCCTTTACTTCGTTGTGCCGCTGGCGATGATCGCTTTCAACTTGGGTTTCAATATTCGAGGCGTGCATCTTATGTCCGGCATGGTTTCCATCTTCAACCATCCGTATGCCAGCGTGGCGGATATTCCGTCGGTGATGCATGTATTGTACACGGTTGGGACCGCGATTTATTTACTGGGCCTCGTGGCCTTTTACCGCTTGCTGGGATGGTATGAAAAAGGTGTCATTTTTTCTCCGGAGAACATTGCCGAAATGCGCAAGATCGGCATGTATCTCGTTAGTTACGGCCTGCTCTCCGGCGTGGCGGACGTGGTTTACGTTGGCGGCTTAACGCCGAACACTCCACTGCTGGCCGCCTCGCCCTGGATGGTGGCGGGCGGCGCGATTCAACTGGTCGCCTGGATCATGGACGAAGGCCGGAAGATCCAGGAGGAACAGGAATTGACGGTATGATTTCAAAGGCTAAAGACTAAAGGCTGAAAACAAATGAAAACTCTGCAACAATCCCGTTTCCTCCGTCCAGCTTTGGCATTTAGCAGCCCCCCTAGCGCTTCAATCGGCAATCCTAAATCCTAAATCGTAACTCTGCCTGCTTTATGAACACCAAACACAATTCCCGCCTCAACCGCATCAAGCTGGTCAGCCGCATTTTTCGCGCCCTGATCTGCGGGCTCGTCGTCATCATGTCGCTGATGGCGGTTCTCTTTCTGCTGATGGCGGTCAAAACCGTCATTGGCGGCGACGTGCCGCACACGTTGCACATTAGCTTCTCGCCGCATCAAGTTTTCACGTCGCCGTTTGAGGTGCCGCTGCCGGTGCTCCTGATTGGCGCGGTGCAGTTATGTCTGGGCGGGTGCGGCCTGATTCTTCTGAACCGCCTGTTTAAACTTTTCGAGCAAGGGCATTTCTTCCAGACCGGCAACATTCGCTGCATCAAGTTTCTCGGCCTGATCACGCTCGGCATCTGGCTCACCACGACGACGCTCGAATGGCTGGCACGCCAGCAGGGCAACCTCAATATTGACGGCACCGGCCTGGTCATCGGCATCCTCATTGTCTTCATCGCGTGGATCATGGATGAAGGGCGGAAGATTCAGGAGGAACAGGAACTGACGGTGTGAGGGCAAAGGCTGAACAAATGAAAACCCTGCAACAACCCGGTTTAAACCGTTTGCCTCAAGATGCCCGCGGCAATCGTAAACCGTAAATCACCAATCGTATGAAACCCATTCCCAATCAAGCCAAGATCATCAAGGTCAGCACGGTCATCCGGCACGTCATGTTTGCCGGGGTCGTCGTCTGGATCATCGGGGTGGCCGTAATGACTTTTCAAAGTATCCACTCGTTATTTGGTGCGGTACAGCCGGCGCGCTATTTGACGTGGGGCCTGCTGGGCATCGAAGTGTTGCGCCTCGTCGTGACCTGGCAACTATTCCGTTTCTTTGACCGGCTGAAGACGGGGCATTTCTTCGATGCCCAAACCGTCCGCCATCTCGATGCGGCGGGCAAATGGTGGATTGTGCTCTGGCTGTATGACGTCCTGATGTTCTTTATCCGCTCGGGCATTTTCAAAATCGACGATGGCTGGAAACCCATTGATCCCGCCACCCTGTTTGCCGGCTTGGTGATGGTTTTCATCGCCTGGCTGTTGAAAGAAGCGCAGGGTCTGCAAGAAGAACAAGAGTTGACCGTGTGATTTCAAAGGCCAGATGAAAACCTCGCCACAGCCCCGTTCCCACTTTCGACCTTTAGCCTTTGGCTTTTAGAATTTAGCCTTGTTTCGCCATGCCCATCATCGTCAATCTCGACGTCGTCCTCGCCCAGCGCAAAATGCGTTTGAACGATCTGGCCGACGCGGTGGACATCACGCCGCAGAATCTTTCGGTGCTCAAGAGCGGCCGGGCGAAGGCGATTCGTTTTTCCACGCTCGAAGCCATCTGCCAGCATCTGAATTGTCAGCCGGGTGAAATTCTCGAATACCGGGCGGAAGCCGGCGACAAGGCAATGACGAATGACTGATGTCGAATGACGAATCTGCGGGAGTTGAAATCAGGGGGAATGGCGCGGAGGGGGCGGGACACCGTTCGGACCGGGGTTTCAAGCCATGGCAAACAGGCCGGCCACGGTGAGTTGAAATTGGGGGACGAGTTTTTCCACCAGTGATTCGGTGCCGGCCAGGATGCCTTTCAACTGGAGGCCAAACTCGAAGCTGTGGTAGACTTCGACGTTGTCGTAGCGCGGGTCAATCATCCACAGGCGGGGCACGCGGATTTTTTCGTAGAGCTCCTTTTTCACGACGGTGTCGCTGCGGTGGTCGTCACGGCTGATGATCTCGGCGGCGAGGAACAACTTGTTGGAGGCGGTGGTCACGAGGGCCAGATCCGGGCGGATGGTGGTGGTGCGGGATACCTGCACGACGGTTCGGGGCGGCAGCAACTGGATGAAGGAGAGGCCATTAATGCTGCCGGCCATTTCCCGGTGCAGGCGGGCACAGATTTGCTCGTGGCGGTCGCCGGGCGCGGTTCGCGGCAGCGTGGCACCATCAAGGATCTCTTCGTAAGCCCGGCTCACGTCCTACAGCAAAGCAGTGGCCACGGCGGAAGGCAAGCAACGATTTTTCTAAAAAACAAGGCTTGCAAACAGTGCGGCCTACCGGTAGTCTCCGCGCTCTTTTGAATCATATATGTCAGTAAAAATTCGCATGAAACGGATCGGCACGAAAAACACCCCGGTGTTCCGCATTGTGGTGGCCGACAGCCGCAGCCCGCGCGATGGCAAGTGCATTGAGGAAATCGGCACTTACCAACCGCTCAAGCCGGGTGAAAATTACACGATCAAACTCGATCGCGCCCAATACTGGATCAGCAAGGGTGCGCAGGCGAGCGATACGGTGGCCAGTTTTATCAAGAAAGCCAGCAAAACGGCGGTCGCCGCCTGATTTTTGATGCAGGAGTTCGTCGAATACGTGGTCAAGGGCCTCGTGCAGCACCCGGACGCCGTGAGCGTGACGCCGGTGCAGCGCGAGCACACGACCATTTATGAGCTCCGGCTGGATCCGTCCGATGTGGGCAAGATCATCGGGCGGCAGGGCGTGACCATCAACGCCTTGCGTTCGCTGTTGCAGGTGGGCAGTGCCAAAAAAGGCGTGCGCTGCTCGCTGGAAATTGTGGAAGACCAGCCGGCGAAGTGAGCAGCAATTCACGGCACGCATGAAAATTGACGTGCTCACCCTGTTTCCGGCCATGTTTGCCGGGCCGCTGGATGAAAGCATCATCAAGCGGGCGCGCGTAAAAGGTTTTTTGGAGCTGAAAATCCATGACCTGCGCGATTGGACCCATGACCGGCACCGGACGGTGGATGACCGGCCGTTTGGGGGCGGGCCGGGCATGTTGCTAAAGGCGGAACCGCTGTTTGAAGCGATTGAGAGTTTGAAGCGCGCGGCGACCCGGGTTATCCTGTTTTCGCCGGACGGGCGGAAGTTTGACCAGGGAATTGCGCGGGAATTGTCGCTGCAGGAAGATTTACTGCTGGTCACGGGCCATTACGAAGGCTTTGACGAGCGGGTGAAGGAAGCGCTGGTGGATGACGTGTTGTCCATTGGTGATTATGTCCTGACGAACGGGGCGCTGCCGGCGATGGTGGTGGTGGACGCGGTGACGCGGCTGCTGCCCGGAGTTTTGGGCGATGACGAGAGCTCGCATGACGAGTCGTTCAGCCACGGCCTGCTGGAATATCCGCAGTACACGCGGCCGGCCGAATTTCGGGGGCTGAAAGTTCCCGAGGTGTTGCTGTCCGGCAACCATGCGGAAATTGAAAAATGGCGGCGCGAGCAGGCCAGAATCCGGACCGAAAAACGCAGACCAGATTTATTGTAGAAAATTATGAACCAGGCATTGTTGAAAAAAATTGAATCGGCGCAGTATCGCAAAGACGACGCGAAGTTCAACGTGGGCGATTCCGTCCGCGTGCATACCAAGGTTGTTGAAGGCGACAAGGAACGCATCCAGATTTTCGCCGGGATTGTCATTGGCAAGCGCGGCGGCGGCTTGAACGAGACGTTCACCGTGCGGCGCATCAGCTACGGCGAAGGCGTGGAACGCATTTTCCCGATCCACTCGCCCCGCGTGGACAAGATTGAAGTCGAGCGCCATGGCCAGGTCCGCCGCGCCAAGCTCACCTTCCTCCGCAAGCGCATCGGCAAGGGCGCGACGCTGGTCAAAGAGGCCGAAAAGAAAAAAGCGGTTCCGGCGGCCAAGTAATCCGCCCACCCACCAGTTACAGCATTTACAGGCGAGGCTCCGGCCTCGCCTTTTTTGTTTTCCTTCGCGCCTCGACAAAACGGCGTAATTTTCTAAATTATCATCAATGTCGAACCAACCTTTGGTCATCGCCGGCCGGACGTTTCAGTCACGCCTGATTCTGGGCACGGGCAAGTTTGCCTCGCCGGAAGCCATGCGCGATGCGCTCGCGGCTAGCGGCACGGAAATGGTCACCGTGGCCTTGCGCCGCGCGGATCTCAGCGGGAAAAAAGATCCCTTTGCCAACATCCTCGAATTTATTGACCCCAAAAAATATCTGCTGCTCCCCAACACGAGCGGCGCGATGACTGCCGAGGAAGCCGTGCGCCTGGCGCGGCTCGCGGTCGCCGCCGGCCTGCCGAAATGGGTGAAGCTGGAAATTCATCCCGACCCGCGCTACCTGCTGCCGGACCCGATTGAAACGTTCAAGGCGGCGGAAATCCTGGTCAAGGAAGGCTTTACCGTGCTGCCGTACATCAACGCGGATCCCGTGCTGGCCAAGCGCTTGCAGGACATCGGGGTGGCCACCGTCATGCCGCTGGGGTCGCCCATCGGCTCCAACCGCGGTCTCCAGACGCGCGAACAGATCCGCATCATCATCGAACAGGCCACGGTGCCGGTGGTGGTGGATGCGGGCATCGGGGCCCCGAGCCACGCGGCCGAGGCGATGGAACTGGGTGCGGGCGCGGTGCTGGTGAACACCGCCATTGCAGTGGCCAACGACCCGAACCGCATGGGCAACGCGTTCAAGCAGGCGGTGGAAGCCGGCCGTTGCGCGTTTGAAACCGGCCTGGGAGCGCCCAGCGAAACCGCCAGCGCCACCAGTCCGCTGACGGCGTTCCTAAACTGATTCACATCTCCGGTTGTCTATGTCTAACAAGTTGCCTGCCAACAAACTATCCGCCACCCGTGCCCGGGAAATTTTGGCTGCGGCGCAAACCACCCGCGTGCTGGTCGTGGGCGATGTGATGCTGGACCAGTTCATCTGGGGCGGCGTAACCCGCATCTCGCCGGAAGCGCCGGTGCCGGTGGTGGAGTTTAGCAGCGAAAGTTTCATGCCCGGTGGCGCGGCCAACGTGGCCCGCAACCTGGTCTGCCTCAAAACGCCGGCGGAACTTTTCGGGGCCATCGGCGATGACGATGCGGCGGGCAAGTTGCAGAAACTGTTGGGGGAACAACACATCGGTTGTGCGGGACTGGTCAAAAACGCCGCCCGTCACACGAGCATCAAGACCCGCATTGTGGCCCAGCAGCAGCAGGTCGTGCGCGTGGATCGCGAGACACGCGGCCCGCTCGACGCCAAAACCACCGCGAAACTGCTCGTTGAATTTAAACGCCAGCTGGCATCGGCCGATGCGGTCATCGTGGGCGATTATGGCAAGGGCGTGGTCACCCAGCCGTTGCTCGAGGAGATCAAGGTGCTGTGCCGCGCCCGGGGGGTGTGGTTGAGCCTCGACCCGAAGCCGGTGCACCAGTTGGATTTGAGCGGCCTCTCGCTCATCACGCCGAACCGCAAGGAGGCGTTTGAACTGGCTGGCCTGCCGGACGAGACGAAGCGCGAAAATCCTTTGGCCGATGAAAACCTTCTGCGGGTGGCGGAAAAATTGCTGGCCGAACTGCATCCGGCGTTGCTGCTCATCACGCTGGGTGAGCTGGGCATGCTGTTGTGCCAGCGCGGGCAGAAGCCGTTTCATATTCCGACGGTGGCGCAGGAGGTGTTTGATGTTTCCGGCGCGGGCGACACGGTCATCGCCAGTTTTACGCTGGCGATTGCCGCCGGCGCTTCCCCCGTTGAAGCCGCGATTCTGTCCAATTACGCGGCGGGCATTGTCGTGGGCAAAGTCGGCACGGCAACCACCACGCCGGAGGAATTGGTGAATAGTTTCGGCCCGGAATAAACCGGGCGGCGGATGAAACCGCGCTGGCCGCCGGGAAGGCTTCGGTCGCGCCGTGATGCAAAAATGAATACTACCAAAATAACCACCGGGACGATCCGCGCCATGAAAAGTCGTGGCGAGAAGATTGCCGCGTTGACGGCGTATGATTTTCCCATGGCGAAGCTGCTGGATGAAGCGGGGGTGCCGCTGCTGCTGGTCGGCGATTCGCTGGGGATGGTGGTGCTGGGGTATCCCGACACCACGCACGTGACCATGGCGGAAATGGAGCATCACCTCCGCGCCGCCGCCCGCGCCAAACCAAACGCGCTGCTGGGCTGCGATCTGCCGTTCCAGAGCTACGAAACCGCCGCCGCCGCCGTGGCCAACGCCCGCCGGTTGGTGGCCGCCGGGGCGGAATTTGTGAAGGCCGAAGGCGGGGTGGAAATTTTGCCGCAGGTGGCCGCCATCAGCGCGGCCGGCATTCCTTTTTGCGGCCACCTTGGCATGCTGCCGCAGCATGTTTTGGAAGAAGGCGGCTATCATATCAAGGGCAAGCAGGAGGCCGAACAGCAAAAGTTGTTGGCCGATGCGCAGGCGCTGGCGGCGGCGGGCGCGTTTGCCATTGTCTTGGAACTGGTGACGCCGCCGGTGGCCCGGGACATCTCCGCGCGGCTGGCCGTGCCGACCATTGGCATCGGCAGCGGGCCGGACTGCGACGGGCAGATTCTGGTGACGCAGGATCTGATCGGCGGCTTTCCGTGGTTCACGCCGCGGTTTGTGAAGCCGCAGGCGAATTGCGCGGGGGAAATCAAATCGGCCGTGGCGGCGTGGCGGGATGGCCTGGCCGCGCCGGTAAAATAATTTTGCCGCAACCATTCCGCGCGCGGCGGTGTTGATTGAATGAACAAATGAAACTTCTTCCGGCCATGTTGGTCGTGGTGCTTGCCGGCACCGGGTGCATGACGCGGACAAAGGCGCGGATGAAGGAGGAAAACGCTTTTCTCGCTGGTCAGAACGCCGTGCTGCGGCAGCAGGCGCAGGCGGCCGGGGTGACCGTGGTGGGCGCGGTGCAGACGCCCAACGTGCCGTGGGTGATGGGGTTGACGCTGGCGCAGGCCATTGCGACGGCGAATTATCTGGCGCCCGAGCCGCCACAGAAAATCATTCTTACGCGCCAGGGGGAAAGCGCCGTGCTGGAGCCGGAGGTTTTGTTGGACGGCTCCGTGGTGCCGTTGGAGCGGGGCGACGTGGTGGAACTGCGTTGAGTCCGGCGGCCGCACGAAGGGCCCCGCCTCGGGGCGACGGTTGGGGGTGGTTTCTCTGCTCAAACTTTTTCTTCAGATATTTTTCAGTGGGACCGCTGGTGTCCCACTGCTCCTGTCAGGATGTTGTCATAAGTAAGGCATACTATGACGACCAACGAACAACTCGAACTCGGTTTCAAAGCAACTCAGACCCGCGTGGTGGGACGGCGCGCAGTGCGCCTGGCGCGGGCGCAATGGTGGTTCGCCCAGATACGCGCCACGGTGGAAAATGCCATGGCTTGGGAGTCGCCCGATCGCTCCCAGCCGGAGCAGATGTGGATTACCGGCGCGAACCGCCAGCTCAAGGCGTGAGGGGGCAGGGGGCAAGGCCGCCGACGGGTTGGGCGGATGGCCTCCGCGAGAGAACTCAAACCGTCAGTCCTGGCGATAGCCGGCCCGCACGAAGTCGCGGATGACGGCCTCTTCTTCCTCGCCGTAAACGTTGTGTTCCTTGGGGAATTCATGCCAGGCGACATTGAGACCGGCGGCTTTCAATTGCTGGATCTGTGCGCGCACGGTGGCAAACGGGAGGATGGGGTCAAACTGGCCGTGCGTCACCACCAGGCGCTGTGATTTGGCCACGGGCGTGAGTTCGTGGAGGAGTTTTTCGAGCTCAAACACCCAGCCGCTGATGCCGACGATGCCCGCGAGCCGGTGCGGATAGTGCAGGCCGGTTTCGAGGGCCATGAGGCAGCCCTGCGAAAATCCGCCCAGCGTGATCTGGTCGGCGGGGAAATTCCGGGCCCGCAAATCATCCAGCAAGGCAAACAGGAGCTGGCGGCTGCGATGGACGCCGGGAGCCATGTCGCCGGGAAATTCGAACCACGAAAAGCCGCCATAATATTCGTCGGGCGCATTGACCAGCAGGTAATTCATGTCCGGGAGCCGGAGCGCGGGGGGCAGCCAGCGCCAGCCCTCCAGGGAATCGCCGAGCCCGTGCAGGAAAACAAACAGTTTGCGGGAGTTTTGATCGGCGGCGGGAATGAGTTCGCTGTGGAGCATGACTTATTGGTTGGTGCTGGCGGCGCGCAATTGCCTGGCTGCCGCCTCGGTCCAGGCCAGGAGCTGCTGGCGCTGGGCTTCGGTGAGCCGGGCTTCGGGATGGAGCAGGGTGTATTTCTTGGGCGGCATCTCGCGGTAATCGAGCACCTCGTTGATGCGGTCCAGCTTTTTGGCGGCGCGGGCGCCATCGGCCGCCGGCCAGTCGGAAAGGTTCAGGTGTTCGCGGCCTTCGTTCACGTCGCCCACGACCAGCCAGGACGCCGGTGCGAGGCGGGCGTAAACCGGCCAGCGGGTCTCGTGCGAATGGCAGTCATAGCAGGCGGCCCGCAGGGCCGCAGCCACGGGGGCGGGCGGCTGGACGGCGGCGATGAAATCAAGCATTACGGGCGGATTGGTGCGGGCCGGGTTGGTCAGTTGCAAGCCGGCCAGCACGCCCAGCACCGCCAGCGAAATCACTTGCCACTTTTTCATGGCGGGTCAGCGGTTGGCGGGCTGAAGTTTGTTGCGGAGCACGTGGATGAGCGCCTTCACCGTCAGTTCGATGAACAAAAACGGTTTGCCAATGAAGTCATTGCCGCCCGCCACGGTGGAATTGGTGCGGCTGTCAAAGTCGTTGAGGCTGGTGACAAAGACGACGGGCGTTTTTTTATGCTGCGGCAGGGTGCGGAGCCTGGCGCAAAGTTCGTAGCCGGTCATCACCGGCATGTCCACATCCAGAAAGACGAGGTCAAAATCGCCTTCGGTAAGCAGTTGCAGGGCCTGCAAGGGGTCCTCGACGTTGCTGGATTTCAGCTTGGCCTTTTCGAGCGCGTAAATGATGGCGCGGCGGGAAATGGCTTCGTCGTCGACCACGAGAATCTTGGTGCTGGGCAGTTCCTGCTGGCTGGGCAACGTGCCTTTTTCAAACAGCAGGCCGAGGAAATCCACGGCGGCCGCAATGGTGCGGGTGGTGGAGACGTTGATGTTCTTGGGCTTCTCGTAAATCTCCTTGAGCAGGGCCTCGAAGGCGGAGGACATGTGGGAGATGAGCACCAGTCCGGCCACGCCGGCATTGCCGTTGAGCGCATGCACCTGCCGGTACAGTTCGTAAATCTGCTTCAGCCGCGTAATTTCGCTGTCGGCCTTGATGAACCCCTGCATGTTGGTACGCAGCGCATACAGCGTGCCCGGCAGATTTTCAATGAAAGTCTTCCGCAGGTCGGATTGAAATTCGGAATCTTTCTGGCCGGACATCACCGTGGCTTTGAGGGGCGCCGCCGCCGGCTGGGCCGGCTGGCTGTGAATCATCGCCCCGCTGTTGCCGATGGTGTTGCGGACGATGTCGATGACGTCCTTGGGGGTGCAACTGGATTTGGACAGGCATTTGTTCGCCCCGGCCCGCCAGGCGTCCTGAATCAGATTGGTCAGGTAGGTGTTGGAAAAAACGATGATGGGCACCTTGAGAAAATCCTGTTCGCTGCGGATTTCCCGGATGACCTCCACGCCCGAAATCGTCGGCAGCATCAGGTCCAGCAGGATGAGGTTGGGGCGCAGGGAGCGCATGACCTTCAGGCCGATTTCGCCATCGGCCGCGACCTCGGTTTGGTAGCCTTCAATCGCCAGCTTGTTGCGATAGACATTGGCCACCACCGGGTCGTCCTCGATGATCAGAATTTTTTTCATGCTTCAGGGTTGTTGGCCACGGTGGCCGCCAGTTCCGGTTGCGCCTGCAGAAATTCCCGGACAAAAACGTATTCGCGCACCGCACTGTCGCAAATTTCACCCGCGCCCGTCAATGCGCCCGAGGCCCCGAGTTTTTCCATCTCGCGCAGTTTGGGCACGAGGTGCGTCATGCCCAGGGTGGCGCTGGCCCCCGCGCAGCTGTGCGCCACGCGCCGCATGGCGTCGGCATTGCCATCGCGGATGGCCTCGCGGATCTGCACAAACTGCTTGGAAGTCTGCTTGAGATACATGTCCACCAGTTCGCGCAGGCTGTCCTGGTTGCCATCTGTCAAATCGGTCATGCGCTCCATGTCCACCGGCGGTTCGACGCCGGGTTTGACCGGGGTTTTTAATTCGGAAGATTTGGCCTCGACCAGCATCTTGCCCGCCCAGCGTTCCACCATGCTGCGGACGTCCTTGGGCCGGACCGGCTTGGCCAGGTAGTCATCCATGCCGGCGGCGATGCATTTTTCCCGGTCGCCCTGCATGGCGTGCGCGGTCATGGCCACGACAATGATGCGCGACTGGTAGTTTTTATATCCGCCCAGCATCTGCCGCTTGCGCAGCAGCCGGGTGGCCTCCAGGCCGTCCATCTCCGGCATCATCACATCCATGAAGATGAAATCAAACGGCTGGCGGTCCAGCAGGTCCAGCGCTTCGCGGCCGTTGCCGGCCACTTCCGGCTGGTACCCGATCTGCTGCAAAATGCGGATGGCCACCTTCTGGTTGATGGCGTTGTCATCCACCACCAGGATGCGCAGGGGCATGGTGGTGCCGAGGGTTTGTTCGGCCTTCACCGGTTCGGGCGGGCGGGCGGGCAGACGCGGGCTGAGCAGCGCCCGTTCCAGCGCGGCGCACAGGGCGGCGGGTTTCACCGGCTTGTGGACGGAATGGGCGAACACCACCCGCGCTTCTTCCGTCGCGCTTTTCCGTTTGCCCAGCGGCGTGAGCAGCACCATGGGCAGCATGCTGGCGGACGGCAGCTTTTGGATTTCGGCGGCGGCCGTCACGCCGTCCATCCCGGGCAGGTGCAGGTCAATCAGCGCCAGGTCAAACTCCGCCCCCTGGCGGAACAGGGACAGGGCTTGCGCGGGATTCTCCACCGCCTGCGGCAGCATACCCCATTGCTGGCACTGCTCAAACAGGACGTTCCGGCTCGCCCCGTTGTCATCCAAAATCAAAATCTTCAGCTCCGCCAGCCGGGGCTGGAGCTGGCAACAGGCCGGCGGGGCGGAATCAGCCACGGCGGTCGTATTCACGGTGAAATGGAAGGTGGAGCCTTCACCCGGCGTGCTTTCCGCCCACATGCGCCCCCCCATCAGTTCCACCAGCCGCCGGCTGATCGCGAGCCCCAGCCCGGTGCCGCCGTATTTGCGGGCGGTCGAGACATCGGCCTGCGAAAACGCCCGGAACAGGCGGGCCAGCCGGTCGGGCTGGATGCCGATGCCGGTGTCCCGCACGGCAAAGTGCAGCCGCAATGCCAGGGGTTCGCCGGCTTCGCCGGCCGCGGCGGGAAGTTTTTCCACTTTCACGGAAACATCGCCCCGTTCCGTAAACTTCAAGGCGTTCCCGAGCAGGTTGACGAGCACCTGGCGGAGCCGCTGCGCATCGCCCTCAATCAGGGTCGGGATGCTGGGATCGGCGGCGTAGCAAATATCCAGTTGCTTCTCAATGGCGCGCGAGGACAGCAGGTCCAGCGCTTCTTCCACGGCCGCGCGCAAGTCAAAGGGCCGGCTCTCCAGTTCCATCTTCCCCGCCTCGATCTTGGAAAAGTCCAGGATGTCGTTGATGATGCTGAGCAGCGATTCGCTGCTGTTCAGAATGGTGTCGAGGTAGCCCCGCTGCTCCGGCGTCAGGGTGGTCTCCGTCAGCAGGCCCGCCATGGCAATGACGCCGTTCATGGGGGTGCGGATTTCGTGGCTCATGGCCGCGAGAAACTCGGATTTGGCCCGGGAGTTGGCCTCGGCGGTGCGGCAGGCCTCGGTCAGCTCATGCTGGCGCAGCATCAGTTCATCGCACTTCTGTTTCTGTTGCCGGCCGGCCCGCAGCCGGGCGCGGAACAGCACCGCCTCAAAGGGGACGGGCATGAACTCATGCAACCCCAGGTCGTAGGCGCGGAGAATCGCGGTGCTGTCGCCCGCAGGCGCCAGCCCGATCGTGAAGAGAGTTTGCGTCGGCGGATGCTGCTTGAGCTGTCGCAACAGGTTCAGGCAGTCAGCTTCGGCGGATTTCAAGTCCAGCAGCACAAGATCCGGCGGATGTTCCTGCAGCAAGCGCAGGGCGTCCGCCTGGGTGCAGGCATAGCTGACCAGCCCGCCATCCTGCCGGATGGCCTGCGAAACCGCCTCCGCCAGCCGGTTGTCAGCCCCCAGCAGGAGGACTTGGATTTTGATCTGGGTCATGTATTGCGTTGCGTCAACAAACCGGACGCGCGTGTTTAACAGGTTTCTTATCGGTCAGCCAGCCGATTTTTTTAGCAGAGTTTGAAAGAATCATTGCTGGCTTCTTCGGGCGGCGATAAACTTCAGGCATGTTGCAAACCGTCTCCGTGCCCGGCCCGGTCGGCCCCGCCGGAGCGCTGGGCGAAACGACCATCGTCGCCTACCGCTTCATGTTGCGGGCGAGACTGTTGGA
>Ga0302322_100000041_pt1 | contig 68609 bp, 86 predicted proteins | sample Fen_T0_2_FD_203757 | JGI IMG/M metagenome (GOLD analysis project Ga0302322, IMG submission 203757) | Peat permafrost microbial communities from Stordalen Mire near Abisko, Sweden - Fen_T0_2 | ecosystem: Environmental > Terrestrial > Soil > Wetlands > Permafrost | place: Sweden: Abisko...
CTACAAGGGCGAGTGCATACGCGCGGAGAACATCACCGCTGAATCAAAACATCTTGCCTACGACAAGGCGATAGAAGGCATAAAGCCGGAAAACTGGGACAGGTTTCATATTGAACAGGTAACTGAAAGTAAAGCGAGTGAGGAATGACAAAACTCAAATTGTTCGAACACCAGCAGGACTCTGTAAGATTCATTAGTACATCCCCGATTGTGTTCGACATGAGCGATGCTGGCACTGGTAAGACTGGCGTTCATATTACCGCGTTCGCAAAACGACGTGAGAAGCGTGGAGGAAAAGCCTTAGTCCTTGCCCCTCGTTCTTTACTGGCTAATGCGTGGGAAAAGGACATTGTAAAATTTGCTCCTCAACTCACAACATCTATTGCATATGCATCGAACAGAAAACAAGCACTATCCAAAGATGTAGACGTTCTGATAACAAACCACGACGCTGTAAATGTACTTACCAAATTGCCACCGGCATTCTGGAAGAAGTTTGACACGTTGATCATAGATGAATCAACTGCGTTCAAGCACCATACATCTGGGCGTAGCAAGTCAATAGCGAAGATCAAAAAGTATTTCAGGTATCGCGCTACACTTAGTGCAACGCCAACATCCAACGGGATTACGGATATATGGCATCAGGTAAATATACTGGATGATGGTAAACGGCTGGGCACATCGTTCTTTGCATTCAGAGCTGCAGTGTGCGTGCCACAACAAGGCGGCTTTGGCGCCACTTCATTTGTGAAGTGGACTGACAAAGTAAGTGCAGAACCCATTGTGGCCGAGTTACTGAAAGACATTACAATCAGGCATAAATTCGAGGAATGTGTGGACATTCCAAAGAACAACCAATATCCATTAGAGTTCACACTCAACAAGAAACACATGGATAAATATATTCAATTGGAAAAAGACAGTGTGCTCATTCTATCGTCGGAAAAGATTATCAACGCAGTCAACGCAGCAGTCTTATACGGAAAACTCCTTCAACTATCGTCGGGCGCTGTGTATAGCAGCGCTGGCGATTATACCGTTATCGACTCTGATCGTTATGAGCTGGTACTTGATCTCGTTGAAGCGCGCCCGCACTCAATAGTATTCTTCAATTGGCAGCATCAGAAGGATCAACTTGTGACACTAGCCAACCAACGAAAGCTCAGTTATGCAGTATTCGACGGAGAAACGTCAGATGCAGCCCGCTCACATATCGTCGACCAATATCAAGGAGGTGTTTATCGTGTGCTCTTCGCTCATCCACAAAGTGCAGGCCACGGACTCACACTCACAAAGAGTACAGCAACGATCTGGGCAAGCCCGACAGCGAACCTTGAACACTTCATTCAAGGGTCTCGACGCATCTATCGTATAGGGCAGAAACAGCGCACTGAGAACATCGTGATCGTAGCCCCGGACACCATAGAGACCGCTGTATACAAGTCCTTGTTGGAAAAAGATGTGAAGATGTCGGGCATGCTGGCGTACCTGAAAGACTCGTTTCATAAACCAAAACACTATTAACCGTAAAAGAAACCAGTCATGTCAAAAGAATTCGCCGCTAACAACTACGCTTCAGAATACCTGACAACGCTGCTTGAAACCACCCCATTAACAGATATAGAACAGAGCATTATCTGGTGCGCAGTACGAAGCGGCTATATAACCGGATACAACAACGGAGCACTTCATGATTCCAACGATAGCCAAGACGATCACAGTAGACTTTGAAACATTCTGGGATACAGAGTTCACACTCAGCAAGTTATCCACGAGCGAGTATGTCCGTGACCCACGATTCAGAGTTCACTGTGCTGCCATCAAGATAGGCAATGGTAAAACCAAAGTAGTATGGGGGCACGACGAAGTAGGCAACGCACTCAGAAAACTGGACTGGACAACTCATGGACTACTGGCGCAAAACACTGCATTCGATGGTTTTATCATGGCTCATTGCTATGACATTATTCCATGCTTTTACTTTGACACAAAATCAATGGCTGCAGGGCTTCATAACGGCGTTATACGCAACAGCCTCAAGGTTCTTGCCCCTCTTTATGGTGTAGGCAATAAGAACGACCATAGTCTCCAATCTACAAAAGGATGCGAGCGTATTCCAGACGAGTGGAGAGCAGCGTTTGAAACGTACAATATGGAAGACGCAGAACAGTGCTTTGGAATCTACAAGATTCAACGCGACTGTTTTCCTGTCCGCGAGCTGGAAGTTATCGACCTTGTAATCCGCATGTTCTGCGATAGTCCGCTTCTGGTAGACGACACACTTGCACGTCAAGGACTGGCCGACGAGATAATGGCTAATCGATCCGAGATATTAAAATCAGGAGCCACAGAAGAAGAGTTACGATCCGACAAACGCCTCGCAGAAATACTCGGCCAGTACATCGACGTCCCAACCAAGATCAGCCCAAAGACAGGCAAGATCGCATACGCGTTCAGCCAGACTGACGAAGAGTTTACTGAGCTTCAGTATGACGAAGACATCCGTGTAGCGTTGCTCGTACGAGGACGCCTCGCTGCCAAGACCAATCAAGCAGAGATGCGTGCTTACCGACTGCTAAAAGCAGGTGAGAACGGACAGAATCTACCAGTAGGCTACACATACTCTGCGGCTCTCACACACAGGTTCGGAGGCACAAATAAACTCAACCTTCAGAACTTGCCTCGTGTCGATCCATACAACCCCAAGCCTAGTGATTCACTAAGGCGCGCCATCATCGCCCCGAAGAAGCATGTGCTCGTAGTATGCGACTCAGCACAGATCGAGGCCAGAGTGAATGCATGGATAGCAGGACATGGTGCACTACTCGATCTGTTCAGAAAGAAGCAGGACGTATACCGCTATATGGCCGGCGCGATATATAACAAAGACCCGGCAGATATAACCAAGGATGAACGCTTCATCGGAAAGATATCGACGCTCGGTCTTGGATACGGCATGGGGCATAAAAAGTTTCAGACCACCCTTGCCCTCGGCATGGTCGGCCCGCCGATTGATCTTCCGCTTACGGAGTGCAAACGGATCGTGAATCTATACCGCAACGTCAACAAGCCCATTGTGGATGGATGGCGCGAAGGTGAGCGCATGCTGAGACAGATGAAAGCAGGGAACGAAGGCACCGCCTATAACAACCTGATCATCCACGACGAGACATCTGTGTGGTTACCGAACGGCATGCCGATTCATTACCCACAACTCGCTATCAGCGAAGAAGGTGACCTGACGTATAACACCCTGCGGGGAAGACGCAAGTTATACGGCGGAAAAATAATTGAAAATTTGGTGCAGGCATTAGCCCGCATCATAATAATCGAGCAGATGATGTGTATACAGGAATACCTGCGCACATTGAAACTGACCAAGGCGCAAATAGCAAAAGTAGTGATGACCACACACGATGAAGTTGTAGTGTGCGTCCCTGACAAGATGGCGCAGAAGGTGTTGAACGAGATGTTACGCCTGATGAGAACGCCACCTGAGTGGTGTAGCGACATCCCCCTCGACGCAGAAGGTGGCTGGGATACTTGTTATTCCAAGTAGCTATGCTATAATTTAACCCTGAATTTAGAAAGAGCACAATGAGCACAACGCCCGCCAAGAAGACGTCGAAAACGTCGAAAACGCCTCCCACACTATCCATCGGCCTGCTAATAGATAATCTAGCTGCCATCCGTGACGAACGCCGTGTCCTGAAAGCTCGAGACAAGGAACTAGTCGCTGATTACGATACCGCAGAAGCTCTACTCATCACCCTGCTCGAGACACAAGACCAGCGACTTGGCTCGAACAACAACTACACCGCGTCAATCAGTATCAATACATGCTTCAGCCCGTTCACCGCCGACACAGACGGTGAAGATGGCTGGCCCAAATTCATGGCCTACATCGCCCGCCTGAAACGGTGGGACTTGGTGCAGCGCCGTGTCTCAGACCCCGGAGTTCGTGAACTCTGCGAACTTAAAGGAGTAATACCGCCGGGGTTGAAATCACGCGAGGTGAAAACCATCAACTTGCGTGTGTTGCAAAAGTAGTAGCAGTAGTAGTTTCTCTCACATGACGAAAGGAGCAGTCATGGCTCAACAGCCTAAAACCCAAGTAGTAACCAAAGCGAAGGCCGCATTGCCGGTAGACATCAACCAAATGTTTGCCGCCGAAGTAGCTGGAGTCTCGAAGCGCATCCATCAACCCTCTGGGCAGTGGATCAAGGTACAGGGCAAGCAGTTCATATTGCCCGATGGCCGCACGTTCCCACAACTGGAGGCCATTGTCGTGGACTTCATCTGTGCGAATAATTATTACACCACAGCCTATCAAGAAGGCGCCAACACCAGCCCCGCATGTTTTGCGTTGGGGTTCGATGTCGCCGACCTGAAGCCAAGCAAGGCTGTACCAGAACCGTGCGCAGAAGAATGCGTTTCATGCCCTAACAAGGTATGGGGGACTCACCCCAATGGTCGTGGTGGTAAGGCATGCGATGACAATCGCAATCTGGTAGTAATGGAAGTCGATCCGAAGACCGGTGAGAGCAGGCTGTATCTGCTCAAGGTCAGCAAGACCGCCATCCAGAAACCAGCAGCATCGAAAGTACGCTCAGGTGAACCAACGTGGTTTGACAACTACGTTAACGAGATCGCATCGACGTTCAACCGTCCGCTGCGTGGCGTTCTCACCCGTATTACGTTCGATTCAGCATCCGACTACCCCACGATGCGATTCTCGTGTCTTGGAGCGGCAGACAACGGATTGATCCTCGAAGCCCAGTCGAAGCTGGAAGAGGCTCGCCGTATGCTGCAAGTCGAGCCGCAGGTAGCCTCGGATGAGGAAGTGGTAGAGCGGCCTAAGAAACCGGCTGCTCGTGGTCGCCGATAGATAGGTACCTAGCGGAAGCGCGTCGGGGGCTGCGCGTAATCAGCCCCTACTTTACTTTCGCTTAACAAACAAGGAGTTATAGTATGGCCCGTGCAAAAAGTGCAGTATTGTCTGCAGCCGATAAGAAGGCTGTTATCACCGGCATCCGCGCCGATCTGAAGGCATCGAAGGATGCACTCAAGTTGGTACTGGCCGGAGAAAAGACCGCAGTCAAGGCGTTCGAAGCCGAGCGGAAGTCCGTCGCCGCAGTAGAGAAAGCCGCAGTCAAGGCGTTCAACGCTGTGAGCCAAGGCTTCACAAAAGAGCGGCTCGCTCATGGTAAGTCCGTAGCCAAGCTTGAAGCAGAGCTGGCTGCAATTCTCGGCCCAAAGTAATAAACGTCACACCCCCGGACGTTATAATCGGGGGCACCCTCATTCATGAAGAGTACAGCGGAGAAGCTACAATGGCAGATAGCATCAGCAACGTACTAGCAGAGCGTGGAACTCGGTATGGCTCGTTCGTAAGCCATGCACAGATCACGCAAGACTTGAAACGGGTCATGCAGGATAGTGCAAAATGGGACAGCCTGTGGTGCTCTCAAAAGGAAGCGCTTGAGATGATCGCTCACAAGATAGGGCGCATACTTAACGGTGACCCACACTATAAAGACTCGTGGACAGACATCGCAGGGTACGCTCAACTTGTGGTCAACACCCTCGAAGATCATGGCCTCTAAACCAGAGAACACGTTCATCGCTGGCGTGCATAAGCACATGCTGCAGTCGGGGCTGTACCATCTGAAAATAAACATGCCCCTCGTCGGAGGTATCCCCGACTGCTGGTATTCAGGCAAGAGAGCAGACTTGTGGGTAGAGTACAAGTATGTGCCGGCGCTGCCCATACGCGAGCATACAAAGGTACATGTGAACTTGTCTGAACTTCAGACACTGTGGCTAGGACGCCGATATTACGAAGGACGCAACGTCGCAGTAGTATTGGGGCATTCCAAAGGTGGTGTACTTCTTGAGAAGCTGGAGTGGGGGAAATCATTCACCACAACAGAAATTCTCGAACGCACCATGACTCGGAAAGAACTAGCCGAGTACATCATACGATTCACAGACGGCCCCGTTAAACAGTAGCAGAAATCAAGAGTGCCTCAAATCACGTCTGAAAGGACCATCATGCATGAAAATATAAAGAGACGGATGATCGAGTTCATAGACCGAGAAGCCTCAGATAGTGAACTCTTGGCGTGCGTACACAGCATCAACGAACGTAAAACTGCAGACCGCCGCGATGTGGTCGCTATCGCTCGTGAGTGGGGGATCAACCCTATCAACGGGATCACCACCCTCGTAGCACAGGTTACTGCTCCACCACCTTCTTCGGACATTCCTGAAAGCACTCCTACGGCAGTGCTCCCACCGAAGGTGGTGGAAGCAGTATCTATAACCCCACCCGGCAGCAGGCTCTCCCGTATAGGGGATACAGCGCGAAGCACTATATTCGCTATGCTGCGCAATAGTCCGCGTACGCTGAACGAGCTTGGCCGGAAATACGAAGACCATCTGTTCACGTTCTGGCACCGGGGTGAAGTCACATTCGACGGCAACACTTATTCAATCAAGGAGAAAGCATGAGTGCACCATGAGAGTCATCGAGACCAAGGTCTATACATTTAGGGAGTTGAGCGACACCGCGAAGCAGACCGCACGCGAGTGGTGGAACTCGATACCAGATGACGGCTACGATACAGAATTTGTATACGAGGACGCTGCTACGATCGCAGACCTGTTCGGCCTCGACATCCGTACCCGCTTGGTACGGACATTGGATAAATCTGTCCGCTACGACCCGTGTATTTATTACAGCGGGTTCTGGAGTCAGGGCGACGGTGCATGTTTTGAAGGCACATACCGATATAAGAAGGGCGCATTGGCGCAAGTAAAGAAATACGTCCCGACAGACACACGCCTGCACAGAATCGTGAAAGGGCTACAGGACATCCAACGTCGGTTCTTCTACAAGCTGGAAGCGCGTACAAGACATCGTGGGCATTACTATCATTCATACTGCATGGATGTAAGCGTGGAAAGCTCAGCCTACAACATCCCATGCACACCGGAAGCCGAGGACGAAGTTACAGAGCTGCTTCGTAACTTCGCCGACTGGATATATGACCGTCTGTATGAAGAGTACACGTGGCGGCACGAGGATGAACAAGTAGACGAGCTTCTTATTATCAACGGGTATGAGTTCACTGAAAACGGGGAAATAGCATGAAAAACATACAGTTACCTGAGACTCAAGCAGAGCGGATGGCTGCAGCCGTTGGGAGTCACATAGGCTGGCAGAACAACAGCGGAAGAGTAGATTCCGTAACTGTCTACCCCGGCCACAGTGATGAACCTGACAAAGGCTGGATGGAGTGGTTGCTGGTATACGAGTATGTCGGAGGTGGAAAGCTGACTGTAGGCGCCATCCTTCGTACCCCCGACCAGCTAGATGTGGAGTTCCATTCATGAGAGGCGCGAACAAGGATGTACGCGAGGCGTTGAAGTATGCCAAAGAAAACGGCTTTGAAATATCGCGATCAAACAACCATATTGTACTCAAGCGCGGAGTCACTATGATCTCCATGTCTCAGACCCCCAGCGATCGCAACGGCCCGAAGCGCGCCATGCGGGACATACGAAAGGCAATATATGAGTAAGCGAAATGAAAACGCCATAATCATCTCTGATGGAGCAAGCAACCCAAGAGCCATTCTTCGAGCGATGCTGCAAGCGGAGAACGAGATCACCGCCGAGGGGAACACATCGACCCATATGTATCTGACAGACCCAGCACTGAAACTAATGGTGCATCAATTGTGTTTCCTGATGAACATACCAACGAGCGAAGACCTACTCGAGTGGGAAGAATGGAGGCGAGCATGCCTGAAATAAGAGTACCATTTAGCGGATTCTATTGTTCGATCTGGTCAGACAATATGGACCACTGCGACGAGAGCACGGTATCGTACCTAACCGAGGAGCACCCTGACCTGCCGGAGGACGTACGACTTGATGAGCTATTGCTCAAGCACACAGACTATCACAACGCTATGCTCAAAATCTCGGAACTGTATGTAAATGAACTGAGAGATTACTTGATACGTGAGCACAAGTTATTCCTGTTCCTGATGTTCAAGGACATGTCGTCCCCAAAAGAGTACAACTTCCAGACAGACCGCATCTTTGCCGATATCCCCGACGATGACGTACTAAGGTTGTTCAACTACGTGAACAAGGACGCACTCACTGAGGTGTGTAAGAAGCAGTTCACAAGTCGCAGTGGGTTCATCAGCTTCTATGACGCGGACTGGACAACGTGGGGAGACGTACTCACGTGGGATCATAATCAGTTGTGGACGCTGTTAGAGACGATAGTATCAGGTAAGGAATTCGAAGAGTGGTTGGGCGAAGACTTATGGAACGACGTTGATGCGGCGGTAGACGCCTCACGAGATTGGAACGCTATCTTGCACGAACTTAAAATGATAGAAGAGAACATTCCCGACGATGGCAGGAAATACCCGCATTCATTAGCGCATGACATCAAGATGTACGTGAAGAAGTTCTTATCTGACAACAACTACAAGGAGTAATAATGAGCCATTTTTACGGCTGTGTGCAAGGACAGGCGGGCGAAGGCACACGGAGAGGCAGCAAAAAATCCGGCCTGAGTGTCACGGCGGCGTCGTGGAACGGCTGCATCTGCGTGAGACTGTGGCAGGACAACGAAGGTGTTGACCGCTTCCATGTATATCAAGACACGTGGCAGAGCAGCGGGAAGTACGAAGCCTTGGCAAGCGGAGTAATTGGACAACTAACTACGGAGAAAGAATCTGAGACTGTCGGTGAGATAGAGAGGAGCAGAATGAGCACAGCAACCTACTGGATTAACATGGGCATTCTAGGAGACAAGGAGTTGCTCGTGGAGTACGAGTTCAGATCGCCGAACTTGGAGGTAACGAATGTATCACTGACCGATACTGACGTGACGTGGCTATTAAAGGCACACCTCGAACGTAGTCAGGACTTCTACGACCACGTGACAGACGTGGAACGCCTGACAAGAGAAGTAGAAAAGTCGTTCGAAGCATACATCGAACAAATTATATGTACCGACTGTGAATAAGGAGCAACGATGAAACAAGGTAAATCGCTAGTCGAGCTGGCACAAGAGCTTGAGCGGCTGTCGAGTCAAAAGGTAGACTTGGTAGCTGATACGAAGAAGATGGAAATGATGAACGATGGCCGCGTTGTTGTAGACGCTGAGCACATCTTCACTCCAACACAGAACTTCCACAACCAAGTGGGAGCACGCTTGAATATCCCTGCAAAATATTACCGAGACATGCAAGACAAGGCACCGGAACTGTTGGCGACGAACGTCAATCACTGGTTTCACAAAGACAACGAACGCCGAATGATTCGCGGCCTCGGAGATACAGCACGCGCGTTCCTGTCTGACCGTTATCACCGCATCGATAACGAACATGTGCTGGAAACAATCCTGCCTGTGCTAATGGAGACCGGCGGCATCAAAGTACAGTCGTGCGAGGTAACCGGCAATCGCCTGTACGTAAAAGCTACCAGCACGAACATTGTGGCTGAAGTGAAGAATTCCCCGCGTGTGGGCGACTTCGTAGAAGCCGGTGTCATGATCAGCAATTCCGAAATCGGACTCGGTAGTCTGTCTATAAAGCCGTTCTTCAACTTCTTGGCCTGCACCAACGGTTTGGTACGAGACAAGCTGAGCATGGTGAAATACCACGTGGGGCGCAAGGCCGGCGAAGACGAGCTGTTCCTGTCCGATGCCACGAAGTCATTGGAAGACAAGGCTGTGCTGTCTAAAGTACGCGACGTGCTCAAGGCGTGTATGAGCATGGATTTGCTGCAGCAGGAGATTGCCCTGATGGAGCATATGCATAGCCAGAAGATCACAGGCGACGTACCGAAGGCTGTGGAGCTGCTCGGAGAGACGCTGCAGTTGAATCAGGTGGAGCGTTCAGGGGTGTTGCGCAACCTGATAGAATCCGGGAACCTGTCCCGCTACTCCCTGATGAATGCAGTGACTGCCTTCGCTGCAGATGTGGAATCCTACGACAGAGCTACAGAGATAGAGGCACTCGGCGGTCGTGTGATCGACCTCTCGAAGACTGAGTGGGAGCGTGTGGCAACAGCATGACCACTACACTGCCATCAGAGGCACTGTGCACATATGTCCTAGCCGTCAACGGCGGCTGGGAGTATGGGTACGAAGTTGCCGGGGAAAAGATGAATTCCCCAAAAATAAAACGCAAACGCGGTTATGCTGCGACCATCGAAGACGCGCTGAAACAGAACGGCATGTCGTTGTTTGATAAGGAGGCAGTATGTTCTGGAAAACGCTCAGCTCGATCACACGATTCTCCATTGCCGCGCAGAGGACGACCACCGCGCTCGGAGCTGCATTACTCATTGGAATCGGTATCTACGACTTCCTGAAGGAGCGAAAGAAGGAGAAACTGAATGGCAAGCCGACTGTTAAATCTAGCCGTAAAACATAGAGCCGCGTTTTCATCAGAGTTCATGCAATGGTTACCATTGAACCAGCACATGTACACGTACTTCGAGAAGCTGGCGGATAAATTGTGGGAAGCGGGCCGTCGTCATTATTCGGCCCGCACCATCGGCGAGAAGATGCGCTTCGATCACAGCGTCCGCGAAGTAGGCGGGGAATTCAAACTGAGCAACAACGCAATACCGGACCTCGGTAGATTATATGTACTGCGCCATCCTAAACGCGTGCTGCTCTTTGAGTACCGCCGAACAAGACTGAACTTCATAAAGCACATCTGTAAGCAGTTCAGTCTCACGATAGTAACCGTCCCTGATGATGAGAGAGGAAAACGATATGAAGGCAAGTTTTGACAACGACACTAAGGAGAAGGAATGCACAAAATGCCTATAGAGATGGTCTACGCGTTCGGGTTCACAGTGCTATGCATATGGTTCGCCGTATGGTTCGGGTGGCTGTACAGATCGAAGCCGCCGAGGGATACAACCCCCACCCGTATGTGGCGCGACGACGAGGTACGAGATGCATGTCTTGCGACGGCTCGTGAGATATGCCGGTTCTGCAATGCGAACGGATACAGCCCGGATTTTGACAGTGTCGTACGCAACATAATGAAAGGACATGACGACGAACAGCCAACGCCGTGATAAGGTGGCGTTGTCGGTTCTCCCACCCTATCCAATAGGCACCTTGACCGAGAGTGGCTTTTGTCACCACAGAATACAGGTGTAGTCCCAGCACAGTATTCCACTCTCACTGGTCACTTAAAACTAACCCCTCCCCCTGCGCCGAGGTCTGCCCTCCCTGACCTAGCCCCGGAGACCCAGCTTCTTGTCTGCCTTGACATCGACCTGTGCTTTCTGGCCCGCGCTCAACTGCCCTTTGGAATACATGCGCGAGGCGTAGCTCTTCGCCACAGCAGCGTGCGTCTTATCCGGGATGGGGAATCTGCGCCCCGGCAACGCGAACGTCGCGTCCTTCAGCGTGCGTCGTTTCTTCTGTGTGAGTTCAGCCATGATGCGCGCCTCCTAAGTGTTAGGCTCCATGTACATCCGGACTATGCTGAACGCACTGGCAGAGGCCAGCGTGTTGTTACACGTCCACATGGCGTAGTCCAAGTATGTCGCAGCCGCCGGGATATTAGTAGTGAGTGTCCCTGTCTCATAATACCCGTTGGTCACGTTGGTCATCGTCCATACTACAGACGCCCCGCCCACGGCACACACCAGCTTCAGCTCGTAGACAATTTGGGTCTGTACTGTGAAATCTCCACTCGATAAATGATACGTTGTCGGGGTCGTTCCCGTTATGCAGTTTATTATGTACAGGTTACCAGTGTTAGCAGCACACCCCACACCGATCTTGCCCGGTGTTGTGGACGTGGTGGGCACCACGTTCGTCGGGGCCGTGATAACATCCACTAGCCCGAAGAATGCTCTGAACGTAGCAATAGCAGGGATCGTCTCAAACGTGAACCGGATTATGAACGTATACCCGTTCGTGCCACAGCACTCCGCCTGTGTGCCGCGAGTAGATGCCAGCGCGCCGGCAGTACCAGAAGATGTGTTCACCACCCGCCTTGTCTGTGTGGCGTTATTCGTGACCGCCAGTGCGGGGTGAGATAACGTACCTACCGAGGTCTGTGCGGTGCCGAAGACAGTAGGGGCCGTGGTAGCCCCCGGCGCTATAAGCGCGATGCGCTTCCTACTCATATCGTTTGGTGGGGTACCAGCGGCAATGTCGCCGGAGCCATCTACCATTAGCAGCTTCCCCGAGTCTGCAGATGTAGTCCCCAACAGTTTTCTCAGGAACGACGTTTTCCATGTAGACCCGGTATCTCTTACCGTAAGCGTAGCCATATCAGCTTACCCTCATGTAGTGCGCTATTGATTTATCCGGGTCGGCATAAGACGCCACAGAAACGCCACACTCCAACGGTGCCAAAGGAGCTGTGTATGCCGCCGCAGCAGACCCGGCTGAAGTCACCACGAAGACACCGCCGCCATAGGCCATCCCGGCACGGGAGACAGAATCAGCGGAGTGAATGGTCCACGTCACTCCGTCGGGGCTTGTGAGACATATGCCGCTAGTCGGGTTCGCGAGGAAAAATACGAACACCCCTCCGGCATACAACAGCCCACTTGCGCCTCCTCCTGTGTTTTCTACAATATTGGCGGTGCTCCACGTCACTCCATCGGAGGACGTACATGCATACGTATAGAGGCCATCATACCCCAGCGCTACGTAGATTCCGCCACCATAGGCCACCCCTTTTACGCCGTTCGTCCAACCAGACATCTGAGCGGGGGATGCGAGTGTCCAGCTCGTAGGCGTGGTAGCGTAATAATATGACGCCCCGAGTGAGTAGCCCCCGGCGAAGAATTTGTTACCGGCGTAGTTCACGAACCCCCAGCTATATGCAGTCCCAGACATGGTCCCTGTAGACCAAGTGATCCCGTCAGAGGAGTAACTACACGACGTCGTAGTGGCGCCGAAGGCTCCTTCTCCTACAGCCACGAAGTATCCGCCCCCGTATGCGACTCCCCCCTTGGCGACTATGGCAATGCCGCTACCAGACGACCAACTCGACCCGTTCCAGTATTTAGAAGACGCAGTATCCAGCGTACACACGTTGACACACGTCCCACTGGTTCCAGAATACACAATCGAGTTGAGTATGAACGCCGCCCCGCCGTAGCTCGTCCAAGTGGTGCCGTCGGTAGATTGAAGAATGGAGGTGCTGAGAGTGTCCTGTATGAACCACGCCGGAAGCCCGGATATGGCCCCTACATAGGTAACGCGTTCCCAATACGCAGTGGATGGGAGCGTGCGCGTCGTCCATGTACTAGCGGACGCGTCGTTATACGACACAGTCGAGCACAACGGGTAATCTGATGATAGCGCCGTGACGCCGGTCTTCAGATAATCGCATCCGTTGATAGTCGCCGAGTTACCGTAAGTAGCCGGCAGTCCTATGATCCCTTCTATCGGAACTGACCCCTTGGCGATAGACGCAGGCGTGGTGATGAATATGTCCTTCGTGCCGGCAGCCCACGATACCGCCGCCCCCGCGTTACTGGATGCAAGGATCGTCGTGCGAGATAGTGTGGTGGACGAAGCCATAGTACCGACGCCCACTTCCCAATCTGATCCTAACGCACAAGCGTAATAGCACGTCGATCCTGTGGCGACCACGGACGTAAACGTGCGGAAGCCGGACTTGGCGCCGGCTAGGGTGTATGTCCCGTTCCCAGTGGTGGTAGTGGTTTCTTCTACTCTGTCAGCGAGTAGTATTGTCATCTGACTTGCCCCAGTCCGCGTCTATGACGATGAACGGCTCACTTATGGAATTAGTACGCTCGTAGACGTGTGTCACCTCATGATAGTTACGATCCATGCCGTCATCAACGTCGATGCACACGTTAGCGGACTGCGGGTATTTGAGCAGCAGGACAATAAGCTCGTTTACGGTCATGACAGGAACCTCAGCTTGTAAAGCGTGGAATTACACAACCCTACGATCTCGTCTATTAGATTCTGTAGCTCTGATTCATCGCAACAGTCAGCACGGTTGTCGTCGATCCAGTCGCGGAGTTCCTCGACTATGGAGATGGGCTTGTCTGAGTTTCCATGCGGCTTGATGATGGGGTATTCAAGTAGCCCGCAGCGTCCTTGTGCGTTCTCGGCAAAGGAGTCCGCTAGATCGATTATGCCGTCGTAGAACTCGTTCAAGGCTTTATGCGCCGCATAGCTACGAGTACGCAGATGAGCCACATGAGCATCCGTCCTAGCTTGGAAGCAGCGAGCAGTAAGCTCGCCGCACATCTCTTTATCCGCCATATCAGCTCCTAGTCAGGCATCAGTAAAGGTGCACCGGGCAGGTTGCCCAGCATCGCGTCCATCATGTTTCCCTCATGCGCGCCACGCCCTACGCGCGAGAACAGCTCGGCAGTTGGCCCGAGCAGCCCCTCCATACCACTGCCGCCGGCGCTGATACTCTTCTCTACGTCCAGCGGGAATGACCAGCGTCCGAAGCTGCCTGTACGCTCGATGCCGTGTATCACGTGATCGGTGTATGTCCAGTTCTTCATGTAGCTGCGGTCACTCGTCGGATTAACCATATCGCGGATACTGTCAGCAGTCATCATCCACGGTACCGACAGTATAGCGGGAGCCATGACAAACTTGTTGCCCAGTTTGAACTCGCGAATACCGCGCTCGAGCACGTAGCGGGAATGAGCGAATGTAAACCGCTTCATCTGCGCCAACAATGCGAAGCGAGGGTCGTTCATCCATATAGGGTTCGAGCCAGCATCAGGGTGGGCCATCGCTTCGTTAACGAACTGGTTTACCGCATCCTCGATTTTCGAGTTCACGATTATACGATCCTCGCCGTCGAACTTGATGTCCTCCGGCGTCAGCCCCAACTCTTTCAGAAACCGCTCGCTCTGCGCTCCATCTGGTAACGTGCTGTGATCGCGCAGGAACTCCACGGCCATCTTTGTAGCTGCCACATGCATTGACCTGTTCCACTGCTCCATCAGGTTGTACTTGAAGAACATGTTGTTGATGCGCTTCGTCATACCGTGAAGGTTCATGCCGTTGGTCATGTTCGCAACCGCACTGCCTACTATGTCAGACCCGATGGTGCCCATCTCTGCCGAGATTCTCTCCCAGTAGTCACGGTATCCTGAAGGATCGTCCTTGTAGCGTTTATTGATAGAGTCAAAGCTGCGGGGCATGTCAGATATACCACGCCACATGGCGTCGAATGTACCGCTAAAACTGTTCTTACGAAACGCAAGCTGCATAGGCTCGAGCAACTGTGAAAACACAGCCATAGGCAACATGCGGATGTTGTTTGCTGTGATGAGTACGCCCATCATCTTGCGCGCTGCAGGAGACATCGTGCCGTTGCCGAGTTTCCCTTCGTAGCTGGCAACGAACTGCTCCGCGAACAGCCGCTGCTCTGGGGTAGCCTCTGCGTCGCCGGCCTCAACTAGGAGCTTCAGATTCTCGTCGTTCGCCCCGAAAGCACGGCGGCGTTCAGCCATGCGGGTGCCTTGATAGATCATGCGCGCCATACGCTCGGTAGGGTCTGTTACTGTCCACTTCGCCGCCACCTTCGGGTCTTTGAACAGCTCGCGCCCGATCATCGGGTCGTAGAAGAAACCGGTGTCAGCGATATTCTGTGCGATAACGCGAAGCTCAGCCCCATTCTTGCCTGATGTACCAGCGTGATTCACCACGTCGGTCATGAACTCCTTGATGCCGGAATTTATCTTCTCTTGGTCGAACGCGAGGATACCGTCGTACATACGGTTTATCTCGCCGTTGGTGAACCCGGCCTTGTTCAGGTAACCACTCAGCTTGCCCTGTAGGTCACGAATGCGAGCGCCCTGTACGCCCTTATCTTCCAGCTCTGCTATGCGGTCAAGTTCATTGCCGAATCGGTTGATCGCAGCGTTTTGCTTGGATATGTACCCGCCCTTGCCGGACTCTCCTGCATACAGGTTTGCAATCGTCTGGTACGCGGCTATACCCGTGTCGTGCATGCGGTTGGACGAATGCCCCAGCAGCGCACTTAACCCACCATGCAGCGGTTCTGTGAACGAACGCACATCGCTGGCGAATTCGTCCATTGTTGTCCGATGAAGCGCATTAAGCATCGCGTCGGGGTTGTCATGGTCGCGCAACAGATTACTGTTCTTCACATAGTCAAAGAACGCTTGGGTGTGCTTACCCTCGTTGCCTATACCGATGAGGTTGCCAAGCTTCTGTATCCACGACTTGATCGTGTTCCAGAACCCACGCACCACCGGCGACCCCGGCAGGGTTGCGCCCTCCATAATCTTCTGGAACGCGAACGCCGCCTTCTCACTATCGCCTAGCTTATCCATCTGCTTCAACGCGCCGGGGTCATTCGCATACTGTTCAGCAAACCATTGCGACATGCGCTCACTGCCGACGTGCTTGTACACAGTGGCGAGAATCTCCGTACCACCTATCTGCTTCTTCAGAAACTGCTCAAGCCCATGCCAGCCTTCATGCCACCGCACCTCGCCTTTATCCATCGCGCCTATGTGAATCTGCGCGATCTGATCAACCAGTTTGCCAATGGCTTTGTCGTTGCCTTCGATCTTGTCTACCAGCTTCACGCCCTTCATGATCTCCTTCGGGAATATCTTGGACAGCCCCTCAGTCAAGTCCTTCTCTAGCTGCGCAATCTTCTCCTCGTTGGTGAGCGGCTTTGTCTTGCGCGACGACTCGGAGAACGGCGCATCATCCGCCTTGGAGACAGGCTCTTTCCACCCGCCTGTATCAACCAGCTCGTATGACGCCTTGACCGCCTTCTCTGGATCGCGGCTATGAATCTCGTCAAGGATAGAGTTAACATAGTCCTTGAGTACCATCTTGTCCGTCTGGCTACGTGGTGAGTTGGATGCGATCCAGTTAGCCGCCTGCTCCGGAGTGTATTGGTCAAGATGGGCCAAGAAGTTGCTCTCACTCACGTGCAGCACACCCGGCTGTTTATAGCCTGTGGCGGTACTCTCGCGTTCCTTTTCGACAAATGACGCATCAGCCGCATGCTCTACAGCCTGTGGCACTGGCTCGCTCAAGTCCCTCGGATTATTCATTACCTCCGTAGCCTTCGCTAATCTGGCAGCGGCTTCTTTCGACGCGGGGCCGACCTTGTTGTTGCGGCTACGGAACCCACTCTGTGTCTGTGTGATCTCGCCCCGCGCCATGCGCTGCAGACGTGCAACCTCTTTCTGTTTCTGCTTGGCGGCAGCGCTGGCAATATTCGCTCTGCGCTGTTCCATCATGCCGGTGGTAGACCCCTTTGGCCCGCGCACTGGTTGTACAGTGCTCAGTGTCTCGCTGGTCATCTTCGCTTCTGGGGCGGCTTTGAATGCATCCTCTACAGCGCGCAGCCCGGTAGACAGCTTGCGCAGATTCTCCGGCGAGGTCCAGTCCGTTGCAGGGCCAATCTTGCCGGAATCTTTAACGTCCGCCATTTTCGGCCCGGTCTTATCCACCCCAGCATACTTCTCCCCTGCGCCGAGTGCGCGTTTGGCTTCTGCAGCCCCCATCTTCGGCACCTCGTTGCCAGTGCCCAACACATCGTGAAGATCGGCCAACACGTAGTTGCCGTCGCTGTCCTTCGCGTCGCGCATCGCGCTGCCAGTCATGAAGTTGTACAGCTCGTCCATTCCGTTCTTCAGCGCGGCTGTATTTACAGATTCCTCTCGATTACCAGTCTCCCGGTCTAACCGCGACTGCAACCGGCCCAGCACGGTATTATCCTCCACGTCCTTGCCAGAGCTGAAGCGGATACCTTCGAGTCTGGTCTTGTCCGCCTTCAGCCCCGCTAACTTCTCATCTATCTGCTCTCTGGATTCTGCCCGTTTCCGCGATGGTATGCCGATCTGAGCTGCGTTGGTAGGCGCGGTCTTACGCTGCTCAGTGAGCCGGGCAATCTCCGAGTTCGTAGTAGCTATGTCGGCTTTCACCTTCTCAACATCGTGCCCTACCGGTCCTTCGTCGTTCTCAGGAGTATCGATACGGCGAAGTATGCGATCAATCTGGCTACGTAGATGGAACGCCTTTGCTGCTTCTATGCTATGGCGCGGCATACTATCGCCGTAGTCAGCCTTTTTAAGGAGTGCCATCAGCGTCACGTCAAACTTCGTCCCGTCGGCCAGCTCGCGCGTATACACAACCGCATCCTGCCACGCTTTGCGCGGGTCGCCACGAGGGAACTTTGTACCTGCGAGCAGCTTGCCAATGTCGTCGGCCATAAGGTCGTGCTTGTGCCCCGTGTCAGCCACGTTGATAAGCACGTCGCGAATCAACGCGGCGACGTGCGCCTCGTCCATGTCTGGTATGTCACTGCGTGATATGCCGTGCATATCTGCCGATTCGTTCAGCGCCGCTCGCAAGTCTAAATCTTTGCCAGCGGTGAAGTCGCGCAACACTCCTTTTTTAGCCGCCTCGATGGCGTGAGTATTCGGAGTAACGGCAGCATGTTCGTCCGGCTTACCTACTCCGATGAACGTGCCGTCCTTAGAATACCCAGTGCTCTTGGTTATACGCGACTCGGAGAACGTCTCTTTCTTCCTGTCGACGAGCACCTTGTTCAGGTCGATATTTTTCCGGCTGTACATAGCGTTGCCAGAAGAGTCCTTACCGAGGAAACTTACCACGTCGCCAGCGCGAACTACGCGCTGCGTTACATTCCCATCGACCACTGTAGGCTTGCTACGATAGATAACCAGCTTCGGATCGAACTCACGTATAGTGCGCGCCGTGTCTTTCTTCGTGAACAACGCGGCCCCGGTGCGAGTTGCCTTCACCAACCGCTGTCCTTCAAGGGGCTTGCCCTCACCGAATGCACTCTCGTTGTCCACACCCTTCGTCAGCTTGATGGTATTGACTACCTCATAGAACGCCCGAAGGACTTCCTCCGACGTATATCTCTGCTTTGGCACGCCGGTACGATCATGCTCAAGCGCGCCTTCGCGCTCCTTCACGCCTATGATCTTACCCTGCTGTACCCAATGACGCTCAAGGACGTTCTCCACAAGGCGTCCGATGTCCAACTGTGTGGTCTTGCCGTCCTCAAACCGTAACGGGAGCAGCGATTGTTTGATATTATCGATCAGCTCACCGCGCTTCTCCGGGGCCATCTTCACGCCTTTGAATCGCTCCATCAGCTTGTTGGCGTATTTATCTGGGGACTCGGGGCCGAGCACACCTTCTTTGGGGGCAAAGCGTTGCAGCGATTCGGGGGTGAAGTGTAATTCAGTACCCTCGTCCCCCTCCATGCGGTACAAGCCGTAGTGCCGGTTGATCTTATCCTCGAAGAACAGTTTACCGGGGGAGAACGTCCCGCCAGCATCATTGCCACGCTTCTTCAGGTCGTCGTACATCTCCCGGCGAGCGTGGAGAAACGCAATATCTTCAGATGCCACGTTCGATGCGTTACGCTTCTCCAGAGTCTGTAGCCGCTCTTCATCGTGCGCGATAACCTTCTCCATCGCGGTGTTCAGCAAGCTGTTCACAGATTCGCCAGTGGAGGCGCTCCGCTCTTCAGCCCAGTTCTTCATGTTGCGCCACTCGCTCGCAGTATGGAACCCATGCAGAGCATGCATCTGCTCGTACGTCTTGTTCCTCATGCCGCCTTTTTCAAAGTCGGCGGACTGCTTGCGGGAGATCGGCGTGGGTACATCATTACCCTCTACGCGCAGCCCGCGCATGGTCTCTACACCGTGGTATCCCACGTTCTGTGACGGAGTGAATGTGTCGTTGGTGCCTTTCTCGTTCGCAGCCTGTGCGACGAGCTTCTTCTGATCCTCCTCTAGATGTTCGGCACCCTCCGTCGTACTCTGCTCAGCAGAATAGTTGTGATTGCCTGTGTCACCCTCGGCGTTCGTCGCGGCTCTAGTAGGTGCCCCACCGAGTTCTTTCTTCGGTACGGCGTCAGCTCCACTACGCTCGTAGCGCTGCACCGCAGCCAGCGCGCGCTGATATGCCTTGTCGTTCTTGAACTCACCGAGCCATCGGCGACGCAGCTCCATCTGCGGGTCTTTCGCGGGCGATGTGCGCTGTTCTGCCAGTTCATCGGCCTGACGCAGATAGCTGTGTAGTTCGGCATATTTCGCGTCGATGTCCTTCTGCACTCGCGGGTCGATAGTGCCGCTGTTCTCCATCGAATCGATTGCAGCGCGTGTCTGTTTTATGTTTGAGTCCAGCGTGGCCTTGTGCTGTGCGAGCGTAGACGGCTCAGCCATGTCGCGGGTGGTGCGTAGATCGCCCAGCATTCGCTTCATCACGTTACGCACATTGACCTTCTGGTCTGCGTACTTGCGGTTTAACTGCTCTCCGAAATCACGCAGGGACGACTCGTACTGAGTAGAGGTGTCGTTCAACAGCTTTAGCCTGCCGACTACCTTGCTGTTTTCGCCGTATGCCTCACGTGCGTGCGCGAGTACGTTCTGCACGAATTCCGCTCCGGCTTGCCCATACTCGCCATGCAGCCAGTCAGTCAACTTGCCGACAGATGCGCGCCACGAGCGCGTCTTCCCGTCGCCATAGTGCACGTCCCGCCCTTGCGCAGCCGCATTCACGATCTCCATCATGGTGTCAGCGGCAGCCCTCGCAGTAGATGGGTCGCGTGCCTCAGGGCGGTCACTGGCGTTCACCATCGTGCGTGCTGCAGACTCAATACCACGCATCACCTTCATTGGATCATCCGGCAGATCGGGGTGCGCCTCTTTGCGGTACGACTGCAGTTCCGATGTCATGCTCTCGACTGCCTTCGTTACCGCCGTCATATGGCCTTCATCGCCGCCGGTCAACTCTGCGGCTTTCGCCACTAGCTGCCTGTTCAGGTCAGTAATGCCGTATTTATGCACGGTGGTCGGATTTACGTACTTGCCTAGCTCACTAGTCAGCGCAGGGTCGACGCCCCACTTCGCGAACGAATCGCGAAACAGTTTATTCGGTATGGAATTGGACGACTCAGACGCTGGTCCCTCTTCGTCTACAGTTGCATCCGGCTTGGATGATGCGATGTCACGTGCCTGCTGTATAGCGCGTCTGGCAGCGGCGACCTCCAGAATGTCGTTCGACATTCCATACACCTCTTCGTCGGATAACTTGCCGTCATTTAGCCGCTTCTGCGCGAGCGTGCGTATGCGGTCAGCAGCCGGAGAGTCGTGGTCGCCAAGGCTTTCCACCAGCTTCGAGTACACGCCGGGGGCTTCTTCAGCAGAGACGTTCTCCAGCGAAGCGATGCGTGCATGCACGCGCTTGATGTTCATCGGGGTGGCTTCAGGCACGCCCTCGCCGAACACCGCCTTGCGTATCGTGCCCCATGTGTCAACCGCAGCCTTGCGTACCGCGCGTCCAGCCGCCAACCCTGTTGCAGCCGCCTCATCCTCTGTCGGAAGCGCCGCCTTCACAGCATCTGCGGCAGCGCCGAGGTGGTCGTTGACGCCGCCTTCTTCGCCGGTGATGAAGTTGTCTGTACGCGCGGTGTTCAGGCTGTCCTCGTACGCATCGAGTGCAGTACGCGCCTTGCCTTTGATATGCTCCTTGAACTCACTGAGCAGTCTGGCCCCATCAGAAGTGGTCTTGCCTGTAGCGACCAAAACGTCGAGTGCGCTCTGCGCCATATCAGGCATGGAGTCATATATCTTGCGCCCCACGTTTTTCACGCCCGCGCTCACGAACTCACGGATCGGCTGACGTGCCGCACCAGCGGTGTGAGCGGAGATGGCATGCGGAATGGCGAACGGCAGCATACCAGCAGCACTACCGGCAAACTCCTCTTTCATCAGCTCCGGGTCTTGCCCTTCTAGGTATGTCGGGTCGTACTGCCTCTGCACTGTGCGCCCAAGCTGACCTGTGGCGGCACCAGCAGCGCCCATGCCGCCCATGAACGCAGCGGTGTCGCCGGCCATACCGGCGGCGGATTTGAGCGGGTTGAGTGTAGGTTTCGCAGCCATGCCAGCGGCGCCGACAGCCCGCTCGCCCATGAGTGCGCCGGGGATGGCGTATAGCCCTGCGCCTGCCAGCCCTTCTGTCCCTGCGATACCTAGCCGATGGCTGGCCGGCATGGAGGCTGTAGCTGGATCATCATGCAGCCGCTCAGCAGCACTGCCAGCGAACGGTAATGCATTGGCCGCAGTACCAGCGGCGATCTGTCCTTCAAGTCCTGCGCCTGCTATACGTGCACCCATCGGGCCGAGCACGGCAGGGGCGATGTACGGAAGTCCTGCCCCTACGCTGCCCAGAGTGAACTGCGACAGCCCCTTCAGATCATGCACGTTCTTCCACGTCGGGATCGCGTCTGTCTGCGCAGCATCCGCGTTCTGGTGCGCCATATCCGCAGCTAGGTCGTATCCTCCCTGCGCTACGCTCGGGAACCCCATCGCTTCAGCGCCTGTGCCTACCAGCGCGCCAATCTGCCCCCGCAGCCCTCGACCACCGCGCGCAAGCCCTTGTGTGAATGAGTTCCCCGGAGAGAACTGCTGCATCATCTCCGGCGTAGGAACAGACTGCTGCGGGGCATATAAGACGTCACCTCCTGCGGGGGGATTGTTATACCCGGCCTGTGCGTAGAGCGCGTCAGCTAAACCAGCCATGAGTCTCTCCTGTAAGTGCTACTGTTGATCTTGATTCCAGACGCGTTGTCCGTTCTGTGCTGCCACCATCTGATCCCAGTTGAATGGGGCGCCCCATGAGCCGCCGGTGAGATTCGGCGCCCATATGCCGCTAGTCTTGCCCGGCGCATTCGCTGCGGTGCGTAGCTGCTGCTGGCCCAACATCCCCGGTGCAGTGCCGGTAACAGTGTACCCCGGCGCAAACGGATTAGCGCTCTTGAACGCAGGTTCGTCGGCTCCTACTGCACGCAGCATAGTTCTGAGTTTACCCTCATTCATAGTGTCGAAGAAGTCCTTACGAGCACCGGCGTCGAAGAACTGGTTCAACGCACTGGTATCGAGATCGCCGATACGCAGCGGTTGTCCAGTCATCGGGTGTTTTGCATTACCCAGCGCGGCTATAAGGCTCCGGTTCAAGTCAGCCGCACGGGCCGGCGATTTGATCGGATTGCCTTTGGTATCGGTCATCGGTTTGCCATCCGCTCCAATCGCAGACATGGTGTCAATCACCCCCTGATTGCGCGTGGCTTGATCGTTGTATAGATCACGGAGATAGCTCTTCTGCGCCATCTCACGCTGCATCAGTGTGGTGGCGTAGTTCATATCCTGACCACGGCGCAACGTATTCTGGTTCTTGTTGTATTTCGTCTGCGCGGCTTCAGCCAAGGCGCTACCTATACCAGTCATGCCGTCGAATAACCCGCCCTTACGATTAGGATCGCGTGTCTTCGAGAACGTATCCAACTGGCTCGGATGCATATAATTCGAGTTACCGCTACCGTCTCCGTACCCTGTCATGGGCGTGTCAGGGCCGTTGTTAACCCGCCCGTACCCGAACGCATCGACATTCGGGTCGCGGTGCACCTGAGACAACTGATGAAGAAGGTCTTGCAGTGTCTGCTGCTTGGCCTGCTGTATTGCGGCGTCGTTGTCAGCAGCAGCAGCAGCAGGGGCTTTAGCCACTGCAGCTCCCGGAGGAGGAGGAGGAGGAGGTGCCGCCGTCTTGTCTCCGTTATACATCTTGGCTACGGCGTCGTTGATGCCGGTAGCCTCGGTGAGCGTCTTCGATCCCTTGGTGGGGTCTTCCATGATTCCGTGCTCATGCGCCCACTGAAGCGCCTTATCACCAGCGAAGTACCCAAGCGCGCCGCCAGCCAGCCCACCTATAGCGGAACCTACCGGTCCTCCCGCCAGCCCTAGTTCTGCACCTACTCCGCCGAGCGCAGCGGCTGGTGCCCATCTGCCGAGACCTTCTTCAGCAGCCGCGCCGACTTTCTCGCCCATCGTCTTACTCGGGTCTAGAGCCACACCGCCTACTTTATTCAGCGACATAGCCGCAGCAACCGGTGCTGCTACACGGCCTGTTAATCTCACGGCGCTGCCTAACGTGCGCGCCCCCGCTTTTAACGCCCCCTCTCCCACGTCGGCGCCGGGCATGTTCGCAACGGCCCGCTGCATGAACGACGGAGAGGTCTTCCCCGGAGCCACTTCGGCTGTACGCGATGCTGCGTCAGATACCGCGCCGTCCTTGGGCGCCAGCTCCAACCCGTTCGCAGCCCCTGTAGCCGCGTGCACGACAGGTGGAGTGACCGGTGCAACACGTGTCCCTAGCACAGCATCTTTAACCTTGTCTACCAGTCCGCCGGTCCGCTGTACCGCAGCAGCGACTCGTGACGGTGGTCGTGCCGGTGGTTCAGGCGGCGCAACTCGTGCCTGTTTATTGGCAACTGCATTGTTCGCCGCTGCTAGGCCGATGAGGTCGCCCTCTGGATTCGTAGGTACAGGCGGGGTGTAGCCACCGGATGTACCGGTGCTGCCTGCGCCGGGCGCAGGAGTGAAGTTCGGTGCAGGGGCAGGGGAGGCTACAGGAGCAGCTACAGGAGCTGTCTGCATACCGTTCTGTGCGAGCGAGATAGGGCGGAAGTCAGGGCGGTCATCCACCGCTCCAACTGCAGCGTGCATACCGCCCCTCAACGTGCGCTTCGGCTCGTGGTGCGTGGTCTGTTCGATAAGTCGCTGGATGCTCTTCGAGCCGCCGGCAGCAGCTACGGTCTTAGCTGGTAGCACAGCCTCGCCTTGAGACAACATGGCAGGTACGCTATCCGAGGTATGAGTACCAGCGCCGTGCACCATACCGCCTCGCGCCATACTGACAGGACTAGGCTGAGCGGGGTTATTGAATGCTGGCAGCGGGTCTGGACGAGGCTGATTCGCAGGGAACATACCGCTCTCGATGTCAGGTGAGTACCCCATCATAGCTGCGCCGAGACCCAGAGCACGCCCGCCCATCTGAGCTGATCGAGCCATGCCCGCCGTGCGCTGTGCAGCCGCTGCACCGGGTTGTACGACAGGAGCAGCGGGCTGTGGTTGTGGGATTCGGATGGTGGGCAGCTTCTCTGTCAGCCCGGCCCGCTCCAGATTCTGAAACCCCTCGGAGTTAGCAAGCTGCGGTGGTACATACCCACTCGCAAATTTGTTAGCCTTGTACGCCGCCTTCGCTTTGGCGAGTCCCCGTAAAATCTGTGTCTCTTTCATGATAAGACTCCGTCCATTAACCGTTAGATGACGTGATGTCAGCTTCCAGCGCACTGATTCCGCTGACTGCAGAACCCATAGCCGCCGCGTACGTACCGGCGATAGATGCCGCTGTACTGGCAGCAGCAGTGGCACGTGCGTTAGCCATCGACGCGTTCTGCATAGCCACGTTGCCCACGATGCCTGCCGCCGCCATGTGGGTGTGCGCTGTTGCCTCCCATGCCGACACCGCTACCCGCGCATTGTCCAGTTGGGCAGAAGTAGTGGCTTTGTATGACTCCACCTTCACACGCGCGGCTTCAGACAGGGCAGTCACACGCGCGCTGTACGCATGTGCTTCCGCAGTATACGCGTTTGCATTAGCTTCCAGATTCTTGATCTGGACGTCAGCAACAACAGACTGCCCTTGTACGTTGGCAACTGCCGCCTGTATCTTGCCCTTGTACGCTTCAACCTCGGAGGAATATGCATGCACCTGTGCGGTATACAGATTGACCTTTGCCATCTCCCCTTCGATCTGCGCGCGGTAGGCTGTATATACAGACACTTTCGCATCTACCAGCGCCTTGAACCCCTCGATGCCCACACGGAAAGCGTTCAGCTTGATCTCCTCTATGTGTGCCTGTATCTGTGACGCCTCCATCTCGGTACGGTAGATATCGGCTGAAGTCTTGATACCCTGTAACTGCGCGACGTATAGATCAACACGACTGCGCTGTACCTCGACAGAGACTTTTACACCCTCCATCTCAGCCTTGTAGACTTCAAGATTCGCAAGTGCGGCGCGTAGCGTAGTTTCGTACACCATCGCTTTTATCTTGTACTGCTCGAGGAAATAATTCAGTCTGGCAATCCGGGAGTTGAACGCTATCACGCCAAGCTCTACAAGTGCCTTGGCCGCTTGCAACGCACGCTCCTGTACACCGGCCCAGTAGTTGAGCAGCATCTGCTCTACCTGACGTGTCTCTTGGATGGTGAACTGTCTGTTCTGTACGTACAAGTCAGCGCGCTTGAGTGCTATGTCTCGCTGCACGCTACTGTTCTTCTCCATCGTATCCTGCCGTACGGACTCCATCTGCGCGAACAGAGCACCGGGGGGTAGGCTGAACCCGCGCGCTGCAGCGGCGCGGTTGGCCTCCTGAATAGCGCGCTCGGAGTTGCGTACCTCACGATCAACGGCACGCATCCACAATCCTTCTTCATCGGCAGGCTCGATACCATAGCCGCCGTTTATAAGGTCAGCCATCAGCTTGGACTTCAGCTCGTCCATCAGTGCGTCTTGAAACGGAGCCTCCGCCCAATCGAAATCGCCGACAGTGTTCGTCAGGTCGTAATCAATGAATGTGCTGTCGAACACCGGCAGATTTATCGCCGGTGCTGCCGGCATCGCCACTTCACTGATAGTCGGCACCGCCGGGTAGGTGAACTGCGGAGTGTCGGGAAGCGTCGGCATATTGAATGTCGGCGGGGTGGTATTAACGTCCGGTATCACCAGCGCAGGCACAACCGGGATATTCACCAGAGGAGTGGTAGCGGAGAAGGTCGGGGCGACGCCAGTATCCCCCATCGTGATAGTCGGCATATTAACGGTGGGAAGCGTCCGCCCGTTGAACACCACATCACTCATAGTGATATTAGCCGGGTTGACTACGCCGTTATAGTAGATGCCACCGGTAGCGATGTTAATGTTCGCCATCTCGATGCCGCCATTCTGCGACATGTCGGCATACTGGTTCATGCTGCTCGCGAACGCAGATGATGCGTCCTGAAGCGTCGCTATAGCCGAGTCAAACGCTGCTGATGTAGCCATGATTAAAGTCTCCTAGCCGTCACATCGGCTGACACTAAAATATCGTTCAGGTCGAAGTTGCACCCGTTCGTGTTTTCTATCTCAAACCGAAAATGCCTAGCCCTCATACCTTTGCCGATCCACGAACGTCGTTGTCTCAGCGTCGTGACCATGAGCGGGCTGACCGTATACTCAAACGGAGCTGTCTCGTCTGGATATACACGGAACACTATGTCGCCGGTGGCACGCATATCCATATACACGTCCGAGAGCCGTTTGATCTGCGCGGTGTTGAAGTCTTCTTCCCCGGTGGATAGCACGGCGTTTATCGGCGCCCCATTGTCGGTGTCGCCCACGTCAATCTGGTAGAACCCACTCGGGCCGACAGCGTAATAGTTGCCGCCGATATTGGCGTACGACGTGAACTGAAAATCATACAGCGTAGTAGCCGCCGTGAGTCCGTTTACTATCTGTGTGATGACAACGCTCATAGCGGTTTTCTCCCGCTGATGTCAGCAGTGAAGCGCGGGAGTACGGAACTTGGCACAGCATAAGACGTGACCCACGACTGCGCCGCCACGGTAATGCTTGGCATGTCAGCGCTGATGTATGCGAGCTTTCCCTGCATCGCACTGAACTGCATCTGCCTCAGTCTGAGATGCCCCGCAAGAATACCGGGCGCAGCGGTCAGCGGGGAGAAGCTCCCTGTCAGCACCTTGACCCGCGCGCTGATCGGCCCCAACACTGTGCCCACCCCGACGATGCTCGGTACGATGCGCGGCATGAGCGCATATACATAGCAGTCCGGGGCAACAACCGCTGTGAACGCCGCACTGTGCGCCATCGTAATCGTAGGCGCCAGCTCAAACTGCCCACCCTCCGAGTACATGGAGAGGGGCGGCATCACCGCGTCGAACGTACCAGCCAGCCAAGGCGTGCCAGTGAGGGCGGCAGTTAGAAGGGCGCTACTAAACGAAGCGGCGAGCATCCCGGCGCCATTGTTCAGGCCGGTGAAGCTCGCCGATGGGATCGGCAGTGATACGTCGATCATGTTGCTCATATAGAGCTTACTGTTGTGCTAGAGCAAACGATGCCGTCGGTACTTGGAATGGTGCGCCGAGAGTCAAGCCAAGTGCGCCGAGGTTCATGTCAGCGCCGCTGGTGCCGATGCTACCGTCTACACGACACGCAGTCGCGGAGTAAGTAGAACCTGCATCGCCTGCTTCACGAACGCGGAACCAGCCGGCAGTGCCAGTGACAGCGACGGTGCCCTGCCAAGTAGCGGATACCGGCTTACTGATGACACCAGCGACGGCGGAACCGAAGTTCAATCCATTGACTGCGGTAACCCCGCCAGACATTGCCGCATAGCTGGCAGTAATAGTGGTCAACGAGCCAGCAATGGCGTAGGTGTTGGGGAGTGTGCCGAGGCCGGCGACGGCGGTTATAGTGATGATCGCGCCGACGTTGGATGCCACGTACAACTTGTTGGCGGGGTTCAGGTTTATCTGGGCAACCACCGCAGCAGCAGTAGTGGTCAGATCAGACGTGTAGCTCACTGCCGCACCGAGGATGTCCACGCTGTTGACGGTGACTGTATTGACAGTGCCGGAGGCACCCCCAGTAAGAGTCATTGTGCCGGTGGAGCGTGTTTCGGGGGTGTACGAGTTGCCGTTCAGAGTTACGGTACACAACATCGTACCGCTTGGAGCATTGTCTGGCAGCGCGGGTTGCGAGCCGGAATATACATCCAGAACGAAATTAGAGAAGATGTCACGGAAAGACCCCGTATCCATCAGTTTATTTACCAGCCCAGTTGAAAGTCGCATATCAAGTCTCCAGAGAAAAAACGAGTTGAGGTGTCCCACCACGTATCTTCAGAAGAGCTGACCCTTCTGTAGCTGATGGAGGAATGTACCGCCCCCCTGTCATATTCTTCATCTGGCCTCCTGTCATGCCAATACACATGCCTTTGTTGCTATACCAGCATGCGACTTGACCGGGCAGACCGTCCGAAGTTAAATACAACCCTTGCACGGAGGTCTCGGTGCCAAGGATAGTGCCGTAATCCGCGACGCGTTGAAGCTGCATCTGCGTAGGGTCGGTGCCGCTCAACCAGTAAGTCTCTTCACTCGTTCCTACGAAGATACCGTCAGCAACTACACTGATCGTCCGCACCTCAGCGTCAAATCCAAGAAACCCGGACCGCCGGTCAAAAAGACCGTATTCATACGGTTGACTGTACCATATATAATTCCCGTAAGCAATCCACAAGCGGCCCGCATAGTATCTGATTATAACGCCCGGAGGAGCGTCGGTCATGAACTGTGTACGCACTGCTGCGCCCAACTCCGGCATGTCCGCAAAGCTCGCCGTGGGGACGGCATTTAGCACTGTTCCGGCCAGATACGGAGTCTCTCCGTTCCACGCCGTCAGGTATATTCGTTTCTCGTATACCGAGGTGTCACTGGACGTCGGGAGGTCCAACTGTATCCCTCCGTCTACCGGGAGAACGATCTCTCCGCAAATAGGCGCGCCGCTCTCTTCCCCGTTGACACGTGCATAAGTCATGGTGAACATATACCGGCCAGCCCTGAGTGCGCCGGGGATCACGGTGGCCGATAGCTGCAGCGGGGGCGCTATCCCTAACCGGGTGGAGCGTGTGTTACCTACGATCTGCCCTGTCTCTAATCCATCCGTCCAGTACACTACATTGTTTATCTCGGCGTATCGCACGCGCGTCATGTTCATGTCGCGTACCGGCCACCGGTTGAGTGACTGATCTATGTAGTACATCGTGTTGCCAGCCACCAGATACGCCTTTGTGCCGTTCGACCACAGGCTATGCGACGCCGTGGATTCTATCTGGGCGATACCGCCGCGCCGTATCAACCGGCCCGTCTCGTCTAGATCAATGTTCATGCCTGCCGATAGGTCTGCATGTGCGAAGCGGTTCAGGTCCACGTCGTTGCGTACACCTTTTACCACGCTGAATGATACATCCTTGAGAGCCATGATTTCTCCTATGCTGCCTTCTTTGATGCGACAAATACGTCGGTTCTGTTCGTGGTAGTGTACACCGTGTTAGACGGTGTGAGCAGCACACTGACGTATGACTTATAGACCGCCTCGTCGGGGTAATGTGTAGCAATCAGCGCTTCGAGCACACTTGCATACACAAGCGCGGTGCCGGACAGACGCACCGCGCTGCTGAGATCGCCGGTTGCCGTACCCCCCGCAGCACAGCCGGCCTGCAGGGTGATAATCACGCGAAGCGTAGCCATCGCCGTGCTATTCGCGCTGACTATAGCCTCCATCGTGGACCTGACCGCTGCCGCCCCGCTGGCGGTCACTACCGTCTGAGCTACTGCCGCCAGATTGATATATGCGGTTAACTCGCCTGTAGCTGCGGATTCCATGACCGCTACATCGCTGAGTCGTATGATGTGCGTCAGGTCGCCGGTGGCGAGGGTTACGACAGCCTGCGCTGACCGCAGCTCGTCGTGCGAGAGTATTGCGGTAGATATTGCGCCGCCCGTCACGGACGCTGTCAGACTGATGGCAGAGGTAAGTGCAGCCGCAGGGCCGCTAGAAGCCGCGATGGCCGTGCCTTCTAGCTGTATTGCGGTCAGTAGGCTGGGCGTGCTTATCGCCTGTGTACAAGACGCTGTACTCGCAAGAGCTATACGAGCAGTGAGAGTTGCCCCCACTATCCACGCGCCGTCATAGCACACGTCGTCCGCTATAAGCGTGGTGTGGAACGCGAGCGGAGCACTGGCAGTAGAGACGCCTTGCGCTGCAGCAGCTAGGTAAGTGTGCCCCTTCGTGGTGAGAGCCGCCGGCCACACGAACGGTATGTTCTGTATGCTCGCCACCAGTCTAGCGTTATCCCGCATCGATGACACGCATACCAGCATCGGCGCTGTTAAATCGTGCGTCTTCTTGAGGGAGGCTGTGGCAGCGCTGACAGCGGTGAGGGTCTCGTGCAGGAACCACCCGCGCGACAGACTTGCTGTGGATAACGCCACTCCACTCCCATACAACGCGCTCTGTGTTCTAAGCCACGCCCACACGTCGAAGCTGATAGCCACAGACGCGATAAACTTTACCGGCAGTTGCAGATTTACTGCCGGCACCGTGCACACGCAGTTAGCATACCCATCCGAAAAGGTTGCGCTGGCGGAGGATACACAGGTCACTGTGCTCGTCAGGTATGCGTGAAACTCTAGCAGAGCAATGCTTGTCTTCTCGCCGTCGATCAACAGACTAGGTGAGTAGGTAGGTACCCCCACGGCATAGCACTTACCTCCGAGATCGAACACCAGAGCTGCCAATGCTTCGCCCCCGTTGTACCTCTTCGTCCATGTATCTCCGTTATTGGTAGAATAGTACATAGAGTAAACGCTACCTGACAACACAGATAGTACGAACACCCCCGCCGCATATCCTCTATATCCAAAGGTCCCCGGCACAGTTGACACAAGATAGAAATGTGCCCCGTAGTCGTCACTTCTGTACACGTATATGGGGTTGTTACTGACGAGGGCTAACACTACTCCATCATCCCCGAAGATAGCCCAGCCCGGCGGATTACTCGCTGTCCATGATGCTCCGTTATCCCCGCTCACATAAAAGGATGGCCGGGATTGGTTCGCAGCGTATAAGTAGCATCCTCTTACTACGACGGTTGACGCAGATGCAAAGCCCGGATTGGCTGAATCCACAAGTGTCCATACACTACCGTCTGTCGTCTTCCAACGCTGCCCGGCGCTGGTATACTCCCACACGTATAACGCGTCATCGTACGCGTACATACTCAGCCAAGGGTTAGTCCCAATCACCATGCCTGCCGGTGTAACGTCGCTAGACGTCACACCGTGATCCGTTGAAACCGTTAGCGAGGCTGGATTCGTACTCCCAATGTGCTCGATGACATACAGGTTACCCAAGAACCCCATCGCGACTGAGTTCATTCGGCTGGCTCTAAAGGCAGTCCATGTTACGCCATCCACAGACCTCCAGTCTTGAATGACGCCCAGCGCATCCGACGCCTCCATCAGGAAGTAATATGCCCCGTCGTAAGCTGATGACGAGGGGTAATATGGTCCGGGAGTTAGCTCTGTAAAGGTTGTACTCGCCCCTTCAGACACAGCGATAGATACAATCGCACTACCATTTAGAATATTGTTCGGAGCTGTGTTAAGTTGTATTGCCGACGGTGCCCCGGAGAAGGTGAACACCTCTGCGCCGTGTGACTTTGCGATGTACTGCCCGGTACTGCGGTCTATCGACCTGAATTGGGGCACCATACTCGTGTATGGCATACGGACTTCCGTGTAGGTGGTTCCGTCGTCCAGCGAGTAGTATATCGACGTGTAACTATAGTTATAACTATCGTTAGACGGCCCCGCGAACACTATGTCTTGGTAGGATCGCCCTGTAGATAATAGGTTCGTGTTGGCAGTGAACACCTGCGTCCACGTAACTCCGCCGTCTAACGACCTGTATACATGAGCCGTGTCGCTGACGAATAGTGCATTCTTCGTTGCAGCGAGTCTGCTACTAATACCATCACTGGACGGGGTTGATCGTGACGTCCAGTTAACCCCGTCGGTAGTCACGAGAAGCCCACTGCCGCTCGGTATAGCCAAATACGTCCCTGTGGATACGGCGGAGTATATACGCGTAGGCGCTATTGCGTGAGTCCACGTAGCACAGTTGTCCGTGGAGATCAGCACGTTGAATCTGCTAAATGCTACGTGCATATCGCCGAGCTTCACTAGATACTCTATGTTGTACGAATACCCATCAATACCGATCTGGGGGAGCTGCATGGACGACACTACTACCCCGTCAGTTCTTATCACTGTTCCGTCCTGATCGCAGGTAACATACTCCCCGTCGTTAACAACGCTTAATATGCGGAACGGCGTAGTACCTATGCCTTCGGATAGCAGCGAGGTAGAATGCATTGACCCGTCTGGGAGAAGGTCTGAAGGGGAATATGTATCGCCGTAAGCGGGGGGTATCGCACTTACCCTAGTAGCTCCGCCGTATACAGTAGAGCACACACATACCGCCGCCGCGTCCAGCCTGTAATCCTTCGTGGTGAGAGCTGCTGTCGCTGTAACGGTACCCACATCCAGTCGACATTTCATACCCCCCCGATACGCTATGACGACGTTAGCCCCGTTAAAGAACATGACCCCCTGCCCCGGTACTACATTGACCCCGGTTATGCCGATCGGGATGTTCGTCCAATTCGTATAGTCGTCTGAGTAATACAGCGCGACCTGAGCGTCGTCGTACTGGTCACTCCACAGTGTGTATACTCGCCCTTTGTCGTCTATGCCCGCGTACGATCCGCCGTTGTACCAGTACGTAGATGAGTTCGGTACCTGTGACGACGTCCACGTCGCTCCTCTATCCGTCGTGACCCTGACATACGATGCCCCAGCGTTGAGCACAATGTACACAGCGTGCGTGCCGTTCGCGGCGTAGTCAATCACGGAATCTCCAGTTGGGAGTGTGATCTCAGTCCACGATGACCCCCTGTTCGCGGAGACCAACGCCCTAGCGGCCCCTGTCAGCGAGTGCCCCCATAACGCATCTGTGAACAACCGCTGACGATTAGCGGTCAGATAGCTGTTGCCAGTAGCCGGCACCATGTACTGCGTCCAGTTCATGCCATCACTGCTACGCGCCACCGAGCGCCCGGACATGACCACCATCTCTCCGCCGAGCACGGCGGCATCTGTAAAATAAGAGAACGCATTGCCCCCGTTGAATTCGCGCCCGGTATATGCTCGTGCGGGGGACGTAAACTCAGCAGGCGTACTTGCAGATGTCCACGACATCAGCCCGTACCTATATGCGTTAAGCGCAAAGTCCCAATAGTCGTATACCCTGAGTAATACGAACATCCCTTTGAAGAACAGCACCGTATCGCATACGACGGTAGCCGCCGTCCATGTTGTACCCCCGATAGCTCTGTACTCCATGTATCGAGTACCGCCGAAGTAGTTGAGCCTTACCTCGTATCCATTCCCTATGACCGATGGTAGTACGTTAACATCCTCGAATGTGGTCCAACTAACCGCGTTATAAGTCCCCGCCGTGCAGACACACGTGACCGCAGCCGAGATAGCTCCCGGCTGGGCGTATGAAGCGGATGGGATGCAGACAACAGACGCAGCGAGCCTCGGCTGAGACTGCGTGAGTCTAGTTACCGAGGCGGTGCTTGCAGCGCGTACTGACGACGCTAGAAGAAACGCGGCCATGCCGCTACCTTGTTAGTTGTCTATCTGGATAGACAGCGCACTGATAGCGAACGACGGGCCAGCGTCCCCATTGTTCACAGTCTTCGAATTCGTGAGCGCACCGTAGAATAGAAGGTTTCCCCCGCCGATAGTCGCGCTATCGTAGATACCAAAGTAAGTGATCGTGGACGCAGATGGACCCGCGCCGTTAAACCAGTTACCGGACGGGGTGTTGAACTGAACAACGCCGTTGTTCGAGGTGGTGCCTGAAGTACCAGCCGACGGATTGGTCGTAGTAGTCGCGCCACCGGTGGATGCCCAGTTGGTAGTATTGGCCGCGATGTTGACGCGCGCATAGTTGTTCGGAGTCGTGGTGCCAAGCTCGTTGCCGCCGGACGTATTAGCGTCAGTCGGGTTCGCAGTCAGCAGTGCGACATACAGGTTGGACGGAGCAGTGAACGACACACCACGGAAGATGTGGTCGATCAGCTTGTTCTCCAGATAGTCAGACATTGCAGCCATGTTGATCTCCTATGTGGTGGTTGCGATTTCAGCGGTTACACTTATCGTGCCATGCAAGATGGCGGTCACTTCTTCACTGGATGAGTGTAACTCCAGCTCATACACCCCACGTGTCCACGTCCACGCTGCCGTTATAACAGCGTCGATGCGGACCGTGATGCATTTCTTTGCATCGTCGATAACGATGGCACTTGTGGCGCTGGTCAAGCGCAATAGCTCTGTGCCCCCAACCTTTGTTTTTACTACCAGAAGCGCGGTATATCCAGCCAATTCATGCGGGGTGTAATACTGAACATACCCGCCGCTGGTATAGGCGGTATACGCCGCCGAGTTCACATCATTCAGCTCGATAGTGTTAGTAGTCAGTACCGTCGCGGTCTTGTATTCGTGGTCCTTCGGCGGAGTACGGGCGTTGATCTGCGTCATCCCGGACGCGGAGACTATGGCTACCGGCCAGCCATCAGGTACCCCATGAGCAGCAGCGGTCACTACGCATGGTGCTGCTCTGGTTATACCGGTGATCGGCTTGTAGACAATGGGCGTTGTTTGCCACCTGACCTCGTGCATATAGGTCTTGCCTTGCGTGATAACTATGTCTTCCTTTTTCGCCATTTCGGTATCTCCAAGAGTGCGCTGCCTCGATTATAGTATGTCAGAACAGGTCGTTCGGCAAGACATCTATCCTGCTCATGCGGCTCGCAAGTACGGCGGTTTTATGAGTGGTGGTGAGCACAATCGACGGCGGCACATAAACATGGCTTATGATCCCCCCACCAATAACGTGCACGTAGAAATCATTGACGTTGCTAAACCTGCTCGACTGCACGAGCGTAGCCGCAGCGACGGTCAGTGAATGCGTGTAGAACGTGTTGCCATTCGCGTATATGGCTGACTGGACGAGCGCATTGGAGGCTTGCAGCACATGCTGGTAGTTCAGCGTGTTGGAGCTATTGAACCGCGCAGATTGCGTAAGTGTCTGCGCTGCCCCCGACGTCCCAATAACGTGCGTGTAGAACGTGTTGCTGTTCGCGAATAGCGAAGACTGCGTGAGCGACGCGGCCCCGACAGATAGCGCGTGAGTGTAGAACGTCTGCGTGTTCGCAAAGATAGCGGACTGTGTAAGAGTTCTAGGCGGCGGTATCAGCACATGCGTGTAATACGTCTGCGCGTTCGCAAACATAGTCGTCGGAGTGAGCGTAAGAGTCGTGCTTATAGTCTGGGTATAGAACGACTGCGCGTTCGCAAACATAGTCGTCGAAGTGAGCGTCTGCGGCCCTCCGAGCAGAGACAGCACGTGCGTATAGTATGTCTGCGCGTTGGCAAACATCGAAGTCGGAGTGAGCGTCACCGCCCCTACCGATAGCGCGTGCGTGTAAAACGTGTTGCTGTTCGCGAACATCGAAGACTGTGTTAGCTGACTGACCACGCCCAGCACGTGCGTGTAGAATGTATTGCTGTTCGCAAATATGGCCGACTGCGGCATAGCGACGGTAGCCAACAATACATGCGTGTAGTATGACTGGCTGGCCGTGAATGTCGACGTCTGTGTGAGCGTCTGCGCTCCTACTTGGCTCAATACATGCGTGTAATATGTCTGCGCGTTGGCGAACATCGTAGACGCAGTGAGGGAGGAGGTCGTCGCCAGCGCGTGCGTATAGTACGTCTGCGCATTGCCGAAGATTGCAGATTGAGTAAGTGTACGGACGCCCGGAGTTAACAGGTGTGTGTAGAACGTGCTGCTGTTCGCATGGATGGCAGATTGTGTGAGCGTCTGCGCCGACCCAGCTAACGCGTGGGTGTAAAACGTACTGCTGTTCGCGAATATCGCAGACTGCGTAAGAGTCTGCGTGCTCGGCCCCGACGCCGAAGGTGCTGTCGCTATAGGTAACGCTGCTATCGGGTTGAAACCTAGCATATTGTCCTCACGAGCAAGTCATGATGATTATACCACTTCCGCCGTGGCCTCCGGCTCCGCCTACTCCCCCGGTAAAGCATGCCCCTCCTCCTCCTCCACCGGCGCCGAAAGCTCCCTGTCCACCCGCTCCACCGGAGGTGGCGGAATTGAATCCAGACCCTGCCCCTCCTCCTCCTCCTGTATTCATGAACCCAGCTCCCAACAGGCTTGTGTATGCGAATCCGGGGTTCCCACTACCCCCAGCCCCCGCGCCTCCAGCTATACCTCCAGCCGGCGGGAAAAGTAACTGAGCGCCGGCAGAAGGCGACCCTCCGTTACCCCCGTTACCGGTAGTTCCCACCGCCCCGCCGCCCGCTCCCGGTGCGCAGCACTGCCCGCCTGTGGACGACCCCGGAGTCGCCCCTGCGCCTGCGGTTGTAGCGGTTCCTCCGTTCCCACCGCCTACTCCTATGAGGGATGTGTTGGTAACGTAGTATCCAGACAGAAACGCGCCTATAGTGGTGGCTATGGTAGTTACCGCCCCCGCCACTCCTCCAGTAGCTGCGCCGGATGCTGCCCCCGCGTTACCCCCCTGCCCTCCAGACCCTTGAGCAATAATAGACCCTGACGTGGTGGGGGCCAATGCTACATATGATGTCCCCCCAGCGGCGCCTGCTACCCCAGACCCAGTCCCCCCAATCCCCCACGCTCCGGGCTGTATATACAGTACGTCGGGGAGCATCCATAGTGGGAATGTACCGAAGAACTGCGCGGCAGAACCTCCTCCAGCGCCGCCTCCTGCGGCTGATGCCGCGCCCACGAACCCACCCCCGCCTCCGCCTCCGCCTCCGATGCAGATTATATTCAGTACAGAAAATTTGCCGCGAGGCTTGAACCACAGTGTGAATTGCGACCCGAACGCCGCAGTAGTGCCGGTGAATATCTGCACGTCGGTCTTCTGGTTGGTCATATAGTATAGGTCAAGCATGATGGACCCTAGTTACCAGCACGTGATTATCACAATTCCGGGGCCGCCGTTTCCGCCGCGCCCGACTACCCCGCCAGTGAGGCATGCTCCGCCCCCGCCGCCGCCGCACCCATACCCGCCGTCCCCGCCGAAGCCTCCAGCAGTTGCCGAGTTAAACGCTGAGCCTGCTCCGCCAGAACCTCCTGTATTGAGGAATGGGCCGAACCCCGGCCACTTATATCCGGCGTTACCGTTCCCGCCTGCTCCTGCAGACGCCAGACCTCCGGGGATTCCCGGTATAGTACACAGCGCCCCCACGGCCCCTCCTGCCCCTCCGTTCGCGGTTGTGCCTATCGCTCCGCCCCCCGCTCCTCCCGTAAGTAGCAGCCCGGTGGTAGGGGTAGCGATAGCCGATCCTGCCGCCGCCGTGGTAGCCGTGCCCCCGGACCCTCCTGCCTGCCCAACCGTGCTGCTGGTTGCTACCCCTAATATCCCTGTCAGACCTCCCCACCCCGTCCCAACGGCGTACGCTGAAGCCGCCGTTCCCCCCGCAGCGGAACTAGCGGCCGAACCCCCTTGCCCCGCCGCCCCGGCTGACGTAGACGTTATAACAAATCCGGTATTGCTATTTGCCCCCGAAGCTACGAACGACATCGAGCCAGCATTTCCTATCCCGCCTGATGTAGTCGCCCCCAGCCCTCCGTCCCCGGCGCTCACGAATAGTACATCCGGCACATCCGACAGCGGATATAGTGCGGTGTAGATTGGCCCGCAGCCTCCTCCGCCGCCGCCTCCAGACGCAGATGCTGATCCTACCCGCCCTGCCCCTCCCCCTGCTCCTCCGCTGATAAGAAGGATGTGCATCATGGACTTCCCTCTAGGCTTGAACCAAGGCGTCCATATCACCGGGGCAGAAGCGGTACATACTCTTCCCACAAACACCTGTGTGTTCCCGTCATTCGCGGTATGAAACATGTCTAGCATATTGTCACCAACATATCATCACTACTACGCCGGGGCCGCCGTTTCCGGCCCTACCAGCGACGCCGCCGGTCAAACATGCCCCGCCGCCGCCGCCGCCGCTACCTATACCCCCGTTGCCCCCGTCCCCCCCGCTCGTAGCGGAGTTAAACGCCGATCCAGCTCCGCCCGCTCCCCCGGTGCCGAATAGAAAGCCCATAGGGAAACTCACTCCTCCCCCTCCACTGCCTCCGGCTCCGGCAGATGCTACCCCGCCGATAGCTATACCGGGGAAACCGTTCGTTCCATATGATGATCCGTTCCCCCCGGCCCCACCATTCGCGGTAGTCCCTATAGCCCCCCCACCTCCGCCGCCGCATCCGAGACCCCCGCTGTTCCCATACGTCGCAGCTGCTCCTGCTGCTCCCGTCGTGGCCGCGCCCCCGGCCCCCCCGTTTGAGCCGAGTGTGCTCACGTTAGTAAGAAGCAGCCCTCCCATCAAAACCCCGGACGCTAATGATATGCCAGTCACCGTGCCCGCAGCTCCAACGCCGGCGGCCCCGACTGCGCTTGCGTCCGACCCTTGCCCCCCTCCGTTAGCGAAGGCTATATAGCAGCTATTTACCCCGGTAACATATGACATACTTACTGCAGACGCGCCGCCGGCAGTACTTGGCGCTCCCCCTTTTCCGGGGGTTATGAACAGGACATCGGGGACTAGGACCAGCGGTAAGGTCACAGTACATTGCGCTCCGCCTCCTCCCCCTCCACCCCCTCCAGCAGCAGACGCAGCACCGACAAATCCGGAACCACCTCCACCTCCCCCGCCCAAGCAGAGAATGCGGAGGAATGATTTTCCGCGCGGTTTGAACCACGGCACCGGTTGAGCCTGAGAGGCTACAACGCCGTAGAATATCTGACGGTCAGCTAATAACGACGACGGCGTGTGGTATAGATCAAGCATCTTCCCATTCACCCACGCATTCGTAGGAGTACGGAACTTCGCTGGACACCTCGACTCCGTCGGGGTCAGTGACCTTGACCACCTCGCGGCTAACGGCGTCTATATACATCCACCCAGTGCCGGTGATCGTAGACAGGAAGTTGATCTGTGCCCGGAGCATTAGTAACTACCCCCTGTGACAGTTATTTTCCACAGCGTGTTTGTTGCCGGAGCGGCGTGGTTGGTAACAAGGATCGTCATGCCCGGCGGAAGTGCGAAGTTGAGTGGTAACACTACCGGGTACACGGCGGAGGTGGTGTTATCCGCCGATTGAGCCGCTAGTGCCAGCTCTCCAATCAGATGGGTGTTGCTCGATGTGGTGGCCCCAGACGACACTGTAGACAGGAACACCCGTGCCACGGTGGCTGTGGTATTCGTAGCTGCTGCCGTAGATGTCGGGAGCATACGCACATCACGTACGAATGACCCATTGGTCGCGTCTGCCGTAAAGGCCAAGAAGATGTCGGTTCCGATAGTTCCGCCACCTTGGGATGATGTGTTGGCAGCGGTTACGGCTACTGACGTGATGCTGCCAACCTTGCTATAGATTGGGTCGTTATTTCCAGCCATGATACTCTCCTTACGGCATCGCTTGGCCTGTTGCTTGCGCCATCACTTGCCCTATGTTTGCGTTGTCTATCATCTCCGCTGCCGGCGTACAAAATACCACGGCAGACCCGGATAGAGACAGCACCGATCCGGTGGACGACGCGCGGATGATATCGCGTGTCAGTGTCGTGCCGGAGGAGTTAAGCGTTCCCCTGCCTACCTCCCACGCTGAACCATCCTCGATAGCGTACCCTATAGAACACGGACGTATACCGGATGGGAAACCGCTCGCGAACGTCTGAAACCCAGTAGACGCGCCGCTGAATGTAATCGTCCCCGTGCCAGTCGTTGCCGTGGTCTCTTTCACCCTGTCCGCGTATCTAGGCATTACAGTGAGAACACCCCAGATGCGTTCCAAGTAACGGTGATATTGCCGCCGTTAGGTGTAACTGGCAGGTTAGTTACATTGGAGTCCAAGAACGCTACCAAGCGCCATGTGGTATTAGCCCCGGCATTCTGGACATAGATCACAATAGCTTCGCACGACGCCCCAGAGACGGCTGTCCATGTCACATCGGCTCCGTCGAACACGCCGTTGGTATACGCCTTCGTTGCACCGATCTCAACCGGAGTCCCTACGAACGCGGACGAGCAGTCGGTGTAGAACTGATCCGTCGATGTATACGCACGTACGCCTGTATCGTACAGGACGGCGTAAACACCGGTGGTGCCGGACCCGTTCAAGGCTGAACTTGCCCCGGCGGTCAGCAGTGCTTCTTTATACTTCGGGTAGATTGCATTTGCCATGATGTCGCTCCTTATTTGCAGCCGCTGATGACAGAGGCTTGCCCTTCGATAAATCGCTGGTCGTTGGCACGATCAACCAGCAACGCCTTTACTTGTTCCCATAACGATCCATCACCAGTCGTCTTCTCGAACTCCGAAACCTCGCGACTAGGCTCCCACGTAACACACGACGTCGGAGTAGGTATCTCGACATAGGACACCTCCTGCTTGAAGGGGTTATGTCCACATCCTGCCAGACTAATGAGCAGTATGCAATAGCCGAATAGCCGCGTCACAATCGGTCTCCTTTGGGTTCGGGCGAAAGGCAGTCAGGCCACCAACCACCCCTTGCCACTGCTTCTCGCTGCTTTCGAATTTGCCCTTCCACATCGCAGCATTCGCTGTCCTGCGTTTGCCCTCTTCGGAAAGTTTCTCTAATACTCCTTGTAATCGAGCACTCGTCGCCTTCTCCATCGACAGGCTTACACTGGCTTCTGCAAGCTGAGCATTTAGTGTTACCACCGTTTTGGTCAGAGTGCTTATGTCGCTCTTCAGTACCGCGATGTACCCAAGGACTGCCAATACGATCAGGCCAAGGCCAATCTGACTTCGTAACCCCCATAACAGTGTCCACATTACTTTTTCCCTATCATGTAGTCTTCCACAAGTGTCCGCAGTACCCTGATCTCATGCTTCAGGTAATCGATATCGGTCCGCATCCCCCGCACGACCCACGCTGTCAGCCCCGCTGCTATCCCGATGACAAATGCCATTATGAACAGCAACAGAACGTCATTCACTGCCATGTTGAATCCTTCTATATGCATCCAACATCTGTTTCAGCGCGACGACTTCGTGCTGTAGGGCCATGAGGTCGTCGTTATTCGCTATACGCTCGAACTCCAGAATCTCGTAGCAGTGTGTGCACCCGTCCTTGCGCTTCACCATGAGATACTCGACATCCGTTGAGTCTAGCCGGCAGACCTGTATCCGCCCGGTGTCCTCTACATGTATGAGCACGCTCACTTCTGGGCTTTCAATGCTTCGTACGAGGCTCCTGTGATGTATGCAACTACGGTGCCCAACTGGACCATCGCCCACGCATCAGGTGTGATTCTGCCGTACCACACCAACACGCATGATACTGCCACAGTCAAACAGGTAAGGAGAAATCGTCTCCCTCCTACAGTTGTGTAACTCATTTTGATAGCCCTGTATAGTACGCCGCCACGCCGTTCTTGAACACGGCGGTCAGCACCTCGTGCCGCATGCGTGGGCTGAAGCTGACATGTGTCCATGTGCCCTCCATTATCAATTGGTCGAATCTTACGTCGGAGGTCATTATCATCGCGCACACCGTGCGGGGGTCAAGCAGGCACTCGAAGTCTGCGGCGTCGCCGTCCATGTGTGCTGAGGTGGGAGACCCGCCGATAAGCGAGTTAAGTGCGGGGCATCGGTAGGCTGAACTCACGTGCATCGGTAGGCCGAGCACCTTTCGTATGTGTTCCAAGCCGGCGGCTAGATATTCTAGACGTTCTGCTGCGGCGGGGGTGGGGGTGTTGTCTATACCTTTCCTGACGGCCTCTTGTGAGAACGTAAGTTCTTCCAGCGTGAAATGCAAGCTCAACTGTGTCATTATTACCCGCTCCTTACTTCTGGACTGTCGCTCAAGTGGTCCCACTCCGCGCCGAGGGAGTGGTCCGGCTCCTCAGCGTCTCGGCACCTGTCGCACTGATCACCGTCACCTTCGACCCCCAGTACAAAATATCCGTGACACGCGGTACAGTGCCCGATCTGCTCTGTTATATCGTGCTTCATCCGCCGCCCGCAGCGCGGGCGTGCGTATGCCCATCTGATTCCTGCATGTGCACCCGCATGTCCGCCGCTGTCTTCATCACGGAGTCTATATTCTCGTTTATTCGATACCCTACTATAGACCACACTATCGATATTGCTACGCTCGCGCCGAACATGAACGAGATTATTCTATCGTATCGGTTGTTCGCCTTGACTTGATTCTCTTCGTGCAATTTTGCTTCGCCTTCTACCCGGTTGATGTCCCGGAACGCCCGTCCCAGCGCGGCCTCGTGTGTCTGGTGACTGGCCTCCAGTACGGATAATCTTGCTAACTGCCTAGAATTCTCCCTAACCTCGTCGGTCAGCTTGCTGACCCCGCCGGTCATCAATCGTATCTCGGCCTGTAATGCTGCTACAGCTCCGCTTGCCTGCGCGTCCGATAGCCTGCGGTTGAAGTTTTCATCGGTCATCAGAGTCCGCCGTAGCTAACGACACGTGTCTTGTGCTTGTACCGCTCCCATTCGGCCTTCGACGCAGCGCAATAGTCCTCAAACTGTTTCTTGTTGTCAGCAGCGCGCCCTCTATCGAACGTCTCGGCGTCTTGTTTACTATACGCCCTATGTTTCATCCATAGCGATAGATGCTCGTGGTGTTCTTCCCCGATCTCAGGGAACGCGAACCCCATGTCACCTTCATCGATGGTATCGAGTGGGAGCCGGTACACCGAAATCTGCGCTGTATCATCTACAACGGGAATCTGCACCCATCGAACCATATTGCGCTCTTGCCCTACCACCATGTATTGCACTGCCCCAGCGGAATTGTCTATTACGAGCGGGCGTACCACACCATAGTCCGAGCGGGTCAGATTGTGTAGCTCCTCTTGGTTGACGATGACAAGCTCTTCGCCGTTGGATACTTTGTAGGCCAGTCGGAACCGCAGGATTCGCGGGTCAACGTCAGCGAACGCAGTCCCCGATTGAATAGGGACCTGTGTCAATAGCGAAGTGGAGTCGGGGATACCCCCGGTGAGCCTGACGAACATCCGGTAGGCGTCGTTCATGTAGAGGAACGTCTCTGCTTCAGTCCACAGAGGGGGGTCTTCTAAGTCTACGACGTCTGACTTGAAATAGTCGTACAGATCACCGGATAGCATCACGCATTACCAAGTCTATACTGCTTCCACGCCTCATCACGCTCTTTGCCAAGCACCTCGAATCCGGTGAGTGCAGACAGCACCTTCAGGTTCGGGACACCCTGCGCCGTGAAGTCGTTGCGGAACTCTTCTACACCGTTGCGAGCCTCCATAGCGGCGAACGAATCATTCAGTTTGGCTGTGCGCTCCTGCATGCTCAGCTCAACTGGTACATCTTGCTCATCTTCGAGAAATTTTACTTCGCCCTCTACAGGCACTGCTCCGATATGAATCGCGTCTTTCTCGCACTCTGGCGGAACCCATGTTGGAGCACCCTTTCTGAACGCGATGCTACGTCCGGCTAGAGTCTGAAGTGTATGGTCGCGGTGCAGCACATAATCTGGCACGTTTATCTCCTCTACTTAAAAAAAGGGGGGCGATATGCCCCCCTAGCCCTTATCACTTCTTAAACTGCCGACACCTCGTTGACCTTACCGTCGATAGTGTAGTTCACGCGTACGCGAACCCTACCAGCGGAAGCAGCAGCAGTCAGCCCGGCCAAAGTCAGGCGGATATTCTGACCGGAATTGCTCAGCGTAGGAGTGAACGTAGCGATGGTGAGTTTCGCACCAGCGGCAGCAGCATCCAAGTCAGCAGCGTTGACCAGCGCAGTGGTGGAGCCAGCGATGCCCAGAGACAGGGTGGCGCCAGCACCGATACCGACGTACGCGGTTTCGACGTTGACCTCCGCTCCAGTGATGTAAGCGCCCAGCGGCATAGGGATACAGTCAAATGTCAGCCCTGTACCGGATGTCAGGCCGGGTTCTACAATACCAGTGCCGGGGTCTACAGCAGTTGCGGTACCGGTGTTTGTGACTGCAGCGCCGAAGGTGTATTTCACCCCGGAACCTGAATCAGTCACCCAGTCGTTGTAGTTGAAGATGAACTCAGCAGTTACAGGGTACTGAGTTCCACGAACAGCAAGTTTCTTAGCCATGATCCGGCCTCCTTATTGCGCGGTGTAAATAGAAAGCACACCGAAGTCTTCGGTAGTGCCGCCGGAATACTGGGTGTAGAACTGCGGCTTCTTGAAGCCGATGATCTTGCCAGTCGAGATACCTTGTTGGTTCTCGTAGTCGAAGCCCTTCTCGACCCATTCTGGTGCGCCAATGTCTGCCATACCCAATGCTTGAGCACCGCAGAACAAAACCTGACAACCGTCGATGTTACCAGCGCCATACTTGGACCCGCCGGCTGCAAGGCGTGTGTTAGGCACATGACGGAACTCATGCAGATACAGACCGTCGACCTTTACCGTAGACCCGCTGAACAGCTTGCTGTTGACGTCCTTGCTAGAGGAGTACCGCAAGTTAGCCATGTAGTCAGTGTCCATCTTCAGGCGAGACATCGCTTGTGGGGACAGGAACACGTGGTAAGTTTCTTCGCCGCCATCTTCACGGATACCACGGATGTAATTGTCCTTGGCGTACGCCTTGGCAGCTACGAGCATGTTCCATGTGGGATAGTCAGCGGCAGTGTCTCCGCCGTTGGTCGCGATATACGCGCCAGTGGAGTAATGGTTACCGGAGATTGTGCTGGATGCACCGCCCCATACCATGCGCTTGTTGGTAGCATCCCAACGGCCATAACGCTTGGAGGTAGGAGCCACTACGTCAGCGGCAAACTCAAGGAACGGAAGGTCAGAACCGATGCGGGTGCCGCCAGCGTTCTTGAACGAATAAGCGATGCCTGCCAGAGACAGGAACGCCAGTTGGTCCAGACGATCAGAAAGCCAATAAGCTAACTGGTCGCGGGCGTTTTCACGGAAGTTGATGATAGACTTTTGGTCTGCCATACGGCCTTCGTGACGATGCGCGTGACGCAGTTGGTCCAGACGGATCACGGTGTCGAAGCTCTTCAGAGCTTCTTCGTTGCCCTCCAGAGTACGATCCCCGGCAATACCGTCGCCTTCGACGTCGGTCAGCAGAGTGATAACGGCGCGTGCGCCCTTTTCAGTCTTCTTCAGCTCGGTTACGTGTTGGATAAGAGCGTTGGAATCACGCCCCAAGAACTTGTTAATGAACGACAGGTTACGGGCTTGTTTCCACAAGTCCAGCGACCATACAGTCTTTTGCTCGTTGGTGAGCAACGCAAAATTAGTAAGTGCCATTTGGCTCTCCTTTGTTGAAAAAGTTAAACGCTTGTGCTGACAGACTGTGTCAGGTTTCAGACCACGGTGTCGCTGCGGTGCGCGAGAGTTCAACCTTTACGGAGGTGGAGCCGGAACGCTGTGTCGTCGCGTACTTACGAAGCACTACATGACGCTGTATCGTCGCCGTCATACGAAGTGCCGGGTATTTTGCGTACCCGGCAGACGCTTTGTTACGTCAGAGAGTACATCAGATTGGACAACAGTGTCAACATTTCTTGGGTGGCTTTTTACCGCCGGACTTCTTTGGTTTACATGCCATATCAGTCTCCTAAATTGAGTCACCGCGCAAGCGGGCTTTCGTTGCATCCGGCAACGCCGAGAACTCCTCGAAGGACATGTCCGCCACGTCGGGATCAGCAGCGCGCTGACCTCTGGTGTCGCTGTCCTCACCCACCTCTTTCATGCTGGCGGGCTGGCGTTTCGTCGTGTCCAGATTCTTTGCTACCTGCTGCTTGGCTCGGTCTGAGCCTTTCGCCGCAGACAGGCCGGTAGACTTCGTGTCGTCGGTAGCCGCAGGCATGACCTTCGACATCACCTTCGTCACCGCAGTCTCCAACGCGCGGCTGGCTGGTAGACGCTCGCGCGCCATAAGGTCGCGCTGAGTAGCCAATACCATGTCAACCACATCCTGATCGAACGTTTCTGAGTCTGGACGTAGAATGTCATACGCCGCCTCGAGCCGCTCAATAGTCAGGTCCATGCGCACTTCTTCACGGGCTTCGGCGCGGATTCTATCGGTGTTGTTCGCCAGCTTCACGTCCTCGATCTGCTCTGTGATCGCCTCTACCTGACGCCCAAGCTCCAGTGCGCGATCCTTGTCGCCCTCCATGCGGGCAGTCTCCAGCTTCTCACTGATGACAGCTCGCTGCTCTTTCAACGCCTTGATGTCCGCGTTCTGTGTCTGTTGCTGAATCTGTCGCTCCAGATCGGCAGCACGTGCTTCTGCCGCCTCCTTCGCCAAGCGCGACTGCTCTATACGGCGGTCAAATTCAGCCTTTGGAATACTGATAGGACCGTCCTTCTTGGCGAACTTGCCGTCCTCGCCGCGTGGTTGTTCGTCAACGCTCTCCTCCGGCGCTTCTTCCGCCGCTGCTTCTGCCTCGGCGGGTGCTTCAACTTCACCGGCGACTACAGCATCGCCGCGATCTACAGCTCCGCCATCATCGCCGTCTACGGCGCGCATGATGTAGAAGTTCAGTAGCCGTTGGAATAGTTTCATTACATTTCTCCTTCGTGTGAGGTGGGTTCATCTTCCTGCTCTTCTTGCTGCTGCAACATCTGCTGGCGTTTGAGTATAGCGTCCTGCCGCCTGTCTTCGGCCTGCTGCGCTGCCTCCTCCGCCCTTATCTTCATGTCCTGCTCATGCTTCTCACGCTCGAACTGCAGCTTCATCTGGAATTCCTCGCGCTTCATGTCCATCTCCTCGCGCTTCATGTCCATCTCCATGCCGGTGCGCTCCTTCTCCATCTCGTGCTCGCGCTCCATCTTAGCCATCTCGGCGCCCGTCCCGCCCTGCGCCTCCATTCCTTCTTTCTGCGCACGCGCGGTCTTCAGGCTGGCGTCGGCATGCTTGTCTGCAACCTCCGCCTCCAGCTTGCCTACCTCAGCCTCGGCTTGACGCTGTTGTAGTGCTTTCGCCGCTTGTGCCTCCGGAGTCTCTTGGTCGCCGGACATCTGCTTGAGAATATCCCCCTTGCGCTGCAGGCGGCTGGCCTCGATAAGTACGCTGTCCGGGATAGCCACGCCAATCTCTTTCAGTGCGCGTGCTTGTTCGAACTGGCTGTCCTCCATCGTCGCGCGGAATGGTTGCGAGGTGATGGTGATCTGGTACTCGCCCAACGTGAGGTCGTTGGTTATTGCGCTTGTAGTGGGGTCGGCCTTGTTCACCTCTATCGTCTCTGGCTCCTTGAGCACGTCGTCGTGCGTGATCGTAACGATGCGGTGCTCCGTGTAATACTCCTGTATCAGGTCGAGCACATTACGTGCGAGTATCCAATCGGAACGCTCAAGGTTGTCCATGACCTTGGTCAGGTTCACAGACCCGCGCTGCTGCTTGTAGGCGATGGCCTTCGCAGCTACGTCCTCCCTGTCGAACCCCTGCATGGAATCACTGACGTTAGAGATAGACTTGATGTGTTCTTCGGCCTTATAGCTGATACGGTCAAGCCCGGTAGGAGTCTGGTTAGGCTGAATCTTCTCGGCGTTGTTGATGTCGTCGAGTTCCAGCACCAGCCCGGTCTGCGCCCCGCTCTGCTCCAAATCCTCGATAGACATGTTACGCAGCGCGCCTGCCCTGACTTTCCAGCCGGAATTAGCCGTTGTGTTCACAATATGAAGCTCTTGACTGGACACCTTGTTCAGGATTTCCTGTGGTCCAAGCAGATTCTCTACGATGCCTATGGTCTTGCCATAGCGGAAATGCGGGAAGTATGGGACTACAGTGAAGTGCTTGTATGGAGACCAGTCGTCGTGCAGGACCAAATTGTCTGCTGTAACTGTCCAGCGGATTCGCTTGACGGTACGCTTGATGACGTTGAGCTGGCCCTGCGCCTTCTCCAGCACAGAGGAAATCTTGTTCCTGTCCCAACCGTCAGGCACCGGGCGCATATCGCCAGTCTCGATGTCGACGAAGTGGTTCTGCTTGTCCATCTTTCGATACTGCCGCTCCAACGTGCGGACTGACCGGCGCACGAACGTGCGATCAAGCATGCCGTAGTACGCCCCGCCCAACATCTGACTGGCGAAGCGATCACGGTAGCGTTCTACGGAGTCATATGAATATGGGAACGAGGACTCTACCTTCGTACGAAAGTAGTCCGCGTCTTCCTTGTCGTACAGTACCTCGATGTCATCAGCCGTGAGCCACTTGGTGATGATCACGTCGTTCCACATGTCGGGGTCGTACTCCTCCGCGTCTGGATCGATGATTACGTTCTTGCTGTTCAACTGGGATATTCGGACCTCGCCCTGCATGGCGTCGTTGAAGTCCATGCGTACGTCGTAGAAACCACGTGAACGGATAATGCCATCCGCGAACACATCTGAGCGTACCCACGGGAGCTGGTTGTTCTGGGAGACCTGCATCCAGACCTTCGATAGAGCTTCTGCCACTTCTGGTGTGGCGCCGTTAGATGGCCTGAACAGCACCTCGTTGCGGTTGTAAATCTGCTCCCCCATGATTGTGCCTACAGTGGAGATGATCTTGTTGATAGTCATCGCCGGGCGCTTCTGCAATTTTAGCGCGTTGATGTCTGTCTCGTTCCACTGCTCTCCTGCGAAGAACTGATCACACTTGTATGCTTTTTCAAGAAACTGATAATGACCGCGCTCCACCATCCAGCGATAACGATACCACTGCTCTGTTGATACATCATCATTTATTGGCATATCGCGAGTCCTCTTGGAGTGCGTTTGAGAATATCAGAAAGCGTCGTAAACAGTCAATGGCAGGTTAATAGATTTCTCGCACGACGAGGTAGAACGAGTTTCCGCTTGTATTTACGAACCCCTGTGTGTCAAAGCACATCCGCGTGGTATATCCGAAATAATTCCCTGCTGGGTAGATACCCCGCATCTGCTCCGCTGCCGGGGTATCTCCGAACCGCTCTTCATACGGCACGTACACCTTCGCATGCTTCATGTCGATGTGGAGTATCCGCACCACAACCGCAGGGGTCACGTTCCAGTAATCAACCTCCTCCACATATGACGCCATCAGGTAGACATTCTCCCCGGTGTCGTCTACGCGCATGGTGCCGAACGTCCACGACCCTGTAGTGATCCCGGATGGGTGGGTGAACTTGTATATCTCCTTCAAGACTGCGTCGCGAGTGCTGTATAGCGAGAACACCGCCGGGTCTGTTGCGGAGTCGAACACCCTACCGGAAACGGCTACTATGACGTCGCATGCAGTGGAGCATACGTGCCCTACCTCCTCCCCAGTAAGCAACACATTCGAGCTGTTCGCCTCTACGAGTAATTTCCAGCCCCCACTGTCGTCCGTGTAGTACAGGCGGGAGAACGTGACGCCGGGCGATTCTACCCGTATCTCCACCACCCTGTGTCTTCCACTGGACGCATACAGCCCTATCCGCCCGGAGCCCCCATAGAGGGTGGACCAGTGGAGGTAGTCCTCTGAACGTATCCATCCGGGGTGCCCTCCGGCTGCCTCCAGCCGTGTGGCGGTACCGGTCTCTGCGCATATCTCCCACAGTGTGCTGTATCCCGCGTAGTACAGGTTCGGGTTGGGCAAGTTCGCCATCATCTCATCAATGGACGTGAACCCCGCCCCCCAGAACAACACCCGAGTCAAGCCGTCGTTACAGTGCGTGGGGGCGGAGGCAAACCCTGAAGCTGGGGAGCTTGTGTCTACGCAGTAGAATGACGCGGCCCCGAATGTAACGTAGTGCCCCCATATCCCCCATGTACCGGATATTTCCACATAGATGTATTCACCCACTGACGTACCTACCACTCGCTCGCCTTTATCGGTGAAGTACACCACGCTTCTGAACAGCCCGTGCAGGTTTGCGTCCGGATACTGAAACTCCGACCCGCCGAATGGGATCGTGCCCTGCTCCCAGTTCCCGTCAGGGAGGAGGGCGAAGTACGACAAGAACCGGTTTATGCTGTCAGTGCCCCCGATGTACGACATTATCGTATATGTCGACGGGGCGTAGTGAGCCAGTGGGAACGTACGCATGAGGTACGGGGGAGTGTTGTACAGCGCGTACATCTGCAGGTCCCCCACCACGTCCGCCGTCTGTGTCTTACCTGACACCACTACGTAGTCATGCGTATACTCGAAGGGCGCCGCTGGACCCGTCATATACGCCCACTCCACGTCGATCAGGGCAGTCGTGCCGGTGTGTATCTTGGTGAGCATGGTAGTGCTTGCGTAGAACATACCCGGATGGGCATATGTATACACCCTTACTAAGGGCGCCTCCAACGGTGTCGTACCGTCGAACTCCGACAACACGCCGGCTGTGCCGCCGATGAACACAGCAAACACAGCGCCGGTCAAGTCGGCGATAGAGTCGCTCACGTGTATCAAAACCACAGCGCGCCGGTCTAGGCTATAACACAGCACGCCGGGGACGAGACCCGCTGCGCTCGCCGTCGAGAGCTGGGTCAAGTCATCGTGGGTACCGTACACCTTCACCGGAATTCGCATCTGCTCGTCCAGTGCATACAACGTGAAGGTAGTGAAGTTCCCGCCGACGTCGCTGAGCACGTCCAGACCTGCGTCGAAGTACACCGACCACGCCTCTTCCCCGCTGTGAGGGCGGTTGTAACTCTGCACAGATGCGTTACGCGCCAGATTGGCGTACTCGATTGTACCGACGCTGTCGTGTGTGAAGTCCGGCTCGTTCAGGAGGAACACGCTGCGCGGGACCGACACGCGGTTCTTTATGTAGATAAAATGCGACGTGGGAAGAAACGTGTCGGGAGCGTTGTGCGACACGCGCAGCGTGGCCCCCATCCACAGCCCTGTGGTGCGTGTATAGAATATTCTTACCGTGGCTCGTACGCGCTGCATCAGCGCCGTCCACCCAGCCGTTATGCTCGCGCGGCTGCGCCTGTGCTTCATGGCCTGCGCCATACCGATGACTGCCACACGGAACCGCTTCGGTGGGCGTGCGAAGCGAGACGGGAAGAACTCTACCGGCTTCATGCGCGCTACGCCGCCATGTGGCTGGTGCCGGAGAAGTCCATCTCCGCCAGTCTGTCGCGCCACCCTTTTATTCTCGGCGGCTCCGCGATGCGCGGCGCGCTCTTGCTCAGCGTCAGGCGCACGCACCATGCCAGCGAGTCAATCTGGTCGTCGTGCTTACCCGCAGGGAACCGAAGGAACTCCTGCTTCAGCGCGTCGAACCATGCCGCCTTCTCCGGCCACCATAACTTCCCTGACTGCATGCGCCCTCTGAGCGGCTGCGCCCGCACCATCTTGTCAGACAGCGGCTTCAGCACCTCGTAGCTGGGATAATAATGCTTGAACCCGCACGTCTTTGTGAACGTGGTCTCCAGCGCTTTCCAAATCTGCCCGTCCTCGAACCCTATCAGCGTCGGCTGCCACGCGATAGCGTAATCAACCACCGTCGTCATCAGGTCAATACCGTCGCCAGACCGGAACCGGAACACATCGAGCACGTATATATTGTCGAACTCGTCCTGCATCACGGTACAACCTACCGTGTAGTCGTTCAGGCTGCTCTCGGTGATGGCGAAGTCCCACGCCTGATATACATTCGCCCCACGCGTGTTTGGCTCATGCTGGTACATCCGGAACATGCTCTTCGTGAAGAACGCCCCCTCCTCCGGTGTGGGGTTCTGCTGATACAGCGCTGCCCACCACCGCTGCTGCCCCAGCGCGTAATATGTCGCCTTGCGCCGCTGCAAACTCTCCAGCGTGTACCGTTCCGGATGCAACGCAGTGTTGTGCAGACGCGTAAGCCTAGCCCCCTCGGGGACAACCGACCCGGGCGGAAGCTCTACTACCGTGTCGTCCGGCATGATGTACTCGTCGCCCAGCTCGTTTATGGCGGGGTACTTCACCACCTCATAAGTATCGGCACCCTCTATGCCGGATAGCACCTGTACCCGCCCCGCGAGATCATCTTCGTTCCACCACGTCATTATGATCAACACGCCTCCACCGGGGGCGAGGCGAGACTGGGCAGTAGACAGGAACCACTCCCAGTTGTTGTCTCGTATCACCTGCGAATCAGCCGCCTCTGCGTCCTTCACTGGGTCGTCCACTATGAGAATATTTGCCCCGCGCCCGGTAATCATCGTCCCGACGCCTGCGGCCAGATATCCCCCGCCGGCCAGCATGTTCCAGTTCTCTACGGACTGCGACTGCGGGTCAAGCTCAGCTCCGGGGAACACGGTCTGATAGCTCTGGTCGCGCATCATATCGCGCTGATAACGCGAGAACGACAGTGCGAGAGACTGCGCCCCGCTCGTCGCTATAATCTCCCAGTCAGGATGCCTGCCCAGCACCCAAGGCGGGAAGTGACGGGAGGCTATCTCACTTTTCCCATGCCGGACAGGCATACACAGCAGCAGACGCGGCTCTTTCTCGTTCTCCACATCCTCTACGAACCGCTCCAAGCGGCGGCAGATGTCCTCATGCACCCATCCGACCATATATCGTGGCCTGAAACGGCGTATGAAGTGCAATAATTTCTTGTTTGCGAGGGTTCTTGCGGCCAGCTCCTGCATCGTGGGCTGGCTGTAGTCGATTTCTGCCTGCGGGAACGGAATTCTCAGCGATTCTTCATCGCCTTCAGCCGTTGCGGGCATTATCTGCGGGGTTTCGGGGGTAAAAACATGGGTTTCTTCTGCTTCGGCGACTGCATCCGCGTGGGTACACTCAAGGCAAGTGTCGGAGTCGCTCATGGGGTACGCCGAGCGCGGCTTCCGTAGCCCGCAAGCTACGCATTTTCTGTCAGCCATTGACAACCTTGGGCATCGGCCTGCCTTCTGAGATCGCCAACAACTCCTCGACGCTCATCGATTGGAATTTCGACTGGATATTCATCTGATTCACGGTCATGTGAGTCACTTTCACCTCCGGCGCAGTGTGTCCCAGAATCTTTCCGACCTCCACCCACCCCTTGATCACTGCGTTAGGGTCGCCAAGGTGCCGCGCCATCTCTATCCCGTCGATTATCCCCTCGATCACATCGAGCCTGCGTATCTGCGTGGTGTCCGTAAGCCACCGGCGAGCAGCGGCGAGCTGTTCCTGCACAGTGGTAGACACCGCAGGAGCATGCGGGGTCGAATACCCGGCTTCAGCGGCTGCTGCATTATTGCTGTGCCCCAGCATCTTCGCATTCACGAAGGCTGCCTGCTTGGGCGTAAGCTCTGATCTAGGGCGTGCCAAGTAATACCCCCACGTCGTCCTCATCCCCACGGTACATAAACGCCGGGTTCCCCGCGCCTATATAGGCCGCGCCGATATTGAACTCGAAATATTCAACGGCGTCCTCGTAACTCATCCCGTCAGTGTGCATCATCTTGTCGATGACCTTGTCATAATCGTAACACACGACCTTCGAACGCCCTATCTGTTCGACCACCCCGACTATGCAGTCGCCAAAATCATTCATATCGAACGCCATACAGTGTCCTACCTCTGAATATGTGTGTGAAATTTTTTTAATTATATATGTGAATCCTGTATTTGCGAAGGCCGGGGGTGGCTTCGGATTCGTTTTCATGGGTGGGTACCGTACCAGTACCAGCTACAAGGCTGGTTCTACTATCCGCAAGGAAAATAATATCCACAACCATATAAGGGAATTCGTTTTCACGGGTGGGTAAGGAAAATACTGGGCTGGTAACCCACCCCCGCCCCCGGCGGATGGGTGGGCCGGTTCGGATTCACTTTCCGATACCGGTCAAGGAGTCCCTTTAATCATTGTTCAGGAGAACAAAATCATGGCAACTCGTACTACTACAACTAAGCAAGCTGTTAAGCAAACAACCAAGCCAACTACGACCCGTCGGGTCGTCAAGGCTAAGGCCAAGGCTAAGGCTGTCCCCACCAACAAGGTCATTGACCGTACCAGTACCAGCTACAAGGCTGGTTCTACTATCCGCAAGGGTAGCATCGCAACAAAGGTAGCCAGCCAGAACTTCTGGGCTGGTCTCACAGGCAAGTAACTAGGAGAATCAACATGGACTTCAAGCTCACAATCAAAGGCGCTGTTATCAGCGCCGACAGCAAGGTAGACGAACTAACAGTCGCTTCTACCATCACCCCAGCGGAGTTCGCTGAGATCATGACTACGTACCGGGACATTCTTGTCCCTCTTATAGCCATGTTCAAGCCTGAATAGGCTAAGGCCGAAAACGTCGCGAGACGTTCTGCACGTGAGGCGTGCACTGATGAGGCCAAGTCTTATACCCCAAAGCTCAGTGGGTATAGGACTGCACATGCGACGTGGTCTGTCCATCATACTGATGAGCAGCACGTAACTTCGAGCGTGTGCGGTAGGAGACTAGCATGCATGCTAATCAACTCACTCTGGCCCTGATCCAAGCAGGGATCATCGACAACATCATGTCTATGGAGGCTCGTAAGCCTTCTGAATACGTGTTCGAGTATGAGCCTGCGCAGAAGTCCAAGAACCCAGCGTTAGTGGATATTATCACGGACGCCAAGTTCATCAATCAAGCTGTTCGTATGGCGTATTGCGGACTGATCGGTGCAATCCTGCGTGCAAACGGCAGGGAAGAGCCGCTGTTTGACGAGGAGCCTGAGGTTGCTACAACCTCTGACCTCGCTGACAGGAGCGATACCATAGCTCCGATGTCTATCGAGCAAGGCATCCAGAACGCCAGTAATGTATGGCATTGGGCCAAGCACGTAGCACGGGCTGAAGGTAACGAATGGCTCTTCGAGATGACCCAGCGTGAGCTGGAAGTCCAGCCAGACGGCAGCAAGAAGGTCGTTACAAAGGTAGCACATGTCGTTCGTCCATTCTCTGAATGGATCAAGGACGAAAAGGCTGCCAATACTGACGACAGTCAGTGGGGGCTATCTATCCAGTTGGTTATTCAACTGGGCTATGGAGACCTTGTTCTTAACGAGGTATCTGAAGACCCACGTCTGGCAGTAAGCGAGTGGCTCAATGAAATACCAGCGAGCCGCGATAGTCTTACTACATCTCGTCGGGAGCGCATTGTCACTGCGGTTGCAGACCGCAAGTGGCGCGATCTCAATACGGCTGTGCAAACCGGTGTCGCTCGCGACATCGAGGCGCAGCTTCGTAACTGGATCATCATTGCGTACTCGCCCAAGGCAAAGGCGCATATCGCCGCATTCCGCGCATCTCCGGCTTACAAGACGGAGATGGTTAAGCGTGAGCAAGACAAGCTCCAGATTGAAGAGCAGAACGATCAGTTCCTCTTCGCGATGGAAGAACTCAAGCTCGGGCGTGCTGAGCTGAAGCTCAACCGTAAGATCAGGGAAGCCAAACAAGCTGAGTTCCTCAGCAAGTTGGAATCTCGCTATGCTGAGCTGGACGCTCGTCTAGCTGGCGTTAGCACACACTAACTAATTGAGCAGTTAGTGGCTTCATCCCCCTCGCAACGAGGGGGCTTTATCAAGCAGCTATCTTGGCTGCTTGGTCAAGCCTGAAAGGAGGCAACTATGTGGCATTGTCCGCAGTGTGGTTGTAACAACGTAGCACGTGTAGCACGTTGTGTGTTCTGCTATGCGCGGCGGTCTGCCCGCCCATACATACTTATAAGGAGAGTGTAGTACTCCGCAACGGGTCGTCGGAGGTTCTTGATTCATATCACCCACGTAACAGCACATATAAAGGAGACACAAATGAGCATCATGAAAGCTGCATTCATGGCGGCTATTGCCGATATTGATGGCAGCAGTCCTGAAGCCGTCTATCTAGCCAAGCACGGCGCGATGGACGAAGCTATCGCACTGGTAGCAGCTCAGTTAGCACACACGCGGCATGTAGAGACGCGTGATCTCATCGAGTCCAGCGAACCTCGCTACGGATTCGACAAGAGTGTGTACGAGCCAAGCCCTTGCATCACAATATCGGCGAAAGCCGTTAAACCCAACACGCTCAGTTACAACGAGCGATTTGCTAATCTTCAAAGGAGACTGTCATGAACGTAGGTAACTTCATTGGCCTTGGTATCAAGGCTATCGGTGACGGCATTGCCGCTACCGCATCTGCCATCGCAGCGACTGCATCGTCGCAAAGCGATGGTTTCGTTAAGGGCATCAAAGGTGTAAACCTTTCCAAGCGTCGGAAGCCCAGTATCATCAAGCCCGTCGCTCGTCGCACCTAGCCGTGTTTGGTCTAGGCCATGTAGACATGATGCCGTTATTCTACGGCATCATAATGTTCATAGGCATCTGGTCAATGTGGCGCAAACTGACTCGTTTGAACATATTCGGCTTCTTAGTAGAAGCCGGTGTGTTCTGGCTTGTCTTTTCGATGCATGGCGGCACAATGGCCGGAGGTTTTGCAGCAATGGTTTGTGCATTGCTCGCAGGTACGTTTTTAGCTCACAAATAGGGAGACAATTTGTCGGATAAATACCGACTGTTGTTTTTTTACAACAGAGTGTTGTAAAAATACAACAGAAAAGTGGAACAAAATAAACGCATTGTATTCAATGGTTTAAGACCACTTTTTCACTTTTTGTTCCACTTTCAAAATTAGTGGAACAGACATTATTGTTTAGAATCATCGACTTACGTGATGTTCCACTTTTAGGGGGTCTAATATCCAGCCCCAGCACACACACGTACATGATTTTTACCTACTTACGCATTTCTTATTTTTATGTCTCATTAACTCTCTAAAGTAGAACAGTAGAACAATAGAAGAACAGAAAGTTAATATATATTTAGTTTTCAAAGACTTACTACTGTTCCACTTTTTGTTCCACTTTCAATTTTTGTTCCACTTTTTCTCGAACAAAGACAAAAAACTTGCATTTTTGATCCAATGCTCCTAATATGGGTATTCAAGCGAAAAAGGAAAAATATCTATGTTTAAGCTATTTTCACTATCAGCAAGCGAGTTTCTGACCAAACGCTTATACCTTAATGATAGTGGGGATATTCAGAAAGGAAATTACCCCCCAGTCAAAGACTTTACATCTCATGACTTTGACATAAACAACCTTGCAGATTTCTATGCTGCAATCCAGACAACCGCCAACAATGGTTGGTGTCTTCTCAAAGGCGCATTACAAAGACCCCTGAATAATGAATCAAGAGCTGGCAGCACTGACAGCAATGGAGTGACGAACTGGATTTGTCTGGACATTGATGGATTGTCTGGCTTCAAGAGCATTGAAGACTTCATGTCGCAGCACCCTGTACTATCTGACATCTCATATATAGTCCAATACAGCTCATCCTCCGGGATATCCAAAAACAAAGGAATTCACGCTCATATATTCATTCTGTTGTCTCATGCCTACCATGCACAATATCTGAAAGGATGGTTGATGCAGCAAAACGTGGACGGTGAATTATTCAAAGGCAAGCTGATGCAGCAGCTTACACTGAACCGAACAGGGTCAACACTGCACTATCCAATCGATATCACTGCATGCCAGAACGACAAACTATTATATGTAGCACCGCCCGTGATTGAGCGAGGCGTAAAATTCAAGCTACCAGCAGAAGCTGGGGATCAATTCATTCACTTGGTCAAGAAAGCCAAGAATCAACTACCTATTGAACGGTTACAGAACTGTTCGATAGAACGATGGAAAGAAGAAGCCCGCAAACGGTTCAACATACTTCGAGACGAAGCCAAGCTACCCAAGATCAATGGTAAACCCAAGCGTGACAAGAATGGTATTGTAGTCGCTCCTGACTGCGGTGAATTCACCATCACGGAGTCTAAAGAAGAGCGTGGCTTCCGTTACTTCAATATGAACGGGGGGGATTCGTGGGCTTGGTACCATCCAATTGGCAAGCACAAGTACATCAATTGTTTCAAAGACCCTGATGTCAGTTATCTGACTGAGCGAATATTGCCTAATTATTACGCACAATGTGAAGAAGAACGACATTCAAGCGTATCCCAACGTAGAGCCGACGGTACAATACTGTTGGCTTTCAGAGACTTGCGTTCAGCCGCATATTTCAACGGATCATGGAATACTGATACTCAAGAGTTAGTGTTACACCCGGCTCGGTCAGAGGTACAACTGGACCACTTCCTTATCCAGCACGGTGAACTAGGTGGTGTTGATGGGTTCATCCCGCAATGGGACATGGAATTCAACCCACAGAACGACACTGTCTGCGACCCCTCACTTCGGTATTTGAATACTTACATACCGTCACAATTCTACCGGGCAGAACGACACCCGGCCCGAAACATGGACAACTGCCCAATTATTAAGCGCATTATCCTGTCCGCCGTTTCAGGAGGCGAATGGAATGAAGTTGCAGAGCATTTCCTGAATTGGATAGCAGTAATCATGCAACACAAGGTCAAGACACGCACAGCGTGGGTCTTGCACGGCAAGCAAGGCACTGGCAAGGGGTTGATAGCCAATAAGATACTATCGGTCCTCTTAGGCTCACGGTACGTGCAACAGAAGCGTATGTCTGAACTGGAAGAAAAGTTTACAGGTTGGCTGGAAACTGCCTTAATCGCTGTCATAGACGAGATTCAAGTATCTGCATCTCAGCGCAAGTCATTGATCTCATCTGACTTGAAGAACTGGATCACCGAACCAGTGCTTACCATGCGTTATATGAACCGCATGCCATACCAGACTGAGAACTACAGTAATTTTCTGTTGTTCTCAAACATGCCTGACCCCATCCAGATTGAGGATGACTCAGATAGACGCTATAACATCGGAGATTTCCAGAGCACGAAGCTGGTCATAACAAAGAAAGAGATAGATTCTGGAATACCCCCTGAACTTCCCTATTTCATGGACTACATAATGCAGCGAGAGGCAGATATGGACCGCGCTGGTGCGATCATCCGTAATCAAGCGCGTCGTGACGTAATCTCCGCCAACAAGAACTCACTGGACATGCTGTGCGAAGCATTACTGGACGGTGATCTTGGAGCATTCATGGCGGACTTGCCAGACACAAAGATGTTGAACGATGTAGCATCCGGCAATGCAGGTGCCATCGGCGTGCAATTCAGTCGTATTGTGTTGCGCGAGCTGGCAAAATTAACTGCTCTGCCTATGGCCGATCAGGATGGCTTCTTCCGTGTTCAGTCGAAACTGACAAGAGACGAGCTGGGCATACTACTGGAGTATGCAGTAGGCAACATGCCTTATAACCAACCTAGCAAACTGTCTCGGCTGTTATCACACAAGAAAATAGACGTACGAAAGATACGCGTCGAAGGTATACCACATCCTGTAATGGGTATCGACATCACATGGGTTGCATCACGCACATGGATTGAGGAGAATAAACCACCGGAGCAGAAAAAGGTAGTGCAGATCGTTGGGTCTGCCCGTAGTTCCAGCTCCAGCTCCAGCTCCAGCTCCAGCTCAATACCACTGAAAGGAAAGCTATGACCACACAACATGAACATGAGAAACGTGCGGCTGACCGCCGCCCATGTACATCATGCCGGTACAGTAGTCTACCAGACAGCGCATGCGCAAAGGCTATAGAACGGTTGAATATTGTGAAGATAGAACGTGAGTTATTCCGCTTTGAGATGGAAAAACTCATGGCTACACAGCCACTGGCGTATTACAGTCCGACATCCAACTCAGTATCGTTGTGTCGTGAAGACTTCCCTGCTGATGCTACTATATGGCCGTTGGTAATTCAGACTGCAAACACAGCAGCATTCAGCACATACGACATACTGGACATACCCCAACCCCAACCCCAACCCCAACCCCAACCCTTACACTTACCCGGCGAGGACCCCACATCATGATCATCACATCTCACGTCGCTGTAGCTGAAGTTACAGCGCTGATAGACGCTATCGAGAAAACCCACGGCCCTGATATTGCAGGATTGATAGTCTTGCTGCATCACATCAAGACTTTGAACTACGTTACTGTTATGGTGTGCGCCGAAGCCGGAATGCCGCCGGAGAGCTGTGCTGTAATCGTCGACGGTATCGTGCTCGTCACTTCAGAGATGATGAGTATGTTGCAGATCAAGATGGACCCGCACATGGACAGGGAGTTGGTAGACAAGCTCTTCGACGTGTTTCAAGCTGACATACACGCCATAATGCTACGCAAGGAAACCCCTGCGAACGACGACACCTCCGCCGCCTCTGCCTCCGCCTCTGCCTCCGCCCCTACCCCCATCCACACCTCTGTGCCACGCACGCACTATCATTGACATGGCTAAGCTGCCCATAGTATCCTGTGATCCTCGAAACTTCACAGAGCACAACGATACTATGTCACTCAGCCATCCCGAAGCACAGCGTATCAACACATGGTCTTATTCCCGGCTTCTGGACTATGAAGCATGCCCTCTCAGGGCGAAACTCAAGCATGTAGACAAGATTCCCGAAATTCAACACCCTGCTGCTGAACGTGGTACAGCCACGCATCTGCAAGCCGAAGACTTTGTATGTGGCACCACAAAGACACTGCCTGCAGGACTAAAAGCATTCGAGCAAGAGTTCGAGAAACTACGCGACATGCACCTCGATAACAAGGTCAGCCTTGAAGGCGAATGGGGGTTCGATAACGAGTGGACACCAGCACCTTATAAAGGCGCATGGCTGCGTGTGAAAGGCGACGCAGTTGCTCACACATCTTCTACTACCGCCGTAGTCATTGACTACAAAACAGGCCGTAAAGACGGTAATGAGATCAAGCACGGCGAGCAGGTACAACTGTATGCCATAGCCACGTTCATACGTAATCCTGATGTAAAGCACGTGACTGTCGAGCTATGGTATCTGGACAAGGACGACATCACCAAGCAGGAATACACACGTATGGAGGCGCTGCGCCACGTGCAGACGTTCCATAAGCGCGCTGAGAAGATGCTCACAGCCACAACATTCCCGGCGAATCCCACAGTGCACACATGTAAATGGTGCAGCTTCAGGTCCGACAAAGGCGGCCCATGTAACTACAGTGTAACTGCAGGAGAGTCACCACTGAAATTCTATAGACAGAAGTTCGGGTAAGCACTCGTTTCACCACCACCACCACCACCACCACCACCACCACCACCACCACCACCACCACCACAGCAAACCATTCAAAGGGAGATCATGTCATGAGCCTGCTCATCAAGATCACGAACCATACGGACGTATCCGTAGCCACAGTGCATGATGCAGCAACATTGTGTGAGTCTGGATCAATCTGGCCTATCCATTGGGAACCCTGCGGTCAGCCGAAGATAGACTCGCCTGAATACATAACAGCTCTCAACAAGGCATGGATAGAACTTGAAAAATCGTTATCCAAAATAGCAGAGCTTGAGAAACTTCAGACAGTTCATACAAGGAACCTGATAGCCCTCGAAAAAGCACAGTCCCACATTCAGAACCTTGAAGCACTTGTTCGTAGATACGAACATAAATCGGAACAGCCGCAAGAGGACTACAAGGCAGCGTTGGAGTTGGCGCAGAAGCGAGTGATTGAACTGGAAAACAAACTCAACACTTACGAGTTTAATCTCAGCGAATTGTATAAGGGAATATTCACAATTGACCAATACAACAAGCAGTTCAAAGCGCCCCAAGTGGCTGAACCAAGCGTTCAAACTAATCAGGGACAATGGACAGGATCAGATATTTTCGACCTTCGTACCAGCCAAGGGGGGCATGGAGCAGGAGGAGGCGGGTTCACATACGGAATGCAGCAGGTCACAAAATGATACCCAGCGACAGCAGTTTCGCCGTGTGGGTAACCGCAGTCTCGATAGTCTTGGCGATGGCAGCGGGATTCGTTGCCGGAAAACTGACCGTCCCAAAGAAAGTTCCGTGTAGCGTGGTGATCGTGGATGCTGTTGGGAATAAACACCAGTGGCAAGAGACTTGTGAACTTTAAGGAGAATGAGAAATGAGCTATTTTTGGAAGAAGGCTAACGGCGTCAATGCAGACCTTGTCAGGCATAAGGAAGCTGAGATAAAACTGCTTGCCAAAATCAAGGAACTCGAAAGCCGAAAAGATGATTTTGGGGTAAGGGCTTTAGCTGCATACAGAGAATTTTTATGTGCACTGCATCAAAGCAAGGCAGAAGTTGTATCGAAAATCGGCAGGGGCTACGCCCGAAAGGTCTGACAGCAACAGCATCAACACCTGCGCCGCATAATCGTAAGCGGCACTTACTATAGGAGAATGAGAAATGACATTTGGGGATTGGTGGTGGTCTACGGACTTCTGTGCGCGGCGTTCTATATATAGAGACGTTGCAGAAGCGGCATGGAACGCCAGCCGCAAGGCTACACTATTGGAAGCGTCTGAAGTGTACGATAAAGCTGCTGAAGAAGCAGTTGTAAACCATGCTGTGTTGGAGCTTAAAGGTATGGCGTTGAACTTAAAGGTAAGGGCAGAGGAGAATGAGAAATGAGAATATTTTTAGACGCCAGTGATATGTGTGAAACAGAAGAAGAAACTCTACGCGCCCAACTCTCTGCCGCACAAGCTGAAATAGCAGAGTTGAAGTCGCTACTAGCCGAGTGCAGGCTGGTAGCGCTGACCGAAGCATTAGCTATAGCAAGGAACCACGCAGCACAACCTGAATGCCCAGAGCGAGCCAGCTATATTTGTGATGACATTAGGGACCTTATAGAAGCGGAAGGGAGGATGAGAAATGAAACGCAGCTTTTACGTTACCTACCTAGAGATGTGGAGAAAGATGCGCCTGCAAGCCAAGAAGTTCAGGCAGATACGAAGGAGAATGAGAAATGAAACGTATAGATAAATTAACACCTGAGCAGGAAGCAATGTTTCCCGTCTGGGTCAAGAAATGGGTTGACGTTGGTCTTTCCACCGAACCGGCAGATTTTGAATCATTTGAGATAGCAGCAAAGCAGGCGTATGAATTTGCCAAATTGGAATGGCATGGAAATATTGTCCATGTCGATAACCCGCTGGTGATGGCTCTAGCTGCGCCTATCGCAGGATTTATGCTGGGCGGTGATGCTGTCCGTGGTGCTGTAAGTGTTGCTGTCCGTGATGCTGTCAGTAGTGCTGTCAGTGGTGCTGTCAGTGGTGCTGTCGGTGATGCTATCGGTGATGCTGTCCGTAGGGATGTCAGTGATGCTGTCCGTAATGCTGTCGATGGGGCTGTCAGTGATGCTGTCTATGGTGCTGTCAGTGAGGCTGCCGATGATACTGTCAGTAGTGCTGTCTATGAGGCTGTCGGTGGTGCTGTCGGTAATGCTGTCGGTGATGCTGTCGATAGGGCTGTAAATGATGCTGTAAGTGGTGCTGTCCGTAGGGATGTCAGTGATGCTGTCTATGGTGCTGTCGGTGGGGCTGTCGGTGATGCTGTCGGTGTGGCTGTCGATAGGGCTGTCAGTGGCCCTGTCCGTGATGCTGTCGGTGGGGCTGTCAGTGGGGCCGTCGATGGGGCTGTCAGTGATGCTGTCGGTGTTGCTGTCCGTAGGGATGTCAGTGAGACTGTCAGTGATGCTGTCGGTGTCCCTGTCCGTAATGCTGTCCGTAGGGATGTCAGTGATGCTGTAAGTGGTGCTGTAAGTGTTGCTGTCGGTGAGACTGTCGGTGAGGCTGTCGGTGATGCTGTCGGTGGGGCTGTCAGTGGGGCTGTCGGTAGGGATGTCAGTGATGCTGTAAGTGGTGCTGTCAGTGAGGCTGTCCGTGATGCTGTCAGTGATGCTGTCAGTGGTGCTGTCTATGGTGCTGTCGGTAATGTTGTCGGTAATGCTGTCGGTGTCCCTGTCCGTAGGGATGTCCGTGATGCTGTCAGTGGTGCTGTAAGTGTTGCTGTCAGTGAGGCTGTCGGTGGTGCTGTCGGTAGGGCTGTCGATAGGGCTGTCGATAGGGCTGTAAGTGGGGATGTCGATGGTGCTGTAGATAGGGCTATCGGTGATACTGTCCGTGATACTGTCCGTGTTGCTGTCCGTGGTGCTGTCGGTAATGCTGTCGATGGTGCAAAAGTGCGGGAATTAGTTGAACAGGAGTATCACAAGTACCTAGGTGGTCAATTTAATGTAGGTGGATGGTATTGGGGTAACGCATATGTAACCTATTTTCGGGATGTGTGCGGGCTGGAACTCCCAGAAAACATAATGGCTCGTATGGCCTGCTTTGAAACCATCAATTCGTCTGTCAGTTTCTGGTATCCACACGCGAAATTTATCATGGTCTGTCAGCGTCCACATAGGATAAAGCGCGACGCGAATGGCAGATTACATTGTGAGAACGGCGCGTCGATAGCATGGAAGGGTTTTGAGTTACACCACTGGCATGGTGTTTCCATCCCTAAAGAGTGGGTAACCGGGCAGAAGCCATCTGCATCGGAAGCGTTGACGTGGGCCAATATCGAGCAGCGTCGGGTTGCGTGCGAACTGGTTGGGTGGAACAACATCCTCGCTGAACTCAACGCCACGGTGATCGACGAAGACGGCGATCCTGAAATCGGCACGCTACTTGAGGCGGATATTCCAGACTCAGGCAAGGAGAGATTCCTGCAAGTACGTTGCGGAACGGGTCGCACATTTGTTTTACCCGTAGATAGGAAGTGCAAGACAGCAATACACGCAAACGCTTGGACATTTGGGATTGAAGACACAAAGCACTTCAAGCCTGAAATTCGTACATAAAGGAGAATGAAGATGAAGACATTCAAGAATTGTGCAGCACAGGGCGACTTGATAATCCGCAGGATTGATGCACTGCCGAAAGATGCCAAGCCAGTAGCATCTGAACGTGGAAAGTTTGTTGTAGCCCACTCGGAAACAGGTCATGACCACGTTATCAAAGAATCGCCGAACGTCAAGCTGTACTCCACTGGAGACCCGATGATTAGTTATCTGCAAGTGGTAGAAGCAGCAGACGCCACCGAGGCATTGCTTGAACATCTGCGCTCATTCGATACTCATGAAACGATTGCTATCCCACCGGGTAACTACGAGATTCGCCGTCAACGTGAATACACGCCTGAAGGCTGGCGCAGGGTAGAGGACTGAGGAGGATGAGAAAAGCGGGTGCCGTGTAGCGTGGTGATCGTGGATGCAGTTGGGAATAAACACCAGTGGCAGGAAACTTGTGAACTTTAACTAAGGAGAATGAGAAATGGAAGTGATGATCAAGTATGTAAACGGCCCAAGAGATGGAGAACTGGTAGTCAAGCAAATGAAGGCTCCGCCAAAGATGATCGGTTGTGTAGATGATGCCCACGCCAAGGGCATGCACGGAGTGTATAAACTAAGAGATGAAGTCTATGTGTGGGAAGAAATTAAGAAATGACCTACCGGTACGTTAAATGCTCAGGTCAAGGGCTACGCTTCGACATACTCAACCCGGACAACCAGCGTATAGCTATTTGCTGGCAAGAGATGGACGCGAAACTTATTGTGGAGAGATTGAATGACAAACATAAAAGCAATCCGACCAAAGATTGACACAGAACTTATCAAGTTTGGTGATGAACTAAAGGCTGAAATAGCGGAGTTGAAGAAGGATGCGGAGAGGATCAAAGCCGCCTTCTATGTAAATATGCTGCGATGCTTTCCTGAAAAGACGCACGATGAAATTGCAGATGCAATCAACGCCGCCATCGAAGCGGAAGGGAGGAAAGAATGAGCGACTATTGGATGAAAGTGCTGCGAGAGACAGAGTTACAACCTAAACGCCCTAGCGTTAAAGACACATGGAGTTCAATAGAAATGAAAACGTCTGAACTTGAAGGAGCCGCACTTGATTGGGCGGTGGCGAAGTGCGAAGGGTTTACCAATCTACGGAAAAACACGCACAGGTTTAACAGCAAATGGATTATGACACCGCCCCGCGTTGAATTCGGCCCTGTGTATCTAGAGGATTACGCATACTCAACAGACTGGGCGCACGGCGGGCCGATCATCGAGCGAGAGATGATTAGGGTTGCCCCGAACGTAAGCGGTAAGTGGACAGCCACAATAAAAGAACTGAAGGATGACGGCACACTATCAGGGTACTATAAACACCACCACGGTGTAGGTGAGACCAGTCTAATCGCGGCCATGAGATGCAACGTCGCCAGCAAGCTAGGCGATGAGGTTGAGATACCGGAGGAATTGAAATGACATTCGATGAGTGGTGGAAAACAACTTACCGAAAGCAAGGGAGAGTTGCAGCCGAACAATCATGGCAAGCCAGCCGGAAGGTTGCGTTGGAGGAAGCGGCTGAGTATGCAGATAAACACGGTGGATGTGGGTTGCTCCCGCATGAACTTCGTGAGATGGCAGAGGAGAATAAGAAATGACAAGACAATGCAGTAGTTGCGGAGGATTCTGCAAGAAGTCAGGGTGCGAAAGGGATAGCGTCAAATCCATTGGTTCAGCCGAACAGACTGAAATAGCGGAGTTGAAGGATGTGCTTCTCCGTTCTGGGTTCGTGCATTGCGATATTCCCGCTTGCAACTGCGGGTCGTGGCATCACAGGTATGGCTTGCCTGAACGCATGGAAGAAATAAAAGATGTTTTACGCAAGGCAGATGTGCTGAACAACTCAACAGGGAATCTTCCGGTTAAGGCTATCAATAAGCTAGTAACAACCCTCGCCTCCCACGAAGCCACGATTCTGAAACTGCGGGAAGCGTTGGAGTCTCATATATGGGATGGGCGTAGCGACACAGCAACTATATCTACATGGCGCATTAAAGATGCTCTCGCCCTCCCCGGAGATAGGACTGCGTTGAGGGAGATTTGTTTGAGGGTTGCTATGACGATATGGAGATGCCCGGGTTGGAGCCTTCTTGGTGAACCCGATGTTGAAGCAATAGTTGATGAGGTGGCGAAATGACATTCGATGAGTGGTGGGAAGTTGCTGGCGGTGGAGAATATGAATCTTGCGAACGTGCATGGAACTACAGCCGTAAGGGCTCAATGAATAAAGAAGACCACCTTGAAATACTAAAACTGTTAGCTGCCCTTGAATCATGGTCTTTTTCAATGGATAAACAGATGCCGGATTGGCTGCATGAGAACTTGACCACTATCGTTGAACAGTTGACCAAGGAGGTACTAGGGGAATGAGATATCGATGCTCTATGCGAAAGACTGCAATATCCGACCTCTCCGTGATGAACAAGCGTAGCAAGCGGATGGTATCTATCCCTAAGAACCATCTGAAGATGCGGATTAACCTGACATTCAAGGGCTTCCGGCAGGCATGGATGGATGTTGTGAACTGGAGAGATAAATGACCGGACAGTGTGCCTCATCATGTTCTATGGAGGTAAGAAATGAATAAGCAAAAAGTAGCAATCGTTTTCGCGTCGTTCTTCGTAATGATTCCGGCGCTTTTCTTTGTTGTTTTTAGATACTGGATTGAGTATTTAGATAGCTGGATTGACGAGGGGCTGAAATGACATTCGATGAGTGGTGGGAAGTTGCTGGCGGTGGAGAATATGAATCTTGCGAACGTGCATGGAACTACAGCCGGAAGGCTGCGCTGTTGGAAGCGGCTGATAAGTTAATGGAGCTTTCAGCCAACGCCGATGTGAACGACTGTCACGATGAAATACTCTCGCTGATAAAGGAACAATGATGGCAGAGGAGAGTGAGAAATGACTGACATTGTTGATCTGTTACGGGAAAAAATTAAAGTCAGTGCTCCATATGAGCCTGAGTATTGGATTAATCCAACGCCCTTAGATGTTAGGGCAGCAGATGAAATAGAATCCCTCCGCGACATGCTCCGTGAGATTGTTGATGAAGTAGAGATACCGGAGGAGTTGAGATGAACGAATACCAACTACAGTGGTTCTACAAGGGCGAGTGCATACGCGCGGAGAACATCACCGCTGAATCAAAACATCTTGCCTACGACAAGGCGATAGAAGGCATAAAGCCGGAAAACTGGGACAGGTTTCATATTGAACAGGTAACTGAA
>Ga0302322_100000042_pt1 | contig 68020 bp, 50 predicted proteins | sample Fen_T0_2_FD_203757 | JGI IMG/M metagenome (GOLD analysis project Ga0302322, IMG submission 203757) | Peat permafrost microbial communities from Stordalen Mire near Abisko, Sweden - Fen_T0_2 | ecosystem: Environmental > Terrestrial > Soil > Wetlands > Permafrost | place: Sweden: Abisko...
CGAAAGCGGGTAGTAGACCATCGGCTTGTCGTACACCGGCATCAACTGTTTGGATACCGCGATGGTGAGAGGGTAAAGCCGGGTGCCCGAGCCTCCGGCGAGGATGATGCCTTTGCGGGTGTGTAGATGGGTGGTCACGGAGAGGAGATGGGTTGTCACTGGCCTTGTTTGGCGTAGCGGGCTTCAATGGCTTCCTTGAGCGGCTGCCACCAGCTGGAGTTGTCGCGATACCAAGCGATGGTGGCCGCGAGACCGTCGCGGAAGGTTGTGTAGTGGGGAGTCCAGCCGAGTTCCTGCCGGATTTTGGTGGCGTCGATGGCGTAGCGCAGGTCGTGCCCCGGGCGATCGTTAACATGGTCATACCAGTCCCGGGGTTTGCCGAGCAGCTCGAGGATCAGCTCGACGACAGCCTTGTTGTTCTGTTCTCCGTCGGCGCCAATCATGTAGTAACTGCCGGGACGGCCGCGGTCGAGGATGGCCCAGACGGCGGCGTTGTGGTCGTCGACGTGAATCCAGTCGCGGACGTTGGACCCTGTGCCGTAGAGCTTGGGTTTGAGGCCGCTCAGGACGTTAGTGATTTGGCGCGGAATGAACTTCTCAATGTGCTGGTAGGGGCCGTAGTTGTTCGAGCAGTTGCTGATGGTGGCATTGACGCCGAAGGTGCGCACCCAAGCTTTGACGAGAAGGTCGGAGCCGGCCTTGGTAGCAGAGTAGGGGCTCGATGGGTTGTAGGGCGTGGTCTCCCGGAAACGTTGCGGATCGTCGAGTTCCAAGTCGCCGAACACCTCGTCGGTGGAGATGTGATGAAGACGTCGGCGGTGTCGGCGAACGGACTCGAGCAACGTGAAGGTGCCGACGATGTTGGAGGTAACAAAGGGCAGCGGGTTGGCGATCGAGTTGTCGTTGTGCGACTCGGCGGCGAAGTGGACGACGATGTCATTGGCCTGCACTAGGCGATCGACTAGAGCGGAGTCCTCGATGCGCCCCACGACGAGCTCAATGCGGTCGCCGGCGGGCGCGAGACTGGCGCGGTTGCCAGCGTAGGTCAGGGCATCCAGCACGGTGATCCGGCACTCCGGGCGGTGTTTCAGGGTATAATGGATGAAGTTGGAGCCGATAAAGCCGCAGCCGCCGGTGACAAGTAAGTTCATAAGGTTTAAGTGATAAGTTGTAAGCCGGATTCTAAACAGTTCCTATTATCGGAGTGATCGCAGAAGTGCGTTGGTCATCTTGGAGACTTCGGTGCAGGCCGATTCGATCTGCTCGTGATCAGTGGGCGAAATGTAGGAGAGATCGCGGGCTAGAAGAATAAGGTAACGGGTTTCCTCGATCGATCCGCGGGCTACGATTAAAAATTGGCAAAACTCGGCGGTTGAGGCGCGTCCTTTGCCCTCTGCGATGTTGGTCGGAATGGAAGCTGCGGCCCGGCAAAGCTGGTCAACAAGGCGAAATCGTTCGTCTGATGGAAAGCTTTTCGTGAGGCGGTAGATCTCAAGTGTGAGGGCGTGAGATTTCTGCCAAACGAGCAAATCGCGCCAGCTTTCAATCTTGGTGTCGGTCATGTCCGGAGGCTTTTATCACTTATCACTTAACCCTTATCACTCAGCATTTGCGCCACGTGCGCAGCGCCTGCTCAATGGAGGTGTGGACTTCGGTCATTTGGATACCGGCTTTCGTGAGTTTGTCGGAATTCATCACGCAGTTGGAGCGCGGGGTCTTGGCAGCGACTTTCATGAACTCTTCCTCGCTGGGGAAAAATTCATACTTCTTCGGATGCACGCCGCTCTTCTCGATCATGGCGACAACTTCGCGGGTCGTGACGTGGCCGGGGTTGGTAATGTTGTATTTGCCGAACGGGATGCGTTTTTCCCAGCAGGCGAACGTGGCGGCGACAAATTCGTGCAGTTGTGAAATTGAATTGGCGGCTTCGAGTAGTTTGGCATAGCGCATCAGCTTCGTGAGGTAATTGCGCGGGTTGTCGACGTTGTCGAACGGGATGCGCAGGCGCCAAACATAGCAATTTTGCGCATCACCCAGAACTTCTTCACCGAGAGCTTTGGTGCCGCTGTAGAACGAGCAATTGTTTTGGCGGAAAGTGAAGTTGGGTGCGTCCTCCTCGGTGAAGCCGGTGCCATCGGCACGCGCGCCGGTAAAAATACAGCCCGAAGAAACATGACCCCAGGGAACGTCCGCTTCGGCGCAGGCTCGGGCCACGATGCCGGGAAACACGGCGTTGCCGAAAAGGCATTCGTCTTTGTGGAGCTCGCAGGCGTCAACGTTGGGCTTGCCGGTGTATCCGGCCGAGTTGATCAGGAACTCGGGTTTGTCCTGCTTGAGTGAGGCGGTGAGGATCGCATCATTGGTGTAGTCGAGTTCCGCGCGGCGCAGATTGCGAAAGGGAATGCCTTTTTGCATCAGTAGCGCCTGGTAAGCTTGGCCGACATAACCGGAACCTCCGAGAAGATAGATCATGGTACGTGATGCTTAGAAAAGTCAGGTTGGACGAGCGAACAAGGTTTTTCCACAAGAAGGGACCCCACAATCGAGGGCCCACACGAAGAACGGGGTGTCGACGCCGAGATGCTTGTAAACCGGCCGCGTTCTTTGGAGAACAGCGTGATGCAAGCACCGCCAGGCTCTTTTCTTAAAGTTTGGATTGCCGCCGCCAGGCCGCGCACGCTACCGGCAGCGGTTGCGCCGGTGATGGTGGGAACTGCGCTGGCGTGGCATGATCACGCCCTGGTTTGGCCGGCGGCGCTAGCTTGCCTGGGCTTTGCGTTGTTGGTGCAGATCGGCACGAATTTCGCCAACGATTACTTCGACTATATCAAAGGAGCGGATACCGCCGAGCGGGTCGGCCCGCGCCGCGCCGTGGCGGCCGGATTGGTCCCGCCCGAGGTGATGAAATCGGCGATGATGGCGGTGTTCGCGCTGGCTTTTGTGGTTGGACTCACATTGCTCAAATTTGGCGGCTGGCCCCTGTTGCTGATCGGAGTCGCCAGTATTATATGTGGCGTCGCGTACACTGGCGGGCCCTTTCCGCTTGGTTACAACGGCTTGGGCGATGTGTTTGTTTTTGTCTTTTTTGGACTGGTTGCGGTTTGCACCACGTACTTCGTTCAGGCGGGCGTGGTAAATGTTACCGCGGTCATTTGCGCTGTGGGTATCGGCTTACTGGCGACGAATATCCTGGTCGTGAACAATTATCGCGACGTAGAAACTGACCGGCGCGTGGGCAAGCGCACACTGGTGGTGCGTTTTGGGCGGCGGTTTGCGCGCATTCAATTTGGCGTCTCACTCTTTGTTGCGCTGACCATTCCGGTTCATCTGCTCCTGCGTGGTTTTGCGCCGCTGGTGCTGCTGCCGGTCGTGCTTTCGCCAATGGCGCTACGTCATGCCAAGCGTCTTGCCGCGGCGGATACACCGGCAGAGCTCATCGCGCTGCTTGGCGATACGGGAAAGCTATTGGCTTTGTACGCTATTTTGCTGAGCGCAGGATTGCTGGACTAGAGTATTCCCCAAAATACCTACCCGCATCCATTGAGACGCGGGTATTCGCGCTCCTACGATTCACTGCTGCTTAACGGCAGCGGCTATGGCCACGGCTCTATCTAGAATGCCATAGCTACACTCCCGCCAGCCGGTTAGCGGTGCCGACAAGTTTTAGCATCGAACGCACCTGACGGATCTGACTTACGGTGAAGCCGATGGTTTTCTTCTCCGGCCAGCCGGCGAGCAACAGAGCGAAGGGGCGACGGCCTTCATGAATCGGGAGCAGGACAAAAGACGCCAGTTTGCTCGCTTTGAGCCAGGGCGGAAGATGGATGAAGATTTTGGCGTCGCTCGCGTCGTTGATGAAGACATCTTCGAGCCGTTGCAGGCAGATTCCACAGACATTGCGGTCGCTCTCACGCACGAGAGATTGGCGGCGAATGGATTCGTAAAGCATGCCTTGTCCGAGTTGCGCGGAATAGGGCAGACTGGCGCGATCGCGCACGAACAACATGCCTTCGTTGGAGGAGAATCCCTGCAATGCGGCCTGCAGCACGACGCGGAAAACTTTGGTCATGTCGACCGGTTGTTCATCGAGAAGACTGGCCAACTGATCGATGCCGGCGTCGAACGCGCGCTGGAAAATGACATCGCCGGTGGCGGATGGTTCTGGTTTTGGCGCCGGTGCCGGCGCATCGATGGGTTTTCCAGTGGGCGGCTGCGTCGAGACGCGTTGTTTGGGCTCCGCTGGCACCTCGTTGTTACCGGCCTTTTGCGGTTCCGGAGCGGTTTTGGGTATTTCCTTTGGGTTGGTTTCTGCAACTGGGGCGTCGGGCGCGGGATCTGCCGACAGGCGCGTCAATGCCGCGTAGCCGGTTGGATCCTTGCGATCGACGCGTGCGCGCAGTCGCGGGCTCAGGCTGCTTGTGAGCGAACTCAGGCCGAAGGCTGATGCAAATGCGGTGAGTTGCGTTCCGGTATCGCTCAGCGCGCCAAGCAGACCGTCCACGTCGAGGCCGAAGGCCCGGCCCGCTTTCGAGGAGAGTGAGCGGGCGCTAATTTCGAATTCCTCCGCGCTGAGATCGCTGCGCAAAGCGAGCTCGCAGAGTTTCACCGAAAGATCGGCCAGCAGGAGAATCTCGACATCGGGCTGCTGCGAGGCTTTGCGCACGGCGTCGGGTGGCAGGGCGCGCAGTGATTTCAAGATCGGTTCCGGCAGGTGGGCGCTTTCGAGTAAATGATAACCGAGTTCCAGCGGAGTTAGGCCGAAGACCTGGTTAAAGGCTTCATCCTCGGAGGCACCGCTTTGCAGCGCGAGGGCGCGGGCACGGCGGTAGTCCTCGATCATGAAGGACGTCATGAGAATTCGTCCGTAGTTGCGCAACGAAGCGCAGATAAAGGCGTGTTCGGGTGAATTGGTGCCGTGCTTCTCCATGACGCTTTCAGCCATGAGTCCACTGCAGAGAGCGAGAGCGGCGATCTCGCGTTTTTCGGCGGGGTTGAGCGTGCGTTCCGCGTTTTCGATGAGCAGAAGCGAGATGGCAAGCTGGCGGATTTTGTTGAAGCCAATCACATGGATAGCCTGCGTAATGGAGGCCACTTCAACGCCAGTCGGATTGTAGCCCATCGTATTGGCGGCGGTGATAACCTTGGCGGTTACAACCAGATCTTTTCCGATCAACGCAGCGAGTTCCTGGACGGAGGTGTCGAGCGCATGGCCGGCAAGTTGTTGAATAAGCTCAACGATTTCGGAAAGCCCGGCCGCCTCACCTGCTTCCAATCCGGCGGCGACGCGATTGATGGTTTGCTGCGCGAGAGTAGGGGCCACCAGCTTGATATCGGCTCTTTCCCCCGGAGATTGAGGGATTCACCGCAGGCATGCTGTGCTAACCCGAGGAGGAAGGGCACAAAAAAGGCGCCGAGAGCGGCGCCTGGGGAAAGGAGGAGAAACCTCGTGACGGGCAGGTCAGGCGATCTTGGCGAGAATCTTCTCCTTCAACGTGGCCTTCGGCATCATGCCGACATATTGGTCGACGAGCACGCCGCCTTTGAAGAGCAGCATGGTGGGAATCGCCCGCACGCCGTATTCGGCGGAGACGCCGTCGTTTTCGTCAACATTCAGCTTGGCGATCTGGATTTTGCCCGCGAGCTCGACCGCGAGCTCTTCGAGGATCGGAGCTATCGCTTTGCAAGGCCCGCACCACGGAGCCCAGAAATCGACAAGGACGGGCGTGGCGGTGCTGATGGCAGGTTTAAACGAGACGGTGGAGAGCGTGATGATGTTGGCGGACATGGTAGGTATTGAGGTAGCGAACGAAGTCGGATTTGGCGCGGATTCAACTCCGCAAGGTGAATGGTTCTGTTACCGAGGCGTGGATTTATGGATGATCTCGGCGAGTTCTTTGGGCTCGACCTCGGCGAGGTGCTTGCGGCGCTGCTTCAGCTCTTCGAAGGTTTTTACAACGGTTTCGGTCATGCGCCCATGTGTTTCCTCGGAGCCGCCCACAATCGCGAACTGCTCGCCTGTCGTAATGCGTTTATGGCCGTCCATATTGTCGAGGCCGAGACCGACGAGTGCGGCATTTTTGCCCTTAGCTTTTGATTTAGTCGGCTTTTTGCTCACGCGATTACGGTGCCGGTGATAATGGGCGTTTCAAGTGCGATTTCCTCCACGGCGGTGCAGATGATGTCGGTGAACGCCTCGTCTTGATGGACACGCAGTTTTCGCAACCGGGTGAGTTCCAGTACCGCGAGGAAAGTCGCCACGAGCATGCGCAGCGTGATCTTTCCCTCGAAGAGATGGGAAAATACGAAGGATTTTTGCGTCTCGACGCGCTTGAGCAGCTTTTCCATCTGATCGGCGACGGTGATTTGCTCGTCCTTGATTTCTCCGACCACGAGTTTTTCGGCAAGCCGACGAAGCACGCTGTTAAACGCGTTCCAGAGTTCGATGCGGTCGCCGCTGCGCAGCGGCCGGTCCGACTCCGTAACCGTCAGGGTGGACACGTAGCGTGCCAGCATGTCGCGCTGAAAGGTCGCCAGGTCGTCAAGCTCGCGCGCGGCCTCCTTGAATTTCTTGTATTGAAGAAGTTGATGCACGAGTTCCCAGCGTGGATCCATCGCGTCGTCATCCTCGGCGTTGGGATCAATGGCGTGCTGGCCTTTGGGGAGCAGCATGCGACTTTTAATTTCCATCAATGTCGCCGCCATCACAAAAAAATCCCCGGCGATTTCGAGATCGAGCTGTTGCATCGACTTCAACGTCTCGATGTACTGGTGCGTGACGGTTACAATCGGGATGTCGTAAATATCGATTTCGTTCTTCCGGATGAGGAAGAGCAGCAGATCGAGCGGGCCTTCAAAGACCGGCAGCTTGATGCGATAATCGGAGTCGGGAATCACGTTGGCGGCATCGTTGAGCGCAAGTTCTGCCGGGCAATGAAAAAACTGGGGTGCTTCGCGCAAGCTCGCTTCTTTCGACTGCGCACGAGTGGCTTTCGTCTCGAACCGGCGTGGGTTGCCTGAAATCAGGCGCGGCCCCGAACGGGTGGTGAGCAGTAAAGATCCTTCACAGGATATATAATGTTTTGCTCACCGGGGATGTATTACCAGGTCCCGGCTTCAAGATCGGGAAAGGGTTGAGTACTTCCCTGGGCATTATCTCAACTCGGTTGCCGGAATATAAGACAAGCAGCGGTTTGTCGTTTGATTGTCACTTTTTTGGTAGGAAATCACGCTTGCCACCGGGATGATGACGTAAAGACTCCCCCGACTCGCAAGAGCAAGACCAAGCAACATCAGGGCATAACACCTGCATATCACCCCGGGGGCGAACGCCCCCTTTTCGCAATCCGTACGTCATGGACGATACCGCATCCAACGAAAATCCCTCCAAGGATTTCAACAAACTCGACCTCACTCAACTCCAGGGCTTCAGCTTCGGCACCCAGTGGACCCAAGACAAATCGGGCGCTCGAGAAGGGCGTCAGGATGACCGTCCACGCCGAGACGATGACCGTCGACATGACGGTGGCGCCGCGGGGGACCCAAAGCGCGATCGCCGTGGTTTCCGTAAGCCGATCGGCCCGGGCGCAGATACACCCGCTGCTCCGCGCAGCGAGATTGGCGCTGCACCGCGCGGTGAATTCCGTGGCGGTCCCCGCCGCGACGGTCCCGTCGGCGAGTTTCGCGGTGGTCCTCGGCGTGAAGGACCGAGTGGCCCGCGCGGCGATTTCCGAGGTGGTCCGCGTGAGGGCGGATATCCGGAGCGCGATCGCGGCCCGTATATCAGCCCATTCTTCAATGTTATTTTTTATCCCGAGGACGTGGGTTTTGCCGCCTTGGCAAAAGCCATCCGGTCTTCGTGCCGCACCTACGAACTGTTTGAGATTGCCCGTGTGATCATTGGCAAGAACGACCGGTTCATCGCGGTGATCCAGCGCAAGTCTCAGGCTGAAATCGCCGCGAGTGGCGGTGCCGACCAAGGTCCGGGTGGAGCAGAAATTCTCTCAGTGAAATCGGCTCCGATGGCCATTTCGATCCCCGACGGCGTTCCCTTCGAAAGCGAAGAAGCGGCCATCGCACACGTGATGAGCAAGCATCTCGGCACGTTCTTCGACGTCGCCGAGATTGAAATCGATCCGCCGAAGGGCAGCTATCAGGTGATCAACAAGTGCAGTATCACTGGCGAACTGCTCGGGCCTCCTAATTATCATCGTTACAACCAGATCGTCGCGCAGCATCACGCGGCTCACATTTCACGCATGTCGCTCGAGGCCTATCGTTCGCGCATCGAGACGGTGCGTGATCCCGAGGTCGTCGCCCAGTGGCTGAACAAGATGAAAAAGGCCACGCGTTACACCTGGAAGCTCGCGCCCGCGGGCGAGACCGCACCCGCCGTCGACACGATCGATGAGGCTCGCATGTACATGTTGACGCATGCCAAGGACAAGGTCGTGAAGCTCGTTGAGTCAGCGCGTTTCCATGGCAAGCTGCTTGAGTTGCTCCCGCAGGGTGAAATTTACCGCGCATTGGAAGGTGCGCTGGAACGCCAGCGTCGTTTCCCTCTGGATACGGCGAATGCATTACGTGGCCGTCTGCGCCGCGAAGGCTTCACGATCTTCAAGAAGGGCTCGAAAGGCGTTTCATACGTGTGTTCGGTGAAGCGCAAATTCCGTGTCCCCGGCCAGACCTTCGCCGACACCATCGGCGGCCTGATCTCGTTCATCGAGACGCACGCCATGATCAAGGCGAGCGAATTGCCGGCGAAATTCCTTGGTATCCAGCCGCCGGTGGCCCCGGCAGCCGCACCCGTGCCGGAAGGTTCAACGGTTCCTCCGATCCAAAATAGCGGTACGATTCCTCCCATGACGGCCGAAGCGGCCACGGCACTTACGCCCGAAGACCAGTCCAAACTCAATCGCCTGAATGGTGATTTGCGCTGGTTGGTCACGGAAGGCTACGTGACGGAGTTTATTGATGGCCGACTTTTCGCTGCGCCCGCGATGACTGAGGCGCGCAAGCAAGAGGTCGAGAAGGACGAGCACGATCCTGAAAACTTCCCTGAAGTTCCGCAGACGACTCCTCCCATCGCGGTCGAGCCGCTCCGCTCTGCGCCCGCAGCGACCGAATCAGTTGCACCGGAGACCGAACAGGCCGCTGCTCCGGAGGAAGCCGCTCCGATCGCGGTTGAACCGGCCGCACCGGCTTCATCCGAAGAGCCGAAGGTCGAGTAAAGGACAGTTCATCTTTGAAAACGAAGGCGGCCCATTAGATGGCCGCCTTTTTTCTACTCCAGGTTCCAAACACCCGGAGCTTAATCCAGCACGGATCGAATGAAGGACTCCAATTATTCTCCTTCATTCAATTTCGGCGAACTATTAAGAAGGTACAAGTGCTCCAAAAGTTTACTTTGTGCGGGCTGAGGGATGCGGGCAGTTCTATTCAGTTTCGCTCGATACGTTCGTCCGGCAGGTGGCCTTGCAGCTTTTGCTGGAGTTTAATGGTTTCGATGTCGCGGCGCAGGTGGGCGGCATAAAGCTGAAGGCGTGCGTTGACGTCGAGGGTTTCGAGCAATTTTTGCTTGAGCGCGGGGTCGTCACAGAGCGTTGATGCCGCCAGATCGACGAACGTTTCCGGATCGTTTACGGTTTTCAGAAACTGCGTGAATTCGCGCGGGATGGAGCTGCCGAGGCGTTGTTTTGTGTGCAGGAGTTTGCCGAGATTTTGTCTCAGGCGGTGGTTTTCGGTGCCCTCGGCGCCGGGCGCGCTGGTGAGCGCTTTGATCCGCATGCGACGGTAGGGTTGTTCGCGCAAAATCTCGACGAGTTCCACGCGCGCGAGACCTTGAATCAGGAGATTAGAATTGCCGGCGTCATTCTTCTGGCAGGCACGTACAATTCCGATGGTGCCGATGCGGTATGGCGGTTCGAAAAGGCCGCTGACTTGAGCATGCTTTGCATTGATCCCCGCGACAGCGAAAAGCCGGTCTGTGGCGAGAGCATCCTTGAGCATTTGCTGATAGCGGGGCTCGAAGATGTGCAGCGGAAGCAGGGCTTGTGGGAAGAAGGTGACTCCGGGCAGCGTCATGACCGCGATCTCGTCCGGCAAGGTGATCTCCATTTCCATGCTACCACGTTAGAATAAAAGAGGAGGAATTCAACAAAGGTGTAGATGGGGTATGTGATGTTGAGAGAACTGGTAGAGGTAAAAATAAAACAGTTTGATAAATAATAAAACAATTGACTAAGAGATCGTATCGTTTGAGTGATCTATCCGCCGCACAACCGCCCTTTGCTTTGCCCGCCCCGCAAATGCCTCATCTTTCGTTTATGCCTCTGAGACTTTCTGCGTTCGCCCGAGCACGCGCGCTGCTTGTTTTTGGGTTGGGGCTGGTTGGGCTTGCCGGCAGCGACGTTCGTGGCGAACTCCCGTTCTTAGTGGGAGCTGATGTTTCGGCTCAGTCCACGCTGGAGAAACATGGCGCCGTGTACCGCTTCGAGGGCCGGAGGGCCGACGGCATCAGCATTTTGCGTGGGCAGGGCTATAATTGTTTCCGGCTGCGTCTGTTCGTGGCGCCAGATGGCCAGACGGTCGTGACCAACGATCTCGAGTACACCATTGCGCTGGCAAAACGCGTCAAGGCGCTCAAGGCGGCTTTCATGCTCGATATCCACTACTCGGATACGTGGGCCGACCCGGCCAGGCAGTACAAGCCCGCGGCGTGGGCGAAGCTTTCCTACGACGAGCTGAAGGCAAAGGTGCGCAGCTACACGGCCGACGTGTTGAAGCGTTTTGCCGCTGAGGGCGTGACACCTCAGCTGGTTCAACTCGGCAACGAAATCACCAATGGCATGCTCTGGCCCGAGGGTCGCGTGGAGTATGCCAGCGGCGACGACGGCGCCTCGTGGGAGAGGTTGGGTGGCCTATTGCGCGCGGCCCATGAGGGGCTGGTCGACGCGTTTCCCTATGAGGCGAAGCCTGTTTCCGTCCTTCACATCGAGAGTCCGAATCAATACGAGCGTGCTCTGTGGTTCTGCCGCGAAGCCACGAAAGCCAAGGTGCCGTTTGATGTGATTGGCCTCAGCTATTATCCCGACTGGCATGGCACCGTTGCCGATCTCAGCAAATGTCTCAATGGCCTTGCGGCGGAATTTAGGAAGCCCGTGATAGTCGTTGAAACTGCATATCCGTGGACACACGACGAACATTGGGACAAGCAGCCGAATATGAGCTGGCCGATGACGCCGGCAGGCCAGAAGCAGTTTCTCTCTGAAGTTCTCGCCGCTGTGAGAGCTGTGCCGGACGGGAAAGGGCGGGGTGTCTTCTGGTGGCATCCGGAGTCGGTAATTGTCCCAGACATGCCTGTCTGGGTGGGCGGTTCTTGCGCCCTTTTCGACCGCGAGGGTGAGGTGCTGCCCGCCGCAGGGCTCGCCGGTCGGTCCAGCAAGTAAATTTTAGTTGTAACTACTAGTTTAGTTTAATCCTCCATAACAACATGAACACCCCCAGCCTGCAAAAACTCGCCTTGTGTGCGGCGATGGCTCTCGCACCGGCGATGATTGCGACCGCCCAAACCGCCGTTGATACTCCCGTCCCGACACCTGCTTCAGCGGCAGCCCCCAGGGAGGACGAGACCGTGGTGCTCAGTCCGTTCACGATTAACACCACGAAAGACGTCGGCTATCTCGCGGGCAACACCCTTGCCGGCAGTCGCCTGAACACGTCGCTGAAGGACACCGGCGCGGCGATCTCTGTGCTCACCCCTGAGTTCCTCAAGGATCTCGGCGCGACGAGCATGAAAGACATCATCCTTTTTCAAAACAACGCCGTGCCGGATTTTGGCGATGCCGCCAATAGCGTTAATGGAAATCCTATGATCGGTAATTCCGAATGGCAGCTGCGCATTCGTGGACTCGCGGCCAGTTATGCCCGTAATTACTTCAAGTGGGAGGCGTCGTCGGATTTCTACAATGTCGACCGTATCGACCAGGCGCGTGGCCCTAATTCCATCCTGTTTGGTTTTGGTGCTCCGGGTGGTATCGTAAACACGACGACCAAGCAGGCGCAATTGAGTGGACCCGCGAACGAGGTATCGTTTACGGTCGGCAGCTGGAGTCGCTACCGTGGCACGCTGGACTCGAACTTGGTGCTGATCCCCGGGGAGCTGGCGGTGCGCGTGAACGTTATGGCGGAAAACGGAAAAACGTGGCGCGAGTTTGAATTTGATCGCGCCCGGCGCGGAGATATCGCCTTGAACTATAAACTAACAAAAACCTCCAATATCCGTGTCGAGGCGGAAGCGGGCAAAATCAACGATAATGTCGCCCGTCCCTGGTTGGCGATTGATGAGTCCTTCGTTTGGCGCGAGGCGGGGCGTCAAACCGTTCCCTCTTATGCCTGGCCAGCGAATACGACCGCGCCGGCGGGTGGAGATTTCATGTGGGATGATCATTTCGTTGCAGGGGACAACGGCGTTGTGCGCGACGTGAAAAACTCGGCCTATGGTACAAACAACGCCAAATCCGCTCTCACCAACTGGCTTCAAATGACGTGGTCGCAGTTGTCGCCGAAATACTACAACATCGTGCCGATCAATTCCAACCTCGGCGGGCCTGATGCCGTGCGAGAGACTAAATACAATGCCCTCAGCGCATTCTATGAAAACCAGATTTCCGACAAGGTTTCCATCGAGCTCGCCTTCAACCACCAGTCCTCGGATTTCCACGGATACGACCCGGACGGCAGTCGGGCTACAACCTACTATGGCAGCAGCAGCGAAATCTGGGGCGATGCCACATCGACTCTTCCAGATGGTTCGGTCAATCCCAACGCAGGCAAGTTATATATAGAGAACAACTGGACGCAGCGTACTCAAAGTATCAAGAGCAACGAACTTCGTGGTACCGCGGCCTACAGTTTCGATACCGGCTCCTGGGGTAAGCACCGCCTCGCCGGTTTGCTGGACTACAATACGCGTGACTTTACCCTCGTGGAGCAGTCTGAGGTCTTTCTCGCCCCGCAGGCAGGCACGGCACCCACCGCCGATGTTAACCGGGTCTATCGCCGCCATTATTTCACCGAGGGTAACGTTTCTGATATTCACGTCGCTTCATGGCGCACGCCTGTCGCCGGAAGCGGCTGGGCCACGGATCAGACGCCGGACGATTCAAGCCAAAAACAAGGCACCGGGATGCTGGCGCTGCAGAGCTTCATGCTAGACAGCAAACTGGTGACCATCTTCGGATTTCGCGATGATTCGATGAAGTACGAAAACAACCTCGTCACCCAAAATTGGTACAACGTTCCGCTCGCCAAAAGCTCAACCACCTTTAACGCCCACACCCTTTCTGCCGGTGCCGTCTATCATGTCACCAAGCCGTTCTCGCTGTACGCGAACTATGCCACCAGCCGGGACATCCCCAATGTCCATATCCACCTCATTGATGCCAATATTCCCCCGATGCCGGACAGCAAAGGTGGCGATGTCGGCGTGAAATTGGATCTGCTGGACGGCAAACTGTATGTTACCGCTGGATACTATAAAACCAAAACCCTGCACACCACCGACTGGGGTGACATCCAGACTTCTGTCACCGATCTCAATACCCGCGTCTTGGCCGCGCTAAATTCCCAGGGGCTGATTACAGCGGCAGATCAAACCGCTCACCTCATTAATGCCAACGGTTACGAACAGGACCGCGATGCGGGAGGCTGGGAGTTTTCGGCGATCGCCAATCCCACCCCGAATTGGCGCATATCGTCCAACTTCTCCATCAATCATGTTGTCGCGCGCAATTCCATGGCCGAAGTGAAGGCTTGGGCCAATGCAAACACTGCTTACTGGCTATCCAAAGCCGCCGCCGCACCCGCGCCTAACAATGGATCGAATCTCCTCCTCAGTGGCGCCGGCAATTCTTGGGATACGCTCGGAGCCCAAATCGGCTGGCTCTATCAATATCATATCGATCCGGTGACCCAGCTCGACGGCCACGAAGCGCGCGGTGAACGTGAGTACGGTGCTAACTTGTATAACAAATACACGTTTAGCTCCGGCCCATTGAAGAATTTTTCGATCGGTGGTGGCGGTCGCTACCAGAGCCCGAACGTCCTTGGTTTCTATAATGGCGCGGTCCGTTACGGCACCAGCCTCTTCCTCGCGGATGCCTCGCTGGGTTATACGTTCAAGACCGAGTTCATGGGGAAAGGCTCGTGGGCGGAGTTACAGCTCAATGTCTCCAATCTCTTCGACACCCGGCGTTCGCAGATCTACACGCTCGCCTGGTGGGACACCACCTCCACGATACCGGAACGCATCGGTTTGCAGGAGCCGCGCAAGTACACCTTTTCGGCTACGGTTCATTTCTAATCGGGGGCTTTCCTCCTTTGAGATACTTCGCCAATCTGTACCGATAATATGATCCCGAGTTTTCATCGAACCATATTCGTGATTCAAAAATCTCCACGCACGTGAGTCTGGAAGCGGTTCGCAAAACTCGGAAAGAGGACAAGGTTGGTTTTTGGGAGAAGACGGCGCTCGGCGCCGGCGGCCTGCCCATGTTTCTTGGGCTGGCCGCCATTGGCAGCTTTGCGCGGCCGTTCTACCAGATGACGCTCAAGCTGGACCCGATCTGGCTTGCCGCGGCGTTGACCGTGCCGCGTTTTCTAGACGCCTTCATCGATCCGCTGGTCGGTCGTTTTTCGGATAATTTTCATTCTCGTTTCGGCCGACGACGCCCGCTCGTCGCGGTCGGCGCGTTCATCCAGGCCCTCGCGTTCGGGTTGATCTGGATGGTGCCGACGGGCTGGGGGCAGATCGGGCTCACCGCATGGTTGGTCGCGACTCAGATCGTTTTTTACCTCGGTTACTCGTTTTTTTCCGTCCCGTTTCTAGCTTTGCAGTACGAAATCACTCCGGACTACGACGAACGCACAACCGTTTCCTCGTTTGTCGGTTTCTTTGGCAAGGCCGGTGAGATGGGGTACAGCTACATCTTCCCAATCGCGAGTTCAGTCATGTTTGCCTCGGCAATCACGGGCGTGCGCACGCTCGGCTGGGTTGTCGGCAGCGTCTTTCTCGGCATCATTGCGTTGTTGCCCGCGCTATTCGTGCGCGAGCGATATTTCCACAAGACGGTGAAGCAGGAAACCGTTAAGATTATTCCTGGGATCAAGGCCGCGTTTTCCAGCCGCGCGTTCACGCTCCTCGTGGCGCTCACACTTCTGCAAATCGTAGCGGGGATGTTTGCGAGCAATCTTGATGCCTACATCATCGTGTACTACCTTCACGGGGGGAATGTACCCCTCGGCGAAACGTGGAAGGGGAATCTCTCCGCTGGCTATGCGATCGTGGGAATTCTTGCCATCTATCCGGTGTCCTGGGTGGCACAGCGAATCGATAAAACGAAGACGCTCGCGATCGCTTTTGCGCTCACGTTGTTAGGGGCTGTCGGCAAGTGGTTCCTTTATACGCCTGGTCACGAATGGAAGATCCTTTTTGATCCGCTCCTGTGCGGCCCGGTGTGGATCGCGATCAACGTACTCACGCCGGCGATGCTGGCTGACATCTGCGACGAGGACGAATTGCGGGGCGGCCTACGGCGCGAAGGAGTGTTTGGTGCGATTTTTTCCTGGATTCAAAAAGTGGGTTATTCCACCGCGTTCTTCGGCGCTTTCGTCTCTCTGAAACTGACCGGTTTTGATGCTGCGCTCGGTGGGCATCAGGCGCCCGAGACCATTCTTCGCTTGCGGCTCATCCTCGCGCTTTCTACGGCCATTTGGGCAATCGTTGCGCTCCTCCTCCTGCGGGCTTACCCGCTGGACCGCAAATGTGCTCACGAAATTCGTGCGGCCCTCGAGGCACGCCGCGGCCGAGTCTGAGTGCATCTCCATGATCGCTCCGTCCAAAACCAGCACAAAGAAATCGCCGACAAGGTCTGAAATGTCCAAAGCTGAGCGCATGAGCCGCACTGTGCCCACCGACAAGCCAGCCAGAAAAGCCACTATTTACGATCTCGCGCGCCTCGCCGATGTCTCGCCGGGCACCGTCAGTCGTGTCCTCAACAACCGCGACAAGGTCAAAGCCGCCACGCGTGAACGCGTTCTCCGCGCTGCGAAAGAGCTCAACCTAAAACCCCAGGCGGCCGTTCGCGCCCGCCAGATCGCTATCCTGTCTGAACCGAATTACCCCGACCGCATCGAGGGTTACGCCGCGACCATGACCGCGCATCTGGCTTTTGCGTTTTCCAAACGTGGGCTGGGGGTGTTGATCCCAACTAATCCCCAGGAGGAATTGCCCGGAATGTTTCTCGACGGCGTGGTGGCGGTCACCTTTGACCGGGACCTGTCCGCGCTGTTGGCGGATCTTGAGACACGCATGCCTGTTGTCTATACCGACAAGTTCGACTTCGATGCGCGCGAATACGGTGTCTGTTCAGATCACTTTAATTCCGGCTACCTTGCGGCGAAACATTTTCTCGCTCACGGTAAACGCAGGCCGGCTTTTTTTGGCCTCGACTACCGTCCGCTGCGGGAACGGCTGGCCGGTTTTAGGAAAGCACTGGCTGAAGCGAAAGTGGAAGTCGACGAGCGCCTGCTCACGCTCTTTACCCCGGATACGAGCCGGCTCTCGGTCATGACGCGCATGGTGCGTGCCGACGCCGACGCGATCTACGCCCCTGGCGCCAGCTTTCAGGCGATGGAGTGCCTGCACATCCTCACCTACTCAATGGGGCTAAAGGTGCCGCAGGATATTTCTCTCATCGGCGGTGAAAACGAAGGCATTTCGCCGTTCATGAATCCTCCGCTTACGACTATCGCGGAACCGCTCCGCGAAATGGCGGAATGTGCTGCTGACATGATCGACCGGCTCACCGCCGGCGAAAAAGTGGCCCCACGTCACGTCACGCTCCCGGTCCGCCTGATCGAGCGCGACTCTGTCGTCTGAACCCATGCCTCCACGGAAAAGCTCTATGAACAGGCATGCGCTAAAAATTGAAGAGTTAAATTTCAAATCAAACTTTCTTAAAAAATCCATCCATGTTGCAGACGCATAAGCTTGATCTTGGCTGGAGTTTCCGGCGAATGACCGATACGGCCTGGACGCAGGTTGACCTGCCGCATTCCTCCGTACACGTCGATCTCGATGGTCATGGCCACTGGTTCGGCGAATGCGAATACCGACGAACCTTGCGGATCGAAAATCCCGCGAGTGGCGTCCGCTACGTTCTCCATGTTGGCGCGGCCATGCATACGGCGATCGTGTTGTTCGATGGTGTCGCGACGGCGAGGCATACCGGCGGCTATTTGCCTTTCGAAGCCGATCTCACCGAAATGCTTTGCGACGGAAAGCTGCACGAGCTGACTCTGAAAATCGACAACCGCGACAACCCCGACATACCGCCGGGCAAGCCCTTTGCCGATCTGGATTTCTGCTGGTACGGTGGACTCTATCGCGATGTTGAGCTGCGCACCTACCCCCCGGTGCATATCACCGATGCCGTCGCGGCCGGCGAGATTGGCGGCGGAGGTGTATTCGTGCGGACCCTACGCGCCTCGCCGTCGGAAGCCGTGGTTGCGGTTAAGACGCAGGTGCGCAATTCTGCGGCTGTGGCGCAGTTAATTTTCTTGAGCGTCGAGCTGGTCTTTGACGGTGAAGTGGTGGCCAAAGGACAGTCGGTGCCGGCCTGGCTCAAGGCGGGTGCGTCCACTCATACGGACCTTGAGCTGACCGTTTTGAATCCGCGCCTCTGGAGCCCGGCCTCGCCGGCACTCTATCAGGCTCGCGTCACGGCTGAGGACTCGACCGGCGAGACGTTGGATGTGCGACTGGTCCGTTTTGGTATCAGGCGCATAGGCTTTTCCCGGTCCGGCGGTTTTGTAATCAACGGCGATCGGCTCCGCCTGCGTGGAACTAACCGCCATCAGGAATATCCGTATCTCGGCTATGCATTGCCGCGTGCGGCGCAGGTTCGCGACGCACGCCTCATCAAAGAAGCCGGTTTCGACTATGTGCGACTGTCGCACTATCCGCAGTCGCCCGACTTTCTCGATGCCTGCGATGAGCTCGGCATCGTCGTGATGAACTCCATCCCGGGCTGGCAGTACATCGGGGGCGAAGTCTTTTGTGACGCGTGTTGCCAGACTGCACGTGATCTCATCCGCCGCGATCGTAATCACCCTTGTGTCGTTCTGTGGGAACTGTCGCTCAACGAAACCGATATGCCCGACGCATTCATGGCGCGCCTCCACGCCATCGGCCACGAAGAGTGCCCAGGCGACCAGATGTTCACCTGCGGATGGCGGGATCGCTTTGACGTATATATTCACTCTCGGCAGCACGGCGAGCTGCACCGCTGGAGCAATGGCGACAAGGCACTCGTCGTAGCCGAGTACGGCGACTGGGAATTTTACGCCTCGAACCACGGCTTCGACCAGAAGACAGGCGCCGGACTGCATGCCGCATGGAGCAATAGCCGCCAATTTCGTTCCGCGGGTGAACGTGGCCTTCGTCAGCAAGTCACAAACCATGTTGAAGCGCTAAACGATACGCTTTCGTCGCCTGCCGTGCTCGACGGTCAATGGACGGCTTTTGACTACGTGCGTGGTTATCATCCTGTGCGCGCCGGCACCGGCGTGATGGATGTTTTTCGGCTGCCTAAATTTTCTTACCATTTCTACCGCAGCCAGCGGGACGCGATTGAGTGCGGGGTCAACTGGACTGGCGGTGCGGAAGTTTTTATCGCTTCATATTGGACGCCAGCGTCGAACTTATGCGTATTGGTTTTCAGCAATTGTGAGGAGATTGAGCTCAGGCTCAATGGCGTTGCGATCGGTCGCCAGGCACCATGCAAAACGATAACCACGCAATACCTGCCGCATCCGCCGTTTGTTTTCTCCCTGCCGCACTTTGAGTCGGGAATTCTCGAAGCCGTAGGTCTGATCGGCGGCAAAGCGGTTGCCGCGCATCGCGTCGGCACACCCGGAATTCCGGTCAAGATTGAACTGATGATTGAAGGGGCCGGCGTGCGGGCTACGGCGGGTGAGCCCGACCTGCTTTTTGCCCATGCCCGCTGGTACGACGACTCAGGGAATCTTTGTGTTGAGGAAACGGGGGAGGTTGTCTTCGTCGCTGATGGTGATGCCGAGATTATCGGTCCCGCCAAAATCCGCGCCGAAGCCGGCGTCGCCTCGACTCTGCTTCGACTTCCCGCGGGTGCGAGGTCACTTTACCTATCGGCGACCGCTTGCGACAATCGGTTCCAGCCTGCTCGCCAAAACTGGACGTTGTAGTTATTATTTCGTGGTGCAATTAGGTGGTGGAGGACGAAACTAATTCTCTCTTCATCCGCTTTTCGCTTCGTACGCGTGTGTCACACCTGAGCCAGGTCGCGCGCCCAATTTGCCAAATATCGTGCCATTCTGGCTCGAAAATCGAACTTTGTTTCGTTGAGCGCTTGAGATAATAAAATTATTAAAGGTTAATATATAAGTAGTTAAGTTGTTATTGTCCTTTGAGGCACATGCATTGCTCAGAGGGTGGCATGAGTCGCATTTTAGGTATCGATCTGGGCACCACAAATTCCTGCATGGCCGTGATGGAAGGCGGCGAACCGGTTGTTATCGCTAACGCCGAGGGCGCTCGCACCACACCTTCGGTCGTCGCATTTACCAAGACCGGCGAGCGCTTGGTCGGCCAGGCCGCCAAACGCCAGGCCGTCACCAACCCGCGCAACACCGTTTTTTCCGCCAAGCGCCTGATTGGGCGCAAATTTTCCGAGATTCAGAAAGAGGCCGCTGGCTTCCCCTTCAAGGTCGTCGAGGGAAAACAGGGCGACGCCTACATCGAGGTTCAGGTCGGAGACAAGACCGAGCGGTATGCCCCTGAGCAGATTGCATCGTTCGTCCTCGGTAAGATGAAGGCCGATGCAGAAGCTTATCTGGGCGAAAAAATCACGCAGGCCGTGATAACGGTTCCTGCATACTTTAACGATGCGCAACGTCAGGCCACGAAGGACGCGGGCAAAATCGCCGGTCTCGAGGTCATGCGTATCATCAACGAACCTACCGCCGCCTCGCTGGCGTACGGCCTGGACAAGAAGAAAGACGAAAAGATTTCGGTGTTCGATTTGGGTGGCGGCACATTCGACGTTTCGGTGCTTGAAATCGGCGATGGCGTTTTCGAAGTGAAGGCAACCAATGGCGACACCCATCTCGGTGGCGACAATTGGGACGAGGCCATCATCAACTGGCTCGTAGAAAATTTTAAGAAGGAAAACGGCATCGATCTGCGCAAAGATCCGATGGCGCTCCAGCGTTTGAAGGAAGAGGCCGAAAAGGCCAAAATCGCACTTTCGTCGACCCAGTCGGTTGATCTAAACTTGCCATTTATCACGGCGGATGCCTCTGGCCCCAAGCATCTCAACGTTACGCTGAGTCGCGCGAAGATGGAGCAGATCTGCGAATCGCTGACCGACCGCTGTCTCCAGCCTTTCAAGAACTGTCTCAAAGACGCCAATCTCACGTCCGCCCAGATCGACGAGCTCGTGCTGGTCGGCGGCATGACCCGCATGCCGAAAATCGTTGAGATCGCCCACCAGCTTGGCGGCAAGCCGCCGCATCAAGGCGTGAACCCCGATGAAGTCGTCGCCGTCGGCGCGGCTATTCAGGGTGGCGTGCTGAAGGGTGAAGTTCGCGACGTGCTTTTGCTCGACGTCACACCGCTTACGCTTGGCATCGAGACCGCAGGCCAGGTTGCCACGCCGATGATTCCGCGCAACACCACGATCCCGTCGAAGAAGACGCAGACTTTCTCCACCTACAGCGACAATCAACCCGGCGTTGAAATCGTTGTGCTGCAAGGCGAGCGCCCGATGTCGCGCGACAACAAAACGCTCGGTACATTCAAGCTCGACGGCATTCCGCCGGCGCCGCGCGGTGTTCCGCAGATCGAGGTCACCTTCGACATCGACGCCAACGGTATCTTGCACGTTTCGGCCAAGGATCTCGGCACCGGCAAAGATCAGAAGATCACCATCCAAGGCTCCTCCGGTCTCTCGAAGGAAGAAGTCGAAAAGATGACGAAGGAAGCCGAACTTCATGCCGCCGAAGACAAGAAGCGCAAGGAAGCGGTCGAGACCAAGAACCAGCTCGACAGCGGCATCTATCAGCTCGAAAAAGCCGTCAAGGAAGCCGGCGACAAGCTCCCTGCCGACAAGAAGGGCCCGATCGAAGCCGCCATCGCATCGGCGAAGAAGGATCTGGAGTCCAACGACACCGAAAAGATGAAGGCCGCGATGGAGAATCTCTCCAAGCTTGGGGCCGAACTCTACGCCGAGGCCCAGAAGGCCGCGAGCGCAGCCGGTGCGGCCGGTCCCGACGGAGCCTCTGCGGGTTCCGTTCCCGAGGCAGGCAAGAAAACCGAGAAGAAGGCCGACGTGGTCGACGCCGACTTCGAAGTGGTCGACGACGACAAAAAGAAATAATTTTTAGCGAATTTGCGTGAGCCGGTTGCCTCGATGCCACCGGCTCACGTCGTTCCTGAAACACGAACAACCATCCTCAACCCAAACCAATATCATATGGCTAAAGTAAACATCAAACCCATCGGCGATCGTGTGCTTGTGCAACACATCGAAGAAAAGGAACAGGTACGTGGCGGGATTATTATTCCCGACTCCGCCAAGGAAAAGCCTCAAGAGGCCAAAGTCATTGCGCTCGGCACCGGCAAGAAGGGCGAGGACGGCAAGATCGTGGCCTTTGAAGTGAAGGTCGGCGACAAGGTGCTCATCAGCAAATACGGTGGCACCGAAGTTAAAATCGAAGGCGAGAAGTACACCCTCGTTCGTGAAGACGACATCCTCGGCGTGATCGCCTGAGTTTTGTCCTCTTAAAACTTATCACTTAACTCTTAAAACTATCTAATCACAATGCCTGCTAAACAACTCATCTTCGACGAAGCCGCTCGTCAGAAAATTCTCCGCGGCGTAGAACTCCTCTCCCGCGCCGTTAAGGTCACCCTCGGGCCGAAGGGCCGCAATGTCGTTATCGACAAGAAATTCGGCTCCCCGACCGTCACCAAGGACGGCGTGACGGTTGCCAAGGAAATCGAGCTCCCGGATCCCTACGAGAACATGGGCGCCCAGATGGTTAAGGAAGTTGCTTCCAAGACCTCTGATACTGCTGGCGATGGCACCACCACCGCCACCGTGCTCGCCGAAGGCATCTATCGCGAAGGCCTGAAGAACGTCACCGCCGGCGCGAACCCGGTATATCTCAAGCGCGGTATCGACAAGGCTGTTGAGGCCGCGGTTGCGGAACTCGCCCGTGTATCCAAGAAGGTCAACGATCGCGAAGAGATTCGCCAGGTCGCGACCGTCTCGGCCAACTGGGACACCACCATCGGCGAGATCATCGCAGACGCCATGGACAAGGTCGGCAAGGACGGCACCATCACGGTTGAAGAGGCCAAGTCCATCGAGACCACCTTGGAAGTCGTTGAAGGCATGCAGTTCGACAAGGGCTACCTGTCTCCTTATTTCGTAACTAACGCCGAGAGCCAGGAAGTCGTCCTCGAAGACGCTCATGTGCTCATCCACGAAAAGAAGATCAGCAACCTGCAGGAAATGCTCCCGCTGTTGCAGACCGTCGCCAAGAGCGGCAAGCCCCTCCTCATCATCGCTGAAGAGGTCGAAGGCGAAGCCCTCGCGGCCCTCGTGGTGAACAAGATTCGCGGCACCCTCAATGTGTGTGCCGTCAAAGCCCCTGGCTTCGGCGATCGCCGCAAGGCCATGCTCGAAGACATCGCGGTCCTCACCGGCGGCAAATGCATCACGGAAGATCTCGGCCTCAAGCTCGAGAACATCACCCTTGCTGATCTCGGCAAAGCCAAGCGCATCGTTATCGACAAGGAAAACACCACGATCGTTGAAGGCTCCGGCAAATCGTCCGACATTCAGGGCCGCGTGAAGCAGCTCCGCCGTCAGATCGAAGAGACCACCTCCGACTACGACAAGGAGAAGCTCCAGGAGCGTCTCGCGAAGTTGGCTGGCGGTATTGCCGTCATCAACGTCGGTGCCTCCACCGAAGTTGAGATGAAGGAAAAGAAGGCCCGCGTCGAAGACGCTCTCCATGCCACGCGCGCTGCGGTGGAAGAGGGTATCGTTGCCGGCGGTGGTGTCGCTCTTCTGCGCACAGTCAAGGCGATAGAAGCTCTCAAGCTCGAAGGCGACGAAGCCTTTGGCGCTCAGATCGTGCGTCGCGCGATCGAACACCCTATCCGCATGCTCTGCACCAATGCAGGCGTTGACGGTGGCGTGGTCGTCAAGGAAGTCCTCGCGAGCAAGGGTAACATCGGCTACAACGTCGCCACCGACCAGTACGAAGATCTCGTCAAGGCCGGCGTGGTTGATCCGACGAAGGTCACCCGCACCGCGCTGCAGAACGCAGCTTCGATCGCTGGCCTGCTCCTCACCACCGAGTGCATGATCACCGAACTCCCGGAGAAGAAAGAAGCTTCCGGCGGCGGTCACGGCGGCGGCGGAATGGGTGGTATGGGCGGCGGCATGGACTACTAAGTCCGAGCCAAACTCGTATCCAAAGACTCAATTCAACGGCGCCGCAGCAATGCGGCGTCGTTTTTTTTGTGGCCGCGTGATTAGTTCGGGTTGGAGCGGTTATTCTTAACCGGTGTGTCTTTTCGTTTGAGGCTAAAAAGTTAGGCGCGATTGCTGGGTGCGGCGAGACCAACGCGGCGGTCCCTGCGGTCGCGCCACGCAACTGGTTCCTATTCTGAAGCAGTTTCCCTACTTGATTGCCTGCTCTCGCAAGCCGCCGGTGCGGCCTTCCCTTTTAGCGGCACGGAGAGGTTAAAAGTTGTGCCGGCCGGGCTGGTATGCTCGAGCATGAGTTCCGCGCCGATTTGTCGGGCGAGGAGTTGGGAGATGGCGAGTCCGAGGCCGGTACCGCCTGGTTTGGTCGAACGGCCGGGTTGGAATAGATGAGCGCGAACAGCATCGGGAATGCCGGCTCCTTGATCGGTGACAATGACACGAAGGCGGCCGTCGCCGTTGTTGAGCGAGATATCGACGTTGCGACCGGAGGGAGTAGCGGCGATGGCATTGTCGACGAGATTGGCGGCGATCAGGCAGACGAGGCTGCCGCGGTGACTGTCGAGAGTATGCCGAAAGTTGTCGCGCACGGAGAGCCGTACGCCCTTGTCGGAGGCTTGGGCCGCATTGTGCTGGCGAATGGTATCGGCAAGTTCGCGTCCGGAGAGTTCGTAGCGTGCTTGGGCCTCGACATCCCCGAGCATGCCGACTGTTTCCTGAATCAGGCTTTGCATGCGGTCGGTATAGCCGGCGGCCGACTGCCAGTCTTCCGAGGAGCCCGGGGCGCTATCATGCCTGGCGACGAAGGCGCGCAAACCGGCAACGGAGCCCTGCAGACCGTGGACGAGGTGCGAAGTGATTTGGCCGAGCGCTGACGCCTTGGCGGCAAGCGTGAGTTCAAAATTGGCGCGGATGAGTTGTTCGTTACGTTCGGCAACATCTTTTTGCGCCCGACGAAGGCCAAGGTACGCTGCCCCAAGGACTGCGCCGATCAAACTGATACCGATAACGAGTGTTGCTTGGGTTTGACCAGTGATGCGTCGGTCAATCGCAGCGAGTTCATACGCGAGAGGCTGGGCGTCGATGTAGTAGCGGACGAAGCCGGCGGGTTGCGAGGCATCGCGGCCGTGGAGCGGAAGCAAGACCTCGAGCACGGGAGCTTCGCGTTTTTGCGGCGAGATGTTGGCAAAATAACGATCGAGAGGGAACGCATCATGGTAGCGGCTGATTGGGCTCCCGCCAAGCAGCCGCAGATAATCGTCGGCGGGCAGCTCAACGAAGAGCATTGAGGCGGGCACAGCCTGCAGCGTGCGGCCGTCGTCATCAAAAACGGCGACGGCGAGCATGCCTTGCTGATTGGCGCTCTTGAATACATTGGCGAGACGGCTACTCGTTGTGGTGGCGTCCGGATTGGTTGCCTCGGCTTCAGCCACTTTTTGCAGGGCGATCGGATAGAGGACGGCGGCATCACGTCCGATGATCTTTTGCCGAATCTCGTCGCGCAGTTCAGTGCGAAAGCGAACGACCATGAAGCCGAAAATGGCGACAAGCAAAGCTGCAGTCGCCAGCGCGATCAGCGCCAGGCGACGTGAATGATACGGGGCTTGTTTGTCGGCGCGCGACTGGCTGTTCGCCATGCGGGTTAATTAGGATTCTCCGTCGGGCAGTGGCAAAGCGAGTTTCTCCAAGGCGATTTCGAAAAGCAATCGCCGTTGTTCGGGTGAGAGGCCGGGTTGATACACAGCGGTGCGGTAATCCTGGTAAGGCTGCCAGGCTTCTTCTTCGCGCATGGAATCGAGAAAATTTCGGATCAGGGTCTGCACAGATTTTTCTCCATCAGATTCGCGATGCGTGGCGGCGAAGCGCGCCACCTCGCTGCGAATGGCTTCCTTTTCCTCGTTCAAGGCGGAGAAGCGCTGGGCATTTTCTTTGTTAAGATCGGAAATCGCGTCGCGGATTTGCTGCATATTTTCCTCGGGGACTTTTCCGTTTAAAACAAGTTGGTAGGTCTGTTTGTCGTCTGTAGTGCTCTTTTTGCTTAGCCCGTAGGCGTCGGGTGCGTAGCGCTGGCGGATCTCCTCCAGTTTGGCTTGGAAGATTTTTTGTATCGCCAGCTTTTCTTTGTGATAGGCTGAAATACGAATGGCTAGATCACGTGGAAACGCAGGCGCCGTGGCGGGGCCGGGTTGTTTGGGAAGTGCGGCCAGAGCCAGGCGAATGTCATCGGCCAATATGTCGAGGGCGGCGATAGATGCTGCTTGGTTATCGGCGAGCAGCTTTAGCGCCTGTACGCGTTTGGACGCGGTTTCATTATCGTAATGGTAAAGTGTGTCGCGAAGTTCGGTCTTCAGCCGGTTCTTTTCGGTCTGGTAGGCGGTGACTTTAGCGGAAAGGTCCGCGGGCAGATCGTCTGTGATTCTGATGCGGGAAGTTTCAGGCGAAAAATAGAGGAGGGTTTCGTCGACCTTTTGTTTCTCTTTGTCGACGGGCTTGAAAGCCTCGACCTGAAGCTCCATTGCGATCTCGCGCAAGAGCCGACGCTGGGCAGGGGAAAGGCCTTCTTGGTAAAACACGGCGGCTCGCATGACGAGAAACTCAAAGACGAGGGTCTTTTCGCGAGGCATGGCGAGCGGGCCTTCGCCCAGCTTCCAGGACCGAGTCTGGTTCCAATCGCCGGTTCCGGAAAACAAACCGACCAAGCCGCCGCGAAGAAGGTCGCTGCGGAGTTGTTCGGCAGTGGTTTCAAGTTCGACAATGCGGGGAGTCTGTTCGTGCGCAAAGGTCTCGAGCTGTTGAATGCGATCGGTCGGCGCGGTGTCCTTGAGTGAGTCCAGTTTTTTTTGCAGCTCGATCTGTAGAGCGCTGCGCTTCGCCCGGTAGCTTTCGAGCCGGGTCATGAGTTTTTTTGTCAAATCCTGCTCGGAGAGCCGCGTGCTTAGTGGAGCGTAGAAAGGTTCGTAGACATAGCTCCCGAGTTCGGCTGGGGCGGTGATCCGTGCAATCGGCAGTGTTTTCGGTGGTGCAGCTGCTCCGATCGGAGGCGGACTTGGCGGGAAAAAAATCGGAATGGAGCGCTCGCTCTGTTGGGTTTCAACGGATCCGTAACGATTGGTCCAATATAGTGAATCGATATCAAACCGATCAAATGCAGGGAAGTAATGTCCGCCGCCCCAGTAATAATAGTCGCCGTTCCAGTAATAACAGCCACCCCAGTAAGGTGTATAGGGGCCTTGACCTGCTCCCGGGCCTCTTCCGCCATGGGTGCCCCCTGAGTAATTTGGAGCAGGGACGTTAAATCGGCCGGAATTCGCAGAGGCGTCAGAGGAACTTGAGCTGGAGTTGGATGGTGGTGAGTAGGATGAGGGCGAAGGCGACGATGGAGGTGCCGGAGGTGGCGACGACGGTGTCGAATTGGAAGCGGACGACGGCACAACAAACCGGTCATCGGCCCGTCCTATCATAGTCGCCAGGGCCAGGCAGCAAAGGATGGTTGCGTGGTTGAAGGCAGGGCAGGGGAAAATCTTGAGGAATCTTTTCATGGAAGTAAGGGGTGCGAACATTTGACCGGCCAGAAGCGGTGGCCGGAGGTGCGTACCAAGAAGCTCTAAAAGCGATACATCATGCCGAGCGCGTAGGTGGTTGACTCGCCATCCCAGATTGAAACCGAGAATACAGCGCCCAGTTTGGGTGTGACCCAGGCGTTGATGCCGAATTTGTAGGTCCAGTAGGAATCGATCTTGTCGTTGAAGTATCGGTTGAAAGCGACCACACCAAAAACCGCTGTGGATTTAGAGACAGGGGCTTCGACACCTACGCCAAAGGAACAAAGATTCTCAGAGTTCGTATATTCTATGCCAGAAACCGTGGATGATTGCGCGGTGTTCGTGAAACCGAGTTCGGCGAATGGTTTCCAGGTGTCCAAGTCGGCATAGCCGGTGAGCGAGGCTCCTAGTCGTTTGTCCTTAAGGCTGTAATTGCCGAATTTTTCGTAGGACGCTTGTACGCTTGCATCGAGAAACGAAGCGAGCGGTGCATTGCCGTTTAGTTCCACGCCGTTTCCGTTGCCTATATCTCCGCTGTTGAGGTGTTCAATGTAGAGCGCGGCGCCGGCATAACGTTTGCCGAGGAAGCCCGCGTCCATCTGTTGAGCGCGCGAGATGCCTGTGAGTGCAAGAATGAAGAAAACAGCAATCAGGTAGCGAGAGGTTGTGTGAGGTATCATGGTGGAAGTCATTAACCGGATCCGTGCCAGAGGGCGGGTTCGGTATGTAAGTTGCAGGTATCCAGCGATATGCTTTTATCTTGGCTGGGAACGGGAAATGCAGCTTTGGTCAAATTGGTTGCAGACAACCAAAATCCAGTCTGCCTGCCCGCCACGTTTGGTGGATAGCACCCAACACGAAGGGCGTGCGAGGTCACGCCTCGGGCTGGCTGGAGTCTTGATTGAGCCGGTAGCGGATAAATTCGCGAGTGACCGCGAGGCGCCGGGCGGCGGCTGAGACATTTCCACCGGACTTGCGTAAAGCTTCGGCGACGAGTTCGGAGATTACGCTGTCGAGACCGAAGCCCTCCGCCGGCAGGTGCCAGGCTGGGTTGCGCCAACCGGTTGCCACCGACAATGGCTGGTCATAGGCGCCACCGAGGTTCGGGAAGTCGAGCTGTGGACCTTTACTAAAGATCACCGCGCGTTCAATTTCGTGGGCAAGTTCGCGGACGTTGCCGGGCCAGCGGTGTGCGAGGAGCCGAAGTTCGCCTTGTTGGGAGATTCTTAAATCGGGCTGCCGGTGGCGTGTGGCGAGTGGTCTTAGTAGATGCTGTGCGAGGGCAATGAGGTCGGCACTGCGTTCACGCAGAGGCGGCAGGGTGACATGCAGAAGGTTGAGGCGATGATAGAGATCTTCGCGAAAGGTGCCCTGTTGAAGGAGCTCGGCCAGCGGGCGGTTGCTGGCGGTGAGCAGTCGAACATCGATGGAGATTTCCTTGTTTGAGCCGACGCGACGGATTTTTCCTTCTTCGACGGCGGTAAGCACCTTGGCCTGTGTCGAAGAGGTGAGGGTGCCTATTTCGTCGAGGAACATCGTACCTCCATCCGCAGCCTCAAAGAGGCCGATGCGCGCTTGCTTTGCGTCGGTGAACGCACCGCGTTCATGACCGAACAATTCGGAATCGACCAATGTGTCGGGCAGTGCGGCGCAGTTTACGGAAATCAATGGTTGGGTTGCACGCGGGCCCTGACGATGGAGCCAGCGGGCGAGTGCGCTTTTGCCGGTGCCGGTTTCGCCTTCGATCAACACGGGCGGAAGTTGCCGTTCCAGCCGGCGTTCAGCGGCTAGGATCGTATCCAACTGAGCACGTACACCATCCAAGCTCTGGCCAAAAAATAGTTCGCCCGTACTTCCGCTTTTGCCCGCAGCGCGATGTTCATCCCTCCGCCTCGCGCCTCTGGCACTGCGGCAGCGGGCGAAGGCCAGCGGCAGTTCGTCGGGTTCGAAGGGTTTTGTCAGGTAATCACCCGCTCCGAGGCGCATGGCCTCGACAGCTTTTTTGACGCCGCCGAAGGCTGTCATCACGACGACGCCAGTGTTTTCAGAAAACGCACCAGTGTTCAGTAGTTCGAGGGCTTCGCCGTCGGGCAGATGCAAATCGATCAGGGCAAAATCAAAGCTTACATCCCGCAGAAGCCTGCGGGCTTCCTCGATGCGCCCGGCTTCGGTAACCGCGGAACCGTGTGAGCGCAGGTGGGCGGCGAGGCGTTTGCGCAGCGAGGGATCGTCCTCGAGCAGGAGAATTTCGCAACCGGGCGAAAGCGGTGATGCGTCAACCATCAGCCGGATGGTATGGGATTAAAGCGCTTTTGTTTTCAACATCAATCCAGTGCGCCCGAGCTACGCGCCGCGGTTTTGGTGCCAGAGATTCAGTCCTTAGGCGAACGTACGCAGGTTTTACACGGGAGGGCTTGCGACCGCTGAGCCTCCATCTTTCGCTCAAGAACATGGAAGTCATCTTTCTCGGCACGGGCACTTCGCAGGGCGTTCCGCTGATCGCGTGCGATTGTGCGGTCTGCACTTCGACTGATCCGCGCAACCAGCGCACGCGGGCCAGCGTGCACGTGGTGATGGACGGCTTGCACATCCAGGTTGATGCCGCGCCGGAATTTCGCCTCCAGTGTATCCAAAACAAGGTGACATGGATTGACCTGTTTATTCTCACGCACGGACATGCCGACCACGTGGCAGGCATGGACGATTTGCGGCGGTTCTGCGATTTGCTCGGAGGCAACGCACTGCCGGTTTACTCGACCGACGAAGGTATTGGCCGGGTGCTCGCGATGTATCCTTACGCGATCATGGAGAGACCTGTTGTGAAGGGATACCCGGCGTTCAAATTGCAGACGATGCCGAACAAACTGGAGCTAGCGCAGGGCACGATTGAGTCGACGCTGCTGCCTCATGGCGGTGTGAATACGTTGGGGCTCGCCTTTACGGAACGCAGCAGTGGAAAAAAATTCGTGTACTATACCGACTGCAAACGCGTGCCGCGCGAAGCCGTGGCATTGGCCAAAGGCGCCGACGTTGTCGTGCTCGACGGACTGCGCCCCGAGGAGCATGCGTCGCACATGAGTATCAGCGAGGCGGTCTCCGCGGCGGCCGAGATCGGCTGCAAGCGGACTTTCCTGACGCACATGACGCATTTACTGGAACACGTGGCAGATGGCGGCAAGTTGCCTGTCGGGGTCGAGTTTGCTTACGATGGACTCCAAATGAGCCTTTAGGAGGATTTTTTGGGCCAGAAGATCCCCCGGAGGCAGAGCCATTAGCGGCGACTGCATGGCGATTATGTCGTTAGCAGAATGATGGTAACAGAATTGGTGGAAATTGATCTTGCCTTACTCTCAGCCAATACTTGTCTAAACAGGTAAGTATAGTAAACAAATAGGAGATAAGCCGATGCCTGCAATCAATACGATCGAACTTCATAACAGTCTCTCGCCCGAATGGCTTGAGATCGTGCGTCGCAAGGTCGACGGCTTGCACTACGGAATCGTGCAGATCGTCGTGCACGATCATCACGTAACGCAGATCGAGCGGACGGAGAAAACCCGCCTCGATGCACCCCTCGCTGCCGCTGCGCCGCGCCGCCGCGAGAATATCTGATTTTCTGCCCACCGATACGATTCGGAGGCCGTAATCCAAAAATGTGACCAGACAACTGGATCGACCGCTCACACCAGAATAAATGACCACACCTCTCAGCTCCAAACTTCGAATCGTCCTAGCCGCCGGCTTGCTCGCGGCTGGAGTCACCGCACTCCGCGCCGACACTCGCGACGATGAACTTCAAGCCTTGCGCGCCCAAATCGGGCAGCTCGATCAGAAACTCAAAGTTCTCGAGCGTAAGCAGGAGATCAAAGACGAAGATGCCGCGGCTGCTGCCAAGGCGACGCCCAAGATCGCCCTCACCGACAAAGGCTTCACTTTGACGTCTGCGGACGGCGCCAACTCCGTCAAAATCCGCGGGCTTGTGCAGCTCGATTCTCGCCTTTTCTTCAACGACAACGGATTGACCAACAATTCGTTCGTGCTGCGCCGCGCACGACTGATCAGCGAAGGTACGTTTGCAAAGAATTTTTCTTATCAACTGGTTCCCGAATTCGCCGGCGGCAGCGGCGGCGCCGCAAGTGCCGTCAGTATCCTCGACGCCAATCTCGGGGTAACCATCAACAAGGCGCTACAATTCAAGTTCGGCAAATTCAAGTCGCCGGTCGGACTGGAATTGCTCCAGTCAGATTCGTGGACGTTCTTTAACGAACGATCGCTCGTAACCAATCTCGTGCCAAACCGCGATGTCGGCATCCAGGTTTCTGGCGACCTATTCAATGGCACGATCAACTACGCCGCGGGCGTTTTTGGCGGCGTCTCCGATGGCGCGACCTCGGGAAATTCGGATTTCGATAATGAGAAGGACGTAGTTGCTAGGGTGATTGCTTCGCCGTTCAAAAACAACCCCGGGTCATTCGTTCAGGGATTGTCGTTCGGCATCGCCAGTTCGCTCGGCCGCGAAAAGACGACCGCGGGACGTACGTCCGGATACAAGACCGATGGGCAGCAGACTTTCTTCGCCTACAGCAACGCGATTGCAGATGGTCAAAACTGGCGTATTTCGCCGCAGTTTGACTATCGCAACGGTTCGTTTGGCGCGATTGGCGAGTACGTCATATCCACTGTCAACGTCCGCCCGACCGCCACAGGCGCAAAGGCCGAGCTGCAAAACAAAGCCTGGCAGGTTTCTGCCGGTTATGTTTTGACCGGTGAGGATTCCGCTTATGCCGGAGTCGTGCCGAAAGCCAATTTCGACTACTCTGCCGGCACCTGGGGCGCGTTCGAAGTCGCCGCGCGTTTTGCCAAACTGACCATCGATGACAAAGCGTTTCCGATTTTCGCGAATCCAGCGACGAATGCCGATGATGCCGCGTCCATCGGGCTTGGCCTGAACTGGTATCTGAGCAAGACCGTGCGCTTCACGTTTGATCTCTATCGCACGAACTTCGGCTTCAGTGCCGCGGCAGCTTCGAAACCGCCGGCGGCCCCCAGCGTGCTCCACCAGGATGAGAAAGCCTTCATCACGCGTTTCCAACTATCGTTCTAACCTCTTCGGAGAATCATCGACCATGAAACTAAAAACTCTCTTCATTTCCGCCCTGACGCTCGCCGTGAGCGTTACCGCTTTTGCCAAGCAGATCGAACTGCTCAACGTCAGCTACGATCCCACGCGCGAGTTGTATCAGGACTACAACGCTGCCTTTGCCAAATACTGGAAGGCCAAGACTAAGACGGCGACTGAACCTGGTGACGACGTCACAGTGAAACAATCGCACGGTGGCTCTGGCAAGCAGGCGCGCTCGGTGATCGATGGCTTGCAGGCTGATGTGGTCACGCTCGCGCTCGCCGCCGATGTCGACGCACTTTACGACAATGCGAAGCTTTTGCCGCAGGACTGGCAAAAGCGTTTGCCGAACAACTCCGCACCCTACACGAGCACGATCGTGTTTCTTGTGCGCAAGGGAAACCCCAAGGCGATCAAGGATTGGGATGATCTGGTTAGACCAGGTGTTGCGGTGATCACGCCAAATCCAAAAACGTCTGGCGGTGCACGCTGGAATTATCTCGCCGCGTGGGGTTATGGCACGAAGAAGTTCAATGGCGACGAAGCGAAGGCCAAGGAGTTTGTCGCCGCACTTTATAAGAATGTGCCCGTACTCGATTCAGGCGCTCGCGGCGCGGTTACAACATTTACCAAGCGCGGTATCGGCGACGTACTGCTCGCTTGGGAAAACGAAGCGATTCTCTCGATCAAGGAATCTCTGCGTGAGAACGGCCAGCCCGATGATTTCGAGCATGTCGTCAGCGAAATTCAGCATCCCAAGTTGAGCGACTATGAGATCATCGTTCCATCGCTTAGCGTCCTGGCCGAACCAACCGTAAGCGTTGTGGACAAAGTCGTGAAGAAAAAGGGAACTGAAGCTGTCGCAAAGGCCTATCTTGAATACCTCTACTCCGAAGAAGGTCAGGATATCGCTGGCAAGAATTTCTACCGCCCGAGAAGCGCCGCTGCGTCGGCCAAATATGCCAGCGTCTTTCCCAGCCTTGAATTGATTACGATCGATGGAGAATTTGGCGGCTGGGCCAAGGCGCAAAAGACGCACTTTGCCGATGGCGGAGCGTTTGACCAGATCTACGCCAAATAATTCTTGGCGCCATCAATGCCTCAAATGCTCGCAAGCATGACAGAGCGCGATCTCACCTCCCTGTTCGACCGGCTCGACGAGCTGGCTGGACGGGGTGGGGCGTTGCTTCGTCGTGGCAGTGCGGGAGAATTTGTTATCGAGGGGCGGCGTTTTGAAATTCCCCGCCTGATTTTCTCCGGGCCGCTCCAGGGCCAGTCGGCAATCCGGCTTGGCCTTTTTGCCGGCTTGCACGGTGACGAGCCGTCAGGAGTCGAGGCTTTACTCTTGTTTTTGACTGAGTTGATCCGCGATCCGTCACGGGCGCGTGGATACGAACTCCATATTTATCCGGTTACGAATCCAACCGGCTATGAGAATAACACGCGCTACAATATCGCAGGCAAGGATCTCAACCGTGAGTTTTGGCGCGAGTCGGCCGAACCTGAGGTACAAATTCTCGAGGCCGAGCTGAAGGCCCGGCAATTCTACGGAATCATTTCGCTGCATGCGGACGACACCTGCACGGGACTGTACGGCTACGCGCACGACCGGCTTTTGAATGAGGCGCTGCTTCGACCTGCGTTGGTTGCCTCGGAGCGAATCCTGCCACGCGACCAGCGTCCGATGATCGATGGCTTTTCGGCCACCGACGGCGTTATCCATCAATGCTTTTGCGGTGTGCTGGCGGCACCGCCCGAGCAGCGACCACAACCCTTTGATGTTATTTTTGAAACGCCCGCTATGGAGCCGGTTGACGTTCAAGCGCGTGCAGCGGCAGTCGCCTTACAGGCCATTCTCGATGAATACCGCGGTTTCATCGCTCAAGGACAGGATCTCTGATGTCGTTTTTCCGTTCCAGTCGTTCCGCTTTGCCGGGCTTTAACCTTTCGCTAGGTTACACAGTTTTATATCTCAGTTTGATTGTGCTCGTGCCTCTTTCGGCCGTGTTTTTGCGCACGGCGGGAATGACGTGGGAACATTTTGTTCAAGCGATCGCGTCTCCGCGGGTGCTGGCGTCGTATCGCATAAGTTTCGGCGCGTCGTTTCTCGCGGCATTGTTGAACCTAATTTTTGGCCTGCTGCTGGCGTGGGTGCTGGTGCGGTATCCGTTCCCCGGCAGGAAAGTGATCGACGCGCTAGTAGACTTGCCATTCGCGCTGCCGACGGCGGTGGCCGGCATCGCACTCACGGCGGTCTATTCGAAGAATGGTTGGATCGGACAATATTTGGAACCTCTCGGCATCCACGTGGCTTTCACTGAACTCGGCGTCTTGATGGCGCTCACCTTCATCGGACTGCCTTTTGTGGTGCGCACGCTCCAGCCGGTGATCGAAGAACTCCAGCCGGAGATCGAAGAAGCCTCGGCCAGTCTCGGTGCCAACCGCTGGCAGACGATTACGCGGGTCATTTTACCGGAGCTTTTCCCAGCATTGCTCACGGGCTTCGCGTTGGCTTTTGCGCGGGCACTTGGAGAGTACGGTTCGGTTGTGTTCATCTCGGGCAACATGCCGATGCGCACCGAAATCGTGCCATTGCTCATCATCACCAAGCTTGAGCAGTATGACTATCGCGGTGCGACGGCCATCGCCGTGGTCATGTTGATCGCATCGTTTGTCCTGCTGCTCGTCATCAACCTGCTTCAGAAATGGAGCCGCCGCTACCACCGGATCTGAACCATGGCCTCAGCTGCAATTTCTCAACTCCAGAGTCATCGGGCACCTTCGCCTTCGAATATGCAACGCGTGACCCAAGATCCGACCTGGGTGCGCTGGCTTTTGACCGGACTGGCCTTGGCATTCGTCGCATTTTTTCTCGTGTTGCCGCTCGCGTCGGTATTCACGGAGGCATTGCGGCGTGGACTTGGAGCCTATTTTGCTTCGTTCAACGATGCTGATGCCCTCTCCGCGATCCGACTCACGTTGCTCGCGGCGGTAATCTCAGTTCCTGCAAACCTGGTCTTTGGTGTGGCGGCGGCGTGGACGATTGCGAAGTTCAATTTCCCCGGGAAAAGCCTTTTGCTAACGCTGATCGACTTGCCGTTTGCGGTATCGCCGGTCATTTCCGGCCTGATTTATGTTCTGATATTTGGTGCTCAAGGCTGGTTTGGACCTTGGCTAATCGAGCATGATATAAAAATTATTTTTGCCGTGCCGGGCATCGTGCTGGCGACGACGTTTGTCACGTTTCCTTTTGTGGCGCGTGAGATTATTCCACTTATGCAGGCGCAGGGCACGGACGAGGAATATGCGGCGATCACCCTGGGCGCGAGCGGCTGGCAGACTTTCTGGCACGTAACTTTGCCCAACATCAAGTGGGGCCTTTTCTACGGCGTCATATTATGCAACGCCCGTGCGATGGGCGAATTTGGCGCGGTGTCGGTCGTGAGCGGCCATATCCGCGGCGAAACCAATACCATCCCGTTGCACGTGGAAATTCTTTACAACGAGTACAATTTTGTTGGCGCCTTCGCCGTCGCTTCGCTGCTCGCAGTGCTGGCAATCATCACGCTTGTTTTGAAAAGCTTTATCGAATGGAAATACCAGCAAGGCCACGCCGAGGCATAAACGCACGAACATGAGTATTATCGCCAACGGCATTACCAAAACCTTCGGCAGGTACAAAGCGCTCGACAACGTCGATCTCGTTGTGCCGAGCGGAAAGCTTGTTGCTTTGCTAGGCCCGTCAGGTTCGGGCAAAACAACGCTGCTGCGCATCATTGCCGGGCTCGAATTTGCGGACGAAGGCAGCGGTCGCATCGAATTCCATGGCGAGGATGTGAGCAAGGTTTCCGCCGGTGAGCGTGGCGTCGGTTTTGTGTTTCAACACTACGCGCTTTTCCGCCACATGACGGTGTTTGAAAATATCGCGTTCGGCCTGCGTGTGCGTCCGCGGGCGGAGCGCCCCACGGAAAATAAAATCGCTGAGCGTGTGGGTGAACTATTGCGGCTCGTACAACTTGACGGGCTCGATCGACGCTTTCCGAGCCAGCTTTCCGGTGGACAACGTCAGCGTGTGGCGCTAGCCCGGGCGCTCGCCGTGGAGCCGAAGGTGCTCTTGCTCGATGAGCCGTTCGGGGCGCTCGATGCCAAGGTCCGCAAGGAGCTGCGGCGCTGGTTGCGGCAGTTCCACGACGAGATTCAGCTGACCACAATTTTTGTGACGCACGATCAAGAGGAAGCGCTCGAGATCGCTGACGAAGTCGTGATCATGAACCAGTCCAGGGTCGAACAAGTTGGAACGCCCCAAGAGGTGTACGACCGGCCGACGACGCCGTTCGTTTATCAATTTCTAGGTAATGTGAATGTCCTGCGCGATGTTGCTGCCTGGAGCGCCACCGGGCCAATCCGCGACAACGGTCGCCTGGCCGCAGACGGGCTCTTGTATGTGCGGCCCCATGACATTGCCGTCACGAGGCACGAACCCGGCGCGGTGGGCGTGCCCGCGGTGTTTCGTTATGCGCACACCGCCGGATCGCAAACCCGGCTCACGCTGGAGCTTTTGCACACGCGCGAAACCGTGGATGCGGAAATTTCCCGAACCGAACTTGCCGAATTGAACATAAAGCTTAACGATTTTGTGCTGTTGCGCTTGAGGCCGAGCCACACGTTCCAGCACGACTACGCGATCTGATCCCCAACCTCACTCAACCCAAAGTTATCATGGCTAAAATATACAACGACATCACAGAAACGATCGGCAACACGCCACTCGTGCGCCTCAACCGGACCGCTGCGCTGCACAACGCACAAGCAGAGGTTCTCTTAAAACTGGAGTTCTTCAACCCGCTCTCGAGCGTGAAAGACCGCATCGGTTTTTCTATGATCGATGACGCGCTCAAGTCCGGCAAGATCACCAAGGACACCGTGCTAATTGAGCCGACCAGCGGCAACACCGGCATCGCGCTCGCCTTTGTTGCTGCCGCGAAGGGGCTCAAGCTTATCCTCACCATGCCGGAAACGATGTCGATTGAGCGCCGCAAGCTGCTCAAAATCCTCGGTGCGAAACTCATCCTGACCGAGGGGCCCAAGGGCATGAAGGGCGCGATTGCCAAGGCCGAGGAACTGCAAAAGCAGATTCCAAACAGCGTCGTTCTCCAGCAGTTTGCCAACCCGGCCAACCCCGCCATTCACCGTAAGACGACGGCGGAGGAAATCTGGAAAGACACCGACGGCAAAGTCGACTTCATCGTCTCTGGCGTTGGCACCGGCGGCACCATCACCGGCATCGGTGAAGTGCTCAAGACTCGGAAACCCGGCGTGAAAATCGTCGCGGTCGAGCCCGATGCATCACCTGTATTGTCTGGTGGCACGCCTGGCCCGCATAAATTGCAGGGTATCGGCGCCGGATTTGTCCCGCAGGTTCTCAACACCAAGATCATCGACGAGATCATCCGCGTGAAGGAAGCCGACTCAGGTCCAATCTCTAAACAGGTGAACACGCTTGATGGCATACCAATCGGTATCTCCAGTGGCGCGGCGGTATGGGCAGCGTTGCAACTCGCCCAACGTCCCGAAAACAAGGGCAAGCAGATCGTCGCAATCATTCCGTCGAGCAGCGAACGCTACCTCTCGACGTGGCTCTTTGCCGACTTGAACACCGAGAGCGATTCGATTGCCGACCTTATCGGCTCGCCTGCGCCCGTCTGATTTTGCAGATCGGAAGGCGCGGAATGCCCGCGCCTTCCTCAGGGCAGGACTAGTAAAAGTGCGGCCGCAGTCGCTGCAAGTAAGCAGCGGTCAACAGGGGAGCGCACGATCCCGCATCTTAATTGGCGGGGCTATGCCATTTTCTGAAATGCACTAACGAACATGTAAGAAGGTATAAGCAACCTAATGGGTTACTTTGAACTGGGGCGAAACAGCGCTCAGGCCGGTTTCTGTCTGCCCTTGAGCGCGCGGAATAGGGGGAGGAATGTTATCGATTCGAAACGCCCCGGAGCTATTTTCGGATGGCCTTATCCACCGGTCTTCTTCTGCAGTTCCGGCCCCATTTAGGGCGTGGACAAGACCAGCCGTTTGCAGCCGGCCGGAAAGGGTAGTTCCATGCTGGCTGAGGTCGCGGCGTCTATTTCTCGAGGCGGGGGCTTTCCGCTTGCTTCGGCGTGCACAGCACCGAGGCTCTCCAGCCCCACTGTTTAACTAGGATTTAAGCCCGATGAAAATTTCCAAACGCGGCGAATACGGTCTGCGCGCCATGATCGACCTCGCTATTGCGCGTGAACTGGGCCGCGACCTCGTGCAGCTGAACGAATTGGCTGAGAATGAGAAGATCCCCGTGAAATTTCTCGAACAGATCCTTTTGGCGCTAAAGCAGGGCGGTTTCCTCGAAAGTGTTCGTGGGAAATACGGCGGCTACCGTCTCGCCCGCTCCGCTCAGGATATCTTTACGGGCCAGATTGTGCGGTATCTCGACGGACCCATCGCGCCGATCAGCTGCGTGAGTCTGACTGCCTACGAACGCTGCTCCTGTCCCGACGAAGCGCATTGCGGCCTGCGCATGCTCATGCTCGATGTTCGCAACGCGATCGCCAATGTCGTCGACCGTTACACGCTGGCCAATGTTGTCGAAGTCACGTTGCGAAAGATGCGCACCAATAATGTCAACCTGCCGTTTGTCTCGAATCCTCGCGCCACGTCGCGCGCGAGCAAACCAGCCGCCAGAACCGCGCAGCCCAAGCCCTCGCCGCTGACCACTCCGTTTGAGACCGGCCTCGGCGAATTTCTCTACCGCGAAGGCATATGAAAAAACTCATCGCATTCTTTATCGCGGTCGCCGCGCTCGTGGCACCCCTCGGCGCCAGGACCGTGTTGCGCGTCGGTTATTTCCCCAATGTCACTCATGCCCAGGGCGTGATCGGCAAAACGCTCACGTCCCAGCAAAAGGGCTGGTTCGAAAAACGTCTCGGCCCCGATATCGAAATTCAATGGTACGCCTTTAACGCCGGTCCAAGTGCGATGGAGGCGATCTTCGCGGGGTCGCTTGACCTCACTTACGTTGGGCCGAGCCCGTCGCTTAACGCGTACATTCGCTCCAAAGGGGAGGAGATTCGCGTGATCGCCGGTTCGGCCCGGGGCGGTGCGGCATTATTGGTGCGGCCTGGTTCGGGCATCGAGAAGCCGGAGGATTTCCGCGGGAAGAAGCTCGCCACGCCGCAGCTGGGTAACACGCAGGACGTCGCCGCGCGCGCCTGGCTGCAAAAACAGGGTTTCAAGATCACCCAGATGGGCGGGGACGTATTTGTGCTCCCGACCGCCAACCCCGACCAGCTCTCGCTTTTCCAGCAAGGCAAGATCGACGCGGTCTGGACGGTTGAACCGTGGGTGTCGCGCATCGAACGCGAGGCCGGTGGTAAAATCTTTTTCGAACAAAAGGACGTGGTGACCACACTGCTCGTTTCCAGCGCGAAGGCGTTGCAAGATAAACCAGAGCTCGTAGCCAAATTTGCGCAAGCGCATCGCGAGCTGACCGGTTGGATCAACGAACACCCCGCCGAGGCGCAGGCGCTCGTGCAGCGCGGCCTTAGCGACGAAGTAAAACGTGAGATCAAACTCGACCTTGTCGTCGCGGCCTGGCAACGGCTCACGTTTACCTCCGATATTTCTCTAGGCTCCATCGAAAGCCTCGTGGCCGATGCCCGCGGTCTCGGCTTCATCCGGGGCGATGTCGACCTTTCTCATTTCATTTCCATTCCCCAGTGACCGTACAAACGGAACTTGCCAACGCCGCGCCGTCGAAACTCTCGATGAGCGTGATCACCAAACGCTTCCGCACGCGGGGGAACGAAGTGCACGCGCTTGACGATGTCTCGCTCGATATCGCCGAGGGCGAGTTCGTCTGCCTGCTCGGTCCCAGCGGTTGCGGCAAGAGTACGTTGCTCAACATCGTGGCCGGGCTGGACCAGGCCGACTCGGGTACCGTTTTTAGCGATGGCAAGCAGATCGATGGCCCGGGGCGCGACCGCATGGTAATGTTTCAGGAGTCAGCACTTTTCCCGTGGCTCGATGTGATCGATAACGTCATGTTTGGTTTGAAACTGAAACCCGGCCTGACCAATCCCGAGCGGCGCGAGGTGGCGCATTTTTATCTTAAAATCGTCGGCCTGGAAAAGTTTCTTCACGCCAACATCCACGAGCTCTCTGGCGGCATGAAACAGCGGGTGGCGCTGGCCCGCGCCCTCGCGCCGAACCCGCGGGTGCTCCTGATGGACGAGCCGTTCGCCGCGCTCGACGCTCTGACCCGGGAGCAGCTTTACGGCGATCTGCAACGCATCTGGGAGCAGCGGAAGAAAACCATCGTCTTTGTCACGCATAACGTCCGCGAGGCGGTCTGCCTGGGAGATCGTGTCGTGCTTTTCTCACCAAATCCCGGCCGCATTCAAGAGCAGTTCAAAATCGATCTGCCACGCCCCCGTGACATCAACAACGTGGCGCTCGCGCAGCACGCGACCGAGATCACGAAGGCGCTCAAAGGGCACATGAAACCGGAAGCGGAGGTGGCGGAATGAAAGCGGTGATTTGTTGGGAATCAGGCCACAGAGGGCACGGAGCTCGGACACCGAGTCCACGGAGCGGCATAGCCGCAACGAAGCTCATACCATGTCCCGGAGCCAAGACACAGAAGCCTTCAGAAGTTGAACACGAAGGACGCAAAGAACCGCAAAGGAGGAACTGGCTTCGGTCTTTAACCTTCGTGAACTTTGCATTCTTCGTGTTCAAAATTCCTCGCAGCATAGCAAGATTCACCAGCGATGGTGCACTGAGACGTGCACGGCGCTCGGAGATCGTCGCGCCAACGCCCCCGTTTTATTTTGCCAGATTCATTCTAAGTTCACCTGCGATCCTCTGTGCCCAAGCTCTGTGTCCTCTGTGGCGAAAAGAGAATAATGAGGGGCTTTCCGCATGAAACGTTTCCTTTCCGCCGCCGCATTTTTTGCCGGGCTGCTCATCATTTGGGAAGTTCTGGTGCGCGCCAAAATCTGGTCTCCGGTACTCGTGCCCTCGCCGCTCACGGTGGGCGATTACCTCTTGGGCGCGGTTCGCGACGGTACGCTGTTCGCTGCGGCGGTCGTGACGATGAAGCGCCTCGTGCTCGGTTACACTTTTGGTATTTTCCTAGGTCTGCCGATTGGTTTGCTCACGGCACGTTTCAAAGTCTGGCAGGACACGCTTGGGCTGCTCGCACTCGGATTGCAGACCTTGCCCAGCGTTTGCTGGGTGCCGCTCGCCTTGCTTTGGTTCGGCCAGACGGAGACAGCGATGTTCTTCGTCGTCGTGATGGGCACGCTTTGGTCGATGATCATTGCCACCGACAACGGGGTGCGCAGCATCCCGCCGATCTATGCACGGGCTGCCCGTACGATGGGCTCGCATGGCCTGCATACCTGGATGAAAGTGATGTTGCCCGCGTCGCTGCCCTATATCGTGGGCGGCATGAAACAAGGCTGGGCCTTCGCCTGGCGTTCACTCATGGCGGCTGAGATCTACGTGACGATTCTCAGTGGTTTCGGTTTGGGGCATCTGCTTCACTACGGACGTGAATTAAATGCGATGGAGCAGGTCATCGGTGTGATGTTCGTCATCGTGGTGATCGGCTTGCTCGCGGACAAAATCATGTTTTCTCCCTGGGAACGTTATCTCCACCGGCGTTGGGGTACGCAGGGGAAATGAGCCATTTGCAGCTAGTTTGAATTTTGGGGCATCCGGCGAAGTCGTGTAACAGCGGGTGTGAGTTTCCTTATTAGGATAACTGAGAGCGGCGATTCATTGGTCTAATACGCTAATCATTCGCTCGTTTCTCCGCCGTGCTTTTGGGAGTGGGGAACGTCCGTTTCTCGCTCGTAAAGCATGCCGCAGCGCGCGTCCCCACGCAGCGTTTTCTAATCCGCATAACAATCTCGGTGACGCCCGGCTTGCATTTTTGCGAGGCCTCCAGCCCGGCGCGGTTGCCCTCCGATCGCATCACATTGATATGAAAACAGAGTCAGACACACCCGCCTCGCACATAAAAATCGAACATGAGCGCGCGCATTTCAAACTGCTGCTCGCGTCGAATCCCAACTACTTCGGCAACCTGGAAAAGAGTCAGTTCCCGCCAGTAAAAGAAATCCTCAGCAACACGACGTACGAGACATTGCACTGCGTCGGTTATCACCAGGATCGCGACCTGCTCGAAGCAACCATTCACCTTAACCGTCCGAACGGCTACAACGGCAGTCTCTGCCAGGCCGGCTCGACCGAGTACGTTCGCTTCTATATCGATTATGGACACGGCTGGAAGGATCTGGGGATTAGTTCGTTCAACGCGCACGACATTCCCAACTCGCTGGACTGCGCGAAACAGGCCACGAAACCGCTGGTGTACGTTGTTACGCTGCCGGTTGATCCGAAGCGCGCCATCTGCAAAACCCCGATGCTGCCACTGGTCCGTGCGATCCTATCCTGGGAAACGCCGCCGCCCGCCAACACTCCGAACTGGCCGCCCGTTTGGGGTAATGTACTTGATCGGCACGTGCAGATAAAGCCACGACGTCCGTACATCAAGGACATCTACGACGACATCAGTGCCACGCTGGGCAAACCCGTGAAAATTCCGCCGTTGTTTGAGGAGGTTCAGCTCGTGCCGATTCCCTTGCCCGATCCAGCACCCGATGGCCTGCCGCTCGAAACGCTCGTGAAACTCTACGGCGGTGCCTCCGAAAAGGGTGTGCGTGCCGCAGACGCGAAGTTCGCGGTCGAGCCGCATCGTTTCGCCCTGCCGCACCTCCAAAGTGCTCTTGTGGCCGGTGGAATCGACCAGAACGGCATCATAGCCAATATCGCTTCTTGGCAAAAACTCGGCCTGGACTGGCAAGCGGCGCTCGCCGCCCTCGACCAAACCAAGGCGGACGTGGGCTTTGAAGAATTGCGCTGCCTCGGTCTCGACTACAACCGCGAGTGGCTTGTCGCCACCGTTGAGATCAAGAAACCGTCAGGCTACTCCGGTTCACTTTGCGACCCGGGAAGCTATGAGTATGTGGCGTTCTGGGTCGATTGGAACGACACCTGCGACTGGACCTACGCCGGGACCGTGGCGATCAACGTCCACGACTTTGTGCCGATGGCGAAAGGTGGTCTGCACTACGCGGCGATTCTGCCCGTCGACCTTTCCGCCGTGCGACAACCTTGCGAGAAGCCCAAGATCGCCCGGGTGCGCGCGGTACTTTCCTGGAGCGTGCCGCCGTCCACGACGAACCCAGACGAACTAAAGTATTGGGGCAACCGGCTCGATGCCCACGTGCAGCTCAAACCCGGCAGACCGATCGGCGAACCCGGCGCGGTGATTCGTGCGTTAGGCGGCATCCCGATCGAGAACATCGACACCGCCGGCGACGGCCTCACGACGATGTTTGGTTCTATCCCGGCCAAGTTCTGGTACAACGATGCTCCGGCCGACGCCTGGGGTCTGAACCGAGACTGTCCGTTTGGCGGCTCCGTTCTTGTCCATGGCCAATGGTTCCAGGGATACAAATACCGTATCCGCGCCCGCCAGGTTTCGAATCCGGCCAACGTCGTCACCCTGCTCACGCCATTCAACATCACGCGCTGGACTCCGGGCTACGACACGCAGGCGCCGGATTCGACCAATCCCGTCGATCCCGGTTATGGCTTCTTCACGTATGCCAATCCAGCGTTGTACCTGGAGAACTCCACCCTCGGTGTCTGGTCGACGTCGACCGACGATATGTGGGAAGTGCAACTCGACATCGCGAACAGCATGTACGCGATCATCGACAGCACGCCGTGGTATCGTATCCAACTCGACAATACCGCACCCCTGGTCGATATTCACATCGACAATGGCGGCGACTGCAACGGGTTCGACAAAACTGACACGATCGACGGTCACTTCGTCGCCCGCGATCTATACTTCGGCGGTTTTGGCCTTGGCACCTTGCCGAACACCGTGGCGATCCCCTCGAACCAGCCGAGCACTGCCTGGACGGGAACCAATCAAACGCCGGTCGCGCCCGGGGCGGCGTGGGAGCTTAATCTCCACAGCCCGATCGCGATGAAGCCCTGTGGCTACGTCGTGCAGTTGGTGGCCTACGACCGCGCTATCATCGGCAGCCAGTCCGGCAGTCACAACGGAAACCACATCGAAACGGGTTTCTATATCCTGCCATGAGCGACTTGGCGTAACCCGCCATCAAGAGGGCGCGCGATTCCTCGCGCGCCCTTTCATCAGGCTTCAATTTTGCGACCTGTCCGGCTTGCCCTCTAGAAAGCGGGCAGGCACGGTTGTGGCCGATGAAGAGTTTTCTTTTCGGTGCGACCAAGCCGGACGGGATTAAGGCGCACGAGCGCGTTGAGGCGGATAATCTTGACCAAGCTCGTTTTAAATTGGAGGTGCGCGGATACCATGCCATCGAATTTCTCAGCGATGAGAATGCACAGGATATAGAACAGGCATCGAGAATGGGCACGGGGGTTTCCACTCCCGATCCCCGTTGGTGGTCGGCGGAAGATGAGGTGCAGTCCCATCGTCGCCGGAGCCTGGCGGAAAAGCTGTGGTGGGCTTTCCGCAAGCATTTGCCGTTCTTGCTGCCTCTTGTTTTTTGCAGCATTATATCGATCTGGCCGGTTAGGCCTTACCGCTGGATCGACTACGCGGGGCAACTTGCCACGCCGCTCTATTGCCTTTGGTTCGTAAAAAAGGTTATGCCCATGACCCTCTTCCAACTTATTCTCGAGGCATCAGTTTGGCACGACTGGGCACGGTTACGGCGGCTCATAAGGTTCGCGCGAGTGCTTCGAAGATTTATGGTGACCGGGATTCCAGACAAGGAACTCGACTTTCGCGAGGCCACAGCTTACGCAGCCGTAGGTCGCCTGCCTGACGGCTTGCACCTGATTGAGAAATACCGGGGGCAACCGGAGTTGGCGGAGTATCTTTTTTTGTCACGCTTATCGGGCGTCTACGCTGCCGCCGAGCAATATGATCGGGTCCTGGCACTGTTGGAGGAATCTGCCAAAAAAGGACCGGGCGGTGTCGGAGAATGGATCGATTTGGCGCTGACAAGGATCCGGCGGAAACACGATGTCGACGGCGCGCAAGGTGCGTTGAAGGAAATTGAAGGCAAGGAGGTGCCCGCGCTCGCGCAGGCCGTTCGGCTTATTGTTGAGGGCATGATTGCCTGTGAGCAACGCGATGACGTAAAGGCGTGTGAGTATCTCCGTGCCGGTCTGGACAAGCTCCAGGCTACGTCGGGCAGTCCGCTGGTAATAGGGATCCTTGCGGAGGCGCGAAGCTATATGGCCCTTTCACTCGCGAGACTTGGCAAGCCAGACGTGGCCCGAAGAATCCTCAGAAAGGAGCGCGAGCTTCTGGAAGCGAGGAAAGAGACCGACCTTCTTTCCCGCTGTGACGCGGCGATTCAGGGCTAAGAGCTGTACGGGAATTGGCTACAGCCACGCTCCGAAGGGCATTGTCAGAAGGTGGAGCCCGATCTCCGAGCGGGCTCTTCGACGTTGTGGTTTGACCAAGCGCAACTGCGCGTTTGGGACAACGCGCACCACCTCTTTTTCCCGATGCAGCCACTCGGCTTGAGGAATTAGTGGGCGGCTGCTCTCGCCTTCTGCGGCGTGAAAATTAAACCATCTCCGTTGACCCCGTGGGCGGGTTCGGGAAGGGTCGGACATGACATTAAAAAAAGTCGGCGACGGATCACAGACTAGCTTTTGGCGGTGGAAGGGTGTTTGGGTGCTGGCATTGAGTTTCGCGTTCACCGGCTGCATGACGTGGTTCCTGCGCGACACGCCGGTGCCGATTCCCACGCGAGCCGATCGCTTGTCCACGGGGGAAACTGCGGCTGACACCTTGGTAGTTTTTCTGCCTGGCCGCGGAGGCTCGATGAATGATTTCGAACAGCAGGGTTTTATTGAGATCATGCGCGCCGCCGGAGTGCGGGTGGATACGGTGGCGGTGGACGCGCACCTCGGTTACTATTTCAACCGTACGGTAACCGAGCGCCTGCAGGCCGATGTGATTCTGCCGGCCCGGGCCAAGGGTTATCGGCGAATCGTGTTGGTCGGGGTGTCGCTCGGCGGCGTGGGCGCGTTGCTCCACGAGCGGGATTACCCTGGGTTTGTCGATGGGATCGTCGTGCTCGCGCCTTATCTCGGCCGTAAAGGGAAACTCTTCGACCAGATCCGTGCGGCGGGCGGACCGGTAGCGTGGGCGGCGGGCCGTGACCTCAAAGCGGGCGAGGTGGAAGAGCAGCTCTGGACCTTCCTTGGGCAACGCGTGCAGACGCTGCCTCCGACCTGGCTCTTCTACGGCCGCAACGACGACCTCGCTTCCGGGCATCAGCTGTTCGCAAGCCTGCTGCCGCCGCTTCGAGTGAAATCCACGGAAGGCGCCCACGACTGGCCGACCTGGCGGACGCTCTGGACTGCGGCCTGTCGTGATGTGGAGTTTTTTAAAGTAGATTCGGTTAAGCAATAGCCGTTGTTGAGCAGGAGATGATATTTAATATGGAACTCAGGAACACGGGAACGAGCCGGTTTTGTGTGGGGCGAAATTTTATTATGCCCAAGTACGAGGCATAGAAAAAGGTGCAGCGAGTCTGAGTCCCTAGAGAAGATCAGCGCAAAAAATGTCCTGGTTTTAGATTCGCCGCTATGAACCGAACCAATTAACCCGCGTAAGAGCAGTTGAACCGGCACAAATAAGGTGGTGTCAATGGCTAATTCTTCCGCAGGTTCCGAGAGCGTATTTCAAGGGAAATCTGGGCGTCGACAAACAGGCGAACGGGCCTGATCCAAGAAAATGCTTCAGAAACCCAGGCGCCTGAGCAGGCGGGCGAGGGGACCGGCGGGTTTCGGACGCAAAGCCTCGGGGACTTGGGCGGTGAAGCCGCGGCTCAATGCGGTGCGCAGCGGCGTAACGCCGTCGTAGTTGCGTACGTTGAGTGTTTCGGCATTGAGCAAGTCAGCCGGCAGCTGGTCAAGATGGCCTTCGTAGGCGGCGGCGTGCAGCGGCGTGTCGCCGTGATCGTTGCGGGTGAGCACCAGGTCGCGGGTGAGCTCGGTGCGAGGAATCTTGCCGAGCTGGCCGGTTTCGGCCGCAGCATGAATGACGGTGTAGCCGGATTTGCTCGCGACCGTGAGATGCGTGTGGGTCAGCAGCGCCGCCGGAATTTGTTCGAGGCGTCCGGCCAGAGCGGCCGCGTGAATCACTGTGTCCCCAGAGCCGGTGACTGCGAGCAGTGCTTCGGGCGTGAGCAATGCAAGCGGGAGTTGGACGAGATTGCCGTTGAGCGCGGCGACATGGAATACGGTTTCGCCGCTGGCGTTGGCCTGGGCGAGCAAGGGTGCCGTGATAAACTTGGCAGGGAAACGATCGAGCGTGCCGTTCTCGGCTGCCTCGTGCAGGAGTGTATTTCCGAGATCAGTTTTGGTTTGTACAATCTCGGCAGTGATCAACACGGGTGGAATCTGGCCGAGATGGCCGTGTCCGGCGGCGACATGCAAGACGGTATAGCCGAGATTGCTGCGCGTCAGCAGGACATCGGTGGCAATCGCGCTTTTAGGAAGCTGGTCCAGGTGGCCACCGAGCGCGGCGTGGTGCAACGGCGTGTAGCCTGAGTCGTTCTTCAGCAGCAGATTTTCCCGCGTGAGCAGTTCCGCCGGGAGTTGATTGAGGAGTCCGTATTTGGCGGCGCTGTGCAGCGGGGTGTTGCCTGACGCGTTGCGCGCAAGCAACTGCGCAGAGGTCAGTTTGGCCGCCTCGCCGGGGTTTAATCGTCCGTCGCGCAAAGCGGCGTGAAGTTCATCGACCGTCATACCGTTGAAAGGCCGACACAGAACGCTGCGTGGAAGATCGAAGCAACCAAAAACCCCGGTTAGGGTATTTCCACTCCGCGAGAAACTTACGGATTGGATTTGCCAATTTGCCGGGGCAAAACAGCATGCGGACGCCAATGAATGCCGATGCCCCTTCATCAGCGCCTCTCGACCCTGTGCTTCTGGTCGATGACGAGCGAAGCCTTCTTGATATTTATGTGCAGGCGTTGACACCTTTTTTTGAAGTAGCGACGGCCACGTCTACACGTGAGGCGGAGTTCCTGCTACGGAAGAAACCCTTTAAAGCCGTCATCGCAGATCACTTGATGCCGGGCGGAAACGGAATGAGTTTCCTGGTGCGTTGTCGCGAAGAATTTCCACACATGCAACGCGTGCTGGTGACCGGCTACATGAAACCGGAAATGCTTTTGCGAAGTGTGAACGAGGCCGCTCTCTATCGCTATTTGCTCAAGCCGGTGCAGGTCGCCGATCTGGTCAAGATCGTGCAGGACGCCGTGCGCGCTCACGATCTGGCGATCAAGGCTGGTTCGTAAGAGCAACGTTGCGTGCAGTCCGCGATGGGCACGGCTAAAACGATTAGGTAGGCCGCCGACGCGATTTAGTTTTTGCCGTTATTTGTCGGTTCGCCTCCCCATTTTATGCAGCCATTTAATCGCATCCTCTCGTCCGCAATTTTACTGAGCGCCCTTGCCACCGCTGGAAACGTTGCGGCGGGCGACTACCCGTACGGCGCGGTGCCGACGGCCCGGGGCATTACGATACCGGGATTACCGGCGGTCAACGGTCTCATCCGTGTCGATCAGTTCGGTTACCTGCCCGACGAGGCCAAGGTCGCAGTATTGGCCGATCCGCAGCAGGGCTTTAATGCCGCCGACCATTATACGCCGGGACCCGAGATCGAAGTGCGTAGGGTGGCGGATGGGAAAGTTGTTTACCGCGGTGCACCGGCGCTATGGAATGATGGCAAGACCGATCTTATCGCCGGTGACCGAGGTTGGTGGTTTGATTTTAGTTCGGTGCGGGAAAGGGGCGAGTATTACCTTTACGATGTAAAAAATCAGGTTCGCTCGCACCTCTTCCGTGTGGCGCCCGATGTGTATCAAGGCGTGCTTCGAGCGGCCGTGCGTATGTTCTACTACCAACGCGAAGCGTTCGAGCACCGGCCGCCGTACGCCGAGGAACCGTGGACGGATGGCCCCGCGTTTCTCGCCGACCGGGCCGCGCGGGCTTTATGGGCAAAAGAGGATCCGCAGACGGCACGTGACCTGAGCGGCGGCTGGATGGACGCTGGCGACACAAACAAGTACGTCACGTTCTTGCCCGACGTGATCCATTCGTTGCTCTATGCCTGGCAGGACAATCCCTCGGCGTTCACCGATGATTTTGGGATTCCTGAGAGTGGCAACGGGCGGCCCGATCTACTCGACGAGGTGAAATGGGAACTCGACTGGCTCGTTAAGATGCAGGACTCCGATGGCGGTGTGTTCATCAAGATGGGCGACACCAAATACGTGTCGTCCCACCCGCCGAGTTCGGCGTCGGAAACCCGCTACTATGGGCCAAAAGGGTCGGCCTCTGCGATCGCTTTTGCCGGTGTCACCGCTCACGCGGCCCGCGTTTTCGGAAAATTTGCCCCTTGGCAGGAGTTCGCCAACGAACTCACCCGGCGCGCCGAGCAGGCCTACGCGTGGTACAAGACCCACCCGCGCACCGTCGATACCGATTCGGGCGAAATCAAGTCCGGGAACGCCAACCGGAACCTGGTCGAGCAGGATGCGCTGGAGGCTGCTGCAGCGATGCACCTTTTTGCGCTTACCGGTCGCGACGAATACAAGCAGGCGTTTGCTGAAAATTTCCCCCGATTTCGTCAGATGGCCGATGAAGTCTGGAGCCCCTACGATGCGGGACTGGGCGAAACCTTGCTCGATTACACCCGGCTGCCGGCCGCCGATACGATTGTGAGCAAACGGATTCTTGAACGGCTCTCGGCCGGTTTATCGCAGCCGCTCTTTAGTCCAAGCGCTCAAGCTGACTTATACCGCGCAGCGATGCCTAGGATCGCTTACCATTGGGGTTCGAACACGGTGCGGGCCGGATGCGGGAGTATTGCGCTCGACGCCGCGAATTATGGTGTGGCGGGTGAACGCGCCGGTGCCCTCCGCCAGCGCGGTGCCGACCTGCTTCACTGGTTTCATGGAGTGAATCCGCTCGGACTGGTTTACTTGTCTAATATGCAACGTGAGGGCGCTGAAATCTGCGTGACGCGGATTTTTCATAATTGGTTCGATAAAGGAACGCCGTTCGAAACGAATCCAGCTCCTGGATACGTCACGGGTGGACCGAACGCTGCCTTTGGAGGCAAAGCCAAGGACGACTCGCTCGCCTGGATCGCCCAGCAGCCGCCGGGTAAAGCGTATGCTGACTTCAACGACGGCTGGCCGATGAACTGTTGGGAACTGACTGAACCTGCGATTTATTATCAGGCGGCCTACATCCGGCTGCTGGCTAATTTTGCGCGTCCGGCTGCTGCGCGATAGGCACCCGTTTAGGTCCGTGAAGTGGAACCCTCTCGTAAGGTTTGAATGGTAGGGACGGACCGCCGGGCCGTCCGGATGGGTGTGGGCCGCTGACAAACGACGTTCGCGGACGACCCGGCGGGTCGTCCCTACCTTTGCCTCTTTTGGCCGGTTTTTGTGAGAAACGGTACGATTTGGTCAGGCCGAGACCATTTTTACGGCCGATTGTCCTCGGCGCACCGCAAGACCGCGCAATTTTGCTTTTAGGTAGGGCGCAGTCGGAGAGTTCTTAATCTTCAGCAGACCCTCGAGCGGGCCTTGGTAAATCAACTCGCCACCATCGGGACCGCCGACCGGACCCAGTTCAATGATCCAATCGGCTTCGGCGAGCAGATCGAGATGGTGTTCGATCACGACGACGGTGTGCCCTTGGTCGACCAGCGAATGCAGCACGCTGATGAGTTTCTCGCAGTCGCTCAGATGAAGGCCGATCGTTGGCTCTTCCAAAAGGTAAAGGTTGCGCGGTTGTTCGCCGCGACTGCGCTCCCGATAACTGGCGAGGCCGTGAGAGAGCTCCGTGACGAGCTTGAGGCGCTGGGCTTCGCCGCCTGAAAGCGTGGACGAACTCTGACCGAGGCTCAGGTAGCCGAGCCCGCAATCGATCATGAGCTGGCAGATTTGGGCGAGCTGCGAATGAAAATCAAAAAACACCGCAGCCTCATCAAAGGTGAGCGCGAGGATCTGGCCGATATTCCTCCCTTTCCAGACGATGTCAGAAAGTTCGGCGCTGTAACGCGAGCCGCGGCAGTCGTCGCACGGCAGGTAGGTGTCGGGCATGAATGCCATTTCCAATTTGATCCGCCCGGCACCCGCGCAGGTCTCGCAGCGACCGCCCGAAGTGTTGAAGGAAAAACGCGACGCCGTGTAGCCGCGTATCTTGGATTCCGGCAGCGAGGCGAAAAACTGGCGGATGAGATCGAAGATGCCGAGGTAGGTGGCGGGCGTGGAGCGCGGTGTTTTGCCGATGGGAGCTTGATCGACCTCAATGACGGACTTGAAGGCGCTAGCCCCGGTCAATTCAGCGAAGGGCGTATCGGCCTGCGACGAGGGCACCGCGCCTCCATCGGTCGTGAACCCGGTGGCCTTGACGAATTCGCGCCCAGTGAGTTTTGCTTTCTTTGCTTTGATGGCGTGCGTCACGGCCGGGTTCAGCAGATCCCGGAAGAGCGTGGATTTGCCAGCGCCACTTGGCCCCGCGGCCATGATGAGACGCCCGAGGGGCAGGCGGAGATCGAAGTTTTTCAGATTGCGCAGACGGGCGCCGGTGAGTGTGAGAAAACCAGATGTCAGAGGTCGGGAGTCGGAAGTCAGCGGTCGGAGGTCAGAGGTCAGCACTTTATCTTTGCGCGTGATGGTGGGCGAATTTGCCGATTTTCGATTTCGGACCTCCGACTTCTGACTCCTGACCTCTGGCTTCTGGATCGGTCGGTATTCGCCGCGCTGCGGGTGCACGAGGCCCTTCGCAAGGAAGAGCCCGGTGAGGGACCTGCTGTTGCGTTTAATTTCGGCCGGGGTGCCGCTGGCGAGTAGTTCTCCACCGTGGATGCCGGCGGCGGGACCAAGGTCGATGATGTGATCAGCCCGGGCCATGAGCTCCTCATCGTGTTCAACCACGAGCAGCGTGTTTCCTTTTTCACGCAACGTTTGCAGCGTTTCGATCAACCGTTCGTTGTCGCGGGCGTGCAGGCCGATCGACGGCTCGTCGAGCACGTAGAGAACGCCTGAAAGATTGGAACCGAGTTGGGCGGCGAGGCGGATGCGTTGGGCTTCGCCGCCGGAAAGGGTCTCGGTCGGGCGATCGAGCGAAAGGTAAGCGAGCCCGACGTGATCGAGGAAACGGAGGCGCTCTTCGATCTGAGGCACGATGTCTTCGGTGATGAGTTTGCCGCGTTGGTCCAATTGGAGCGAACGCAGAAGGGCGAGCAGTTGCGCGGGTACGACGTTGAGCAGCTGCGGCAACGAAAGCGGGGCTTGTTTCCCGCGAAAGTGAAGTTTTACCGCACGTACCACGCGGTTGAGGCGTGCACCATGGCAATCGGGACACGGCTCGCCGTTGTCCGAAATGTCATCCGCGGATTCCACGCCGAATGCTCGCAGGCGCAGCACAGCGTCGGCATCTTCACCTTCGGCTTCTTTGTCGAGCTGAAGCATCCAAGGGAAAACGCGGCCGTGTCCGCGGCAGGTCGGGCACCAGCCGCGTGGCGAGTTGAAAGAAAAATGCTTCGGGTCGAGCTCGGGAAAGGATTCGCCGGTGTCGATGTCGGTGCGCGTGGTTGAGAACCAAGAAAGGATTTCGCCGGCCGGAGTGAGAAGGAAGCAGCCGCCACCGCCCAGGCGCAGCGCTGTTTCCAGCGCTGAGGCGGAGTTCAAGGTTGCGGGTTCAACGTTCACGGTTTTTGCGGCCGTGGTTTTCGACCGGCCCGATTTTGAACCTTGAACTTTGAACGCTGAACGGGACTCCGCCTTCAGATCAGCAACCACCACCTCGATGTCGTGCTCCGAGTAGCGGTCGAGTTTCTGGAATGTATCCACGCGCAGGAGACGGCCATCGGCGCGCATGAGTTCGTAGCCCTGGTTTTCGATCCAGGTGGCGATGGGCTGGTGATGGCCTTTGCGTCCGCGAATGAGGGGAGCGCAGAGGTAGAGATGCTTGGCTTTTTTCGCCGCAGGCGTGGCGAGCACCTTTTGCAGAAGCTTCTTCAACTGGCCGATGGACAGTGGTTCCACGGCTCGATCGGAGTCGGGGTGGTGCTGGATGCCAAGGCGGGCGTAAAGGAGACGCAGGTATTGGGCGACCTCGGTGATGGTGGCGACGGTGGATTTGCGCGAACCGCGGGTGACGCGCTGTTCGATGGCAACGGTCGGCGGAATGCCCGTGAGTCGGTCGATGTCGGGCCGCGGAAGCTGTTCGACGAATTGCCGCGCGTAGGGCGACATTGACTCCATGAAGCGCCGCTGGCCCTCGGCAAAGACGATGTCGAAGGCAAGGGTGGATTTGCCCGAACCCGAGACACCTGTGACCACGGTGAGCTGGCGGTGCGGAATGGTAAGGGAAAGATTCTTGAGATTGTTTTCGCGAGCCCCCGTCAGTTCCAGCGTGCCGCTGGAACGGTGGTTCAAGGTTGAAGGTTCAAGGTTCAACGTACGGACCGAATAGGGCGCGGCGTCTTCCGCTGCTTTCAACTCTGAACCCTGAACGCTGAACCCTAAACTTTCTTCGAGCGCCGCTCGAAGAAACGGTGAGGTCGCGGTATTGGCACGGGCGACTGTCTCGGGTGTTCCCTCGGCCACCACGCGGCCACCGGCCGATCCGGCATCGGGGCCTATTTCCAAAATCCAGTCGGCGGATTTCAGGACGTCGAGATTGTGCTCGATCACGACGACGCTGTGGCCGTGTTCGACCAGCGAATGGAGAACGCTGAGCAACCGTTTCACATCGTGCCGGTGCAGGCCGGTGGTCGGTTCGTCGAGCAACAACAGCGCGCCGGACGCGCCAGACGGCGCGAGTTCACGGTTCGAAGTTATCGGTTCACGGTTTGAAGATTCAGTTAACGGTGAACTTTGAACTGTGAACGTTGAACTTGGCTTGTCCGTAAACTGTGAACTCAGGTAGTGAACGAGTTTTAGCCGTTGCGATTCACCTCCGCTCAGGGTGTTGAGCGGCTGGCCGAGCGTCAGGTAGCCGAGACCGACCGATTCTAGGCAGGCAAGACGCGAGTAGATGGTGACCTGTTCGGCAAAAAGCGGAAGCGCTTCGTTGATGCTCGTGGCCAGCAGATCGGCGACTGATTTTCCGTTCCAGGTGATGGCGAGCACCTCGGGTTTGAAGCGACGACCTTCACAAACCGGGCAAGGGACAAATACGTCGGACAGGAATTGCATTTCGACCCGTTCATAGCCCAGGCCCTGACAATGATCGCAACGTCCGTCGCCGCTGTTGAATGAGAAACTCGACGGGCTGAAACCGGCCGCGAGCGCGGCGGGAGTGCGGGCGTACAGTTCACGAATCAATTCCCACGCATCGGTGTAGAGCGCGGGGTTCGACCGCGGTGTGCGGCTAAGCGGCGACTGGTCGACAAGGACAACTTCGCTGAACGCCTGGTCCGAGACGATACTACCGATGGTGGCCGGATCCTCCGCGAGTTGATGATTCTGCGCCAGCAGTCCTTGATAAATGACGTTGTCGAGCAGCGTCGACTTGCCGGAACCAGATACTCCCGACAAACAGACCAGCCGTTGCAAAGGCAGGCGAAAAGAGAGGTGGGCGATGTTGTGCTTCGAGACGCCCTGGAAATGGAGAGAGGGGTGGGCGGGAGTGGCCGGCCGCCGCGACGATGGTACGGCGATGGTCTCGCGGCCGGAGAAATATCGACCGGTGATGCAGTCCGGATGGCGCAGCATTTCTGCGATGGATCCTTGAAAAACGATATGCCCGCCGCGTTCACCGGGCTCCGGCCCTACCTCGATCACGTGTTCGGCTGCGCGAATCATGGCTTCGTCATGCTCGACGACGACCACGGTGTTCCCGGCGGCGGTCAGGGAACGGATGATCGCGATCAGGCGGTCGATGTCGCGCGGATGCAGGCCGACACTCGGTTCATCGAGAACGAAAAGCGTGTCGACGAGCGAGGTGCCGAGGCAGGACGTGAGATTGACGCGTTCCACCTCGCCGCCGGAAAGCGTCTTCGACTGACGGTCGAGCGTCAGGTAGGCGAGACCAACCTGCTCGAGATAACGCAGCCGCGTGAGAATGGATTCGTGCGCGAGATCGCGTTGGTGATGGGTGCTGGGTCCAGAAGGTTTGTCATTTAATAGATGACAAGTACCCAGCAGCCTCAGGAGCTGGTCGACGGGAAGTTGGTAGAGGTCGGGCAGGGTGTGGCCGCGCCATTTCCAGCAAAGGGCCTCGGGCTGGAGGCGTTGTCCATGACAGGTGGGGCAGAGATTGTAGGCACGGTAGCGCGAGAGAAAAACGCGCACGTGCATCTTGTAGGTGGTCTTTTCGAGCCAGCGGAAAAATCCTTTCACGCCGTACCACGCGCGGGGCCATTCCTTGCCGTTTTCGCCATAACCCGGTTCGCCGTCGATGACGAACGACTGTTGTTCGGGCGTGAGTGCAGCGAATGGAATGTTGGTGGGGATTTTCTTCCGCTTGGTGAAAACGCGCAGATCCTCCTTTGAGGCGCTGTAGACCTCGCCTTCCCAGCATTTGAGCGCACCCTCGTCGATCGATTTGGTCTGATCGGGAATCGCGAGGCGGTAGTCGATTTCGATCACGCGGCCGAAGCCTTTGCAGTGCGGGCAGGCCCCGAGCGGCGAATTAAAAGAAAACAGCGCCGGTGTGGCGGGTCGAAAGGTTCGGCCCGTTTTAGGCGAATGCAGGCCGCGAGAAAAATGGTGGAGCTCGACGAAGGTATCTCCGGAAAAAATAAACACCTCGCCGTGACCAAAATGCAGCGCTGTTTCAATCGCCTCCAGCGCCCGTGTGCGGCTGGCGTCTTCGGCAGTAAGGCGATCTTGAGCGACGAAAAGACGGTCGGCGGCGGATAACGGTGAGAGTTTCTCTGACGCGTTAGCGAGCAGGTCGTCGATGCGATGGGTGGTGGCGGCACCCTTGGTCGTGGGAATTAAAACGCGGACGTAAGATTGCCCTTTAAGATTTTCAAGAATCTCCGACCAAGTCAGATTGTCCGGTTTTGTCACGCGGTAGGCGATGACAAGTGGTTCGCATTTGTGAGCGCTTAGCGATTTTTCCCAGATTGATTTTGGGGAGTCGTCCTCGACTTTTTCGCCGGTTTCAGGGTCGAAGCATTCCGCAACGTGACTGAACCAGACTTTGAAGAAGTCGGTAAGCTCCGTCATCGTGCCGACGGTCGAGCGCGAAGTCTTGACGGTGTTGGTTTGTTCGATGGCGATGGACGGACGGATGTTTTCGATCGAGTCCACCTTCGGTTTGTTCAGCAGTTCGAGAAACTGGCGGGTGTAAGCGCTGAACGTTTCGACGTAACGCCGCTGACCTTCGGCGTGGAGCGTGTCGAAAACCAGGGATGATTTGCCCGCGCCGCTCAAGCCGGTGACGACGATGTAGCTGCCGAGCGGCAGATCGAGATCGAAGCCCTTCAGGTTGTTCTGCCGCACGCCACGCAGTCGGATGCACTCAGGAGCGTGCGTCTTGAGTGGGGCGCCGGGTTTTTCGGTGTCATTGAACACAGGGCGAATACCGATGTGCACCGCGGACGGGAAAGCAACTTTGCGCTGACGGATTAGCGCGTGAAACCAAAGTCTCCTGACATAGGGTTGTCATACCCTATGGCACGAAAACGGTTCTTGAGGTAGGGACGACCCGCCGGGTCGTCCGTCAACGTTGCCTGCAACCGGCCTATATCCAAACGGTCGGCCCGGCGGCCCGACCCTACCTCGGACCATGAATGATTGTATTTTCGAAAGAGAAAATGTTGTCAGGAGCGTCCGACCTTTTCGGCGAGCGAGGCGAACGAAACGTGGTCCTTGCCGCCGTCAGCTCCTTTGCTCCGGGATCAGGCGCGAAAACAGTGCCAAATAACGGGCGATTTGTTGGTCATGGTCGAACGTCGCGCGGGCAAATTGGCGGGCGCGCTCGGCGCGTCCGGCCTGGGCGGATGAATCGGCGTGAGCGAGCTCAACGATTTTTTGGCAAAAAGCGGTGCGGTCGTCGCGGGCGATCGTAAAGCCGGTGTCGTCGGGCACAAAACATTCAGCAATGCCCTGCGCTTCGTAAGCGATGGCGGGCAGGCCGCTGGCTTGGGCTTCGATCAGGAAATTGGACAATGCCTCGCTGGACGAGGCGTGGACGGCGAGGTCGGCGGCGACGTAAAGGGACGACGGGTCGCGCTGCCATCCGAGGAAACGCACCCGTGCGCCGAGCGCTTTTGCGGCCACGAGTTTTTCACAGGTGGCACGGGCGGGGCCATCACCACCGAGCCAAAGCTGCCAGTCAAGCTCGGCCGGGAGGTTGGCGACGATCTCGATCAGCTCGCGCTGGTTTTTTTCCGGACGGAACATCGCCACGCAAAGCAGCACCGCAGTTTTGGCGGTGGCGCCATGGTTGGCGCGTAGTTTCACACGCGTCCCGGACTCCGGGGTGGGCGAAAAAACGAGTGAGTTGTGGATGACGCTGACGCGCTCGGGAGCGACGGCGTAGCTCTCGACAAGATGGGTGCGGGCCTCGTGACTGTTGGCCACGACCTGGCGCACGATACCGAGCGAACGACGAAAGAGCTGCGGGAGTTTCTTGCCTGTGCGCATAGTCGCGATCACGGCGGCGGCGGGGAAACGTTCTTGCAGACCGCCCGCGTAACAGTTGGCCATGCGGCCCATGCAGAGAATGATCTCTGGCCCGGTTTCAGCGATGCCACGATAGAGGCGGGGGGCGAACCAGTCGAAGCGGGTATCGAAAGGTTGGAGCACACGGCGGGTGACGGCTGAGGCGACGGTGTCGGCGAGTGCGCCTCCGGGGCGGAACGTGAGCAGCGTCGTGTCGTGACCGGAAGCGGCAAAAGCATTGGCTAAAAGGACAGATTGGCGCTCGGTGCCCCCGCTGCGTAGCTGGTCCTGGACGATGAGAATTTTCATTGCTCCGGGCGGGCGGTGGAGGAAAGTGGGGGGCGTCGATGAAACATCCGTTGCTTCAAATGCTGGTGCGTTGGTCGGTACTGGCCTTGGGCGTTGCGCTTTCCACAAAATTTATTCCGGGCATCCGCTGTGACGGGCCGTTCACGCTTTTCTGCGTCGTTCTGTTGCTCACATTTTTCAATGCCATCCTGAAACCGCTGCTGGTTTTTTTCACGTTACCATTCATTGTTTTGAGCCTGGGTGTGGGCTTGATTGTGATCAATGCCGCATTGTTTTATCTCGTGGGCCGCATCGTTGACGGGTTTTCCGTCGCGGGCTTTTGGCCGGCTTTGGGCGGCGCGCTCGTCGTTGGAATCACAAATATGGTCGTCAGCCAGCTACTGCGCGGTGGAAAACGGCAGCCGCCGGCACCGCCGTCAGCGCGCCCGCCGTCGAGTGGTCGTGACGTGATCGATATTTAAAGCGGGCAGAGCGAGGGGCGTTAGGTTCGCGGTACCGCGCCCATTAGCGCGGACTATTGGCGAAAGCCATCATCAGAGCATACGCTAAGTGGAATGGTCCCAAGGCCCCCAGATTTTCCCCGTTGACCGGAAGTTGGGCGGCGGAGACGGTTGCGCTTTCCCGAACGTTCTACACTTTCCCACCATGGCTGACACTCCTGAATACGACCTCATTGTTATTGGCGGCGGTCCTGCGGGCTACGCGGGCGCGATTCGAGCCGGGCAACTCGGCAAGAAAGTCGCCTGCATCGAAATGGAACGCGCCGGCGGCACTTGCCTCAACTGGGGCTGCATTCCGACCAAAGCCTTGCTGAAAAGCGCGGAGCTATATCAGAAGATCAAAAAGGCCGAGACGTTCGGCATTAGCGCGAAAGAGGTGACGTTTGACTTCGCAAAAATCATCGAACGCTCACGCGGCGTGGCCGGCCAGATGGCGAAGGGTATCGAGTTCCTTTTCAAGAAATACAAGGTGGACTACATCGTGGGCCAGGCGCGCGTCGATGCGCCCGGCATGGTTTCGCTGACAGAGGGCGAGCAGAAAGGGAAATTTTTCAAAACCAAAGCCATCCTCGTGGCCACCGGCTGCAAGATGCGTAAAATTCCCGACCTCGGCTATGATGGCGTTCGGGTGATGACTTCGCGTGAGGCGCTGGCCAACACGAAACAACCCAAATCGATCATCATCGTCGGCGCGGGGGCAATCGGCGTGGAGTTCGCGTATTTCTTCAACGCGCTCGGCACGAAGGTGACGCTGGTCGAGATGTTGCCACAGCTGCTTCCCATCGAAGATGAGGAAATCGCCCGCACACTGAACCGCGCTTTCGACAAACAAGGCATCGTTTCCCACGTAAATACGAAGTGCGAAAACTTCCGCGTCGGCAAAGACAGCGTAAAAGTCGATCTCATCGCCGGAGACAAAAAGACCGAGGTTGAGGCCGAAGTGTTGCTCTCCGCCATTGGCGTGACGGCGAATATCGAAGGCGTGTTCGCGGCCAACGTGAAACCCGAGCTAGACCGCAATTACCTGAAGGTCGGCGACGATTATCAATCGACGGTCAAAGGTATCTATGGTGCGGGTGACATCATTGGGCCGCCGTGGCTCGCTCACGTGGCCACCTACGAAGCGGTCAGCGCGGTCAATGGCATGTTCGGTCACGGCACGCCGAAACGCGTGAAGAATTTCCCGGGTTGCACGTACAGCCAGCCGCAAGTTGCGAGCACCGGTCTCACCGAAAAAGCCGCGAAGGACAAGAAGCTCGATATCCGCGTGGGGAAATTTCCTTTCACCGCGTCAGGCAAGGCTGTCGCCTCCGCCGAGAGCGAAGGTTTTGTTAAGATTATCACTGACGCGAAGACCGGTGAAATCTACGGCGCTCACATCATCGGCGCCGAGGCGACTGAGCTGATCGCCGAATATGGTCTCGCGATCCATCTTGAGGCCACGGTCGAAGACATTCACCAGACAATTCACGCGCATCCGACGCTGGGCGAAGCCAACATGGAAGCCGCGGCCGCTACGCTGGGCGAAGCGATCCATATTTAAGCGCTGATCACTTCCGAAAAAGGCGGCCGGAATTTCCGGCGCCTTTTTTTGACCATGGATAAGTTTAGCGGTGATATAAGGTTTATTTCTGCGATCCATAAGGGATAGCCTTAAAGTAATCCGCGAATTCTGCTGAGGCTCAAATGCGAGAACCCTCCGTTAGATTGTTGGGGGAGGGCTTCGCAGCTGTTTAGTCGCTGCATCCCGGCGGGCGCTCATTTCGCGGTTCAGTTGAGATTTCATGAATTGGGTGCATGAATAGTTCTAATTTCGATGGGCACCCACCAAGCCAAGGGTTCGTTTATTGACGAAGTGCGGCGTTCGTCTCACGTGTTAGGTACGATGTATGCTTTGGGGCAGTCCAATGATGAACCAACAAATCGATCGGAGAGAGTCCTTATAAATTTAAGGACGTGAAATTAACCAAACAAACTATGAACATATTCCGTTCCAGAAAGTTTAACGCGGCATCGCTTGGGATGATCGCTTTGACGCTATCTAACCTAACCTTGGCTGAGGCCCAGACCGTTGCTTCGGATAGCGATTCCGATAAAGAAGCCCCCACGGTTCTTTCCAAGTACACCGTAATCGGTTCGAATATTCCTACGACGTTGGCTTCCGCTGGCTCTGGAACATTTCCGGTGGTTTCCTTGGATCGTTCGGGGATCGACCGATCGGGTTTACAAAATACGGCGCAGCTGCTTCAGACATTGACGATATCGAATCAGGGAGCGATTCCGATTTCCAATAACGGTACGGGATTTACGCCTTCCGCGAGCGCTGTTTCAATTCATGCTCTCGGGCCAGAGGCGACTCTGGTTTTGATCAATGGACACCGGGTCGCAAGCTTCCCGGTCGGGCAAAATGGCACCACGGCGTTCGTTGACCTGAACGTGATTCCTTTGAGCGCGGTTGAACGAGTGGACGTGTTGAAGGACGGCGCCTCGGCCGAATATGGCGCAGATGCCGTCGCCGGTGTTGTGAATATCGTTTTGCGGAAAGGCTACGATGGCTCTGAAGCTTTCGCTGCCTACCAAAACACAACCGACAAGGATTCCTCTCAGTTTACGGCGAACCTGTTGAGTGGCGCCTCCTCGAAGGAAGCAAGCATCATGGTCGGCTTCAACTTTCAAAGCCGCGCGGCGATTTTCAACCGAGACCGGTCGTATTCGGCGGTTCCGGCATTCCTGAGCTCGAACTCCAGCCCGATTAATGCTGAGATTACCGGCTCGGCTTATGCGGAGGCGTTGGGTCTTCCTCCAGGTTCGCTTCCGTCCGCAGTCACGCCGCCAGATGAAGGTTCAGAGGCAGTCTTCTTTGCCACACCTGGCCCCCTCTCCAAGACCGGGATGCCGGTTCCTTCCACCAATAATGGAACCACACCACCCAGCCAGTATAACTATTCAGACGGCAGAGCCGCTAAATACAACTACAACCAAGATGCAGGGGCCTATCCGAGCTCGGAGCGGTACGGCACCATCTTTAGTGGCGAACGGAAAATATTCGGGACAGACAACGTCAAAGCATACTTTGATGGCGGCTATCAGACCTCGACCACGGAAAACCAGCTTGCACCGACCGCCACGGGCGACTTTACCGTGCCAGGGCAAACGGAGTTGATCATTCCGGCGCGTACAGCAAACCCTTTGCCCACGGCCGATGGACGTGATCGCGCCGCCCCTGCCGGTGCGTACAATCCTTTCAATCCATTTAACATGGATATTGCCGGTGGCACCCGGTTCCGCCTGAAGGAATTTGGTAATCGCGTCTTAAAGGACACGACCGATTCGTTTCTCGGAACGGTCGGTATCAAGGCGGAGAATATCGCGAACAAATTCGATCTTGATGCGGGCTTTCGTTATAGCGAAGTCGTGTTCAAGCAAAACGATAAAATGGTTTCAGCTTCGAAGTTTAACCGCATACTCAATGCCGCAGATCCGATTTTCAATCCGACGAGCGGACAGTATATCGGTACAAGCACCCCGTATAATCCATTTGGATACTACGTTAACCCGATTCCAAACAATTCAGCGCTGGTTAACTTCGCCACGGTTTACACTCACGATGTAAATACGTCGCGACTGGGGAATGGATACATCACCGCTGCTACCCAGAATCTATTCACGGTGCCAGCAGGCGATGTCGGTGCCGCGGTCGGCTTGGATTACCGGGTCGAAACTCTGGCGCAGTCTCCCGATGACCTTAATCGCACCGGCGATATTATTGGCGCATCGCCGGCTGCGATAACCGATCACCGTCGCAAGGTAATCGGTTTCTATGGAGAGTTGCAGGCTCCGCTGGTCGCGCCGGCTCAGAATATCCCTGGGGTGCATGATCTCTCGATGAATGTTGCGGGCCGTTATGAGAACTTCCTGACCAACAAGGAGACCACGACGGTTCCAAAGATCGGCATTCGCTATCAGCCCGTGGATGATAATTTCACCCTCCGTGCCAGTGCCTCCAAGGGCTTTCTGGAGCCGTCATTGTATCAGCTATACGCAGGGTCTGTCGCAAGTCTGGTCGCGCTCACCGACCCTAGGACAGATGATACAATTCCTGAGGTGTCGAATACGCTTGCGGGTAACTCCAAGCTGAAACCTGAGACGACAAAATCTTACAACCTTGGTATTGTCTGGTCGCCCAAATATTGGCATCTGCACGGTCTGACCGTCAGCCTCGATCTATGGCGCGTTGACCGGGATGGTACCGCTTCGTACGACTTGCAGAATGTGGTTGATCGTTTCTTTAAAACTGCGCCTGGCGGACTCCAGCCGGGGGAAAGTGTGCTTCTCAACCCCGACGGTTCGATCCAGCAGGTGAACACCACCTATATCAACGCGGGCAAGACAGTGGCTTACGGCACTGATATGGGTATTAACTATACCATCAAGACGCAGAGTTTCGGTCGGTTTGATATCGGCGCGGCGGCCACGTACTTGGGGTCATTTAAACAGGCTCTCACCCCGGGTGCTCCGCTTACGGAAAACGTGGATCAGACCACGGATGGCCAGGGGCAGGACGCGTTTCTGCGATGGAAAGGAACGACCGAGTTCAACTGGCGCTTAAATGCTTACCAAGCTTCAGTCACCGGTCACTATATCAACGGGTTTCATGATTTTGATTTGGACGGCAACGACCGCCGTGTAGCTTCAACCATGACCTGGGATGTGCAGCTCAGTTATAAGCTTGAGGATGAACTCGGTGGGTACCTGAAAGGTTCCACGATCGCAGTAGGTGCGTACAACGTCCTAGATAAGGCTCCTCCGCTCAGCCAATACGGAGGTGCTAATCCGAATAACTACCCCGGCTATATATATACCGCCGAAGGCCGTATGTGGTATGTATCATTGGATTCGAAGTTCTAACGGGAACCTATCTTGAAATGCGCAACGCCTCCTTTCGGGGAGGCGTTTTTTTTTGAGTAACGTTGCCTCTGCCGGGGCAGGCGTAATTCGAAAACAGTGTAGCCGCGTCGATTAGGACGCGGGTTTGCGGGCTCCTGGGACAAACCGCCGCTTAGTTGCAGAGGCTACCGCCGCAGTGGTATTTGAAAGGTGCGACTGACCTGGCGGGTGTGAGGGTGCAACGATCAAAGCACGCTGAAGGAGATCCCGCCATTGACGGTGGAGACGTCGATCTTGCCTTTGTCGCCGGCGCCGATTCGGCCGGTGATACTACGCCGACTGGATTCCAGATCGGTGAGCGTCAATGCACACTTGATATTTCCGTTTACGGTTTGCCCGTGAATGGTGGTTGAGAGGGTGGCTGGGAGAGAAAGATGACAACTGCCGTTTACGGTGCTGGCGGTGACAACCAAATCGGCTTTGTCCGGCGCGAGGGTGGCGTCAATGTTGCCATTGACGGTATTGAGCTCAGCGAAGGCGGTGATGCCGGTGACGTGGACGCCGCCGTTAACCGTATGGGCTTTGATCTGGCCACGAACGTCGTTGATCGTGATGGTGGAGTTGACGACATGAATGTTGCAGAGAGCGAGGGTGGCGGGCACGTGAACGGTGTAGTGAACGGAGCCGTTTACATTATTGATGAACCACCAGGTCCGTTCGTTTTTTGTTTTGATTTCGACCCGCGTGGGGCTGGCATCGACGTCGATGTGGATTTTGGCAAGGTCGTCGGAGTTGGCTGCGCGTTTTTCTGCGTCGACGGCGATTTCGTTTTTGTCCCAAGCGATGATCTCGACGGGGCCATTGGCGTTGCTGAGGGAGAGTTCGGCTTGAGCGGAGACGGGGTAGGTCTGAGAGAACTTTTCAGTGGCCGAGAAGGATTCGGCGCGGGCGAGCGTGGCGGCGGTGAGTCCCGCCAATAAGAGCGTGAGTGTTTTCATGGGATTTACTGCTGGTACACGAAAATCGCGAGAGAGGTTACAAAGCGCGCAAATTTTTATCGGAATCCAGCGGGAGGCCGGATCCAGATTTGATTGCGTCATTCCCGCGGGCCGAGACCGGCCGCGGGTGAGGTTGGTGCTGTCATCCTTCTCACTGGGTTGAAGCATTTGGTCTAGGAGCTGTACGGGAATTAGCTAAAGCCACGCTCCGAGGCGCGTTGTCAGAAGGTGGAGCCCGATCTCCGAGCGGGCTCTTCGACGTTGTAGTTAGACCGAGCTCCACTGCGCGTTTGGGACAACGCGCACCACCTCTTCTGCACGATGCTCTCGGTCGTGGATATTTCTCAATTAGCGCCGGCCATCTCCAATTCCCGTACAGCTCCTAGCCCGGCTAGCAATGAAGGCTGATACCAGCCCCGCCCCAAAGCCGGTGGCATGGGCGAGCACGTCGGTATGCATGCCGCCGGCGCCGTAAAGTCCTAGCACGGCAAGTCCCGCCGCAAGGGGAACCAACATCGTGCGCCAAAAATGAGGATGTCCGGAGCGACTCATCACCCGAACGGCCCGGCCGACCAATAAACCAAGTCCGGCGAAAATAGCAGTGGATGCGCCCAGAGAATGGTATTCCTCGCCGTAATGGAGCGTCACTACGGCCACATTGCCCGCGACCGCCGAACCCGCAACCAACGCCCAGCCGGTTCCTGGACCGAAGGTTCCTATTACTGCGGAAAACACCAGGAAGCCGCTCACCGCGTTTGAAACCAGGTGACCGATATCGTCGTGCAGCCATAGAGCCGACCCCGCCCGCCACCATTCGCCCTCGCCAAACACCCGCCGAGCGTCGAGCAGCCCGCCGTCAGTTAAACCCGGAACCTTCGCTTGCGCCCAAAATACGCCGATAACCGCAAGTACCCAAAGCAGGGGCGAGAGTGGAGCGTGGCTTCGGCGCGGCAAACGATCGATGGCGGGCTGGGGCGGCCATCCAATGCTCTCACGATCAAAATACGCGAGCTGTTGTCGGACCGCAGGCAGCGCGGCAACCTCGACCCTCAAGTGATGACCCGCCTCGGACGGGACCAGCCAACAGGCTTCGCCCATTGCCAGCACGACCAAGCTGTGCTCGAAGCCTTCCTTGATCGTCGGATAAACACCTGCGTCCGCGCTTCCATCGGGGAAGGAGGCGTTATCTAAAGGCGGGGGCGGCTCAGGCGCGATCATCGTTACAAACCATAGCGATATCCATCGACGCCGCCATTCCGTACGAGCTGGAGATGAGATTGAATATAAAACTCAGTGTTGATGCGCACAGGAGGGGCGGCTTTGCCGGAAAGCAACTTGGGTTCGAGGAGGGCAGTTCTACTATAAGCATGTGTAAACGCCCGGTCGCCAATGTGGAATATCGCTATTATCAGGAGGTTCTTTTGGCATTCATCACACTGTGGGTTAGGCTGGATGCAAATTTAACCACCGAAATTTAGCCGAACCAATGTTATGATCTTCGGAGTTCCTAAGGAAATAAAGATAGGCGAAACTCGGGTTTCAATCACGCCGCTGGTTTGTCGCGACTTGGTCGACCGGGGAGCGACCGTCATTGTTGAATGCACCGCAGGAGCGGGTGCGGGTTTTTCCGACGGAGAATATTTGCAAGCTGGTGCGCTATTGGAGCCAGACGCAGAGAAGATATGGACGCAGGCGGATTTGATAGTGAAAGTGAAGGAGCCGCTACCCGCGGAATATCCTCTTTTGCGCGACGGGCAGGCGCTTTTCACGTACCTGCATCTTGCCGCCAATCCTGGTCTTGCCCGGGTGCTGCTGGCAAAGCGCATTCTCGGGATCGCCTATGAATCCGTAGAACGGGCAGATGGTTCGTTTCCGCTCCTGAAGCCAATGTCGGAAATCGCCGGGAACCTCGCCGTTCAGGTGGGGGCATACTTTCTCCAATCCCCGCAAGGTGGTGCGGGCGTTCTGCTGGGCGGGATCGCTGGCGCCCAGCCCGGGCACGTGGTCGTGGTTGGAGCGGGCAATGCGGGTATTCATTCTGTAAATACCGCGGTCGGATTTGGGGCGCGGGTGACAGTCTTGGATCTAGACGCAGCCAAGCTTCAGACGCTGAACGATAAATACGGTGATCGCGTGACGACCCTTGCTTCGATGGCGGCAAATTTGGAGCGCAGCATTGCAGACGCCGATTTGGTGGTTGGCGCGGTACTCATCCCCGGGGCCAGGGCACCCATGGTCGTGACACGGAAGATGATTGGCAGGATGCGCCCCGGCGGCGTGGTCGTTGACATCGCCATCGACCAGGGCGGCTGCGTCGAAGGAATCCATCCCACGTCTCACGCCCAGCCCACCTATATCGACCAGTCGGTCATCCACTACGCGGTGCCAAATATGCCCGCGCTTGTGGGTCGTACGTCCACCCTCGCACTCGCGGCAGCGACGCGGCCCTTCGTGGAGGTCATTGCGGAGAAGGGACTGGAGCGTGCCCTGGTCGAAGATCGAGACCTGGCAAAGGGGGTGAATACTTCAGCGGGAAGAATCGTCTGCGCGGCGGTCGCCAAGGCTTTGGCGAACTCAGGCGGAGTTTAGGCTAAGGCCATTTTCTCTCTCAATCCTAACAAAAGAGGGAAGGGTTTGGACGCCCCGCCAGGTCACCCGCGAACGTTGCTCACCACCAGTCTACAGTTAACCGGACGGCCGAGCGTCCTGTAGCCAGCCTCCAATCGCCAGCGTTTCTGATGCGTTTGAAAGAGAAAGGGTGTTTGTAGGTGGCGTGCTAGTCGCGCCACGTTGCGAGGCAAGCTCGCAACCCACAGCGGCAAAAGCTGGCGGAGGGCACGACCTTTTTAGGTAATCTCAGGCTGCCGACATTTTATCGGCGCGCTATTTTGTTACATTCCCGCGCGAAGCAAGGAGGTCGCTAAAGAACAATCAAGAATGGACGATAGGGCTGGGATTGTGGCGGAAGTGGCTCCTCAAGTCAGTCAATTCGGCCTCATCGAATCTCCAGCAATGTTAGCGCACACTCTATGCAAGCAACCCGCACTTTTGCTTTTAGTTTGGTCGTCTGTTGTCCGGTATTTCAAAGTAACCCTGCGCACTGCCAATTATTTGGAATTCGCGAGTTACCGATGGGTGAGCGGGTAAACTGGCTGAAGAGCCTCAATAAGGATGAACTCGCGACGCTCGTTGAGGTTCATCATCGCTGTGAGAGGGAGTGCGGTCAGAGGGCGTCGTAACTTCGCGAAACTGAATGGTCACGCAAAGACGCGAAGCCGCAAAGC
>Ga0302322_100000043_pt1 | contig 67909 bp, 40 predicted proteins | sample Fen_T0_2_FD_203757 | JGI IMG/M metagenome (GOLD analysis project Ga0302322, IMG submission 203757) | Peat permafrost microbial communities from Stordalen Mire near Abisko, Sweden - Fen_T0_2 | ecosystem: Environmental > Terrestrial > Soil > Wetlands > Permafrost | place: Sweden: Abisko...
CATGCATTAACTGAGCATCAAATACAAATCTCCAGCTGATCCCTTGTATTCCTTTCCATCTATGGTCATTTCGGTTTCTCCAGATATGACCAGAATGATCTCTGTCTCTATATGTTGATGTGGAGCATGACTTTCCCCTATTCTATCCAATTGCGTAATGTGCATTTCAAATCTTTCACACATGGCAGTAGACCGGTCAAAATACTTACGGCTGCCTCCCCGAGCACTGGCAATAAATTTAAGCGAGTCCGCATTTAATGTAAGTGTTCCACCGGAAGCATCGCCTCTTTCTAAATCCATTTTCTTTTTGGATCTATATCTCATCACATAATAAGTAAGGCTGCCATCACCTACATTCTCAATAGAATGCATTTGACGTGGCATTAGCAAGATAACGCCTCCGACACCCAGGACAACACTTTGGCCTTCAATCGTTGCTTTTAATTTCCCCTCCTTAACAATGATACATTCTTCGATATCATCGTTGGCATGTGCTGTACTTGGTTTTGCTCCTTTGAATTGCGTGGTCGCGTGAATTTCCAGATATTCCAAATGGGTGGATACACCTTCCAATATTTTTCTGGATTCTCTATCTTCTCCTGCCTTTACTGGAAGGTTGGCCCAGGTATAGGAGCCCGAATTTACAGTTTCCAATTGTGCCATTGTTGTTAGCGTAAAAAAGGACATGACTAAACTCAAAACAATTTTCATGTGGTTAATTTAGAGAATCATGAAAACTTTTAGATCGTATTTTTTAAGACGCTCAAATGCCGATGTAAGCGGTAACGGTATCAATTTTAGCAGCATCAATTTACATTGTGCTGCAACTTTTTAACTAATTGATTAAGGTTCGTTGGTAACACCAACGAAGGCAGAGGTCACCTCTATTTAGTTCGAAAATTTTTATAGATAAGTTACACAGCGACGGTCAAGGGGAAGGTAAAAAAGTAGCTCTCCTTATCACCTTTAAAAGAGGTAACATATGCCATGCACTCTCATTCTTCGCTGCTTCCCAAAAAGAAAACTGGATAAAGAGGTAGCAATTTCTTATCCTCATCATCTAGTTTATCATAGTGCTCTATCCACAATTGAATAAGTTCCTCACCATCTACTAATTTAATGTGACCAGTACTTTCTCTTGAAAACCTTCTTGCTTCTGAAGAAAAGGTACCGGAAGTTACAAATAGTCCGATTTCTTCTCCAGCGTGTAAAAGCCCTTTCAAACTTCTTAAGGGGTCCGGCGCGATGGGTGTTTTAGGGTAATGTTTAACCTGGACCTTAATTCGAGGTGTTTTAATTCCAAGATGATCTTGGTAAGCGATGATATCAATTCCTCCATCTCTACCTCGTTCTGCAATAAAATCGGTATGATATCCCATCGCCTCAAGAAGAGCCGCAACCAAATCTTGAAATTCGTATGGATTCTTCTTGTTGATGTAAGAGATAATACCATTGTATGCTTGATTTTCAAGCAACTCAAGATTTATGAACTGAGTCTCCTCATTGAGCTTTTCTTCATGCCCATCTGTCTCCTTAGTCTTTTTATTTAATTCAGCCCATTTTCTATATCCAACTCCAGCGCTGTCCAAAAATTGTTTAGCACCCTTCTTCATCTCAGCTTCACCTTCTGATGTCAAAATCCAAGTGCCCTTATTCTTTATTAGGAACCCTGCCTTAAGACAACCAACTGAATAAAAAAGGAAAATTGTCTTCCATCTTTTTTGACCATTAGAAGGCATCAACTCATTTTCCCAATCAGTAAATGTTAGAGAAGTTTCCAATTTATCAATCAACTCTTTTCTTCCAACTTCACCACCAGCGTTTTTTAAAATCTCAAGTGCTTTGGTAAAAGTTTTTATAGCTACTTGTCTTGATGGCGAAAGTTCCTTTTCCATTTTTTTATTTCTTTTAGTGTACTCCGAAGGCAGAGGGTTCCTATTTTTTGACCTCAGTGAGCTCAAGCGAAGTTACTTTCCCCTCATCAAATAGTAATTTCATTTTCTCGAGACTCATTTCTTCTAATAACACAATCTTCTTTATTTCAACAGAACTAAACCCCATCTCCTTAAGATTTTGAATTTGAAGCCTAATTCTTTCTTGCTCTTTTATTTTTATGTCTTGTCTAGTCGATTTATTTGGCAAATAATGCATTAGAATTTCTTTCAAGTGCCCAAGTGCACCTGATAATCCAGCTATATCCGTGAATCCTGGAGAGGAATATTGAACTGAAACCACAGTTAGTTCTGATGAAATTCTTCCCGAAATAAAGATATTATCGTTTTCATGATAGATCCCCTCTTCATGGTAAAAACTTCGAATAATTGATCTACTACTCATAAAGTGGAATAGAGGGGTGTGCCGTTTATCAATATACTTGGTCTTCGATCTCTTTTTATCTTTAATTAACTTTAGCCCTTCGGAATATTCTCTGTGCATAGAGTAGAGGCTTTCGATCTCTCTGAAAAGATTTGCAAAATCAGACATGGTCCAGTCCGAATCAATATTGATTCGGAGTTTACTCAGTTTTGATGATTTCTTAGCTTTTACGTTTTTCATAATTTATTTTGTTCATCAAAGTTTTAACCTTGCCTGGTTGCTAAGTCGGGCATTGAAATATAGCTTCCGTTGTTATTTCTTCGGTAGTCATAAGTGTTAATGAATGCAGCATTTAATGTACGATGAGCCTCGATCGCCTTCTCTTTTTTCTTAGTTAGGAATTCTTTGCACTCCTGAGAAGATGAAAGACAAAATGATTAGTTCTCTATAATATCTTTTGCCGCTTGGATTCTACCATCCACGGCTTTCAGTGAATCGCCTAAAGCTTGTTGGCGAAGACGGGTATCCTCTATTTCTTCCTCAATCTTCTGTTTGTTAGCTACGGCATTTCTAAGTTGCTGATCTCTTTCTTCAACCGTTCTTAGGAGTTGATATTCTTTCGCTCTGTTTATATTATCTTCTGCTACGACCAACTGTTGCTCCAAAGCATTGATCCGATTTTTTATACCTTCTACTTGAGCCTCAAAGTCTATCTTAAGCTGTTGGCCTTGCTCTAATGATTTAAGAGCCTTTTCTCGTTTCTCTTTATCATTGCAACTCGTCATGAGTGCAAATGTTAATAACAGAAGAGCTAATGTCCGTTTCATAGTGGGATGGGATTGGTTTGGTGTATTAATTTAAACAGTGAAAAGAACTTTACTGTTTTGATCATGAGGAGCTATGTTGTTAACTATTGTTCAAGGCACGTTTAATAATTTGGTCTCTTTAGAGTTATTTGATATTCTTTACTATCAGACTTCATTTCTCGATTTGAGGTGCTCTTAATAAACTGCACTGCCAGAATGCTTTCCTTTTTCCATTGAAAATTTAGTTTAATAGTTGCTTCATAGGTTTTTTCATCAAACGATATCATTTCGGCTGCAATAGCAGGTATTGAGTCACCATTGCTTTTCCTGACGTCTGAATATCCCCAATACAATTTTGAATGTTCACTATAAACTAAAGCTATACTATTGTTTAGAATAAAAGTTGAGTCGCTTTTTTTCAGGATATTGATTTCCCATTTGCCCGAATATGGATATTTGTTTTGATCAAAATAATCCTTGTAAACGCCAACACTTGTTCCAATTACTGAAACAATAGCTGCACCATAAATAGATTTGCTAATCCATTCACTTCTGAACTTCAAAATTGATGTTGCGTCCAATATCCAAAGAAATAACACGCTAGAAAATAAAGATATCGAAATAGCCACTAACAATTCAGCTGCTGAAGGATTGTATAGATTCATGGAGTAATTGACCGATGGAACTAGAATTGCAGCTAGCATCAGACTTAATGCTATTGAAGGGATTGAGAACGTTTGTTGACCGATTTTAATATTCATTCAAATTCTTTTTTGATTGTACCTAACAATTTGCGCAACACAAACAGTGAAAAGAACTTTACTGTTTTGATCATGGGATTAAAGTCAAGCCTATAAAACGCCTACCGTGAGATAAATGTAGAGAGGATATCCATCAAATGATACGGGGATTTCCCCGGTATGCATCACGGGGAAATCCCCGGTTACTCCTGGTCAAGCACTGTCTCCCAACGGGGTGCATCATGAAACTCAATACGCATCCTTCACAGGAGACGATGCTTGGCAATGAAGCAAATGAATCGATGTGAAGCAGGCGCGGGTGTTTCCATTTAAAAAAGATGATGCTATTTGTCCGAATCCTAAAACCTTGTTCGTCATTAGGTTTTAACAATATAAAATTTTGACAAATATGGAAGCAAGGTTAAATCTATTAGAAAAAGGACAGCATGGTTTGAAACCCATATTTGGTTTGGGGGCCTACCTTAAGAAATCAACGATTGAGCGGCCTTTATTAGCGCTGATTGATTTTCGAATTTCTCAGATCAATGGTTGTGCCTATTGCCTCGACATGCATTCGAAGGATGCTCGAGCCTTGGGCGAGACTGAACAGCGTCTCTATGCCTTAAGCGCATGGAGGGAAACTTCCCTTTATACCGAAAGGGAAAAAGCGGCGCTAACGTGGGCCGAAGCTGTGAACAAGAACCAGGTGCCACAGGAAATCTTCGATGAAGTCAAAGTGCAATTGTCTGATGAAGAATTGATTGACCTAACCTTAGCAGTGTGCGGCATCAACACGTGGAACAAACTGAACCTGGCTTTTTCTCCTTTGAAACCGGGATCTTATCAGGTAGGGCAATTTGACTAAAACTAAAGCGTCATCAAAATGGAACTTTCAGCGACTTGCTTAGCTCTGTCTTTACTTTGGTGCTGAGCACAAGTTGTACTCTATACGAATAGATGTTATTAACAACTACCTCCTTGTCGGTAAATTCTTTGATGGGGCCTTCTACAATTTGGTATAAACTAAATGACTCGTTATTCCTCTTTCGGTAAATAAAGCATTTTGTAGAAGGTAGGTCATAGTTCCACTTCAGGGTGACGATTTTTTTTTCACGGTTAATAACAGCGATCAAGTCAGTTACGTCTTCACGGATGCCTGATTCAACGTTGATTTGCCGGGAAGTAGCCGAGCTGACATTCTCAGCGCTGTCATAGGCTTCTACTACATAGTGATACGTTTTACCTTGGCGCAGAGCGTTGTCGACAAAAGTTGTCAATGGTTTGGATTTATCCCAGTTGGCTAAGGGATCCCTAACCAACACCTTGAGGCTGTCCATGGTAGTGACACGATAGAGCCGGCTGGCAGAGAGATCATCGCTAACACTATTGATCCACTCTAACCTGACGGTATTATCCTTTTGTTCTATTTTGCTAAAGGCGGGTGGCGCTGGAGCAATCAAATCAGGTCTCGCTACTTTGCAAGGTGTGCTGTATTTTGAAGCATTAAAATTATTATCAACAGCAACAATAGTGTAGTAAATGTGCTTATTCAACACCTTGGTGTTAATGGTATCTGAATAGGAGTTGGTGGAGATGATTTTTCGTGTCACCTCTACAAATTCGTGTTTGGGATCGTGCGAAGAAAATACCCTATACCCGATCAGATCATTGTCGCTGTTTGGTTTCCATTTTAGAATAACAATTCCATCCTTGTCTGCTGCGCCAGACAATTCTGTGGGCACGGCGGGTGGTGTATTATCTTCCACGTGCACAAAGAAAGGCAGAGAGTGAGTGACCTCCTGCCCTGCTGCATCTACCGCTTTGACCTGGTAGTAGGCACTTGAACTTAAATTTGTATCGATCATTTCGCGGGCACCGACTGGCAACGATTTTGGTGTAACATCTACAAAAGGTCCTTCGGGCTTTGATGCCCTGCTGACAACAAATCCTTTGATCATGGCTTCTTTATTGACTGGAAAATTCCACTGAATCGAAGCCTGACCTTTCACACTTTTGACTTCACGCAGAATCACCGTTCCGGTGAGGTCAAACTTTCCTGTTCCGGTGACTACATTGGAAGCTGGCCCCTTCTCGGCAAACGGTGTAATACCTCTCACCTGGTAATAGTAGGCTTTGTCATTTGCAGCTAATGAGTCAACGAAATGTACTTCTTCTGTTTCTACTTTGCTCATCGGCACGTATGGCAGATCGCTAACAAGTTTGAAATCTTTTCCATCTTCCGATTTCTCAATGATATAAGCCGTGTAAACTCCATTATGCGTAACGGTAGACCAACTTAAAGTCACCTTCTTGTCGGCAAAGGTGGCAGTCACATCTTTGAAAGGTTGTAAAGGTTTATCTTCCTTTACATCAACTACAACTACTGCCGGTTCGATTGATTTGGTGGCAGGGTTATTAGTCACGGAGATTTTATAAATATACCTTTCGTCTTTGACGGCCGACGCGTCAACTACATATAGCCCCGCTGCTTCCGCAATCTTTATAGACAAGTCACATACAAACAGAGTAATACCAAACCGGTTTTCCATCTCTTCGTTTTGTTTCATCAGTGCAGCGGGTCCGATTACAGTAGTCGCAGGTTCGACATTATAAATCAACTCCTGGAGTACTGCTGCTTCTTTTACCGATTTTGAAAGTTCATCGAGGGCTTGTTTTGTGTAAGGCTTAATGATGGCCGGGCCTATCACTACCGGCTTGTTGTCTTTTAGCGCTCCACTCGGTGACAGTGTATATCGCTCCACCACGTATCCATACTTATTAGCCAGTTGCCAGGTAACATAATCGACAGGTGCCCAACGTAACCAAACACCATCCCCTGCCACTTTTGATAGAATCTTAATATTGGCTCTGGGAGGTGTGGCCTGTTTTATTTTAGATCGAGTTTGTGCTGTCACATACTCAAAAGCCAAAATGATGCAAACACTTAATAGCCACTTCGCTTTCATTTCTATCTATCCTATTAAATGATTTTTAAAATTGAATCGCTATCTGTTTTTCCGTTGTTACCTGGTTTGTTCCCGGTAAGGTATAGCTGAAATTAACCCGATAAGTGCCGGGGGTTAGATCAGTATATCCTCTCGCGCTTAACAGGTGCATTACGCCAGGTGAAGTATTTCCACGGAGCAGCTGACTTGCTGCCTTATCTCTCAGTTCAGAAAAATCCTTGAGCCCGACATAAGATAAGTAGTACATCACTTTCACAGGACCGCTCTTTGCTGGTGCTGTGCCCGAGGTGATATTGGCGTCTTCCAAAATATAATTCCCCTGGCTGTTGGTAAGTCGCACGGCACGCAATGGTTCTACACCAAGAGAATCTATGCTTCTATTGGTAATTGTAACCGAAGGATCAGCGGGATAACTATCATAGAGTAAGGGAGCCATAATGTTCTTCAGCCAGCTATCTTCAGAAGATGCACTTACCTGAACTAAAGGTTTGTTGTGATTTTGAAATCCTTTAAGCTCAAAGTCATCGAATGTCTCCGAAAGGTTTACGCCTTTGCCGATCACAGCAACATTTCCTACCGCGATGTCGAAGAGATCTTGAGATCCGGAAATAGATGCCCACTTCTCGCTGAAATTATTAAACTGGCTTGTACGGAATGCACTATTGTAAATCACTTTCTCTACATCCTGTGTTAAATTTCCAGTAAGTGTATTTGATGCTACATTCACCTGGCCAGCGTCTCCCCCATCGACAGCAACAGTTTTTCTTTCCAAATTAGAATCTACCCCTCCTTGTGTTTCTGGCCGCTTGATGAAAGTTAGTTTGTAAACAGATTGTTTTACCAACGCATCGGGAATAGAAAAATTTACAGTGGCCTGACCGTTATTGTAGCTCAGTGGTACCTCGAGCTTGTTTCCTGATGGCTGCTCAAATCTCGCGAGGTAAGTCCACTTAATATTGTCATCCGAAGGCTGAAAAAGATAAGACTGCCCGTAGCGAAGTTTTACATAACCCTGGTTAGTCTCCTGTGGCAACAAATTGTATTGATGTTTTATAGGATAGCTATAGACCACGTTTTCATCGGGAATGAAATTAGGAGCTTCGCCTGTAGTAAAAGTAAATTCTTTTGTTTCGTAAGAGATGGCGTTGTTATCATCTTTTAGCGGATCCCACGAACCGTTAGGCAATTTTTTCTCCCAATGTAGTTTGACAGCAGTTTTGAGTGTAGCCTTTTGTGGAAGTGTCTCAGAAAGATGAAGAGCAAGCACATCTCTTTTTCCATTCCATTCAAAGGTGGCCTGGATCGGCTGACCATTGTTGCTCACACTGAACTCATCCAGTTTTGCACGATACGAATTCGTTTCGTCATTTGTATTCAGCATGGAAAACTCCGTATCGATAGCAGTGTTAAACGATACCTGTGGTGAGGTGAATACGTTCACATCATTTCCGCTTGGTGTGACATCCGAAATCACCGTGATATTTCCGAGCTCGCTTCCCGGGGTAACAATCTCGCACTGCTCACCGTAAACCATTTTATAGTGATAGGTTCCGCTCACAAATCCTCCCAGCACGGAATATTTAACTGCGAGTTCTCCCTTTAACCAGGTAGGGTTAGGAAGTTTTGCTTGCAATAATGCAGCAAGTCCTAAATTAAGAATATCAAACCGGTGGCCATGTGCCTGCAAACCGATTTTTCCTTTCAGATACACAAATGCCTGACCGGATGCATACCAACCATGAAATCCAATTTGTCCATCTGACCCGGCACAAGTAGCATCTCCAAAATCACGGATCAATACATCAAACCCTGCACCCATTGTCAACACCACATAAAATGGTCTGAGGTTATTCTTTGAGTCGTATCCCATTTGGAAACGAGAACCCATCGCAAACCCTCTACCACCGGCTAAAGCATTGGCGTCTTTCACCATTGACATATCACGATCACCGGCAACCTCTCTCATTTCAGGAGGCGGAGGCGGAAGGTCTTCCATTTTATTGCCTGCCATAAAATAACTCTGAGCAACGGAGAGGCTAGCTATGTCTACGCCCAGCATCTGCGTGGGGTGACCGAGCCAGATATAATATTCGCCTTTACCAAAATGCATCACCACATCGCCCATCATATCGTTGGGCCCTGTCCCTCGTATCTTGTCTTTCAAGTTGAGATAGGCTTTCATGTTTGCATGAAATGTCTGGTTCACATTATCATACATTACATCCATGGTAGCATACAACGGAGCCTTCGCTGGTCCGGAATCGGTGGATCTCCCTCGCTCTTCTATGGAGACCATAAAATAGGCTGAACCTTTAAACTCTACGTAACGCAACCCTCCGTTTTCATTAAGAGCAACCTCAAGAACAGCATCCGAGTTAAAAGATTTTGCATTTGACGTCATGATCAACGTAACTCCAGCCATGAACGAATAGCCTGCTGTGCCATCGGGAATAAAGTCAAACCCGGAGCCTTTATTATTTGAGGTGACGGTTGGCTGATCTTTCGCATCGAGCTTGGTGAAATCCGGAGGCGCAGGATTCTTGCGCGACATTTTGTAAGAGGCACCTCCTATAATTCCTTTGATAGACAAAGCAGGTGTAATCGGTATGCCAGTTGGCCCCATGGGCACGTAGGCATCCAGGTGCCAATACCGGTAACCATCTTTGCCATCTTTTTCCGTACGACCGAAATAACCGTTCACTTGCACTCCATCCAGCACATTCTGTATGGACATGTTTAGTGTTCCACGAAAGCCGTTGCCGTACACAGCGTCATTCTCAAAAAAAGTAAGCCTTCCCTTCACACTGAAGGCCGTTGTCTTGCAGTCTAACGAAATATCATTGAGCTTGATGCCATCAAATTTCCAATTCTCTTGAGGAGACTTTGTTGAATCTGAGCTGGTTTCTTTTTCAACTTTTGCACTGACGGTGACGTGAGCCCTGGCAGAAAATCCTTTGTCGCCGGAGTCCATGAAGTTCAATACGAACCCTACACCAAGTGCCACCTGCCCCTGTGCTATTTTTAAATTAACACTATCAATGCGAATCGGGAATCCTGCACTTTTGGACTGGCTATCACCAACAGTTGAAAAATTTCCGCTCACTATATATGGACTGCGTGTGGTAAGACCAAAGTTCTCGAACTTCAGTCCTGTTTCTACTTTTCCACCTGCTTCTTTAATCATTATACTTCCACTCAAGGTAGCCGATGGAACAAGGTGGTTGTCCTTTTTCTCAAGAGCAACAATTGCTTGTGTTAAGGTAACCTTAGCTGAGAAGGGAGCAGTGAATTCTCTTTTACCATCGATGCCGACTGTGAATTTGTAATTGAGATGACCCTCTGCTTCCGCAAGTTCAGCAGAATAAGCAAGCGGGTCTTTTCCAAGAAACGGGATAATTAAATCACCAGCCATTGCACCACCGTGAAGATTATTTTGCAACAGCGTAACGGACAAAGAATTTACAGCCAAAGGCCATCCGTCGGCTGAACCTTTGTCTAATGTCAATAAGTTGGATCCGGTAAATGCGCCGGATACTCCGCTATCATCAATGAGCAAGTTCTTAGCTTGAAGTGTAAGCGGTTTCTTTTCATCATTTGATATGCCTTTGATTTTCACATCAACCTCTTGCAAGTAGAAGCCTCTCCATAAAGATGGAGAATCGCCGTATGATTGTTTGTAATCCGTAGGAAAAGAAAAACCAGTAGGGTTTGAATAATCGCTATAATCTACTGTTGCTTTTTTTACTTCAAAGGAGATATCATCCAATCCTTTTATTCTAAAGGGTGTAATACTAACATCAGTCATCAGGTTACTTAAGTCCGTAGCACTCAATTCAAAACTGGCCATTACATATTTACTGCTGGCTGCTGCAGGAGTATCAGTTGAAACATTCTTATCCTGTGTGCCAGTGGTGTTCTTCACATCAGCGTCGGGCACGATGCGATCGCTGGTAAAGTGGAAATTACCTTTGAGATTGATAGATTGAAACCCATTACAATCAAAGACGATTGAGTTTGATCCATCGGCCGGCAACTCCATCACAATGTCGTCACTAAGAGTAATCCATTGCGGTGCGGCCAATATCAGTTTCGTTTTCGTTAGAGAGGCTAGTCCTGTTTTATTGAATCCAACTTTTTCAGCTCTGAAGGCAAGCGGTCGAGAAGCACCTGGAAATTTTATGGAAGCGTACGCGCTGAAAAACCATCCCGCTCCATTCCAGTAAGCACTGTCGATGGCAATGACATATTGATAGTTACCAATTTGTCGTGCAATACCCAGCGGTAAATCCGCCAGATCATTCTGACTCAACTTATCTGTGGTTTTATGTTGATCTACAACCTGCTGACCTAATTCATGAATATACTTTTCAAGCGGTGTGAGTGCACGACCTGCATTTTCTACAGGATCATTGCCTTGAGAAAGCAAATCTGTGTGAATAAAAAAAAGAAAAAAGAAAAAAGCAGATAGACAAAGTGAAGCAGTTTTCAATAAGCGCATATTTTATAGTGATGGTACTGAAGCACGCAAGCCCTTGCATGCACTAATATTATTATAACATAGATTTTGATAAGTAAAGGTATTCTCGCCAGGGATAAACTAATGGTAATGACGTGCCATTCTCTAGTAATTATTGCTCACCAGTAAATAGTACCAGATTATGAAACATAACTACCAGTAGCCTAGCTCGCCTATAGGGTAGCTTTGTACGTGTATTGAAAAAATATTGGCTACTAACGTAATCAGAGGGATGAACTAAAAACGTGACTACTTTCAACAAATCAACTTTTATCTTAAGAGGCTTTGTAATACTATTATTTTTAATCGTTGCACTATCTCGTGCCTTAGCGCAAGATGACCCTGGAAGTATAAGGGCTACACTATTTGAGGTCGACCATTATACTGCCAGCAGAACTTATAGGCAAGGTACTAATCAATATGTATGGACATGGTGGTATGATGGGCTCGGGGGTTTGAGCTACGACAACAGAAGGTGTCTCATTGAGCACAGTACAACGGCTCCATTTTCCTCCGGCAGACTTGACAGGGTTATTGGGTCATTCATAAATCAAAATGGAGGACCTACTTTGGCATTTCAAGAATATATTCCTGATGCTTGGAACCACTACACTTATATTGGGTTGCAGGCATGGGAAACCTCCAACTCGGATCCGTGTGTGGTGCATCTGAACAATAACTTCTGGTGTAACAATAACGTTAATTTTAGAGGGGCTGTTAATAAAGGTTTTCGATACATCGATTATCCACCTGGAGTTGTTAATTATATTGACTTTAATGAATTCTGCTCTGATTTTACCCTTGAGTGTCGCTTTACTTATTCGGTTCCCACACCGAATTTCCCAACGATATATACTGGAGAAATATGTGACTCTTCCCCAAGAACACTTTACACCGAAACATATCTAGGGCCATACTATGCCGACAGTCGATTCAGATTCGAAACTATTTGGGAATACACTACTGATCCGACAAATCCTTTCTCCTGGCTATTTTTTGGGGCAGCTCCCGTTTACTATAATTTCACATCCGCTACTCCACTCAGTCAGATAGATTTTCCATTCAGGAATTTAGTAAGCATCACACAAGAGACCAAAATTTATTACCGTGTCAAAACGAGAATGACGGTATTGGTGGATATACCAAATGTCGGCGGGGCAGGTCAGTTTTTTGAAAGCACTTATAGCCAGGTCCAAAGTCCAATGTCAGTGTTGCCCCTTCCTCCAACGATTAATAGTGCTATTCCTTCTGCATCGTGTATTGGGTCAAATACAGGGAGTATAAACGTGAACGTTACCGGTGTTGGACAAGGTGAATATTTGTACATACTCAAAGATGGCGCAGGTCAATCATCACCTTGCAATCCTGACCTGAATGATTGCGGTTCTTCTTTCAGCCGAGTACAACATATTGATTTGAATGGAAATCAATTTGTCATCCCTGATGTGGCCGCAGGAAGTCACACGTTTATTGTCGCGAACAAAGGTGGTACAACCGGCGTGTGTTGGAATTATGTGAATGTTGACGTTGCTGCAATCCCAGCATTGCAACTTCAACCGCCAGCCATTACTCCTGTTAGTTGTCAAAGCCTATCTGATGGCGCAGTTACCCTTTCGTCAACTGGCGGGGAAGCGCCATTTAGTTACAGTCTCGTTAAATCGGCTTTCGACGGTTCAAACAAGACGGGCGTATTTCCTGCACTAGGTGCCGGTACTTATACGGCCACGATCGCTGACCACTGTGGTCAATCATCAATACCTGTCAACGTCACTGAGCCTTTGAATATCCTAGCTGATGTCAACTCTCTTTCACTCACCTGCCAATCACCTTCAGATGGCTCTGTACAAGTTGCCATCACACAAGGAGAAGGAACTTATTCATTCGGACTATTAAAAGATAATCAGTCAGTATCAAAGTTGGATAATGCGACTGTAAGCTCATGGAGTGTAAATAATCTCATCGCTGGTGATTATACTCTTGAGATAAAGGATGCCGCGAGGCTTCAGTGCGCAGGGTTCACGCAGTCAGTGACGCTAGCCGATCCGGTATTGCTTCAAATCGATCCCAACTCCCTAGTCAAGCAGGATGTTACCTGCTTTGAAAAGAACGATGGATTAGTTCAGCTCAATCTTAATCCAAGTACGCAATACAATTACATACTCACCAATAATAACAACACGGCGAACCAAGTCAAGTCTACTTCACCATTATTTTCAGGACTCTCTGCAGCTTCGTATACGCTCACCAAGCAAAGGAATCTCTCCGGTTGCAGTGACTCATACGATTACCCAATTGCCATAAATGTTACTCAGCCTGATGAGATTGTAGTTGCATTGGATGCCCAAAATGTCAGTTGCTTTGGCAAAGGCGATGGACAAATTGAAGCGAGTGTTCAGGGATCCATTGGTCCGGATACATACACCTGGGAAACAAATGTTAATGGAAACTGGTCAACACTAAGTAATAGTACAACAACCTTGCCTGCTCTTTCCGGTGGAACCTTCCGTTTTACAATAACAGGTAGCAATGGGTGTTCCAACCAAACCCAGGTTGATGTGATCGAACCTGCGTTGCTCGCTTTTAGTGATGTAACGATAAAAGACATTAAGTGCCTTGGTGATCAGGGTACTATAGCATTAACTGTGACTGGAGGTGTAACTCCATATTCTTACACTTATTCCACACCCGACAATATTATTCAGTCGTCAGTGCCGGAGGCCAATGTTAATGAAGGAGTCTATTCACTTCGTGTGGTAGACAACAACGGTTGCCAGACTGATTACGAAAATACAATAGCAATTACTCAACCCAGCAGAGCGCTGCAATCGACTTATACTTTGTCAGATTTTAACGGCTACAATACAAGTTGCACAGGAGCCAATGATGCTTATGCTCAGCTTACTGCTGCTGGAGGAAATGAAAGTAGTTACTCGAATTACACTTATGCATTGGATGGAAATTTTCAATCTAACTCGCGGATAGAAAATATTCCTCCTGGAGTGCATACGCTATCTATACAGGATGGAAGAGGATGCATAGTCATGAACACGATCACGATCACAGAACCAGCAAACTCAATCACTACTACGCTGCTGGTTAAAAGCAATGTGAAATGCGATGGCGATAACAACGGGCAAATCTCCATCAGCGCCTCAGGTGGTTTGAATACTTATAGCTTTAGCCTTTCAGATAATATTCAAGAAGGGACTGATAGTAATTTTACTAACCTGGCTCCCGGTACATACACCATTTCCGTCGAAGATAAAAATGGTTGCACTGCCGAGTATACGGATGAAATTCTACTTTTAACCCCTTCTATTCATATCGTTAGCCACGCGACCAATGTTTTGTGTAAGGGAGGCAATGACGGAGGGATTCAAATTGAAGCGGACGGTGGGGATCAACCCTTGGCACTTTATTGGGGTAAAGACCTTGGAACTTCCCCCTCCCTTCAAGGCCTGACTGCCGGTGATTATGTACTTATCGTAACTGATCGTCAAGGTTGTGTGGCACATCAAACTACAACCATAACTGAACCTGATTTGCTTACGGTAGAGAAGAGTATACCCATCCCTGTTTGTGTTGGAAAAGCAACCGGTGAAATTAGAGTAAGTGTAAAAGGGGGTACTCGACCTTTTCAATACTCCGTTGATCAAGGTAGTACCTACCTGAACAACGCTGTCATTGCCGGCCTGCCTGCAGGTTCATATACTATTACGGTAAAAGATATTCATGGCTGTCTGGCTACTTCTGTAGCTGAGATAACCGTTCGAAATGATCTTCCTGAACCTGATTTTATTGTAGCTACATCACAAAATGCATTGGATACTTTAGTTATCAATGAGATTAGTAATCCTAAGCCCGACAGTGTTGCATGGACATTTGATCCTGGCATCACTGTAATAGATGCCGATGCCTGGTCCCCAGAAATTACGATAAGTGAACCAGGTAATTACGCTATTGCCATGAAAGGTTTTTTTGGTGGATGCGAATACGCAAAAAGTGATATACTCCAAATAAAACCTTACGATCCTAGCGGCAAAAAAAGTGCAGACAATACAAGTGATGCAATCAAACAAGTTGGTATAAGCCCCAACCCCAATAAAGGAGATTTTAATATTAGCGTTGACTTGAATCAAAAACAGATGGTGTCGATACGAGTCACTGACATCTTAGGAATTAATCATTTCAGTAAAGATTGGGAGAAGGTGTTGCATGTCGAAGAGAATATAACAATACCAAATGCTGTTCCTGGGATTTATGTTGTCCAAGTGATCACCGAAACTGATTCTTATGTGGCTTCAATTGTTGTAAATCCATAGTCAATCGATCATCAATCTATAATGGCTAAATAAAGAAATGGAATATTATTTAACTGACCATAATAGTTGCATGTCAATCATAAAAAGAATCAATGCCTTCGAAGTTAGCCTGGCAATAGCATCATTTTTATTTGTTGGGTTGCATAAGTCTTCTGCACAATTCCATCCAGTGCAGGTGACGGTACAATTAGTTCCTCCTTATTCTGTATACCTGGCGGACTATTCCACACCTGGCAATGACAAACTTCGATTGGTGGTGGTGCAACGCGACCTTACTAAGCCATCTTATCAAATCAGGTTGCGATTTGCTGTGGAGCTGAACGGATCTGTTATTTTACAAACATCCACCTCATTTCATCCTCCTCCAATTAATTTAGATCCGGGTGTTCCAATGATTACTGCGGGTACTGACTTACAGCCTTACTTCGACAGTCGCAACCTTGACTTTATTGGCATTAGTCGAGATGAATATGAGCGTACAAAAACATTGCCCGAAGGAAATTATCAAATCTGCGTAACGGCTTACGACTATAAGCGTCAAGACATAGCCGTTAGTGCTCAAGGTTGTAGTTTTTTTTCTTTGGCAAAAGACGAGCCTCCGTTGCTTAATTTCCCTCCATGCGGCACGGCTATGGCGGTCAAGAATCCACAGTTGGTTAATTTCTCGTGGCTTCCAAGAAATACCTCTTCCCCAAATTCTGCCGAGAAAACCGAGTATGAGTTTGCACTTTATGAGACGAGACCAGCCGGAAGAAATCCCAATGATGTAGTGCTTTCGTCCAATCCTATTTATAAAGTCACCACATCAACAACACAACTCACTTATGGCATGGCCGAGCCTCTCCTTTTTGAGAACATGGTTTTCGTGTGGCGTGTGCAAGCCAAAGACAAATCAGGTAAAGACCAATTTCGAAACAATGGATTTTCTGAGCCTTGCACGTTTGTATACGGAGGCACAACCAGCAATATCCAACTCGGAGCTGTGGCAGATGTAAAGGCGGAAGGTAAGGCACCCAAAAAGGGATTCGTCTCCTGGGCGGATATGAAGTCAACCGAACCTTCTATTGACGGTTACACAATCTCATACAAGAAAAAGAGTGCCTCCAAATGGTTTTCGCAAGAAGCCAAAGATGATAGCACAGCCATCTTTGACCTGGAACCCGATGTGGAATACCAAGTGCAAGTGCAAGCTCATGCAGGCCCCGTGCTTGGTCCCTTCAGCGATATTGTAAAATTCACGACACCGAAAGTTGTACCACCAAAGTGTGGTGACCCTGTACTACCGATCAATGCTTCTGCTGATCCACTTTTGGTTGCGAGTACAGGCATGACCATTGATGTTCAAGGTTTTGAAATCACCTTGGATGAAGTGCAATCTTCAGGTCAAGGAGTGTATAGCGGCAAAGGTGTGCTTGCATCTGGTCCCTACTTCGGTAATGCTACATTCCATGTTACGCTCAAAGATGTTTTTATAAACTCTTCCCGAATAGCGACCAAAGGACGTGTTGATTTTGTGACAAAAAAACTTGGTGATTGGATACAGAACGAACTTGATGAACAGAAAAAAAATCAGCTAGCCGCTCAGCAGGAACAGAATCGCCAGGATTGGACGGGTACGGATTTCTATCCAAAAGAAATTGTGTACGATTTTCCGATTGACAGCGTAGCCGTTGATACTAACGGCAATCTAACCTTAACTGGTGCGGGTGGAAAAACATATACCAACTCAGACGTCTCTAAGATATTAGTTGACGCACCTGGCAAGGCAATTATCATTGAAGATAAAGCCGGTAATCAGTGGGTGGTTCAGAAAGATCCAGCTACGGGAAATACAAAAGTAACTCCCGTACCTGGAGGTGGCTTGTCTCCCAATATGGATGTAGTCGTGAGCAAGGAAGCACTAGATTTTGTGAAAAAGGCGTTTAATTATTTAATAGAAGTGGAATACAATGGAAAGGCAATGGGGGAGATGGAAGAAGAGTTAAAAAGTAGCGATGAAGACCTTGCTGCGTATTATAAAAAAAAACAGGAGGAATTTATTGCCATGCTAGGAGCTAATCCAGGTGCTAACGCCCCAGACTCAGTCGAATACACGTTCGTAGACAACGACTTTGATTTTTCACCAGAAAACATGAACACTTTGAATAGTGACCAAATTGAAAAGCAGGATCCGGAATTACTAAAACTGAGTATTGCCGACCTACAAATTAAAAATAATCTGAACCGGGGTACGATGGTGGGCGCGATCGCCAATCTAATGCATGCCTATCCCGATCAAGCCGCAAATGTGGTTGACTTACTAGGCCGTGAGCTCATGTTTCAAGACAAGCATATATCTGAATATCTGGCTGATCGTAAAAAAGACAATGCTTCGGACGATGTAATTCTCAAAGAAGTAGAACAAGCTATCAAGATAGTAATTGATGATGCGATCAAAGCTTTACCAATGAAGGTCGACACACAACAACTGAGAAAATAAGATGGCTAAAATGAATATCTCCTACAGCTTAACAAGTATGTCAAGATTATTTGTATATGTTTTCCTTTTTCTGTTTATGGCTACCAACAGGGCTTTGGCAGCAGATTCGCTGAACAGAGAAGACACTGTCCATCAATTTGAGCAACTGACAGCCTACAACAACGGAAATGAAAAAGAAGGGAATCCAGATCTTAACTGGGATATTCTTACCGATAACACCGGACCTGGAGAGCCGATGTCTGATTGGATGTTCAATGGGTCGGCTTACTTTGAGGCTGGTCCCGGTAGTAAAGATCCACTGCTTAGTCTGCTAAACGAAAGATTAAAGGCGTACAACGAAGACCGTGGGAAAGATGGTCCGCATGTTTTTTTCCTGATTACAGGCGGTATGTATTTTTTGAAAGACAAATTTACCGTAAAAGCAGTAGATGACCTTACAAATAAAAATGGCCAGATAGAATTTGACAAGGCTGGTATTCTCAAGCTCGGTGATCTAACGGTCGATGCCGCGCTATTCTTTAAGGATCGGGCGCGTATTCCTGAATTAGTCTGGAACACACTGAATCAACTGTCGCAGAGGGGATACGACAATACCATTGTCTACACCATTAACTTATTCGAGTTTCTGCGAATCTCTGACATACCGCAGGGCACAACATGGGATTGGAAGGATATAGATAGAGCGGGGAAGTCACGTACTATTAAATACGAGACTTATAATCGTGGAAAAGGGTTCAAAGATAAGTCCATGATGGACCGGATTGTGAATCAATCAAGGAAGGATTTACCTAAACCGAACTTGTCGAGCAACGATGCCGTCTTTGCGTATTTATCCGTGATGATCGATAACCTCATCAAAGCCATTCATACTGAATATGATAAAAGCAAGGAAAGCACAAATGATAAAAACCTTACCGATTGCGGCAAGTTCTCCGATTTTCGTAAGACATGGCCTGTGAACTATGAAACGTACCAGGCTGCTGTTGAATCGATGGCCGATCTATACGTTAATCACAATGACAAGGATCATCAAATCCGGTCCAAATATATGATAGCCGATTACCCCGGCAGGTTTGCGATTTTACCAGATAACGACAAGAATTATGACAAGGATTTTTTCCTTGGAGGAGAATGGCAGGATAAACTGGAATTGTTGCCAAAATATAACCAACGTGCTTTTGAAATTGATCTCATCTTCGCCAAGGTGGACTTCTTCATACCCGAAGGTGAAGCAAGAACAAAGTTTGCAGAGGACGTATCCCTGGCAATCTTTAAAAAATCCGGGACGGATGGAGGTGAAAAAGCTCTAATTGTAGTACCATATTATCTGTGCGATGACTCCCCTTTTTCGACCCCTCTCCTGATGGGTGCTGCCTACACAGACGATGAGAATTTTAAAAAGAAAATGAATGACGCTTTTATATCCAGGAGAGGTATCCGTTGGGCTGTAGAAGATGTTTTTCGGTCTGTGCCCAAAAAGCACATCACCTATACTGTTAAAGTTGATTATACCAGTCAGGTCATCACCAACGTAGTCGAAAGCGGAGGGGATGTTTCTGGATTCACCAACTTCGTAGATATTGTTGTTCTCATCGATCACCGAGCCAACGAAATGCAGCAGTTGTTGCATTATCATTGTACTGATGACGTTGCCAAAGAGGCGACAAAGCTTGGATATATAGGAGGCGCTGCCAGCATTGCACCTGAACTTTTTAAGAAATTCTTTGACGAATGCACTGCAAAGAATTTAGATGGGATAAGGGCAGTCATCGCGCAAAATCCAACTCCTAAATATGATGTATTAACCCAGGATGGTTCAAACATTTCAAGTAATCTCATTCAAAGTCTTTTACTTGGAGACAATGGGTCAAGTCTAGCGGCCGACTATATGATGGCTGCAGTAGATAAAGCTGATCTGCTTTTCTTTAATGGGGGTGCCATTGTTGGCCTTGACTATGGCACTATGACTGACGAGCTTTTTTATAATGGTCAAAATCCGTTCCATAAAGACCATTGGATTCTGACGGTAATTGAGACTGCCATCAACATAGCTTATTTTATTCCTGGACTTGATGTTATAGCTGGTGGAACCGGAGCTTTGTATTACTTAATTAAGGGTGACAACACGCAAGCCGCCATAGCTGTTGCTGGTATTCTTGTGCCGCCTGCGCTTGTTAAGGGGGCCAGAGTCATTAAAAATGCGAGAGTTGTTCGCGCCTTTAGTCAAGCTTCTGCTGATGCTTTGAGAGCAGGAACGAAGAGGGTATGGCGCGTATTTGCAAGGGGATCGACTGAGCTTACAGACGTTGCCGTCATTGCAACTGACCTAATAAAAGTACCCAATGCAGCAGACCACCTTCTCATTGGAACAGGAGTACTTTTCAAACCCGAAGCGATTAAAATAATTGATGATAACCCCGTGCTACGCGAAGCACTGGAGAAAAGTTTCTACAGACAAGTGGGTGATGAAATAGTCATCAACTCAGCAATACCTTATAAGGATCTCGATGTAATGGTTGCTAAGCTAAATGACCCCGCCTTTTTGAAAAGGTATGAAGAGGTGTTAAAATCCAATCCGGGAATCGATTTACATACTTTCTTTAGAATCGAATATGAGGCAGCTGGAAATGTTTTGTTTCAGACAGACGAGGCACTGGAAAAAATCTCAAAGTGGATAAAGCACGATGACCGTTATATCTATGTCTATGTTCATGGTAATTCAACAGGTTTCTTTTTGGTATTAAAGGATCTGAATGTATCGATATCTCATTTACAAATTGCCGATTGGCTCGTCGGTCAGGAGGTTTTTGTAAACGCACTTCGGGAAGGGAAGAATATCAAACTTATTTCCTGCAACTCGGCCGCAAGTGATGCTGCTAAGGATCTCTCCGCCAGATTATCAGAACTCTCAAAAGTACCAGACTCAAAAATTGCGGGATTGTCGCCAACAATCGAAGCACCCAGTGTTCCTTATGGAATAGACGAGTTTGGAAAAGAGGGCTCGGAAAAAGCAGGAGGAAAATGGTTTTCATTCAAGGATGGAGCAGAACTTGGCCCAGTTAAAGAGAACCCTGATATCCCGCAGTTCGGTAAAGGAATCGCTGCTGAAGTTAAGACAGCCATCCCCGCTCCCAATGGGACGATCAAAACCACAGATCCCAATTACATCATTTATGTAACGAGCGAAGGCAAGGAGAGAATAAGATTCCGGGCAAGTGAAGCCGTGACGGCTCAGTTTGCAAAACCCGGCCGCCTTTATACCACTGAAGGTGCTGCGGCTTTAACGGAAAATGGCGAAGTATTCGTGATGGATGGGAGGCATCGTGCCATTGGAGCTGCCCACGGAGATAAAATAGGCGAAGATCTCGGAGGTGTCGGACCTGACGTCCTCGACTATGAATTTGAAAGACCGCGCGATCCAATCAAATCCGGTGTTAAGGTAAGAGACTTAACCATTGACTACTCTGCCCAAGATCTTTCAAAGGATCAAGCGGATTTGCTTTACTATGCCCGGACTTCTTTCAAGGATAGCGAGAAAGCTGAAAATGCTATTAAACTATTTGAAAATCTTGCTGATCAATCCTATAAGGATCTACTGGAGGTTGTAAAAGCAGACCGCAAGTTCCCTCAGCTTTCAGAAACAGAGGAAGCCATCTTGCGATATTATCAGACAAAAGGAAATCAGGAAATTGGTGAAGCGTTAAGAAACAAAAACCTAATACCATACCTGGAAGCCCAGAAAATTGCAGCCGAGAATATCATTCGTAAACTGCCCGATGGAGCACAAAAAACCGAACTGCTTGAATTAACCAAGTACCTCCCTAAGGTTAATAATCCAGTACAAGATGCTTACAATGCTTTTAAATCTGCAAAGTCCGGAGATCTCATCAAGAAAGTAGTCACCGACAGGGAAAATGATCAGGCTTTTCTAAAAGACGTATTTGATCAACATCCACCAAAAGATCAATTTGTCGGAAGTTCTCAAAGAGATTATGTAACTGGATTTGACAATAAAAAAGCAGCAGACGATGTAGCAAACAAAGTCACATACTTAGATAAATCAGCGAGAACAAAATACGAACTAAAAGTAAAAGACGGACAATGTTATGTTAATGGAACCATGGTAGGTGATACCGGAGGCGGAGGATTAAAATTCGTTATGGATGGAAAAGGAAATATATATGTCGGAGAAGCGAGCCTGTCCCATTCGTCCTTCGTAGAAGGTGCTGACGTTGCACTCGCCGGCTCCATAGAATTTAAAGACGGGAGAATTACTTTGTTGGATAACTACAGCGGTCACTATAAGCCATTGGGCGCGAAGCTTGAATCTGGCTTAAGTGATTTCGTGCGTGAACTCGGCTATCGTGGGGTAGACGTTACACAAATCAAGTTTAACTACATTCAAAATGTGCAATAAAAATGATGAAGCACATCTATGTATTAAGGCTGACAATTCCAATAATGCTTTTCGCTTCATCTATTGCCTTTTCCCAAAACCTGGAAGTGATCAGTCTTAAAAAAGGAGTAAAAACAACTGGCTCCATAAACATAAATACAGTTGGTTATAAGGCTTGGGACATACCGCAAAGGCGCGATCCGTTCAATTGGTTTTTGACTGGCAGCGTCAACTTTACGCTGTTCGGTTATGCGGCTCCCTTTTCATTCAGTTATAGCAATGCCAACAGTTCATATAGCCAGCCCTTTAATCAGTTCAAATTTGCTCCGCAATACAAGTGGATCAAAACTTATATTGGCAATACTTCGATGACCTTCTCTCCCTACACGCTGGCGGGGCATATGTTCTATGGAGGTGGTGTAGAGCTTACTCCTGACCGGTGGCGGATTGCGTTAATGTATGGCCGCCTGAACAAAGCTGTTCCATTTAATCCCTTAGACACGTTACAACATACCAATGCTTCCTTCCAACGAATGGGCTATGGCATCAAAGTGGCGTACGAAAAAAATGGAGAAGCGATTGGCTTTAACATTTTTTCCGCCAAGGACGACCCCTCATCCATTCCTTTTGTTCCTACAAAATACAAGATCACTCCACAGCAAAACGTGGCCATGGGGATGTCAGTACACAAAAAATTATTCTCTAAATTCTTTTTCAATTTAGAATATGCTGTTTCGGTGGTTAACACGAATATTTTAGGAAATACCGAACATGATACAACAAAAGTAAAACCCTCCAATAATTTTCTGCAAGGGTTGCTACCGCAAAATACTACTACGCGTTCCTTCGATGCCATCAGCGCAGGCATTGGCTACCAAGGAAAACAATATTCTCTTCAACTGAAATATGAACGAATTGCACCTGAATATCAGACTATGGGAGGTTACTATTTTAACAACGACATGCGCAACATCACCGTGGCCACGAATGTACGCTTACTACAGAATAAAATCGCACTCGGTGCCAACGTTGGTGTGCAAGTGAATAATTTGGATAGGTCGAGATCTTCTACAACCAGTCGCACTGTAGGTTCGGCTAATATCCAGTTTATGCCGAGCAACAAATGGAACATATCCGGCAACTATTCCAACTTCTTGTCCTATACAAAAAACCGTTCTCAAGCTGACCCATTCTACAAGAACAGTTTGGATACACTCAATTTCTATCAGGTAAGTCAAACTACGAGCGGTTCGATACAAAGAATGTTAGGCTCAAAAGATAAACCTCAGTCTCTCCTCGTTTCAGTCAGCTACCAGCGCGCCGACAATAAATCTGCTAATGACAAAACAGCTCAGTTATCCGATTTCTTAAGTGGCAACACATCATACAGCTATTCAATCCCAGCTTCGCAGCTTACTGTTGCCATCGGCGCGAATATGTACAGTAACAATGCAGCAGGAATCAACACTACTTTTTTTGGTCCGAGTGTCAGCACCAACAAAACATTTCTGGCTAAGACGCTCCGTTGTTCTTACTCTACTTCTTATAACAAAACTTCCGGTGGCACTGCACCAAGTAGTCCTATCTGGAATAATCAGGTAAGCCTCTCCTATGCTCCGAAGGGAAAGAAGGACGCTACCAGTAAGAGCAACCTTTCGCTTAGCCTTAACATGTTGAAAAAGTTGGAAGCCATAGGCGAGCAACCTGCTTTCACAGAATTGACTGGCACATTGAACTATTCTCATTCATTTTGAAAGATTAATGTAACACCACGACTCGGCGGCGGTATCAATTTTTCTTGGGCGTAAAAATCCAACGAAATTATTATCAAAACTCAATTCGATAACTAATTACCGGCAGCAACCCCAATTGGTACCATGATTTTATTTTCCCGCTCTGTGGGTCAAAATACTGACCACCGAGGTTTTGATGGTTTGTTGCGTTCATGAGATCGAGAGCAAGTGTGGTGGTAGTACGAGTACGATTTCTTTTTAAACTCACGCGTAAGTCAGCACGGAAATAATCGGGCAACTGAATAGTATACATCTGACTTTCGAAATATTTAGTCTCGTGTGCCTGGATCGATGCGTTGATGTCAATGGGAGTTGTGCGAAATCCTCCAGTCCAAATCGTGCGAATATTAAGGCCAAAGACACGGTTCTTATTCCAAAGAAAATCTTTGCCGGCTGTAAAGCTCATGCCATGACCGGCATTAAACCGGGTATTGCGCCAAACATTGTCGAGCGCTTTGTATTCTGAAGTAAACACCGAAGTCGACAATAGGAAGTAAAGATTATTATGAAGGAATTGCTCGATCGTTAGCTCCACTCCATAGTTGCGTCCGTAACCTTTGTTTACCAATGGATCTATCATATAGCCTTCAACGCTTGACAACGTTGACACCGGGCTTGAGATATCGTTCTTTACAGCAACATTATAGAGATGCTGATAATACGTTTCAGCTTTCACGCGAAGGTATTTGTTAATGGACTGGTCATAGCCCAATACAAAATGGTGCGCCTTATTGAAGCCAACGTCCTTGTTGGTTTTGATAAAACTACCATCGGCTTGCTGCACCTGTGCTTCATAAATACCAACCGTTTGCATCTGGCTGTGCAAACCATAACCGACACTTATTGAACGTTGCTCATTCAGATTGTATTTAACCGAAGCGCGTGGCTCTACTGATTTTGAACTATTGCTAAACAATTGAAGATAATGTACACCTGCATTGAAAGTCCACCGCTCTGACGCGTGGAAATTCCACTGGCTGAAAAGCTGCAATGTGGCTACCGAGCCCGAAGCGTTTAGATGTTCTTCTACTCGGTTGGTCTCTTCATTCAGCTCTCTTTGTTGCAATGAGAAATAGTACCGATTCAAATACATTCCCGATCTGATGCTATGCTGCGCATTGATTTTATGATTCCATACTGAGCTAAAGGTCACCTTCTTGTTCACGAACTTTTGCATAGCGTAGAACCGTGGTTTATAATTTTTGTCCAGCTTTTGTTCATCATCTCCATTGTCATTGCCTGACAAAAGGAACGAAGACTGCACATAGGTTTTCGGATTTAAAGTAAGCGTGTGCTTTAATCCTGCCGCACCCGTGTTGGAGTGGTAAAGTGAATTGAAGCGATCCGATTCAGTTTCCCATTGCGTTGAATCCTCCTTTGCATTTACACGCTGATCGCTCAAACCTCCAAATCCGAAAAGCGAAAAATTTCCCGCCTTCTTCGTAGGGAAATAAAAGTTGTATGACAAATCCTGATAATTGGTAACACCATCCGTGACTTTCACACCGAGGTTATTAAGAATAGATAAGGTAGAGTAACGATAGTTGATCAGATAGGAGCCGCGGTAGTTTTTAGAAAACGGACCCTCCACAGCTATGTCTGTTCCCAGCATGCTGGCTTGCACTGTGTATTCTCGCTTCTCGTTGTTTCCTCTTCTTAGATTAAGATCGAATACCCCTGCCAATGCATTGCCATACTCTGCAGGGAAAGCCCCGGTCATGAAATCCGAATTGGTGATCATTTGGGTGCTTAGAATAGAGATGCCTCCGCCCGAAGTGCCCACGTTAGAAAAGTGATTAGGATTAGGAATGTCTACTCCCTCCATTCGCCAAAGCAAACCATAAGGCGAGTTGCCACGAATCGAAATAGAGTTATTCGTATCGCCGGCACCAACAACTCCTGCAAAAGACGTGACCATACGCAGCGGGTCATTCAAAGCAGCAGCAAACTTGCGCGTCTCCTCTACCGAAAATGTTCTGGCACTCACCACTGCCATGTCATTGAGCGGCTTGTTCTTTTCAATGTCAGGCCTGATGACGACAGCATCCATCGTTATAATGTCTTCCTCCATCGGAATAGTAAGCATCGTCTCCTTACCGGAATTGACCACTACGTTAGAAAGAATAAATTCTTTGTAACCAACAAAAGTTATTTTGATAGCTTGATTACCTACGGGCACATAGCTGAGTTTAAAGTATCCATCAGCATCAGTCGTGGCACCGATCACCGGATTAATGTTGAGTACCACTACAGTAGCCCCTGGTAGCGGAGTTTTGGATACCTTATCCGTTACGGTGCCGCGCACAGTTTGAGTAAGCGTTTGTGCTTTGACACCGAAAGTAAAATTCATCAGCAAAATTGTGAGAGCAATGGTTCTAAATAAGTTTTTCATCTGGTTGGTTTGTTTTACCATTAGATGACAATCCGTTTTAGATTTCCCCCTACTTGATCTTGTTAAAATATTTCTTAAAAAAAACGAACACCTGCTTTCCAACCGAACCACATCTTCAGGTTGTAGACATCTCCGACAGTATTGTCATAAAAGATGTGAGGGCCGGAGTCGGTGAAGAGATCAGGATAATCCGTGAATGATTTTTCAGTGAGATAACCATTGAGCGTGCCGCCTGCATAAATTGAGATCTTCCTGCTCACCTGAAAGTCCAGGCCCATATGTACCTTGTTGAGCAGACTCAAGGCGTGGGTGAAACTTCCTTTGTTAATCTGTTGCGAAGTAACATCAAAGTTAAAGTAAAGTGATCGTGTTATCTTTCGTGCAGTACCCAGACCGTAGCCGAATGTCCAAACCGTGACGTTATCAGGACCCGGTCGGGGTTTTATTCCTGCTGAAATAATATTATAAAATTGCTGTACGCCCGTTCTGAATGAAACATTTGTAAAAAAAATCTCATCGCCACTAAGTTCAAGTTTGTGATAGCCTCTGTCAACATAGCTGATCAGTCCCACAGGCACACCCGTCAAACTATCGGCAACATTGATTAGGGCAATCTGTACGCCACTCACGTTCTTGCCATAATTAAAGAAGCCTGAAGCCTGCAATCCCTCCACGTGACCTGTGGCGATATTGGCAAAGCCCGATAATTGTGTTCCGTTAATTTTTTTCGTGTTTACATTGGCAAAGCCAGCAAACTGCGAGCCTTTGTAGTCACCTAACTGTACGTTGCCAATGCCAGCCACTTGAGTACCCATGCTGGGGCCTTTTGAAAAATTGCTGAACCCAGCCAACTGCACCCCGTGAGTAGAGTTGAGATTGGTATTGGCAAAGCCCGCCAGCTGCACTCCCCTCGTTTTACCAAAGTTGAGATTCAAGAACCCGACAAGTTGCACAGCATGCGTTACTCCTCCATTAATATTAAATAAGCCTGCACCCTGCACTCCCTGAACACTACGCCCCACAAGGTTACCAAAGCCAGCGAGCTGGAGCCCGCCTACATCACCACGGTCGATGTTTACATAGCCTGCCACTTCAACCATTCGAGTGCCCAAAGAATACCCACCCAAAATATTGAAAGAATAATCGTTGATGACATTACCACTTAGTTTTCCATTTGTACCAAGAAAGGGAAGGAAAGAGATCTGCGCCTTTCGGTAAAGTGTGTCGTGAATGTTCTGAATATTCGCATCCGACTCGTAAGGCATAGCAAGTGTTTTCTTTTTCTCTTGTACTACCGAATCTTTTCTTTCCACCTGCGCCACAATGACTACGCTGTCTTTCGTAATTGGCTTAATCGAAATATTTAAGGGCTCATTCACGGCTGCTGAAATTGAAACAATCGTATCACGGTAATTCATCTTTCTGACATACAGGTCTACCCTGCTCTTCACATGGTCAAGTTTGATTTTGTAAAATCCGTATTGATCAGTAACTGCCGAGGTGAGTGTCTCCTTTTCATAAACGCTGGCGTCTGAGATCTTTGCTCCCGATACCTCATCTTCAACGTAGCCGCTAATAATCAATACCGTGGTGGTTGTGTTGTTCACTTTGGGTGATATGGGGGCTTGTGTGAGGATCAGGTGCTTTGCCTTTTCTTTGTATTGAATAGTTCCTTTAAAAATTTGATTGAGAATTTCTCTCACTGTCTTTTGCGACACTTCAATTGTTACTACCTGGCTGGCAGAAATGATAGAAGAGTTATACGAAAAAGAAAAGCCACCCTGCCGACCGATACGGTCTAATGCCGAAGGGAGGGGTTCATTACTAAGTTCGATAGAAATTTTTCTTTCCAGGATAGGAACAGTTTGTTGAGCAAACCCTAACCATGAACTAAGAAAGACGGCAAAGAATAGAAATGCTTTCATGGCAATTTACTTAGGGCATCCGTTTCCATTCAAAACAAATCCTCCCTCTTTCTTTTCCAGTCTCAGGTTTAAGGTCTCGGCAATGATATCCGCAATGTCATCAATGTTGTCATTGTTAAAGTTTACTGTGAGGCGGCAACTGCCAATAGCTGTGTTCGCCAATTCTATTTTGGAGTCATAGATTTCGTTGATCATTTCTAGTGCTTTCTTTAACTCCGTATTTTTAAAATTAAAGATCCTCGTCTTATAAGCCAGGATATTGGTATCTGCCTTGATCTGTCTCGAGAATACCTTTAAGGATTTGTTATACATACCTGACTCGCCCGCCTTCAGTTGCAATCCAGGATCTTTCAAAGTATAAAACTGTACCTCCCCACTCTCTACAGTAACTACTACGGTGTCGGAGTTAGAATAAGCTTTCACATTAAACGCAGTACCAATATCTTTTACCAGCACATCTTCAGCTTCAATCACAAAAGGTTTTTCTGTTTCGTGCTTTACTTCAAAGTAAGCTTCGCCCGTCAGTTTCACTTTCCGCATATTGTCACGCGAGCCTGATTCAAAATTGAGCGTACTGTTTTTGTTCAGGGTGGCAATACTTCCATCGGGCAAAGTATCCGTCTCTATTTTTCGGCCGCTGTTAATAGCCGTTGTATGAGTCACTGGCTTGGTCCATTGATAAATTATGTAACTCGCCACGGTCATTAGTGCCACACCCGCGGCAATACGAATAAGAGTCGATGAACTCATGACACGGACTCGCCCCTGCTTCTCTTTCCGAATTTTAGATTTTACTTTCTGCCATGCTTCATCTTCATCAAATTTCATTTGCACAGGTATCGCTGCAGCTTTCTCAAACACGGTTTTTATCTGGTTATAATAAATGCGATTAGTCTCACTTTGGCTGAGCCAGGCACTCAGTTGCTCTTGCTCGGCTGGAGTTGCCTCGTTGGCAAGCACTTTGCCTATCAAATCATCAATGGGATCAAACGCAGTCATGCTCACCAGTTATTGTTCAAAAAAACAATCAACAAAGGCAAATACTCTTTCAGGTTCTCGCGCATTATTTTCAGGGCCTTACCCATTTGGTTTTCTACTGTTTTTACAGAAATCTGAAGTTGTTCCGCGATCTCTGCATATTTTAAGTCTTCAAATCGGCTTAGTTGAAAAACAATCCGGCATTGCTCCGGCAACTTCAGCATCGCTTCGCTGATTTTTGTTTCCAATTCATTGGATGTCACCGTCTCGTGAACTGACTCGCGCATTACTTCACCATAAGCCATCTCGTAATTGACGTGCATCTGCTTCACTTTCTCATGCTTGATCACATTGAGACAAGCATTACGCACCATCCTGTATAAATAGGATTTGAAAGAAGTTTGAATTTCGATGGAGGAGCGCTTCTCCCACACCTGTATAAAAGTGGACTGCACTACTTCCTCAGCTTCATCTTTGTTATTCAGAAAAGAATAAGCGTAGCGACACAAGGGTTGATAAAAAGTCTTAAATACCATCTCAAAAGCAGTTAGGTTGCCTGTCTGCACCGATAAAAGCATCTCATTTTCTGACAAATCCACTACTTAATCGAGTTGAAATTCAGAGCAATTTACGTTTTTACCGGTTTTGAGGTTATGACAACCAGAAGGGTCTTTACCCCTATTGTACTAATAAAAATTACAGCTGTAATCTAGTTAGCAATGATCCTTAAAGAGATTCGTTCAATTGCGGCTCCTTGGCATCAAAAAATTGAAAACCTTTCTGGTCGTTGATTGGAAAGACGTATTTATGTTAAAGCTTAACAAACTTAGACTGATATACAGCCCGTAATGTTGAAAGTTTTACGATATACATTCCAGCGCTTAATTCAGACGTAGTAATCACAACGTTATTTTCATACGTGTTGTATTTTACTGTTTGCAGCTTGCCTTGTAAATCGTAAACCTGTAAGCTAACTTCCCCTTGTGCACTGTCGGGAAGTCTCCCAATGAAAACATCAGTAGTGGGATTCGGATAAAAACTAATGGAAGTTTCTTCCAGAGGTGATTCAAGATTGGTCTCACATAGTGTAACTTTTATTCCCAGTGAAGACCCTGCCCCTTTCGGTGAAATAGTATTCATAGGCGCCCATCCTGTTGAAAGTTTTACAAATGCAGTGTTATTTGAATTGCTTCGCCAATCCACCTGTTTAAGCGCAAACGAATCTGCAGGTGAATAACTTAATGTATAACTTATAAAAAAATCACCAACCAATTTTATGTAAGGATAGAATTCAACGTAGTTCGTTGAGTCTTCAGTGAACCGATAATAGGGAACATAGGAATCAGATAAAGATGGACCGGGAATTCCATTGATGCTACTATGAACACTCACTAGTAGACCTCCCGGTGATTGCCCATTAACACTTCCCACATTTAATGTCACTCCCGTCAGCATGGCACTATCGGCCGCGGAAAATTTTTCTGCATAGGAAGCAATGTTACCGGAGTTGTATCCTGAAAAATATCCCTGACCATTAGTATAAGGTAAAAGATGCTGCTGTTCTCCCGGCTTAACATTTGATACTGTATTGCAAGTTGCATTAATCCCCTCGAAAGGATCGTTACCCTTAAGACTATGAACTCCAGACCCAACCGGATCCAACCAATATTTTAATTGATGACCCGGGTCGGATGACGCTTCCCAACTCGCAGATAGTTTCTCAAAATAGTCGTTGTAAGGCGCACCACAAGCAGAGCTTCCTCCAGACAATGTGCCAATAACATTATTATTCTTATTGAACAAAGATGCACCTGAAGATCCGCCTTCCGTTACGCCAACATCCCATCGTGCTACATTCCAAAATGCATCTGGTGTCCGTGAAGCACCATCATCAAAGTCACTTGTTGTGACTGTACCATTTGATAGTGAAACTTTTTTTGGGCCTCCTTGCGGATGATGAACACACGTTACTCCGTTCAGATACTTATCCGATACGTCCCACCCAGCATAGTAAGGACGAAATTCAAGTGGTGGTTTGGCATACATTTCAAGAATTGAGAAATCATTTTCAAACAAGGAGGCACGGAGATAAGCTCCGTTAAGCGTGAGGTCATAACGACTGGCTTGTTTTACACAATTGTCATCTTCAAAACCAAATATGAAAACCGACCGGTCTGCATCGAACTGATTGGTAACACAGTGTTGGGCCGTAAGAATATAAGGTTTGTTATCGTGGGCCGTGTTATTCACCAATGTACCCGTACAAATTACTGCAGTGCTATCATACTGAACCACAAGCTTAACCACACTCCTACGCTCTTTATCGATAGCATCATCTTCAATGCAGAGATAACAGTTATCGTTGGATCTTGCCGCCAGTGATTCTTTAGAATTATGTATATTCTGTGAGAAGATATTCCGATAGGCATGGGAAACGGTTTCGACCACGAAAGTACCATGACTCCTCCCTCCTATAGGCACATCATATTCGATCATGATCTCATCACCTTGTAGAAAATCCAACGGCAAAATTCCAGAACGCGGTAAATTACGATTCGTATATGGGCCACGCACGCCATTTTGATTGTAGACATATAACGTTTCTCCAGGCATCAGATCAACGCCCGAGAAAACCAACGCCAGGCCATATGCCTCACTAGATTGTAGTTTTAAAAACCAGGAATCAACACCGGGTACAATTGTTTTCCAGATTCCGTTATCATCGGGAACAAAATGAGTTTTAAAATTATACCCTACTGTCTCCGATATTATTTTTCCAGAGGACTGCTTCCTATGCTTGCTCAACAATGTCGTATCAATTGCAGGGAGATTTTTTTTTGATATAGTTTTATATATTTTATAGTTCAGCCCACATGGGATTGTTCCTTGCTGACCAGCAACGTGTTGTGAAAGTAAAATAAACAGAATGATTGCCACATGATTGACCAACGATGAGAGCCGTTTAATCAGATTAAACCGCATCATGTCTTTTCATTTTATCGCAGATGTTGCAGTACTCGGAAGGTGTAATATCAAAAAAAATCATCAGTGCCTGCTAAGGTTCAATTTCAAAGCTCTCTTTTTTTCATGACAAAAGCCATTTGCTACAAATTTTTCCGCAAACGTTTGTATAAATTTAAAAATCTGTTTCCCTTAGAGGCAGCACTGGATAATTTAAAAACGCAAAAACCCCGATGACATCAAACTTGAATCAATGGTGAGGTACATAACTTGTATAGGTCTATATGTTGCGCTTCACGTAGTTGGTCACGCTCAAAATAAAAATCTAAGCTTTAAACACTTAAGTGTTCAGGATGGCTTGTCGCGAAGCTGGGTGAAATGCTTTTTAGAGGATCGTACTGGGCTATTGTGGATCGGTACAGGTGATGGGCTCAATAAATTTGATGGAAAGAATTTTACGATATATAAATACTCACCATCAACAGCGAGGAGCCTTAACCACAATAACATCAATGTAATTTTTGAAGACTCCAAAGGGCTTGTTTGGGCGGGTACGCAAGCAGGATTAAACTATTATTACCGGGAATTGGATGAATTTGTTCCCGTGCCTTTCGTCAATAATTATGTCACGTCACTTTACGAATTACACAAAGACACCCTTTTAGTGGGAACAGCCGGTGGGCTCTGTCTATTTAATATTGTCAATCATACTTCAAGGTGTTTGTACAACGTTTATGTAGAAAAAATACTGAAAGACAAACAGGGAAACATATGGATTGCAACTCATAAAGGAGTTATGCTATTCAACCCTGCTGATCATTCGGTACATCCAATCAAAATTGATTCAGATCAGCATAATGCACCGACGGACGTTTTAATAACTATTTTCCAGGATAGCCGCGGAGGTCTTTGGGTTGGTTCAGTGTCTCAAGGTTTATACTATTTTAATTACGCCACCGGTAACCCGGATAAAGTACGTTTCATCAATTTTAAACCTGACCCTTCTAATTCTGGAAGCATAACACCGGGAGCGATCTATGCGATTGCCGAAGACGAAGATCATAATTTGTGGGTTGGTATTGAGAATGGTGGTATCAACGTGTTAAGTCTTAAAGGATTTGATCAAGGGAATTATTTTTTTACAAAAGAGGTAAACAATCCTTACGATTTCTCATCGTTGTCAAGCAATTCGATCCACGCCTTGTATACCGACAAGCAAAATACAATGTGGGTTGGAACTTATGCTGGTGGTGTAAACCAGTATAACAAACTCTTGCAACGCTTTGGTCATCATGAGGCAATTCCAGGCTCAAATAAAAGTTTAAATGATAAGTATGTAAGTGCGATTCTTGATGAAGATAACCATTTGTGGATCGGTACAGAGAAGGGCCTCAATCGCTACAACAAAGCTGTGGACCGTTGGGAATATTTCACCCATGATTTCATGGACCCTCGATCGATTGGATCGAATGCTGTACTCGATATTATGCGAGATAGCCAGAACCGGTTGTGGGTAGGTACCTATGGTGGGGGTTTAAATCTATTTGATGAGAAATTGAAATCCTTTTTGAAATTCAAACACGATGTGAACAATCCGTCCTCAATCGGGGGCGATAACATTTATCAAATCGCAGAAAGCAGCGATCATCGCATTTGGATCGGATTGATGGGAAGCGGAGTGGCTGTTTATAATCCGCAAGATGGTTCGTTCACACAGTATAAGGACTATCCAAACCGAAATACGATTTCATCCAATTGGGTATACGATCTTTTGGAAGATCACCTTGGTAATATCTGGATATCAACAACGGAGGCGGTTGATATGCTTGATCCTAAGAATGGACATTTCACCTCCTTTACTCACGATTCTACCAAGACTGCAAGTATAAATTATAACGGAGCAACTTGTCTTTTCAAAGACAGCCGAAATACAATCTGGATAGGAACCAGCAACGGGCTTAATTATTTTGTACAGAAAGACAGTTCATTCCGGCACTATACCGTTGAAGACGGACTTCCAAATAATTTTATCAAAGCGATAACAGAGGATGGTAAAGGAAATATCTGGTTTAGTACAAACAACACCCTTACCATGTTTGCGAAGGGAACTTCATTACCGAAAAATCCTGAGTTCAAGTCTTTTTCTGTTTTTGATGGTCTACCAAGCAGTGAGTTCGTTGGCCGCTCAGCCTACAGCAATCATAAGGGCGAACTCTATTTCGGAAGCACGAATGGTTACTTCGTTTTTAATCCGTCAGATATAAAGAACAATCCCAATATTCCTAAAATTGCGTTCACTGAATTGCGGGTAAATAATATGCCTGTAAATATTAACACACCCGGTTCGCCGCTGGAGAAAGATATCAGTGTAACAACAAATTTGAAATTATCGAGAAAGCAGAATGTTTTTACCATAGGATTTTCTGCGCTTAATTTTATCGAGCCAGAGAATAACCAGTACGCCTTTAAGTTAAAAGGCTTTGACAAGGAATGGAATTATGTAGGCCGTCAGCAAAATGCTACCTATACTAATCTGGATCCAGGTACTTATACTTTCCTGGTTCGTGCATCCAACAACGATGGGCTTTGGAATGAAGGAGGCGCTTCTCTCGAAATAATAATCCTGCCTGCCTGGTGGCAAACATGGTTTGCAAAGATCACTTATCTGGCCCTATTTATTGTAGCCATATTTTACTTTCGAAAACACACCATTATTTCTGTCAACCTGAAAAATGTGCTTTGGAGGGAACACCTGGAAAAACAAAAATCGGAAGAGCTCACACAAATGAAGCAGCAGTTCTTCGCCAATGTTTCGCACGAAATTCGGACACCACTTACTTTAATCTTAGGGCCGTTAAACAAACTGATAAAAGAGAAGAAGAAAATTCCAGAGTTGGAAACCATGTTCAGGAACTCGACAAGGTTAAAAACGCTTGTTGATCAATTTCTTGATTTCAATAAAGTGGAGAATCAAATGATGACGGTCACTCCTGCCTCAACCGAAATACTGGAACTGACGCGAAATATCATGGCAAACTTTTCCGACTATGCCAGTCAAAAGAATATTGAATTGAAACTGGAAACAACTTTTTCGAAATGTGTTGCCATGATCGATCAAGACAAATATGAAAAAATACTTACGAATTTGCTTTCCAACGCTATGAAAAGTATAAGCGGCAAAGGATCAGTCACTGCGCAGTTGGAATTTGATAATGAATCCGGCAAGCTTCTTATCTCGATAATTGATACCGGTTGTGGAATTGCAGAAGAAGAATCCAAGCATATTTTTGAGCGCTATTATTCAGGCCCGGATCATTTGAAAAACACAAGTGGCACTGGCATCGGATTGTATCTTACGCGGGAACTGATCGAGCTTCAAAAAGGCACCATTGGTGTTGCCAGTATTGTTGGAAAAGGTTCCACATTTACAATATGCCTACCTATAAATACTTCAGAATTTGAAGAGGGCCGACATGACATCCTATTTAATGCTCAAGAGGAGCCAGCCGTCGATAAAGCAATTCATATTTCAACAAATTCCGATCAGCTATTTGAACGGACCATTCTTATTGTTGACGACAATGCAGATATGTGCGATTATGTAGAAACGATTCTCTGCGATGAGTTTAATGTGATCAAAGAAAATAACCCGCTTAACTGTATCGATAGGATCATTACCTACATGCCCGATCTTGTTATCAGCGATGTGATGATGCCTGAAATGGACGGCCTTCAACTTTGCAGATTAATAAAAGAAGACATTAGATTCTCTCATATCCCTGTCATTTTGTTAACGGCCAAAGCAACAAAAAATGATCACATCGTTGGATACGAGACAGGAGCCGATGACTATGTATACAAACCATTTGATGAGGAAATTCTAAAAGCTCGTATAAAAAGCCTGATCACTCGGATCGAAAAACTCAAGCAACATTTCGTTGGGCACGATGGAATAATTAATCCGAGCGTACAAACCAATGCACTTGATGTAAAGTTTATGGAAGAGATTCTCGCCGAGATAAAACAAAATTATCTGGAACCGCAGTTCAATGTGAACCAGATCGTTGAAAAAATGGGAATGAGTAGGAGCGTTTTCTATAAAAAATTTAAAACGCTATCGGATCAAACGATCAATGATCTCATCAAAAACTTCAGACTAAAAAAAGCGGCTATGCTTCTCGCTGATGGGCAGCTTAATGTCAGTGAGGTTGCTTATGATTGCGGGTTCACCGACCCGGCATATTTCAGTCGCGTGTTTAAGGAATACTACAGCGTTGCACCAAAAGACTTCGCAACACACAGTAAAGTTGGTTAACAAAAGAGAACCCTCCACATCATAATTCGGCCAAGTCTTAAAAAATAAAAGGCTTAGAAACCCCAGGTTTTTTGCTGTCATTTTTAACCCCATTTGATGGGAAATATGACTCTGTGGACGATTTCACACGTTTTCTGGACAAATATCCAAGCAATCGATTTCGAGTCCGTCTACTTTAGTACCCGATAACTAAAATCAACTTAAACCACAAACCATTTAATCATGAGAAAAGTATTAAATTTTTCAGCAGCAATTATGCTATTGTTGGCCGGTTGTTCAAAGGAAGAGGTAGCTCCAAGCACTTCGAGTGTTCATTTAAAAAGTACGGGTACAGATCACGGCTACTTCTGGCAATGTTATGTGAGTAGCGGATCAGGAAGTATTTCCTTCCCTCAGGCAGGAACATACCCAGGTAACTTCCAGGCAAACTGGTCTAATGTTGGAGATATCGTTGCAGGTAAAGGATGGAATCCCGGCTCATCAAGCCGAACTATTGGTTACAATTGTGGGTCCCTTACTGGCAGCTATAATTTTTTCGGTGTCTATGGCTGGACAACAAATCCGCTCATAGAATACTACGTCTGCGAGTTAGGTTCTGTGACATTTAATGCAACGTCAATTGGCTCGTTAACCAGTGATGGGCATAACTACGGTGTATACAAGCATCAGCAAGTTAACCAACCCTCTATCCAAGGCACTGCTACCTTCTGGCAATACTTGAGCCAATGGGGTGGGTCATCTACAGGATCAAACCACGCTGTAACCATGAGCAACCATTGGAGCTATTGGAGCAGTCACATTGGAGGTATGGGCTCTCCCAATCTACAAATCCTGGCGGTCGAGGCGTATAGTAATAAGAGCGGGTCTTGCAACGCAACAGTATGGTAATGGTTCTCTTCAAGACATTTGATATAATCAGATTGGGCGAACAGCCACCAGGTTTGATATTTCAAAAGGATTTCTTAAAAAAATTATAGGCCTCCGTGGCCTATAATTTTTTTCTATTACTTTAATGGAGATATTTCAAAGGAGCATTTCAATGAGGAAACTATTAATTTTACTTTCAACGATAATCGTTATTGCTAGTGCTTGTTCGCACAAAGAGTTGAATAACCATGAGAAGAATAAAGCCATTGAAAACTTTGTTTTAGTCAAAGGCGGGATTTTTATAAACACAAAGTCAAGCCTCTATGGAAAAAACGCATCAATAGCTGACTTTTACATTGGTAAATATGAGGTAACTCAAAAAGAATGGATGGACGAAATGAGAAGTAATCCATCAAAATTTAAAGGCGATAATTTACCTGTTGAAACGGTAAGCTGGTATGACTGTGTTGACTATTGTAATAAGAGAAGTGTAATGGATAGCCTTAACCCGTATTACACTATAGACAAAAACAAAAAAGATCCAAACAATAAAAATGATCTCGATGATATTAAATGGACGGTAACGATCAACTCAGACGCCAACGGTTATCGCTTGCCAACAGAAGCAGAGTGGGAATATGCTGCCGGTGGTGGACAATTGAGTAAGAGCTACAAGTACAGTGGAAGCAATGCTGTAGACACCGTTGCCTGGCATTGGCAAAATGCCGGAGATAAATACTTACAAGGAGTTTGGTCGTGGCCCGTGATAGAAAAGAACAACAATAAAACTAAACAAGTCGGCAGCAAGATGCCGAACGAGTTAGGGCTCTATGATATGTCTGGGAATGTAAGAGAGTGGTGCGAGGATTGGTATGAAGACATTGCGACCACTATCGGTTCTGCAAGAGTTTGGAGAGGTGGTGGCTGGATGGGTGGCGACTTCTCCTGTGAGCCGTCTTTCCGTGGCAACCACCAGGCGAATGGTAAAGGCCCCGATCAAGGTTTTCGTGTGTGCCGTAGCAAATAGACCGACAAGTCTTATGACAAGTTCAGTCGTTTGTCACTAACACTTTTGAAATATTCTCGCCTCGTCATCAACTATCTTGAACTTATTATTGTCGATTAGATAGCTCATCGTATCAAAAAAACCAATGATCAAATAGCCGTCAGGATTAAGCACATCGTAGAATTTTGTTAGTATTTTAGACGTAGCTGCCGCACCGAAATAAATCTTCACATTCCGACAAAGAATGATATCGAAGCCTGATGGAAAAGGACTTTTAATCCATCTTCTTAGTTGCCCCAGCGATTACGAAAGCAATGCCGCAATAAGCAAGCGCTAAAAAAGCACTGGCAACTTCACTTCCCAAATAAACTGAAGGAGAAACAATTATTCTTGGGATATGGAGAATGACAAACCAAATAAAAATCATTGCGCCCAAAAGCGTGGCAGCTATTCCGGGAATGATTTTTATAATAATAGCAATGCCCGAACCCAGTAATCCTATGCCTCCAAGATAAACCCAGAGTAGATGGTTGGGCACCCACGATGGAACATAGTCTGCTGCTCCTTTCGCATATAGAAAATGATCAATGCCAAAGCTGATAATCGTTAACGAAAAGAAAACAGCACCGAACGGTATGAGCTTGCTCAAAAGTCGGAACAGAGGGCGTTCATTTTTTTCTGAGAAGCTGCCGGCAATAACAAATGCTCCGCTGGATAGCGCCAATTCTTTTGCCGCATTCTCCCAATCTCCAAAATTCATATAGTTTGGGCTTGCAATAAGTTGATAAGGGATAAAGCCAAAGCAAAATATTAAAAGAAGGACACCACCAAGAAGTAGTGAAGCCGGCATGATTATTCTTTCAAAAACAATACACCCTCCAGACAAAATAAGCAAGGCCCCCGAAATATAAGCAAGCATTACAAAGCCAGGGATCCAGGAATGTTTCGGAGGTATTAACATGTATGGGAAATCATGATAATAAATTGTCAGAAGCCCCATGACCACGATGGATATTCCAAAGAAAACCCTACCAATGCTAGATAGATTTTTCATGCCGCCGCGATTAGTTTATTTTCTTAATCGATCGAATATAAAAAATGAAAACGATTGAAATTAGCAATCATCATTTTGATTTAGCATAATACCGCAAAACTCGTGACAAACCTGAGGGTTGTTACAAGAAAATTGATTGTTCTTAACTGGCTACCATTTATTATCTTTCCTACTATGCTTATTGAAGAGAAAGCGCTTAAGTACTGGATCGATAATTTTTACGGATATGGATCATGGAATGCCCGGTTCTGGTTTGTAGGCTATGAAGAAAGCGGCGGCGATGTGCCCGAAGAAGTAGCGGAGAAACTCAACTACTTTTATGACAAACCAACACTCAACACGCCCACGCTTTGCGATATCCGCGAACTGTATCGCCATGTAGCATTTCGAGTGGACGGGCCAAGAGCTGAGAAATTCTCAACCCTCAACGATCATCGGTTCGGCTCTAATGCAACTCTACATGGTGCATGGAAAAATCTTATTGCCTTTGTGCATGGGTATCAAAACAAAAAACTTCCTGCACTGCTTGTGTACCAGCAAAACGCATTTGCATCGTCATCAGAACCCAATGAAGCGTTGATTCAGTTATATCCCCTACCCGCACACAACCATGCATGGTATTATTCCTGGCTTGACTTACCTCAATTTCCTTTTCTCAAAAGCCGCTCACTTTACCAGGATTATGTTTATTCGAGCCGTATGAACAACATCCTACAAAACATAAGTGTATACAAACCTGAAGTTGTTCTAATGTATGGCATGGATAACATCAACTTGCTTAAGGAATCTGTGCACAAGCTATTTCCTTCTGCGAAATTCAAAATGGTAAAAGCGATCAAACAACAAATCCCGCAGCATCATCGAGCGGACTTCTATGGAACTACACTGCTGATCACAACGCAGATTCCTGCGCTCAGGCATAACCGGATTGAGACAGGATTCGATTGGTATAAATTTGGGAAGCTGGTGAATGCGAAAGTTAAGGACTAACGGCACAGAATTTTCACCGTGCTCACAAATGAAGTGATCACTTTAAATGTGCCCGGAGCATCCATGCAGTCTTTTCATGTTCTCCCAACAAACCGGTAATAAAATCACTTGACCCAATGTCGCCATAGTCATTGGTAAAAGTGTTGATGTTCTTGCGAATGTTCATAATAATACTTTCGTGATCGCCCAGCAATTCTTCGAGAAAACCCTTACTGTTATTCTTGCGTTCGTTCAATTCGTATAAATTCATCGGCCAACAGTTTGCTCAATTCATTGGCCACTGCCTGGCGGTTTGCATCGCTGATTCCTATTTGAGTTTTCATATTTGCTTTGGTAATGTGTATTAAAGATAATGTACTCGACATCTCGATTCCAAGCAAAGTCTCTTCTTAATTCATCATTAAAATGACTGAAGCAGCAGGTATTATGCAACCACTTATATAACTTCCTGTTAACTATTTCATCAGCTATTTTTTGCTTCAAAATTGAAATGTACATTTATGGATGCCATTAACATTGAATTAATAGTAGAATCCCCAAAACTAAGATACGATGATCAAAGTTATAACTTTCATTAGCCTATTTACCATTATCAGTCTGCATTCTCCTTTTGATAAAATCAGTTTTCCAAAATTAGACAATCGCATCAGGTCATCGCATTCGGCAGCCGACAAACTTTGGCATGGTAAAAAAGCTGCGGTGGTTTTAACTTACGATGACGCCTTGGATGTGCACCTTGACCATGCCATCCCTGCTTTAGACTCGCTTGGATTTAAAGGAAGCTTTTACCTGTCGGCTTACTTTCCTGGTAGCAAAAATCGAATTCAGGATTGGAGAAAGGCAGCCGCCAACGGTCATGAATTGGCCAACCATACTTTGTTTCATCCCTGCGATGCCTCCAAACCCGGAAGATCATGGGTGACTCCTCAAAACGATTTGAGCAAATACACCACGGATCGAATCGTAAAGGAAATTGAAATGACCAATATCTTTCTTGAATCGTTAGATGGAAAAAAAGAAAGGACATTTGCTTACACCTGTGGTGATACGGAAACAGGTGAAGGGTCATTTATTGATAAAATCAAAAGTCAATTTGTATCCATGCGCGGAGTTCAGAGCCGCATCAATAAGTTAGAGACATTAGATCTCACCAACCTCGACTGCGTTGCAGTCGACAATAGCAATGCATATCAGCTGGTTCCCTGGGCTGAAAAAGCAAAAGAAGAGCATGGACTAATGGTGGTTTTATTTCATGGCGTGGGCGGAGGTCATTCCATCAATACTGATCGCAAGAAGCATAACGATTTTCTAAAATATTTAAAAAGTCATCCGGATGATTTTTGGGTGACTACTCTTCTTGAAGCTTCCAAACACTGCATTCAACAATCAAAAAAATAACTGATGAGAAAAGTATTTCTTCTGCTGGTTGTATTGACAATCCATTCTGTAAGTAAAGCTCAATTTTTGTCCCAGGCCGCGCGCGATAGCATCGCCAAAATTTCCGTAATAGATCACGAACAAATGAAAAAGCAACTCGGCATCACGCTCCCTAACCGACCCGGACCTTCAGGAAACCCTACGGCACCAAATGCAGCTAATCAGATCGAGGCTAAAGTAAACCAATACACGTTGCCTGATCCATTGCTATTGAAAAATGGTAAACCTGTAAAAACAGAAAAAGACTGGTGGGAAAAACGCAGGCCTGAAATCGTAGAAGATTTTGATCGGGAAATTTACGGTCGCTTACCGAAAAATATTCCTGGTGTTACGTGGAAATTGGTCTCAGTAAAAGATACCACAGTAGGTACTTATCCTATAAAAGAAAAAACTCTTTTGGGAGTGGTAGACAACACCCCTTTTCCTAAAATTAAAGTAGAGATTGAATTGGTGTTGACTACTCCTGCCAGTGTTGGAGGAAAAGTGCCGGTGGTGATGGAGTTTGGTTTTATTCGATGGCCATTTGGAAACCCTCCTGCAGAAACAACCAATCGTCTTATCGCTCCAACAGAACCGGGTTGGAAGGAACAGTTGATATCCAGAGGATGGGGTTACGCTATTTTAAATCCCACAAGTTTTCAAGCAGATAATGGAGCCGGGTTACGACAAGGAATTATCGGATTGGTAAACAAAGGTGAGCCACGTAAACCTGATGACTGGGGTGCGCTGAGGGCCTGGGCTTGGGGCGCAAGCAGAGCGATCGACTATTTTGAAACTGATAAAGATGTTGATGCAAAGCGACTCGCAGTTGAAGGCTTGTCAAGATATGGAAAGGCAACAGTTGTAGCGATGGCGTATGAGCCAAGGTTCTCATTAGCATTCATTGGATCATCAGGGGCCGGTGGTGCCAAACTTTTGAAAAGAGTTTTTGGTGAGCAAGTAGAAAACCTGGCGTCAAGTGGCGAGTATCATTGGTTCTGCGGAAATTTTATTAAGTACGCCAGCACACTAAAACCCGATAATCTTCCGGTTGACGCACATGAACTGGTAGCACTGTGTGCACCGCGTCCTGTGTTCATCAGTTCGGGCTCACCACAAGTTGAGGGACAATGGGTAGATGCAAAAGGAATGTTCTTGGGAGGGGTACATGCAGGACCCGTTTACAAGCTCTTAGGGAAAAAAGATTTGGGGACTTCAGAGTTTCCACCTCTCGGAACACCACTCATCAATGGTGATATCGCATTTCGTCAGCATGCGGGTGGGCATAGCACAGGACCAAATTGGAGTACATGGATTGCATGGGCTTGTAAATACTGGGGAGATTGTAAATACTTTTAAATCCGAGTTCACATGTATTTTAACCCCAGAGTTACTCGATGCCCCTGGGATTATATCTAACTCAAATCTCTATTTACTCTTTTACTCTGGTAATCTGGCAACATCCTTCTTTTGTCCGGCCATGTCGAGAACAAGCTTACTTACTTTTCCATCAGGCTCTTTCACAAAAAGAATTTTCGCATTCAGCTCCCGCATTGTAAACTCCTTTTCCGAAAGTGGAAAGATTTCAAACTTTGGCTGGTTGGTGGCTTGAACAAAAAGTTTGTCACTTTCTCTCGTAACGGTTATTGTCATATTATTGCCAAAGTCATACTTTCCGGAGTACAAATTGTAAAGGGCCTTATCAATAGAAACGACGGGCTCGTCTTTCAGTTTAGCAACTTTAAGTTTGTTGCCATTTTGTTGAAAGTCTCCATACTCAACTTCTCCATTCACATTTTTTACAAAACTAATCCTAGCATCCACCACTTTCCAGAAATACTCCCCGGCTCCTGATGGAAAGATCGAGAACTTCTGCTGGCCTGTAAGTTGGGTGAACAAGTTGTTGTTCTCCGCAGTGATGATCATCACCGCGCCATTATGAAAATCATAACGCCCAACATATTGATTGATATCTTCTGAAACCGAGGTGTTCACCGTGTTGGATTTTTGTTTCTCCATCTTTTGCCACAGCAAATATTCAGCAATCGTATTGCTATTCGTACTGACTTCAGGTGGAGAGATATTAGTTAAAAGCGCTACGGTAATATTCTCCTTAGGATAACGCGCCAGTTGGGAAATGAAGCCGTTTAATCCTCCACCATGTTCAATAACCTCCTGGCCGCGATAATCATCAAGCGCCCATCCATAACCATAGCTTGCATTGTCAGGCTTTTTACCATTGTTTAAAACCACAGGTGTAAAACCAGCTTTTAAACTTTTTTCCTGCAGCACTTTTCCATTGAACAAAGCCTCATCCCATTTAAACAAATCTTCCACCGTTGAGTAGAGCGCTCCCGCCCCACCAGCCCACGACATGTCCCAGTTAGTGGCCAGCTTGTACTGACCATTTTCTTTCGTGTATCCTTTTGCTTCCTTTTGTAAACTGAACGTCGAACTATGAACACCTGTATTTGTCATGCCCAGCGGATCAAAAAAAGTTTCTTTAAGGTATTCACCATAAGGTTTGCCCGTGACCTTACCGATAATGTGGCCAAGAATAAAATAGGCCGAATTATTATATAGCCATTTTTCACCCGGATTGAAATCATAAGGATCATTTTTAAAAAATGCAATTAGTGATTCTTCGGTTATGGGAAATGTTACTTTATTTATAAACTCAGGTTTACTGGTGTAACTGTGGATACCCGATATATGGGTGAGAAGTTGGTGGATGGTAACTTCATCAGCCCTGGGAAAGTCAGGAAGAAATTTTGAAAGCTTGTCAGTAACTGAAATTTTTCCTTCTTCCTGTAATTTTAAAATGGCTGAGGCTGTAAATTGTTTGGTGATTGAACCGATCCTGAATTTGGTGTCCGGTGAGATGAGCTCCTTCTTTTCAATGTCAGCATAGCCAAATCCTTTTTTATAAATGACTTTCCCATCTTTGGAGACAAGAACTGCAATACCTGACGCAGCCTTTCCATCCAGTGAACTGTATACCCCATTGATGAACACATCTAGAGGAGGCATTGGAGTTTCTTTGGCGCCTTTAGAAACAAGTAGTTGGGCTGCATCTTCAAAACCACGCAAGTGCGCCTTATTCAATGCAGTTAATCCTGAAGCATTCTTTTTTTCCAGGCTTGCACCTGCTTTTAACAAGGTTTGAATTTGATCGATATCACCTTTGCCGGATGCTGCGATGAGTTGATCCGATATCGCATCTATGCTGAGCACTCTGATCACAAATCCCCAACCTAGCTGCATGTCTTGAACTTTCAGTAATAGCTGGTTACTCCCCGGCTGCAGGGTGATAGGTACGAGGTCGTCATCTTTATTGACACCACGAGGTATCCAGTTATCATGAATAAGTTTACCATTGTGCCAAATGCGAATGCCATCATCACTACCAACGCTGAGAAATGTTTTTACTTCTTTATCCGACTTAATCTCGGCGAGAGCAAACGCTGCGGCAAAGTCTATTCCTTTATATTGCGCGTCTAGGTCAATGACGTCCGCTGATGATTTTACTAGCTTCCACGGATATTGTTTTCCCTTAAGCTCCAAAGGTGCAATCGGTTTATTCCCAAGAACGGCTATTGGCTGAATGTCTTCTTTAAAAAAACTGATTTGATTTTGCTCGGTTGGGCTTCCGGCTATGGTGTCCATTCGTACAGGTTCGGATACAAGCCATGTGGACATATACTTTTCGCTCGTGGACAATGTATAGGATGCTTCACCATAACCATTAACAGGGTTGCCTGTTGGGGTTGATGACTGCTTCTTCTGTGCCCATGAAAGCACAGGCAAGAGCAGTAGTATCAATACGATTAATTTGAACAATGGTCTTCTCGTTGTGAGGGTTTTGTCTTGCATATGGTGCTGATTGTGAATGCCTTTATTTTATGAAGAACTTACTTCACACAATTTAGACAAAATTATTCCATTCAATCTTTAGAAATATTTGATTTAGTATTTCGGCTATTGAACTTTTATCTTTATTACAGAAAATGAGTAAGGAGCCAAAGTCACATTTATTTTTTTGCCTTTAATATCAATAACGTGCTCAACTGGGCTGATGGCCATTGGTTCACTCAAGGAATTGATTCCATCCAGTTTCGCATTCTTAAGTACGATCATTTTCCCCGTCGGATTGATTTTGCCAATACCCTTTAGTTCAATATCATTCACTTGCACATTTGCGGAAGAATTAATCAATTTTAAAATGATTTCACCAGAATTCTTATCAAGAACAGCGGAAGCATACAGCTCTTGTTGACCGGTTATGGGAACATCTGCTTGAAGCATCGGTAAAACCTGGGTTCCCTTATTTAAAGAAAATAATTTTTGAACATAGTAATTGGGTGTGCCATAGGACTTCAAATTATCAAACCAGATTAGATCAGGAGTCCATTGCCATCCTTCGGTATGTGCAAATAGCGGTGCATAGGAACACATCGCAACAACTTCGGCATTTCGCTCAAGGCCGGTCATGAATGCTGCTTCGGCCAATGCGCACTCCCAATTGTTTTTATTGTCAGGACTTGCGATCGCCAAACTTTGCGCAGCATACTCCCCTGCAAATATCTTCGGGCCTTTGCGATCATACTTATCATAACGCGTACTGTTTTTTAAAAACCATTCAGGCTTGTTATAAAAATGTTCATCAATAATTTCAGCATTCAGTGCTCGTAACTTTTTGTCGGCATAGTCGAATAATTCTCCGCTAGGAAAAGGTCCATTGCCAGTGACAATTTTAATTGAAGGATACTTTCCTTTAATCACTTTTACAAATGCCTGATACCGCTCAATGTACTGTGGCCCCCATTGCTCGTTGCCTACGCCAATCATCTTGAGATTGAAAGGTGCAGGATGCCCCATCGAGATGCGCAGCTTTCCCCACGTTGAGTTAGCATCACCATTTGCAAATTCGATAAGGTCAAGTGCATCTTGAATGTAAGGATCGAGTTGTTCCATGGGCACTACTTCTGCGGTGTTGAATTGACAAGCCATTCCACAACTAAGAATAGGCAACGGCTCCGCACCTATGTCTTCGGCCAGTTGGAAGTATTCAAAAAAACCAAGTCCAAAGGTTTGAAAATAATCAGGCGCGGGTCGATGGCTGAATTCAGTGTTCCAACGATTGACAATTATCTCACGAGTTGTAACATCGCCAACCGTTTTTTTCCACTGATAGCGTGTCGCCAGGTCTCTACCTTCAACAATACATCCGCCGGGGAAGCGAAGAAATCCAGGTTTCATATCTGCCAGTAATTGCACGAGATCTGCACGCAAACCATTCGGTCTGCCCTTCCAGGTGTCCTGTGGGAACAAGGAAATCATATCAATATCAATTATTCCTTTGCCCTCAAACATGATATTAAGTTTAGCTTTCGGCTCAGTTTCCTTTGCCACCAAACTCACTGAATATTTTTTCCATTCACTTCCTGAAGGTGTGAGGTTTGTTTCGCCCAAAATATTTCCTTTTGAATCGACTAACTCGATGTGAAGTTTTGTGTTCCCCGATAGCTGGCTTGCCAGTAACGAGAAATTGTAGGTCATGTCTTTCTTAATTCCCATGCCGCGAAACCCATCGTTGATGAGGCCATAACCTTTGTCGGCATTTACATTAACTCTCGCAAAACGTGGATTGGCCAAATCTTTCTCAGAGCGATTGATTATCAAAATAAATCCAGATTCGTTATTCACAGAGAATCTGCCCTTGTTGTGTTCAGCCCATCCCATCATCGGAACATCAAATTCGAAAGAACGGTTTTTAACCAGCTCAGCATACAATCCTCCATCAGCGCCAAAGTTGATATCTTCAAAAAATACTCCCCACATGGTCGGCTGAACATTGGCGATCGGCTTGCTGACATCAACAATCATGGATGACGATTGTGAAAATGTTTGGTTGAATACCAAAACAAGAATCGCAATTAGGCCAAATAGTTTTTTCATAGTCTTTCTAGTCGCTTTTGATGCGAAATAAACTCACTGCAACTGCCAGTGCTTTCTTAAAGTTATGCTTTGATTGTTACGTTTATTTTAAAACCAAGATGTATATTTTTCCTTTCTTTGTTTTTAGATCATAAAGCTTTGTGTCTTTTAAGTTAGGGATTGTCATTGATGCCGTGAGCGAAACAATAGGCGCAGGTGTTGGTTCAACTTGGTAGAATGGATTTGAGTTCTCGCCTGTTGCCACCTTCAAGGAGCCACCCGTGCTAAATTTCATTTCATTGGGAGTACGTAACCGGGAGTTACCTCCAAGGTTTGATTTAATAACAAGTTTCTCCAACTTGCCAGCGTTCCATTGCATCTCTACTATTTCAAAACCACCTCTTGCGCACAAGCCTGTAACACTCCCGTTGGGCCAAACATCAGGAAGCGCGGGAAGTAAGTTGATGACACCGTCGCTGCTTTGCATGAGCATTTCTGCGATGCCGGAAGTGCAACCAAAATTTCCATCGATCTGAAAAGGTGGATGTGCATCAAAGAGATTGTCGTATGTGCCTCCTCCTCCGGAGTTCGTTCCTACGGGTGAAAGTTGATTTTGAATCAACTTGTAGGCGTGATTGCCATCCAGCATTCTGGCCCACCAATTCACTTTCCATCCCATACTCCATCCGGTTGAAATGTCACCTCGTTGAATAAGTGTATTTCTGGCTGCGAAAAATAATTGAGGTGTACGATATGGTGAAATTTGGTTCGATGGAAACAAACCATACAGATGTGAAATGTGGCGGTGAGTATCTTTCGGATCATCGATGTCATCCAGCCACTCCTGCAATTGGCCGTACTGGCCAATATGCATCGGAGGTAATCGGTCGCGCATCCGCTTTAACGTATCAACAAAGAGGTGATCTTTGTTAAGAATTCCTGCCGCTTTAATCACCGTACTAAAAACATCAAAAACAATTTGGTTATCCATCGTTGTTCCAACATCAAGAGAGGAACCTTCATGCGCTTTCGGTGCATTTTCAGGTGACATCCCTGGGTTAACAACCAGCCAATGATACTTTGGGTGCTCTGTGAGAAAATCAACATAAAACAATGCTGCACCTTTTAGCGTCGGATAAACAGACGCCAGGTAGTCTTTGTCACCATTGTATAGATAATGTTCCCAAAGATGCTGGCTTGTCCAACCGCCTCCGGCAGTCCATGCACCCCAAAAAGCTCCATCAATTGCACCCGTCACACGCCAGATATCGGTATTATGATGAGCCATCCAACCTCTTGCACCGTACATAACCTTAGCTGTTTCTTGCCCGGTTTCAGATAAGTCTTTAACCATCTGTAAAAATGGCTCATGCAGTTCGGAAAGGCTTGTCTTTTCGGCGGGCCAATAATTCATTTCAGCATTGATATTGATTGTGTATTTGCTGTCCCATGGGGGATGCATTTTATTATTCCAAATTCCCTGCAAGTTTGCTGGTTGACCACCAGGTTGTGATGACGAGATTAACAAATAGCGACCGTACTGAAAGTAGAGCGTAACAAGCTGTGGGTCGTTTGTTGAATTAAAATTATTCAGACGCTCATCTGTTGGAAGTTTAGCGGCATCATTGCTTCCAAGGTCTAGCTTCACTCTATTGAAATATTTTTGGTAGATTTTCTCATGCGCTTTCAAAATAGTTTCAAATTTTTTATGGCTCGCTTCATTCAAAAAAGTTGAAGCCCGCTCATTTTCATCACCGGTGATGTCTTTATAATTATTGAAGTTGGTGGCAATGGAGATATAAATGGCAACAGAATTTGCTGCCTTGACCATAAGTGATGTATCATTTGATGACAACGTTCCTCCTTCCGGCTTGATCGATGCGATTCCTTTAAATCGAACTTTGCCAATTACTCCTTCATGATCTATTGTTGTTCCTGTAATAATTAATTCTTCCGCTCGTGATGTTTGGATCTTTGCGTTTGGTTGTGGCGTCGAGAAAGTTGCCGTGAACGTTATGCTCTTGGGTTTACTCGCAGTTAAGTGCATTACAATCACATGATCTGAAAACGAGGCAAATGTCTTTCTTGTGTAAGAGACATCACCAATCTTGTAAGTAGTTTTGGTTACAGCTCTTTCAATGTCAAGTTCCCGGTAATAGTCCGTGAAATTTTGATGTCCGTCAAAAACTAAGTGAAGGCTACCTACTGGCTCAAACATCTGACCATGGGATTTTTTTGTAATGATGTTTTCGTTTGCCAATCGCTCAGCTTCTTTTTGTTGGCCGTCAAAAATAAGCTGCCTGATTTGAGGCAGTGACACCAGTGCTTTAGGATTGTCGTTCCGGTTTGGACTGCCACTCCAAACGGAGTGTTCATTTAATTGAACAGTTTCTCTTTCTACATTTCCGTATACCATGGCTCCCAATCTTCCATTACCGATTGGCAACGCGTTTTCCCAAGTTGTGCCAGCTGGACTCTTGTACCAAAGTTTTAATGCTGGCTTATCTTGCGAATATGCTGTTGCTGACACAAATAGTATAAGTAAATAGATTAAGTATCTCGTCATAGTCAATACTATTTAATTATGATTTTCACTCTTACCAACTTAATTGTATCAGCGAGACACCTTGCCTTGGCAAATCAAATTTCAAAATTGCTTTTTCGTTATCTATATTCTTCCACTCAGGTAAAGCATATAATTGAAGTTGCCCTGCGCGCTCAAGCTCTATATATTGCCCGTTGGTTACTTGCTTCGGCCTGCCCATGATCTTCCACTTTTCAAATGAATTGCTGAATTGATCATCCACTCTGTAGTGACGAACAAGCATCTTACTACTCCTGATACCATTAACAATTAACTCAACCGTTGACGAAGCCCCGGCTATATCATCGTCATGATAGTTCCATACTATAACACTGATCGTATTCTGATTTTTGCTTGCAATAGCATAGACATCATTCTGTTCCCTTACTCCTTTCGCAATTATATCAGCTGCATTAAATCCATTGTTCGATTGAACCGCAACCCTCTGTCCATTCATCATGCCGAACATTCGGAAAACATTCAATACAGGTTTATCAATTCCATGTGTGGCTAAATCCCGGAAGCCAGCAAACCATTCCTGGTCTTCAAACTCAAACGACCAGCTTACCACTCCTTTCAGATTCACTTGATACTGATCCATCAAATCATAGATTCTGGCAAACGATGAAGCTGTATAACTTGAATACATTGTGCCATTGCGGTAACCGTATTTCGGATCTCTCTTTGCAGAGCATGCAGCACATCCTTCCGGATCACATTCGCCGATGATGATTGGAATATTTTTTAATTCAGGAAAGGAGTTAACGACTTCGAAACCTCGTTGAATATCTTTTAACTGCGCACCCATATTCATTTGAATATGCCCGTCAGCAAACTCTGGTGCACCCTTGGCGTGAAAGCCGATGTATTGAAGCGAAGTGCCTTTTTTTCCTGTTGCATAATTTGTTCCGTGCAAACAATGTTCAATAAATTTGGTGAGGTACTTTCTACCTTTATCATTTCTTGGGCTTGTTGTATGTGGGCCACCGATAGTGCATTCAGGGCAAGCTTTTTTTAATCCATCAACGGTATAATCATAGAGTTTACAATATTCTTCAAACGTGCCAGACCAATAGGGAATATCCGGTTCATTCCAAACTTCCCACAACCAAGTAGTCACTTCATCTTTTCCATAGCGTTCTATTGAATGCTTCACCCACTGATATACCAGTTCCCTCCATTTGTTATAATCTTTCGGAGGATAAGTCCATCCCGTCCATAAGTTGCCACCCTTGCTCCAGGTATGTTCGTATGGTTCAGATTTGACGGAAAGATCTTTCGGCATAAATCCGATTTCCATCAAGGGTTTCATTCCCCTTTGAATGTAGGTGTCGATAATACTGTCGACAACAATCCAGTTGTAAATCGGGTTGCCGTTTTTGGCTTCCGTATAAGCATCGGTGAAACCCCATTTCAGATCAGGTCCAGTGCTGTTGCCTTTTGATGAAAGAAGATTATGTGCTCTCACATAAACTGGAACTGAGCTGAACTGTTGCAATTCAGTTAATAATTTCTGTCCATCCCTCCTTGTCGTGAAATTAGGTTCATCGTACCCGAAGAACGACCAGAATGGTTTCATGTCTCCTACCGGTTTTGATCCATCCACCTGAATGGAAACAAGAGAAGCCTGTGAAAAGCAATATTGAGATAAAAGAAGAAGTCCACTTACAATTACTAAACGAGTCATGGTTTCTTGTTTACACCGTAGCTATTATATCGGGCATAGTAATTAAGCCAGTGCTTACTTAATGGTAACACTAATCATTTTCAAATCCTTTGTTGCAGAACTGCTTCCATACCAGATTTCATATTCACCTGCAGCAACCGTCATAGCACTTGCATCGCGGTCGAAGAATTCAAATGCTGAAGGAGGTAATTCAATCGACACGTCGGCACTTTTACCCGCCGGTAATTTTATTTTTTGAAAAGCTCTTAGCGTTTTTAGCGGTCCATCGGTGTCATCTTTTTTATGTACGTAAACTTGTATCACTTCTGTTCCTTCCATCTTACCGGAGTTTACAATCGGGATCGTCAGTTTTACAGTTTCATTTTTTTGGATTTCAGTTTTGTCAATTTGAGCTTTACCAATGGTGAATGTACTATAGCTAAGTCCATACCCAAACGGAAAGAGTGGATCGGACATGAAACGGTAAGTGCGTTTTTTCATTGAATAATCTTCAAAGCCAGCCAATTGTGTAGAGTCTTTATAAAAAGTTATCGGCAGTTTTCCGGATGGATTATAATCACCAAATAAAACATCTGCAACAGCTTGCCCGCCCGACTCACCTCCATACCATGCTTGCAAAATGGCATCACAACTTTTAGTTTCAGGAACGAGGCCAATAGCTGAACCGGAACAGTTAACAAAAATAATTTTCTTACCGGCAGTCTTCAATGCCCTAAGACAATTGCGTTGTACTTCCGGAAGTTCAATATCCGTGCGATCACCACCTTTAAATCCAGGATAAGATACAGGCATCTCTTCACCTTCAAGCAGTGTAGAAAGTCCGCCCACAAATACAACAACATCAACGTCTTTTAATTTATTTAGAAGTTCAGAATAATCTACATCAACTTCCTTTCCAAAATTAAATTCAAGATTTGCGCCCCAGTTATTCAGCTGAGCAAAATGAATTTCTATATTATACTTTTTACCTTTCTCCACTTTAAATGGAACCCGTGACGGTAATGTGCGCCAATTACCATATCGCTGAATTGATTTGCCATTCACTAACAATTCAAATGCTCCTGTGGCGCCGGTTTTAAAAACAATTTCCTCGTCTTGAGTGGCCACAAATTCTGTCTCATACTTAGCAGAAAAACCTTCAAGCTTAACACCCGATGCAAATTCATGCTGACCGGCTGTGGTTAATTTTATAGGATCTGTAATCTGTTGCGTTGCCACCACATCACCTGTGCGATCCTTGCTGTTCCAGTAGGTTGCCTTAAACCCTTTCTTCCCGTCAAAAGAGCATTTTGAAAAATAACTTTCAGTTACTTTATTCTCAACTAAGTCACATCCTTTATCATACAATATCTTGTCTTTTGAAAGTTTAGTTGTAATACCATCCAGAATGGTGATTGTACTCACAGGAGTTCCATTATAATTTCCCCATAACATTGGTTTGTCATTGGCATTCGGCCCAATGACAGCAATCTTCTTCGCTGATTTTTTTAAAGGAAGAATATTGTTGTTGTTTTGCAGAAGAGTCATAGATTCAAGGGCCATATCCAAGGCTAGTTTTTTATGATCCTCATTATTAACAATTGACATTGGAATTTTTGTCCATGGAACCAGTTCATCGTTGTCCATTTCCCCCAAATCGAATCGACCAATTAATACACGCATCAATCGAGCATCAATATCTTTCTCAGTAATCAAACCTTTCTTAACCGCATCAGGTAACAATTTATAGTTGTGGTTATTCCATTGGCACTCTACATCTGTACCTGCCAAGACTCCTTTAGCAGCCGCATGAGTTCCGTCTGATGAAACTTTATGACTTGTATAGAAATCGCCTATCGCTCCACAATCTGAAACCACCAAATATTTAAACCCCCATTGCTCTCTAAGAATATTTTGTAATAAACGAGTGTTACCACAGCACGGCTCATCGTCCAAACGTTGATAGGCGCACATCACCTCGCGAACATCGGCTTTCTGCACTAAAGCCTTGAATGCCGGAAGATAAGTTTCCCATAAATCACGCGGGTCAACGTGGTTAAGGTTAAGTGCATGCCTACTCCATTCCGGGCCCGAGTGCACGGCATAGTGTTTAGCACACGCCAGAAGTTTTTTATACTTTACATCTTCAGGACCTTGTAATCCTTTCACTACCGAAACACCCATGCGAGAAGTTAAGTAAGGATCTTCTCCATAGGTCTCCTGACCACGACCCCACCGAGGGTCTCTAAAAATATTAACATTCGGTGTCCAAACTGAAAGACTGCGGAAGCGTTTATTCTCTTCTCCTTTACGCATCGCCTCCTGGTACTTAGCACGAACCTCATCTGACGTTGCATCAAAAATTTTATAAACCAATGCATCATCAAACGATGCGGCCATACCGATCGGCTCCGGAAAAACCGTTACATTATTATTATTCGCAAATCCGTGAAGCGCTTCGCTCCACCAGTTGAATTTTTTAATTCCCATGCGAGGAATGGCATCCGATACATCGCACATCAACGTTGCCTTTTCTTCTAAGGTTAATCTTGATACTAGGTCCTTTGCTCTTTCTGTTGAAGAGAGGTTAGCGTTCTGATACGGGAATTGTCCGAATGTAATTATCGATGATAAAAACATCCCGATCATTAAACTGCACTTTTTTAAGAATACATTTTCCATTTTTGAGTTATTTAAGGAGTGGGCTCTCAGTATTTTCTACATTGACTAGCATTTTTAAACCATTCGGGTACTTCGTATTGTTTAAGCGACTCCAAGTAGGTTTGAATTTTCCTGATGCAAACTTCAGAATTTGGTCCGATGGGTACCGGAAATTTCTCTTGTGCCAACAATCTAATCTGAAGAAGAACCAGCACCGTGAACAATATTTTAAATTTAACCAACATGTTAAGCTTATATATGTATAATCTTCATGAGCAATCTTATTTCGCCCAGGATTCTCCCTCGGGTGATCGTCTCCATTTAAAATAGGAGTCCAACACGTTAAGTGATTCAGCACTGGGTACTACACCGATGTGTGGTGTTTGAGAAAAATACATCACATCAGGTTTGGTGTCACTAAAGGCAGACCATGTCGGAACTCCGCTCCCGTTTGGATTTCCCTGCTTTGCAAAGTTAGTCCAATAAGTGCCCATCGCTTCTGAGATTGCTTGATCTGTTGAAGAAGCATCTTGACTTGATGTGTTTACATGCTGAAATACAAAGGCCACTTCCTGACCGTGCGGTGATCCATGGCCAGCACGAGGCGAATCTTTAGGATGATCAGGATGCTGATCGAAATAGTAATAATATATTTTCGATTTTCCGGTCTTCGCCTGAAGCCTTGCCCAACTCCAGGTGTGCCAGCCGAACGCGGCATCTCGAGCCAGGTCGCGCGCAGTTTTTGGAACGGTGCTATCGCCAACGGGGTAGGCTTTTATCAAATCATCGGCAAACTTTCCGTACCGTAGTTTTACCGTGGCAATAAACTCTTCGGGCTTTTTTTCTCGTGTGAAGCTCGCTCCTTCGTCGGAGTTGTAACCTACCAGAATAGGTATGTCATTATATTTTCCGGACTCGTATAACTTATATTGATCATCAGGAATCACCCATCCATCAATGATGGGCCACGACATTCCCACTCCCCAACCCATAGGAAGTTTTTCAGTATCCATTTTTCTTAGCTCCGCGATAGACGAAGCCCCCGCATTTTTCGCATAGGTTTCTCCGGCAATCTCAGCATCCTTCAGACGTTTCATGTTCTCTCCCGGAAAGGTAGTGATGCGAGGTGGCCCGAACGAACCGCCGCTTTGAGATATGGCACCATGAAAAAGTCCTTTTGCCTGCGGTGATGCGCAAAGCATGCTCACGGCAATTCCTCCTGCCGACTCACCAAAAATGGTGACCTTGTTTGGGTCGCCACCAAATGAAGCAATGTTTTGTTTTATCCATTGAAGACCCGCGATCATATCCTGTAGTCCATAATTTCCTGAAACATGATTCGGGCTTTCAGCACTCAACTCCGGGTGTACCAAAAATCCAAGCGGGCCAACGCGATAGGCAATGCTCACTAGCACTACACCTTTTTTCGCAAGCGCTTCACCCGTGTACACCGGTTCAGACGTTGCTCCCAACGCAAAGCCTCCTCCGTAAATCCAAACAAGCACCGGCACTTTATCTTTTGCTGATTTAGCCGGAGTCCAAACATTCAGATATAAACAATCTTCACTCTTACCGGAGGGAGTATTCCCTCCTTGCATTGGAGCTGGACCAAATTTTTCTGCTACTCGCACTCCATCCCATTTTACAAGCGGTTGCGGTGCTTTCCATCTCAACTCACCCACGGGCGGGGCCGCGAAAGGAATCCCTTTGTAAACCATCAAACCCTCTTCGGCTGTTCCTTGCAACAAGCCACCATCTACTTTGATAGGCTTAGATTGCTGGGCAAAACTAATGCTTGTGTACAAAATGAATATCAATAGAATTATTTTTTTCATAGAAGTTATTTTTTTAATTACTTAAAATCATCTGTACGAAATGGTGACGCTGGCAGTCCTTCTTTATTATACAAATTAGCTCCATCCGGATCGTCTGCCCAGGCATAACGTACGGCAATTGGTTTGTCAACTTTTTCATTCCACACAATCACTTTATTTTTCTTTATCTCTGCCGTTGCCCAAACAAATTTTTTATCTGCTCCGGCTATAGCAAATTGCTTTAACGCAACGTCTCCTTTTGCAGTGAGGCCGCTGCCAACATTGATGAATGTAATCGTAACCTTATTCCCTTTCACCCTCATCAATTGATAGACAGGCCCGGAGTATACTACCTCTTTATCACCATAAGCCACGTGTTGTGCTACCAGAGAAAGGCGATAACCCAAATCTTTTTTGTTTAGTGGATGAATATCATTCCACTCGCCAATATCAATTGCCACAGCCATGCCGGTGTTGGGCACCGCGAGTGAGGCCGTTTGTGTTTCCCTGAATCTTGCCCAGCCCCCGTCGGAGGGTTCCTTTTGTGGTTCGTTGAAATTAGGTAGTTGAACAAACAAAAAAGGAAAATCTCCCTGATTCCATTTCTCTCTCCAATTTTTAATCAGTGCTGGAAATAGTGTTCGGTGCTGCTCGACTCTACCGACATTGGATTCCCCTTGGTACCAAACAGCACCTTTGATGGTGTAAGGAAACAGAGGAGCTAACATTCCATTATACAATCCGGTTGCCTTCCACATGATGAACGATGGCCCGACCAAGCTTTCCATTTTGCAACCGAGTTTGTATTTCCATGTTCCGGTCAAATTTACTTTTTCATTGCCGAGCACAATGGCATATTCTTTATCAGGAACAAAACCACCTTTTCCTGATGGACAAACCACCCGAACTGTAATTGAATTTTTTCCCGACTTCAACAACTCAGCAGGGATTTCATAGTTGCGTGGGATGTATTGCGAAGGCCTACCGCCTACAAATTTCCCGTTGATGAAAACCGAGTCAGCTTCAACTATATTTCCAAAACTGAGTTTAGCGGCTTTACCTGCAAAAGAGGAAGGAAGATCAAAATCTCTTCTGAACCAGACCACTCCGTTGATGGGACCAAGCACACAGTTTGCCCATAAGGAAGGCATTTTTATTTCATCCCATTGTGTCGCATCATAATCGGCTTTATGCCAAGGTCCTGATGGATCAGCATAAGAAGCATCGGTCTCCTTGGCACGCTTATGCCATTCGGCAATGCGCGCTCGATCGTCAGCTTCCGTTTGAATGATTGCGGTCGTGTCTTTAAACTTTAAAGCATCATCATAAAGTGTTGGAAAAGGTTTTAAAGCCTCATCACTCATCCAAGACTCTGTTCTCGAGCCGCCAAGCGTTGAGTTAATTAGTCCGATAGGTACTTTATATTTCTGATATAAATTTTTTGCGAAATAATATCCTGCTGCCGTAAATCGAAGTACGCTGTTAGGATCAGCACTTACCCATGAACCTGATGAAACATCTTCCAATTGTTTTGAAAAGATATGTTTACGAGGCACTGCAAATTGCCTTATGAATTTATTCTCTGATGATGCGATGTCTTCAGGGTATTTGTTCTTTAGGCTCATCATTGACATTTCCATGTTGGATTGACCTGAGCAAATCCAGACATCGCCTACGAGTATATCATGGAGGGTAATGCTATTACTTGCCTTAATCTCCATTTCATAAGGTCCACCGGTTTTTAATTTATGGAGTTGAATTTTCCATTTACCATGATCATCGGCCACAGTGCTGAAAGTTGAACCAAGAAAACTTACAGAAACTTTTTCACCAATACCGGACCAGCCCCAGATATTTATATTGGCATCACGTTGCAGTATCATTCCATCGCTTACCAATTTCGGTAATCGCACCTGGCTGAATGATGTAAAGGTTATGAGTACTCCCAGGAAAAATGAAAGAGAGATCACCTTGAGATTTTTCATAGTTAAGTTAAATGCAGACATTTTTTTAATTTCCATTGAAATTTTCACCTACATTTTTTAATAGTCAGAACGATTAATTTAAAATCACCGTGCGATTCTTTTGTATAACTGTAGCAATGTTCTATTTCGTATCAATCGTTTCACGCAACGTATTATTATTTAATTGCCATGCAGAAGACAGTTATTCGAATACAGCCACAAAACCATCATTCCCTTTTAGTGCGACATTCAATTTTCCTGAAGCAGGAACAGTAACTGGTGACGTGCTAAACGAAGGCTCGTCTGATGCTACATTTCCTGACGCGATGAGTTGACCTTTTTTATTTTTAAGAAAGGATACATCCAACACGAGTGTCTTCTCTACATTTTCACCATTGATTCCTGCTACGTACCAACGATTGCCGGTCTTCCTGGCAACTACATACAATTTACCCGGATAACCATCGATGAATTTTACATCGTCCCAACTATTGGGAAGTTCTTGCAAAAAACCTTTAATATTTTCTGGCACATGAGCCATCCCATCCGGGCTCTCGGCATAGTGCTGTATTCCGGATAAGAATATCACAGCAGTAGCCAACTCAAATGAAGCCGTAGTGACGCGCTTGATATGAGGAATCCTATACAAATTCATGGGTGTAAAATCCATCGGATCAAAAGCATTGCGCACAAATGCAGACATCACGGAATGCTCAGGCGCTTTATCAGCCGATCCCTGACCAAAGGTGATCATCTCATAACCAAACACAGCCTCTGTCGTCATCATGTTTGGATAAGTGCGATGTAAACCTCGTGGCAAAGTAGCGCCATGAAAATTTACCAGAATCTGATTTGCAGCAGCGTCCTCCAGAATATCCTGGTAGTAGTTGATCATCGACTGACCATCGCCAGAAAAAAAATCAACTTTAATTCCTTTAATTCCCATCGTATGTAATCGCGCAAACTCTTTCATTCTGCTCTCATGTGTTAACAGCTTATCCTTCGGATGATACGTCACCGTGTTCCAGTCCCCTGCAGAATTATACCATAACAAGAGACCTACATTTTTCTTTTTGGCGTATTCCGAAAGTACACGCACAGAATCATATCCGATTAAGGTATCCCAGTTTGCATCGAGCAAACAATACTGCCACTTCATGTCCGCTGCGAAGTCAATGTATTTCTTCTGAACTTTAAAAACAGTTGAATCATCTTTCTTCAATATCCAACTCCATGAAGCTTTTCCGGGTTTGATAAAAGAGTCATCCATTTTTACTGCAGGTAAGGCGAGATCGGTGCCAAGTGTGGATTCTGCCACTGTTTTAATATCTCCGAGAACAATAATTCGCCAGGGAGTTTTCCATGGCAATACCGATTCAGGATATAACGTTCCATTGGTGAAAACCTCAGGCGGTTGAGGGAAATTGATTTTATATTCATTGTTGGGAGAATCCTGTTGCAAAGCTGTTCCACAATATGTTCTTCCTAATGCAGCCTCAGTGATCAACATCCATACATCCTTATATTTAAACAATGCCGGATACACCCAACCATTTTTTGTAGGTGATGGTGTGCCTGTTTCAATATCCATCATGTAGTGTGCTTCGTAAGAGGGATTGGTGTGCTCCCATCCGGATTGTGCTTCGGTTTTTGGTTGTAACCATGCTCGTGTACCTTCATTAAAATAAAAACTCGTTTCTTCCTTCGTTATTTTTTTCACATCACTGGATGTTTCAGGAAATTCATAGCGAAAGGCAACACCATCATTGGAGACACGGAAAACGATATTCATTTTTTTACCATTTGCCGTTTCTGTTTCTATCGTTCTCTCTGTGGCAGAGTATGTAATATTTTTCTTCTTAGCGGTGAGTATGCTGTATGTATCACTTACTACAATCGGAGATGAGACGCGTTTGACCTTCAGGTTTTTCGAAAAATCTTCATCCTCTCGTAGGATGCCAAGTTTTGAATTTGATAGCACAGATTCCTTCTTGTATGAAATCCTATAAGTAACTCGTTCGGGATTATAAGTAACCACTATATTTTTATCCGGACTGTTTATAATGTATTCTTCATCCACCTTTTGTTGACTAAAGGATTGCTCTGCAATAATGACCAATAAGATGGTTGAGAAAATAGAGCCGGTTGTTTTAAAAAAGGTAGCCTTCATTTGTTTGTTTGAGAAATTTGATTGTCAATGTGAAAAAATAGAAGTCAACAAATCCACCAACTTGTTTGCCGGCATTTTTTTGAAAATTCTATTTCATCTCCTCTATTTTTCCACTTTTGGTAATGCCCTTTTCATTAAAAGCATCGATAGTAAAATAATATTTCTGAAAACTATTAAGACTATTAATGGTGAGCGTATTCACTCCCAACACCTGATAGGTATGGTACAACTTATCTTTTGCTATGCCATACCTGATGTTGTAACCTAGAGCGCCATCCGACTTTGTCCAGTTTAGTTTTACGACACAGCGATCATTATCCTGTCTCTTACTATTTATATTCTTCACGGGAGCAGGTAATTGCACATCAGCAACACCAAAAATCCGTAAACCGGCTAATGCAAATGTTCCATCAGGGACTTTGTAGTTAGTCAATCTTAGGAAGCGGGCCTTGATAGGTGCTTTTAATTCGATGTAATCATGAGGAACATCCGTTTTATTTTGTGTTTTGTCGGTTAAAGTTTTCCAGGTCTTATTGTCTGTTGAATATTCCAGTAAGTACTGGTAATAAATATCGGGGCCGCGTCCCATCAACGTGGTGTTGTGCTCAGCGAAGTTTATCTGAATGGCATGGATAGTCGACTCCTTTTGCAAATTCATGCTTATCCATTCTCCCTTATTACCAGTCTGTGCACTCCAATAGGTGCGTATCTCTTCGTCGGCTGCGAAAGCCTTTGGATGATCTAACAATTCAGAAGAAACTTGTGTAGGCTTATTGTAAGAAAGAAGCATCCATCCTGGAAACAGATCTTCAGGCCCGTTTATCTTTTTTGCTGGAATTTTAAAAGGGAAATCACCGAAACCCGTGTAGACATGCATCTCACCATCACGATCAAAGAATACCGGAAACAAACCGAGTCTTCGTTCAAACATGTGCTTTTGTGAAATGGTCATTGTAGAGATGTGCCAGTAGTTGCCATACTTATCCTGAAAAGTACTGCTGTGTCCTGCACCCGCAGCAAATCCTTCTGGCTTATAAGATGTCGGATTGTGCGCGGCTATTGTAAAGGGACCAAGGGGTTTATCTGAAACATATACGCCATCTCCATAACTTTTAAATTCTGTTCCTGGTCCTGAGTATTGTAAATAATATTTTCCATCGTGCTTTGTCATCCATGATCCCTCTATCCACGGGTTTTCGCCCTTGTCATTATAATCGCCTTTGCGCTCCCATCCATAAACATCCCGCTTACTGTTCAATACAGACACCGGTGAACCAATTGGGCTCCACGTTTTTGTGTCAAGCTCAACCGCATACAGTGGATTTACATTGGAACATCCGTAATAGAAAAACAACCGACCATCCTCATCAAGAAACAGATCAGGATCTATCATGCCGATTGGAAATGATGAATTAACGACTTGCCAATTTCCTGATTTTGGATCGACTGTTTTAAAGATGGTCACCGGTGCGCCATGTGAAGCCATAAAGTAAATCGTATCATTAACAACTACAGCAGTAGGTGCATAATCCTCCAGGGGAAGATCTTTTGGCGTAATCAAATCCCAAAGTATTAAATCTGTAGAATGAAAATATCCTCCTGATTTGGATGCAAACAAATAGTATTCACCTTTAAATAAGATCATTGTTGGATCGGCAGCCTCTCGTCTGGAAGGAGCATCCAAGCAAAACCGGTAACTTAAATTCATTGGATTGCATATGGTGGTTGGATGCAAATTGTTTAAGTCAGCGGGTTGAGCAAACAGTGCAACCCAAGATGCAAAACTAATTACTAATGCAGCTGTCGACTTTTTTAGTTTACTGTTCATATCAATTTGTCGAATTTATTTTTCGAATATACAAGGATTTGACTTCGACAACTGTTGGATTGTGCATATGACAAAGTTGAAAACCAATGTTTCCTTCGAGATAACCTTTATCATGAACAATGTCAATCGTTTTAACGCCATTAAGCCAAGCTTGTATGTGGTGGCCTTTAGCAATAATGTAGTACTGATTCCAGCCATTCTTCTTAGCCACTTTCGTGGCCAATGAATCGGGAAATTTCTGAACCATCCCAGCCTTTCGTTCTTCCCAAAGCGAACCCCAATATCCTTTTCCCATATCAACCTGATAGCCGGGAGCATCATCCCAACTAGTGGGGTTAATGCGAATACATACTCCCGAATTTGCATCTTCATCACCCACCATCTTGATCAAAACATTTAACTCAAAATCACCATAAGATTTTTTTGTATAACTGTAGTGATGTTCTTTTTCTTTACCAATCGTTCCACGAAGGATGTTATTTTCTAACTTCCAAAAAGTATTTTCAAAATTCCATTCTTCCACTGAGGACAGAAGATTTGTCCATCCTTTACCGGTGGGTTTATCATCCACCAGTTTTCCAGATTCTGGCAATGTGTTTTTTAAATTTGCTTCGGGTTGGGCATTAACCGAGAAAGAATGTATCCCAGCTATTAATAGCACAATTATTAATTCAAGCTTAAAGAATTTAAAATTGAACTGGTGATATGAGATTTTTATCATTCTGTGGTTTTATTTTAGTCGCCATTCAAATTTGCTCACTTCAATATCTGTAGGGTACTCGAGAGATACGCTCAACATTAATTTCCTAGTCGAGTTCCACCATCGCTTTGATAACGCCATTTGCCGGGTTCAGCCAGCTTTCAAAATTGTCGATCACTCGATTAAATGATACCCTGTGTGTTATGTAATTGGTTGGATTTATATAGCCAGCCTTCAGCGATCGTCTTACATGTTCAAAGTCTTCGCGAGTTGCATTGCGGCTACTCATTAATGTTCCCTCCTTCTTATGAAATGCGGGATGACTAAATGAAATATTTTCTTTCTGCAACCCAATTAAAACATATTGCGCTCCATGTGCCATGTATTGAAAAGCATTATTGATCGCCTTTAAATTTCCAGTAGCATCTATCACAACGGTCGGCATATCACCGTTGGTGATTTCCATGAGTTGCTGAACTACATCAGGAGCAAGCGCATTAATGCAGTTTTTTATATTCAAGTTGTTCTTACAAAACTGGAGACGCTTTTCATTTACATCCAGGGCAATAACATTTCCACCGGCTATTCGGGCGAATTCCATTGTCCCTAAGCCAATCGGTCCCGCACCAATAACAAGTATATACTCCTCTTCGGTTACGCATGCCCGCCTTACACCGTGAGCGCCAATGGCCAATGGCTCCATGAGTGACAGCTCATCGAGGCTTAATCCACCACCATGTAAAAGAGAATAGGAAGGAACAGATAAATATTCCGTCATCCCACCATCGACATGCACACCACAGACTTTTAAATTGATACAACAATTGGGTTTACCTGTGCGGCAGGCTATGCACGATCCGCAATTGAAATACGGTATGAAAGAAACAGTCTCCCCTACCTTGAATCCTGGTGCATCATCGAACTCAACCAGTTCACCAGCCAACTCATGGCCCAATACCCTCGGATAGGTAAAGTAGGGTTGGGTTCCTTCATAGGCATGCAAATCAGTGCCACAAATACCCATACGTCTTATTCTGATGATGGCACAGCCTTTTTGTAAAATTGGTTTCTCGTTACTAATAAACTCAAATTTTCCAGGAGTAACACAAACCAACGTTTTCATTCCGATGATCTAATAAATAATTAATCTTTAAAAATCAAACCTGCAAATTGCTGGAGTGACCGTCTCCAGGTTTGCCATTCGTGAGAAGTACCGGGTGATTCATAGTAAATATGCTTGATCCCTGCTTTCTCAAGCGCGGCGTGAAAACCATTTACACTTTTGTACATTCTTTCAGGTTCAACTGTACCGATACTTAAATACATCACTTTTATTTTTTTATTGAAAGCGTCCGCATCGGCCCAAACGCCATCAAATGCTTTTGTAATGTCGCTACCGGGATCTAGAAACGCAGCTCCGCTGAATCCTCCTACATAAGAGAATTTGTCGAGGTTTGTCATCGACGTCTGGAAGGTTTGAAATCCACCCATCGACAGACCTGCCATGGCACGATGATCACGATCTGCGATCGTGCGAAATGTTTTATCAATCACAGGAATAACATCTTTAACAAGCACATCAGGAAATGCATTGTTCGCCATCATTGCTCTAAAGTCGCCTGGCTTTGCTTCTACTCTGCGTCTCATTGGGTCAACTGCATAACCGCGATCCATCACCACCAACATGGGTTTAGCTTTTCCTTCAGCAATAAGATTGTCCAAAATAAAATCTGCCTTGCCTTGAACTGGCCACCCGGTTTCGTCTTCACCACCACCATGTTGTAAATAAAGCACTGGATATCTTTTGTTCATGTCATCATCGTACCCCGGTGGAGTGTATACAAAAGCACGTCTCCATGTTTTTGTTGTCTCAGAGTAATAATTAAAATTCCGGATCTGACCATGTGGAACATTTTTTGGGGAATAATAATCAACGCCTGGTTCAGGAATATCTATCCCACTTGCCATCCGGCCCATTCCATAAAAAGTTTGGCTCGCTGGATCAACGAGCGCAACACCATCAATCAGTAAAGAATAATAATGAAACCCAATAACGATCGGCTCTGTTGTAACGCTCCAAAATCCGCTCGTATCTTTCACCATATCATATTTTTTACCAAGATCAACTTGTACTTTTTGCGCATTGGGTGCTTTAATCTTAAAGACAACTCTATTGTCTGTCAAAATCTGAGGGTAAGTTGCATTGGGAACATTGGTAGACGCGGGATCACCAATTCCAGTATTATACTTAGGAAATGTTGTTGGGTCTACTGGCTTGAACAATAATTGAGAGAACATGTACAATCCGTTTTTCCAAACCTTGAAATCGTGTACACCAGGTTCTATGTAATAGATGTGCGGAACACCTTTCTGGAATAAGTATTCGTGTGTTCGTCTGCTGAAAGTAATCAGTCCATCTTTATCGCCACATGAAATCCAAAGCAACTTCAGTTTTGATTTCGCTGCTTCAGGATCAGGAACCAAAAGTTCAGGAGCTTTTGTATTTGGCGCAGAAGAGAAACCCCCTACCCAGGCAAACTTATCCAGATTACCTAAACCAAAATTTAGCGATTGCCCTCCACCCATAGATAAACCTGCTATCGCCCGATGTTCACGATCTGCCAGAACTGGATAAGTTTTTTCGATGAAAGGAATCAGATCGTTTAACAAATCCTTTTCAAACGTGGTGAATGCCTCTACTCTTTCTTTTTCAAAAACATTACCGCCAGCCCGATCATCTTTCATGGCCCTTCCATTGGGCATAACAACAATCATTGGCTCTAGTTTACCATTAGCATACAAGTTGTCTAAAATGACTTGAGGCTTTCCACCATTAAGCCATTCTTTTTTGTCCCCACCGATACCGTGTAGTAAATACAATACAGGATATTTTTTCTTTTTTGAAAAACCAGGGGGTGTATAAATCAATGCCTTTCTTGAAACGCCAACAGTTTTCGAATTATAACTGATGGTATCAATTTTTCCATGAGGGATATTAGCCTTTAAGGAATCAAAACCTTTGGAGGCTTGTTGGGTAATTGTTTGAGCCTTTAACACCAGGCTCATCGTCATTACAAAAACAACAAGTGTTGCCAGTTGGATAATTTTTCTAATCATATTATTATTTGTTAAAGTGTTGTTGGATTTCGAATTGGTTACTTGAACAGCTGCTGCAATGTGTTGGCGAGATACAGTTTGCAATTCATCCAGGTGTGTCCACCCGGTACGATTAATGTTTCCAGTTTCAATTTTTTATCCTTGAACATCGCAACATTCTGTTTCACGCTTTCGTACAGAAAGTCTTGCGTGGCCACACTTATGGTGAACAGCTTCAATTGCTTGTTGATGGCAGATGCATCGGGTGTCCAGTTGGTGAAATTCTTTTTGAATTCATCTGTTGCCGTGTAAGGTGCATATGAACATACATAGGCAAACTTGTCAGTATTGGTTAGGCCAATGTTGAGTGTTTGTCCGCCACCAACAGAAAAGCCTGCTATCGCACGACCGTTCCCATTAGCAATTGCAGAATAGTTCGCTTCGATAAAAGGGATAATGTCGTTGGTCATTTCTTTTGTAAAATCCGGCATCGGGTTTGGCCTCACATTAGCGTATGGCATCACGATAATCATTGGCTTCGCTTTTTTTTGTGCAATCAGATTGTCTTCAATCAAATTCGCGCGCCCGACTTTTGTCCAAGTCTCTTCTGTGTCGGAACCGCCATGAATCAAATAGAGTACGGGATACTTTGTTTTTCCGTTGGCTTGATATCCAGGTGGTGTATAAACCAGTAAGGTTCTTGTTGTTCCTAATGTAGTGGACTTGTAGTAACGGTAATTGATTTTACCATGTGGCACATTTTGCAAAGAATGAATGAGCGGTTGATCACCGTGCACATCCACAATGCTCCGTTTGAATCTTTCGTTGGCAAAAATGTAGGTGTTATTGGGGTCAGCAGTTTGAACCGTGTCAACTGTGAAGCTGTACGGATAAATATCTGGTTTTACTGGCGGCACCGTAACGCTCCAAATTCCAGAAGTGTCTTTCTTCAACGGCACAGGCGCTGACAAAAATTCTCCATTCAACGTAACTTTTTGAGCCTTGCGTGAAAAATATCGGAAGGTAATGCTGTGATCGGGATGAACATCTGGAGAGCTAATTGAAGGTGGCCGCGGAGGTTGAGCTGAAACGGTATTACTTGCCAGAAATAAAACGGGTAATAAATAATTTAGATGTTTCATAGTCGGGTAATTGGCTTAATTATTGAAACAGTAATTGTGCTGTTGTTGCGAGATACAGTTTCGTATTCATCCACGTGTGTCCTCCATCGGAAATAAGACTTTTGTAGTT